>Ga0172367_10001658_pt1 | contig 31700 bp, 32 predicted proteins | sample Lak10m_FD_114542 | JGI IMG/M metagenome (GOLD analysis project Ga0172367, IMG submission 114542) | Freshwater microbial communities from Kabuno Bay, South-Kivu, Congo - kab_022012_10m | ecosystem: Environmental > Aquatic > Freshwater > Lake | place: Democratic Republic of the Congo: South-Kivu...
CATCCGGGCGACGAAGGCCCGCTCGCGCTCCGCGCTCGCTTGCCCATTTGGCGCACCCAAGTGCAAATCGCTCGCGAAAAAGACCGACTTGCCCTCGGGGAGCACAAATTCCGCATCAACCTTCGCGTCCATACCGCAAACCTAGGGCAAAATCCCGTGCGCCCTGGCCTAACACTCGGTCGCCGGGGACCACAAATCCCAAAAACCAGATCCCTTCGACCCTTTGCGTACCTTTAAACGGAGAAACCCATATGCCATGCTTGAAACGTTAAGCTCCTACCATCCCGTACTGCTCGCGTTCTTGGCGACCACCTTCACGTGGCTCGTGACCGCCTCGGGCGCCGCCCTCGTCTTTCTCTTCAAGGAACTTCCGCGCAAAGTCCTCGACGGAATGCTCGGATTCACCGGCGGCGTCATGATCGCGGCGAGCTACTGGAGCCTGCTCGCCCCGTCCATCGAAATGTCGGAGGCCCAAGGCTACATCCCCTGGATTCCGCCCGTGCTAGGCTTCCTAACGGGCGCGCTCTTCTTGTTCGGGCTCGACAAACTCGTTCCGCACCTCCACATCAACTTTGGCCCATCTGAAATCGAGGGCGTCAAGACCGACTGGAAGTCAACGACCCTCCTTGTCCTCGCCATCACGCTGCACAACATTCCCGAGGGCTTGGCGGTGGGGGTCGCATTCGGAGCCTACGCGGCCGGAATCGACGGCGCGTCCCTCGGAGCCGCCGTGGCCCTTGCCATCGGAATTGGCCTTCAAAACTTTCCCGAAGGCGTGGCCGTGGCCTTCCCGCTGCGCCGCCAGGGCGTGTCGCGCTTTCGAAGCTTTTGGTTCGGACAGCTCTCCGCCATCGTCGAACCCGTCGCCGGCGTGGTCGGAGCCGTCGCCGTGATGTACATGCAGCCCGTGCTTCCGTTTGCCCTCGCCTTTGCGGCCGGAGCTATGATCTACGTCGTCGTCGAAGAGGTAATTCCCGAAACGCAGCGGGACAAGTACACCGACATCGCGACCCTTGGATTCATTGCCGGATTCGCCGTAATGATGTCGCTCGACGTGGCCTTGGGCTAGCAACCAGCAACTAGCAACCAGTAACTAGCTGCTAGTTACGCGCAGCTTCGCTGCGCTACAGCCCCAAGGCCTTAAACAGGTCGTTGCCGTTGGCCAGCACAAACAGGGCCAGCAGCAAGAAGAAGCCGATCATTTGGGCCCCTTCCATCACGCGGGTACTCGGAGCGCGGCCGGTGACCCATTCGATCAGGGCAAAAACCGCGTGGCCTCCGTCCAAAGCGGGAATGGGAAGCACGTTCAAAAACGCCAAGGCAAGGCTTAAAAAGGCCGTGAATCCCCAAAAATGCTCCCAATCCCAGGTGCTCGGGTACTGCTTCAAAATGGTCAAGAAGCCGCCGGCCTCTTTGTAGGCTCCGGTCTCGGGCTGAAACATCAGCTTGATCTGCCGCGCATACGACGAGAGGGTCGAGACGGCGCGGTCCCAGCCGTAGGGGAGCGCCCCCAGGCCACTGTGGTACTCGGTCTTTACCGGGAAAAACGACGCCAAGTTGTCTTGGTAGTACACGCCGATTTTGCCTTCTTCGCTGACGGTGACGGGCAAATCAACCTGCTCGCCGGCGCGGTTCACCGTGATCGTTACCGTTTGGCCCGCGAGCTTCGGAATGCGGTCGAGGTACTCATCAAAATAGGTGAGGGACTCGCCGTTCAGCGCCACAAGGGCGTCGCCTTTGGCCATTCCGGCCTTTTCGGCGGGGCTGCCGGTCGCAAATTCCTTGACCACATAGGGCACGCGCGGAAACATCCACGGCGTCTTCTCTTCAATCGCTTTGGCCACAAACTCTTGGGTAATGGGCAAATCAACGCGCTGTCCGTCGCGAAGGACCGTGAGCGCCGAGCCCGAACTCAAGAGCATTTCAACGCTGACTTCGTCGAAGCGCGCGATTTCGCGTCCGCCCACTGCGACCGGAACGTCGCCCGACTTCATGCCCATCGATTGCGCAACGGGGGTCGCCCAAATTCCGCCCTTGAGGTCGGCCGTGTCGACGTACTTCTCGCCGTAGTAGGCGCCCATGCCGGCATAAATGGCCACTGCTACCATAAAGTTGACGGTGACGCCGCCCAAAATGATGATGAGGCGCTGCCAGGGCTTCTTGCTGCGGTACTCGTAGGGCTTGGGCTCCTCAGCCAAGCCGGCGGTGTCCATGGACTCGTCGACCATCCCGGCGATCTTGACGTAGCCGCCGAGGGGCAGCCAGCCGATACCCACTTCGGTTCCGCGTATGTTGGTTTTAACCAGCGAAAACCACGGGTTGAAAAAGAGGTAAAACTTCTCGACTCGGGTGCGAAAGGCAACCGCCGGAATAAAATGGCCCAATTCGTGGAGCACGACCAGCAGCGAAAGGCCTAGAATGAACTGCGAAATTTGAATCAGCATAGCGTCGGCAAAGGTACAACCATCGTGCCTGCCGTATTTTTAGGCCATGCGAACGCACCAGGTGGGCTCCCAAGCCTTTAGCTTTCCCAACGGACTCGAGGGCTGGACCGTCGAACATGTTGCGGGGCGCGAGTTCCGCATTCAGCGCGGACCTGAGCCCAAGACGGCCTTCCTCGTTTCCTACGACCCGGTTGCCAAGCGCTCGGCCTGGTGGATCGACGGCGACGTGTATGAGGTGCGCTCCACGCGGCCCATCGACGCCCTGCTCGACGAGTTAGGTATCGCGGCCACGGCGGCCAAAGGGCGCGAGGTTCTGGTGGCGCCGATGCCCGGACTCGTGCTGCGGGTAGACGCTCTTACCGGGGGCGAGGTCAGCGCGGGACAGTCCCTTTTGGTACTCGAGGCCATGAAAATGGAAAACAACCTCAAAAGCCCGGTTGCGGGCATTGTCGCCGAGGTCTACGTTCAGGCTGGGCAGGCCGTCGAAAAAGGGGCCAAGCTAATTCGCTTCGCATAATCTGCTATTTTTCAGCTCTTGCGCTAAACCAATCGCCAAGGTTTAGGTCGCGAACAACGACCACTGTTTAACGTTTTGGTAACGAGCCCTCCACACAAACGGGGTATATTTACCTAAACGTTTCATACCATGAAAATCAAAATCACCAATCTATTCGCTTTGGTGCTTTCGCTGGCCTCGGTCGCGATGAGCGCTCAAAACGTAACCACCGCGTCGATCAACGGTCGCGTGGTGAACGAGTCTGGCCAGCAGGTCAACGACGCTAAAGTCGTGGTCACGCACCAGCCCACGGGCAGCCGCTACACTGCGGTTACCGACAACAGCGGCCGCTACGCACTAGACGGCCTTCGCATCGGCGGACCTTATGTCGTTGCCGTTACTTCAGGCGCGGGCAACGAAGAATTGGGCGGAGTCTACCTCAGCTTGGGCCAAGCACTTCGACTCAACGTTACGGTAGGCGTGAAAACGACGACACTTAACGACGTTGACGTGGTCGCCACCAAAAACGAAATTTTGAACTCGCAGCGCACGGGCGCGGCCACCAACGTTAAGGTGGAAGCCCTCAATACATTGCCGACGTTCAGCCGCTCGCTCAACGACTTTACTCGCCTCACCCCGCAGAGCCGTCCGTCTTCGGTCGCTTCTACGGCCGGTTCGGGCGTGTCGTTTGCAGGCGCCGACAGCCGCTTCAACAACCTCACGGTCGACGGCTCAATCTTCAACAACAGTTTTGGACTTGCTTCAGGGCCGGGCGGACAAACCAACTCTGCGCCGATTTCGCTCGACGCCATCGAGGAGGTTCAAGTGAACATTGCTCCCTACGACGTGCGTCAGGGCGGATTCACCGGCGCCGGCATTAACGCTATCACCCGCTCAGGAGGCAACGAAGTGAGCGCGTCGGTCTTTATGAACACCCGCAACCAAAACTTTCGTGGCGATACCGTAACCTTCCTCGACAAGGACGGCGTTAAGTCAGGAAGCGCTCTGAAAATCAACGACTTCGCGGTTAACCAGTTTGGATTCCGCGTGGGAGGCCCCATCAAGAAAGACAAGATCTTCTTCTTTTTGAACGCTGAAGGCGAGCGCCGCATCGATCCCGCGACCCTGTTCACGGCCAACAACAACGACGGCGTGACCGACCTCAACGAGACCCGCGTACTTCGCAGCGATCTTGACGACGTGCGCAACCTGCTCATCAGCAAGTTCAACTACAACCCCGGGGAGTACCAGAACTACAACAACGAAACCTACAGCGATAAGATCTTGGCCAAGTTCGACTTCAACATCGACGACAAGAACAAAGCGTGGGTTCGCGTGAACTACCTAAAGTCCTACCGCGACGTGCTTTCGAGCAACTCAGGCGTAGTAAGTGGCAACCGCAACGGTACCCTCGACGCCTTGAACTTCCAAGGCACGAACTACGTGATCAACAACAACATCTTCTCGACCATCGGCGAACTCAACACGCGCATCAGCAATAAGATGAGCAACCAGTTCCAGATGGGCTTCACGGCCAACCGCGACTTCCGCAGCAGCCGCGCCACGGGCGGACGCTACGAGAACGGCATCTTCCCCTTGGTGGACATCATGCAAGACGGCCGCACCTACATGTCGTTCGGGTACGAGCCCTTCACGCCCAACAACGAACTCAACACGAACACGTTCCAGCTTCAGAACAACCTGACCTACTACAACGGCAACCACACGGTTACCGCCGGTTTGAACTTCGAAGCCTTCAAATTTGACAACACGTTTACCCCGACCTACTACGGCCAGTACGTGTTCAACAGCCTTCAGGACTTTAAAGACGTGGTGAACAACGCCCCGGGCGCAGACACCCTGGAACTTCGCCGCTACGCCCTAACCTATTCAGCCCTTGAAGGTGGGGCCTTGCCCACGGCCACCACGCGCGTCACGATGCCCGGTGCCTACATTCAGGACGTCATCAGCGCCTTAGACGACAAGCTCAAGGTTACCGTTGGTGCGCGCATTGACGTTCCCATGTTTGGCAACACCGCCCGTGAGAACGCCCTGGTCAACGACATGAAGTTCGTGAACCCCAACGGAGACAGCGTAACCTTCAACACGAGCGAGCTGCCGAAGACCAATCCGTTGATCTCTCCGCGCATTGGCTTCAACTACGACGTGAAGGGCGACCGCAGCATTCAGGTGCGCGGCGGAACCGGCCTATTCAGCGGCCGTCCTCCGTTCGTGTGGTTGAGCAACCAAGTGGGCAACAACGGCGTCCTGACGGGTTCCATTCGTCAAGACAACACCACCGACTTCGCCTTCACCGACGACGTAACGGCGCACATCCCCGCGAACCCCACGCTGCCATCTTCCTACGCCTTGGCCTTGACCGAGCGCGGATTCAAGTTCCCGCAGACGTGGCGCAACAACCTTGCGGTTGACTTCAAGCTTCCAAAAGAGTTCGTTCTGAGCCTCGAGGGAATCTTCAGCAAGACGGTAAACAACATTTACTACTACAACGCCAACCAAACGGCGAAGACCGGCACCCGCACCGACGACGGCCGCGACGTGTTTGCCAACTCCAACAGCGGCATGCGCATCAACGGAACGATCACCGACGCCATTGTTCTGGCGAACACCAACAAAGGCTTCTCCTACAGCTTGACTTCGAAGCTTGAAAAGCAGTTCAGCAACGGCTGGTACTTCATGACGGCGTACAACTTCGGCGAGGCCAAAGACATCATGACCGGCGGTTCCATCGCCTACTCATCATGGCGCGACCAGCTGACGGTGAACGGTAACAACCATGCCGGACTGTCGTACAGCGACTTCGACCAGCGCCACCGCGCCATCGCTGCCGGTAGCTACCGCTTCAACTGGGGCGACAACGCCGCCACCACGGTGAGCCTGTTCTACCAAGGCTACAACCAAGGCCGCGCTTCATTCAGCGTGATCGGTGACCTCAACGGCGACCTGCTTGCAGCTAACGACCTCCTCTACGTTCCGACGGCTACCCAGCTGGACGCCATGGACTTCGCAGACATCGTTTCAGGCGGTAACGTGCTCTTCACGGCGGCTGACCAAAAAGCAGCCTTCGAAAGCTACATCACCGGTAACGAGTACCTCAACAGCATCCGCGGACAGTTCACCGAGCGCAACGCCCTGGTTCTTCCTTGGTTGAACCTGTTTGACTTGAACCTCGTTCAGGACTTCAGCGTGAAGGTTGGTGGCAAGAAGCAGAACCTGCAGCTCCGCGCCGACTTCTACAACATCGGCAACATGATCAACAGCAGCTGGGGCGTGAGCGACCGCGTCGTAATGACCCGTCCGCTCACCTACGCCAAGGTTGATGGCGAGTACAAGTACCAGTTTACGCGCACGGCCGGCGAGCTGCGCACCGAGATCTACGATCCGAGCGTAACCCTGGGCGACGTTTGGCAGGCCCAAATCGGCATCCGCTACAGCTTCAACTAAGCCGTACCGGTTTAAATGCGAAGCCGCCCCGGTTGGGGCGGCTTTTTTTATTCCATAAAGTCAGAAAGGTCGCGGCGGTCCTTTTTGGTCGGACGCCCTAAGCCTCCGTACCCGGCCGACGCCCGTTGGGCAAATTCCCAGAGCTCGCGGCGCTCACGCTCCTCGGGCGGCGTCACTTCGCGCAGCAGATTGACCACAAGGGCCGCTCCCACGCGGGTGCGCGGCAAGCCCACGACTTCAAAATGCTGCTGGTATCCGGTGCGGCGAAGTACCAATACCTCCCCCGGCTTGACGTCGCGGCTGGCCTTGATCTCGGTTCCGCCCACGCTCACTTGGCCCGAACGCAGGGCCTCGGCGGCCAATGCGCGGGTTTTGAAGAGCCGAACCGCCCACAAATAGACGTCGGCGCGCACGGTTTAGCCTACCTGAATCAGCTGCGAAAAATCGGCGCGGCGGGCGCGAATGGCCTCGTCGGTCAAGTCCATCATGCGCTCGGGGCCAAAGGCCTCCACGCAAAAGCTCGCCATCGTAGCGGCGTACATGAGTCCGCGCTTCATGCTATCAAAGCTGTAGTCGCCCACGCTGTCGAGGTAGCCGACAAAGCCGCCCGCAAACGTGTCGCCGGCGCCCGTGGGGTCCACCACGTCGGCCAGCGGAAGTGCCGGGGCAAAAAAGATCTCGTCGTTCGCGCCAAACAGCAGCGCCCCGTGCTCGCCCTTCTTCAAAATGAGAATTTTGGGGCCCATAGCGAGAATGGCGCGGGCCGCCTTGACCAAATTGTGCTCGCCGCTGAGCTGGCGCGCCTCTTCGTCGTTCACCGTGAGCACGTCCACCTTGGTCAGCATTTTGCGCAGGTCCTCGGGCGTGTTCTCGATCCACAAGTTCATCGTGTCCATCACAACGAGCTTCGGACGTGTCGGCAGCTGTTCCACCACGCTCATCTGAATCGCCGGAACCAAGTTGCCGAGCATCAGCACGTCGCAGTTCTTGGCGGACTCGGGAACCTTCGGGTTAAAATGCTCGAGCACGTTCAGTTGGGTGTCCAACGTATCGCGGCTGTTCATGTCGAGGTGGTACTTGCCCTTCCAAAAAAACGTTCTCTGGCCGGCCATCACTTCAAGCCCTTCAGTGCGGACGTGGTGGCGGTTTAGCATGTCGATGTGGGCCTGCTCAAAATCTTCGCCGACCACCGAAACCAGGTGAACAGGTTTGGTCAAGTAGCTGGCGCTCAAACCAATGTAGGTGGCAGATCCGCCGAGGATTCGTTCGCGAACCCCGAACGGGGTCTCTAGTCCGTCGTAGGCAACCGTGCCAATTACCAGTACACTCATGTTTTCTAGGTTTTGCGGGCAAAGATACCGGTCGGCAAGCCTTGCGTGGTAGCCCGCCGCGTCGTATTATTGCAGCCCTTTTTATAGGAAATTCCTCCTTAGCTCAGTTGGTTAGAGCATCTGACTGTTAATCAGAGGGTCGCTGGTTCAAGTCCAGCAGGAGGAGCAGATAACAAGATAAAAGGGTTATACTTGCATGGTGTAACCCTTTTTTTATGAATGACCTTAACACCATAAAGAACTTCGGGACTTATATGGTCAAAATCATGAACCTCATTGGGATTCACTCAAGGGAAGACCTGTTGGCCTCGGATTACAGAACAATCAAAGAGAATTTGATTAATGCCGGAGTTACCCCCCATCTCAATATATTTTATTCGATTGAAATGGGGTTACAAGGGAAGGGTTGGAATGAGATTACAGCTAATGAAAAGAATGAGATTCAAAAAATTCTGGAAAACGGGTAATGAGTCAGATTCTCCAAAATAAAAGGAAGTTCAACCCTTCAATTTCTTAATAGTCACATACTCAACCATCGTATTATGGCTGCAACTTTCGTCAATAAGGGGAGCCCCACAAACCCCGCCAGTGATGGTGGGGTTTTTTGTTGCTCCCAGATTCCGGGAATTCCCGAACTTCACCCAATGAAATCGTTTATCGAGCGCTACCGAGCCGAACTCATCGTGGGCGGCCTTGTGTTTCTTGCGCTGCTGCTCCGGGACCTTTTCTAAACCGGAATCCCTATTATGTACATTTCCATCACCGGCCTCACTCCTAAAGGCTTCTTGGGCGCCCTGCGATTTTGGCTGCTTGCGGTTCCGTCGTTTCGCCAAGCCCAAAAAGCGGAGGGCAATCTTTTTTGCGAAGTGCGTCGCGTCCAAAACTACCAATGCACCTTGACAGCTTGGTCGAGCCGCGAAGCCATGCTCGACTACCTGCGCAGCGGCACGCACCTCAAGGCCATGAAGGCATTTCGCCACATTGCAACGGGCAAATCCTTGGGCTACGAAGCCGCCTCGGTGCCCCCGTGGAACGAAGCCTTTGACCGGCTCGTTCGCGACGGACGCGATCATTGAGGCCGCTTAAGGCGTCATTCCCGTCCCCCGGTGCAGGCTCGTGAACAAAAACCAGCTGAAAATTAAGTACCTTAGGCCTTCAAGGCGTCCGCGCCTCATATTCACCCGCGTTAGCCTTTGTTGAAATCGTTGCGCACAAAACCCCGCTTCATGCGCATTTTTGCTCTAACTCTAGGCGTCACCGCTGCGTTTTGCGTCACCGCACAGTCGCTCCCTATTGATTTTGAAACGCCCGTCTCGGGCATGATTGGGTACGACAATGCCACCTTTACCCGAGTGGCCAACCCAAGCGGAGAGGGCAACAGCAGCGCCAACGTGGGTAAAATTGTAAAAAACACCGCAGACCAGTGGGCCGGGGGTAAAATTGTGGGGATGTCTTCGCTCAGCTTCAACACGGCTGCGAGCAGCGTGCTGTCCATGGACGTATTTACCACCCAACCCCCCGGAACGGTCATTAAAATCAAACTCGAGGGGCCCTACACCTCTGAAGTCGACGCCGTAACCAGCGTTTCGGGCACGTGGGAAACCTTGCTCTTTGACTTTGGCATTCCGGCGCCGAGCGGTAGCACCCACCTCGTAATTATGCCGCAGCCCTTCACTCCGGGTGGCGGAGCTACCTTTTATGTCGACAACATTAAGCAGGTCGCCGATCCCGTAGCGCCCATGCTCGGTGGCCTACCCCTCACCTTTGAGTCCGACGCCACAACCGATCACTTTTTTGACTTTGAAAGTGCCTTTGCAACCGTGGTGACCAACCCTCACCAAAATGTCGATAATCCGAGTGCAACCGTGGCTAAACTCGTTCGCTACCGCGGTGCCCCGTTTGGCGGAACGAAGATCACTTTTTCGAACAACCTGAGCTTCGCCACGCACACCGTGCTGAGCATGAAGGTCTGGACCTCAGCTCCGGTGGGCACCTACGTCACCCTCAAGACCGAAAAACCGTTTTGGGGTGTTGAGCGCAGCGTGCAAACAACAAAGTCGGGAGATTGGGAAACCCTCACCTTTGACTTTGCCGGCGTACCCAGCGATATGCCCTCGCTCGTGTTCTTATTTGACTTCGCAGCAGGCAGCACCAACGTGGGCAACGGCTCTGCCAACTCCACGTTTTTCTTCGACGAAGTGAAGTACTCTGGGGTCCCCCTTTCAATCGACGAGGACGCTGCACCTACTGGAGTTCGGGCCTATCCCAATCCGACGCTGGACTACTGGACGTTCGAGGCAGCGCCCCAGCAGTCGGTGCAGGTCCGCCTGTACACTCTGACGGGACAATTGGTTGACGAGGCCCGCGGCATTGGTCAAGTGGTGCTCCGCGCCGACGGGCGCGCCCCCGGTGTATACCTCGCATCCGTACAGTTAAGCGACCACAGCGAGGTCCTGAGAGTCCACGTTTGGTAAAAGCGGGCGTCACTCCCGTCATTAGCGTCAGGAGGGTTCCTTGATAACGGGTTAACTTCACGCGATGGAACTCGGAATCGACAGCTTCGCCTCACGCGAACACCAGCCGCCCGTTGAAGCGATTCAGCACCTCCTCGAACGCATCGAAACAGCCGACCGCGTTGGCCTTGACGTGTTTGGCATCGGCGAGCACCACCGCTCAGAATTTTTGGATTCCGCTCCTTCCGTAATCTTGGCTGCCGCCGCCGCGCGGACCCAGCGCATCAAGCTTACCAGCGCCGTCACCGTGCTCAGCGCCGCCGACCCGGTGCGGGTTTTTCAGCAGTTCGCTACGCTCGACCTCGTGAGCAACGGGCGGGCCGAAATGGTGGTCGGCCGCGGATCCTTTACCGAGTCCTTCCCGCTGTTTGGGCTGGATTTCAACGACTACGACGCGCTGTTCGCCGAAAAACTCGAGCTGCTCCTCAAGCTGCGCGCCGAAGAACGCGTAACCTGGTCGGGTAAATTTCGTCCGGCCTTGCGCGACCAGGCGGTGCATCCGCGTCCGATTCAGGCCGAAATCCCCATTTGGCTTGGCGTGGGCGGAACCCCCGAGTCCTTTGTGCGCGCGGGCCTCCTCGGGCTTCCGCTCATGGTCGCCGTCATCGGCGGCGAAACCCACCGCTTTCGCCGCGCCGTAGACCTTTACCGCGCCGCAGGGGCTCAAGCGGGGCATGCGCCCGAAAAGCTCAAGGTGGGCCTCCACTCGCTGGGCTACGTGGCGCCGAGCCGCGAAGAGGCCGTGAACGACTACTTCCCCGGCTACGCCAAGACGTTTACCCGCATTGGCCACGAGCGTGGGTGGCCGCCGGTATCCCGCGAGCGGTTTGAGGCCCAAAATGGCCCGACGGGGGCGCTTCTGGTCGGCGCCCCCGACGAAGTCGGCGAGAAAATTCTGCGCCACGCCGAAGCCCTCGGAGGGGTTGACCGCGTCACCTTTCAGATGGACAACGCTGAGCTTCCGCGCGAAAAGCTGCTGCGCAGCATCGAGCTCATTGGCGAGCGCATTCGCCCCGCCCTTCAACAGCAGCGGGCCCCAAAGCCGATGCTCTGAGGCCCGCGCATCAGAAAACCAACCTAAAACCGCGCAGCCAAGGCCACGACAACGTTGCGGCCAGCTCCCGAAATCCCCGAACTGTAGGGCCGGTAGCGCTGGTCGGTGAGGTTTTCAAGTCCCACGTTTAGGTTGAGTCCGCGCTTTAACTCCATGCTGGCGCGCGCATTGAGCGTGTACCAGGCTGGGCAGTAGGCCAAACCGTCGGCGTTGAGCGCATACATCTCGGTTTTGGCCCGCTCTTCCCAGGCCAGTTGGTCGTTGCGGCGGGCGCCCTGAAACTGCGTGTACAAGTCGGCGCGCACGCGGCCACGGCGGTACGTCAGCCTGGCCAACCCAAAGGTGGGGGCGGCGTGGCGAGAAGGGCTCACTTCGCCGTTGTCCAGTTCTTCGACCCCGTGCTGCACGTTGTAGGCAAGACGGGTCGACCACCGTGCGCTAAGCATGGCCTCTAGCCCCAATGAGGCGCCAACAACCCGAGCCACCGAAGCATTTTGTAGGGCCTCAATTCGGCTCATTTCGCCGTCGTACATCATGCTGTCGAGCCCGTTGAGCTGCCAGGGGCGGCGCACCAAAGCGTTATTAAGCAGTGTAGCATATGCGGCCACATCGAGCTTCAACCACGTGCCAAACAGCTTGGCTACATCGACGTCGGCATTGTAGGCGTACTCCGACTTCAGGTCCGTATTCGGCACCACCACCATTCCCGGTGAGGAGTCAAAAAACTTGCCCATGTCGTCGATGTTGGGCGCGCGAAACGCGCTACCCAGGTTGGCTTTTACCACCCAGTCTTCGAGCGGACGGTAGGTGACCCCAAAGCTCCCTGTCATTGCCGCGTCGCGAACGCGAGCCTGAGCGTACGGAAGCGGAAAAAACGCCAAATTCGACGCAAAATCCGCGTCCAAACCCACCGCGTTGGCACGCACGCCCGTCGTCCACGTTGCCTTGGGCGTGGCCTCCCAAACTTCGGTCGCGTACACCCCGGTCGAGAACCAGGTAGCCTGCGGGTACCGCGAGGCCCCCGGCACTTCCGCCCCTGTGGTGATGTCGGTTACGCTTCCCGTGGAGGCCACCGCGTTCCAAACGGCTTCAGCGCCATAAAACAGCTGGTGTTTTGCGCTCAGTTTTTTGCTGGCGTCGGCGTTAAGCGAGTACGCGTCGACGTGCTCGGTCTGCGTCGTGCGCTGGGGTTTATTGAGCGACCGGTCGATGCGCGACTCATCAAAACGCTGGGCGGCCACGCGCAGCGTCCAGGCATCCGACAGCCGTCGCTTGGCGTCTCGGCTCAGCGCGAGGTTGTGCATTTGCCAGCGTTGGGGACCGTAGTCCCACTCGGCGTAGCGCGGAAGACCATTGCGCACCCGGTTGTGGCGATCGTATCGGCCGTACTTCGAGGTCGACGAAAAATGCCCGCCGTACTGAAGCTCCAAGCCAGGAGCTAGCGCAAAAACGAGCTTTTGCATCGCGTTCACTTGCTGGTAGCCCGACGGAATTTGGAGCAGCGAATCCGCCTGAATGCGCACGACGTCGCCATCGGGGGTAACCTCCACGTAACGCGCCTTGATGTAGTCCCGTGGGCCCCGGCTTCCTTGGCGAAGGTGGTCGAAGTCCCAGCGGCTGACGCTGGTGATACCGGCCCACTTCGGTCCGCCATAGCGCAGGTCAATGTGGCCCGTTTGCTCGCGGTTCGCTGAAGAACAGCGCAGGTTGGCGCGGCCGCGCACCCCGCGTGCGCCCATTTCGGGCTGCAGGGTGGTAAAGCTCATAACGCCACCAATGGCGTCACTGCCATACATCACGCTGGCAGGACCAAACACGACCTCAGTGCGCTCCATTGCAAATGGGTCGAGGTTGATGACGTTTTGAATGTTTCCGGCGCGAAAAATGGCCGTGTTCATGCGCACCCCGTCGACCGTATAAATCAGGCGGTTGGTGGCGAAGCCGCGAATCATGGGGCTTCCGCCGCCTTGCTGGCTTTTTTGAATGAACACTTTGCCCGACAGTCCAAGGAGGTCGGCTGCCGTTTGCGGCTGAAATTGCGCAATTTGGCGCGGAACCACCACCGCGACCTGCGCCGGAATGTGTTCTGCCGTTTGCTTCCAGCGCGACGCCGAAATAACAACTTCCCTTAGATCAAGGGTATCGGGGGTTTGCGAAGGCGCCGCCGTTTGTGCGGCCAATACTGCAGGAAGGGCCCATCCGGCCCAAATAGATAATTTTTTCATTTTCAATGTGTTAAAGAAACTAATAGAAGTCAAGCAACCACAGGCCCGTTCGGCGGCTGCGGAAGCGTGGCGCTCTATTTAGCTTCTTTACCTTCATTTTGAGGCACTTTCCACGAGGGGGTGCACGCCCACCATGCAATTTTCGTGCTAAGGTTTAGTGGCAGTACCGCATGCCAACTCGCCCATTGGCCCAGCGCGGCCGGAGGCGACTGCGAATCGTCGACGCGCCGCTTGAACATCTTGCGGCTCAGCTTACTCAAGGCCGTTTCAAAGCTGTCGTCAAAAACCTGAAGAAGTACATGGCCACTACCTAGCGACTCCGTGTGCATGACGTCAGTACATCCGACCGTCAAACCAAAACTCCCCGGATTGGATCTCCAGTGCAGCGTACTCATCAGAAGTCAGCACCCAGCGTTCCAGCGCTTCTCCGGTGGCCACCCGCTGGGCAAGGCTCCGCTTGGCCGTCGTGCTGTTCCAAAAGAGGCTAAATTCCGCGCCGAGCAGGGCCCACAGCATGATGGCTAATCCAAAAGTCGCAGTCACGCGGTACACAGGCCTGAATGTAGCAGATTTTCAAGTGCTCCGCGCAGAGGTTTTACCTTAGCGCCATGAAGCACCTGTACTCCCTGTTCCTCGTCGCGTGCGGACTTTTGGTCCACGCTCAAACTCCGATTGCCGTACTAATGGGCACCGTAACCGATTCTTCGGGCGCCCCCGTGGCCAACCAGCTGGTCACCGTTACGGCGACTCCAACGCCCGGAACCGCCGGCAGCGCCGTAACCTATGTTTACACGACTTCGTCGTCGGGGTTTTTTGGGGATTCCCTGCAGCTCCCCAGCGTGATGGGCACCGTGGTCGTGTCGACGCTTAACTGCACGGGGTTGCCGATCAGCAACACCTTCAACTACAGCCCCAACACCGGTTTTATTATGACCTGGACCTGCAACTTCGTGCTCTGTTCCGCCGGGGGCGGTGGGGGCGGAGGCGGGGGTACGCCCTTGACGTGCGCCGCGCTTTTTGTGCCGGACTCCAACCAAGTCAACCCTGGCCTCGTGCACCTGGTCAACGCCTGCACCACCACCTACTCGGGCCCTGCGGCCACCACCACAACGGCCTATGCCTGGAGCTTTGGCGATGGCGGAACCGCAACCGGTGCGTACCCTAGCCACTTTTACACGGCTCCTGGCACCTACGGAGTCTGCGTGACCATGGCCTCGACCACATCCAACGGGTTTACCTGCACCGACACCTACTGCGACTCGATCACCATCGACAGCACCGGATTCCTCGTCTTCAAAAACCAAGCGGGCTGGACTCTTCAGGTCATCGACGCCAGCCAGCTAACGAGCATTGAATACCCGCAACTCGCCCTTCACGTGCTGCCCAACCCGGCGGTGCGCGGAACGCGCCTAACCTGGGCGAGCAACGTCGCCGTGGACCGCGTAGAACTGAGCGACCTGCAGGGCCGTGTTCTGCGCACGGGAACCGCAACCCTCGACACCGAAGGATTGCCCGCGGGCACCTACGTGCTTCAGGCCACCACGGTTTGGGGACCGGTTTCGCAGCGGGTCATCCTCGTTCCTTAAATCAAAGCATGAGGTTCGTCTCCGTTCCTTTTGAGGTCAAGCCCGACCTCGTTCGGTCGGAGGCTCCGCTTCGCGCTGGCGCACCCGACGCGCTGCTCCTCCGCCAAAAGCGCGCGGAATTCTCCGGGCCCCTGCGCCCCGACCTGGTTGCTTGCGAATCAGGCATCGACGAAGGGCTTGCCCTGCTCGCCGCTGAATTGGGTCTGGCACCGGATGGCCTTGAAGCGCTTGCGCTGCAGTGCCGCGAAGACCTTGCCCTGCTTCACGACGGGGTGCTCCGGGGCATTGCGTTCGCTTTTCCGAGCGGATTTCGGCCCGCCGCCAACCTCGGCCTCGATTTTGCTGCCGTCCACGCGCCGGTTGCCGACGGCGAAGCGCTGCGCGCCGCAAGTGCAGGCATCACGGCCGCCATGAAGCGCGGCCACTTTGAGCGCGGCGTTTGGACCCTAAGTTCCCTTGGATCGTTGAGTCAGCATCCGCACTACGTTCGGCCGCAGGCGCGCTCGGCCGATGAGCTCTACTTCCGCACCGAATTTCAAGTTCTCAAAGCCCTTGGCCACGGGTGGACCGGCTTTAGTGTGCGCGTCGAAATGACCCCGTGGACCGACCTCGCTGCGCACCAGCAGCAGGAACTTCGCCAAAGCCTGGGCAGCATGAGCGCGGCCAGCCGCACCTACAAAAACCTTCACGAAGTCGCCGCGTTGCTCGGCGTTTAGCGCATCAAATGCAGTGCCCCCGTCAAGATGACTGGGTCGACCACATTGACGTTTTTGGCCTTAGCCACCACGAAGTACACCCCCGCAGGTGCGTTTCGGCCGTTCACGCTGCCGTCCCAAAAATCCTCAGGTCGCGTGCCCGTGGCCACGACGGCCCCATTGCGGTTGCGCACCTCCCATTCGGCCCAATCGACAGCCTGGTACTTCGGGGCCCACTGGTCGTTTTGCCCGTCGGCGTTAGGCGTAAAAACGTTCGGTAGCTCCATGCCGGGACTGCCCAGCACCGTGAAGCACAGCGTGTCAGCGCATCCCTGATTGGTTTGCAGTCCGACGCAAATACGGTAGCGAATCTGCGCGGCGCTGTAGGTGTGGCTAAAACTGAGCTGGGGCGGACCGCTTCCGCCAAAACCCCGCACGTCGCGCTGGCCGTCGCCCCAATCGACCCACATCGACGAGCCCGGAGCCAAGGTCCACGGCATCACGGCCGAGTCCAAGCCCACCGTCAGCGCCAGCGCCGGATTGTCGTACGGTAAAAGGAGGCTTGTATCCCGGCCCCAAATTCCGCCCGGAGCCGACCAAAACGCGTCGACCACCGGCTGCGGGTGCACCGTAACGCTCGGAAGCGACACCGTCTGCGCAGCACAGCCTGAGTCGGACCACACCGTGAGCTTCGCCGAATACGTACCCGGGTTGGCGTAGCAGTGCGTGGGGTCCTTAGCCGTGTCGGTGGTGCCGTCACCAAAATCCCACAGCCGCGCCACCAATTGGCCGCTGGAAACGCTGCTTACGTCGTGCCACGTCGCACAAAACGGATCGCATCCGCTGGTGCGGTTCACCCAGGCCAGCGGCATGGGCGTTGGATTGGGAATCAGCCAGGCTGTTTTGGTGGCCGTGCATGAGTACGTGAACGAAATATCGTCAATTCCAAAATCGTTGCCTGATCCCGCGGTGATTACGCCCTGCAGCGCTACGGTGCATACCCCATTGGCCGGCGCCGTAAACGTTTGCGTCCTCAGGCTCCACTGGCCAACCGCGCCGGGGGCTGCCTGAGCCACGCCCGCCTGCACGCCGTTCATCATCACACGCAGGCTTCCGGCGGGAAGCGCCAAGCTGAGCACCCAATACGACATCGTCACGGTCGATCCCGCCGGAAACGTAATGGTCTGCTGCCAGATCGTTTGGTTGGGCAAAATGCTCCCGTTGACGATCATGTAGTTCCCGGTGCCGGTAGTATGATCGCCCCAGGTCCCAAAATTGGGATGGACCGCATTGGGATTGGGCCCAACGGCGTAGGTTCCTTCGTTCCAAATGCTCGTGGGGTTGTGGGTGTACTGCGTGGTGAAGCCGGAGTTTCCCGCGCTAAAGTTTCCGTTCACGGTGGACTGGCTTCCGCTCGACAGCTTGGTCAGCATTACCGAGCTCGCCGGCGAGGTAACCTGGGCCCGGGTCGTAGTGCAAGTGTCGCACGAAAACCGCGCCGCAGGCGACCACTGAAACGGGCCACTACCCACGGCCTGAAGGGTCACGCTGTCTCCCGGACACGCATATAGGCTGTCGTTGACCACATTAACGCTGCATTGGGCGCGCAGGGTCCACGCGCCCACTACGAGGGCTGCTGCAATCAAAAACCGCATGCCTAAAGTTCGGCAATAATTTGCCACAACAGCCTAAGTGCGGATATCAACATGCTGTTCGTAACTTTTTAGTCTAAAATGCTCATTTACGATGTGTTAACACAAACCTATTGACAGGTTCACACGGGTCCTCGTGCTTTGAATGCGAACTAAAAAAGCCTAAACATGAACACTGTGGAAAACCTCGATCGCTTCGTTCAGGAACGAATGCTTTCGTACTGCCGTGAAGTAGGCCTGTCGTTTGGTGAGAGTGTAACACAACTTGGCCTCACCGCCGAGGACCGTGTCGCCCTTGCCGATACGTGGCTTGACTAACGATTGCCCTCTGTGATGCCCTTAAGGGCCGGGCGGAGCCGTTCGTGGGCAAATCTGCCCGCATGAACTGCTTGGCGAACTCCGTCCATAGCACACCCATTCCGCTCATACGCCGCCGCAACTTCTTCATACATGTATGAGGTCAGCGCCACCAGCCGAGTAAACTCTTGGTAAAACTGTTCGGGGTCTGAAACCGACGCTCCTTGCGTGCGGTACACTTGCGGTTCAACCTGCGTGTAGTGCCACTCTGAACGGGCACACGCTATGATTCCCTCGAGCTGAAGGGCCTCGAGGTAAATTTTCTTCCACAGTGCTTCGAAGCCGCCTTTGGGGGTTTCGCGCGAAAGCAACGTTAGGTGCAGCTCACTCAACTTCGTCTGGTGGGCCTGCAGTTTTTGCGCTGCGGAATTCGCGCTGAAGTAGCTTTGGGCCGACATCGCAACCGACCAAAGCGCAATCAAGGGCAGCAGAAGGTTGCGCATCCTCCAAAATTACGCACAATTCGCGCCATAATCGTTATTAAATGACTAATTCTGCAGTCTCAACTGCAACCCTCTGGGTTTCGGATACTTATTCGCAGCTCGCGCAGCACCAAAACCCCACCAACGCGCGAAACATGTCCGCCTACATGAAAGACCGTTTTGCATTTTTGGGGATTCCTAAGCCCGTGCGCGCCGAACTTCAGCGCCGCACCTGGGCCGGGCGCCCGCGAGGGGTGGCGGCGATCGAAGCCATTCACGCGCTTTGGGCAATCCCCGTTCGGGAGGCCCAGTACGTAGCCTGCGACCTCGTCAAATCCGAATCCAAGCACTGGGCCCCCGAGGAGGGTCTGTTGGCGCTCGAAGCCTGGATCACTACCCAAAGTTGGTGGGACAGCGTGGACACGCTGGCAGTGCATGGCGTGGGTACGCTCCTGAAGCGCCACCCCGACGCCGTTTGGCCCACGGTTCAGAGATGGATTTATTCCGAAAACATGTGGTTAAACCGTACCGCGATGATTAGCCAATTGGGGTTCCGCGCAGAAACCCGGACCAACTGGCTCGACGAGGCGCTGAGCGCGCACATCCATTCCAAGGAGTTTTTTCACCGAAAGGCCATCGGCTGGGCCCTGCGCGACTACGCCAAAACCAACCCGCGCTGGGTTCAGCAGTGGGTTGACGCCCACCCGGAACTTAGCGGACTCAGCCGGCGTGAGGCGCTGCGCCTTCTCGGTAGCCGCGAAGGAGCATAAAGAGGCCCGCAAACAACGCAATTACGGCGCCTTCGATACCGATGAGGTAGTAGGGCCATGCGCCTTGGACCAACGGATGGTCCACAGGGGGCGGCTGGTTCACGTACCAGTAGTTCGAACCAAGGGCCGCGTTGACCGCCATCATCGAGAAGCCGACCAGGTTCGTCACGCCGATCACCCGCCAAAAAAGGGCGCGCGGCAGGCGCGCTCCGCCCCGCACAATGAGGTAGAGCGGTATAACCACCACCGACGAGTGCGCCGTGTAAAACTGCGTGACGTACCCAACCGTAGTCGAAGACTCGAGCGCGGGGGTGAGAAAGGCCTGGATTCCGCCCAAGGGACCCCAAAACGCCACAAGCGGCAGGGCCCATTTTTGCTTGAGCACGAGGTGCGCAAAGAGCAGAAACTGGCTGAAGCTGCACATGTGCAGGGGCAGCGACTCGCGCACGTTAAAGGTTCCGTCGGCCAACGCCATCCACCAGTACCACGACTGGTTCGCTAGGATGGTCCAGCCTAAAATCTTCTCCCACTGGGCGAATTTTGGGTGGCCTGCGCGGGGCGCCACCGTGAAAAAGACCAGAAAAAATAAGGCTAGGATGCCGTAGCCAGCCCACCAAATTGGGCCGCCGACTTCGACGACCACCATGTCCCATTCTCCCATTATGCGGCCCGGTTAATGCGCTTCCAAAAAAGCAGCGTGAGAACCCCATAGTGCAAGGCTCCTGCAACCACAAAGCCGAGTATGTACCAGGGCCAATCACCCATAATGAAGGGATTCTCAACCATGGGTCGTTGGCACAAGAACATGTAGTTGGCGTCGACGAGGTAGTTGACCAAGCCCACCGGAGCCATGAGGAGTAAATTGATCCCCAATACCTTGGCCCAGGTCCACTTGCCGATCATCCAGCCGCGGGCAAACACGAAGTAGAGCGGAATAATGATGATTCCGCCGTGAACTATGTAGTATTCCGCATACATGAAGGGGGTGTCGCCGCTCGTGAGTTCGGGGGTGAGCAGGCTGTGAAACCCGCCGACAATTCCCCAAAAGAACAAGGGGTAAAAGGCCCAGCGCGCCCCAAAAGCGAGAAGCAAGATGCTCAAAATGCGGCTAAACCCGCAAAGGTGCATTTCGAGGTTGTCGTGGACGTTCCAAAGGCCGGCTTGGTAAAGATATAGGTGCTTAACGAGCAACAGTAGCGCAAGGGCATAGCCCCACCAGCGCTCGAAGATCCGGAGTTCCTCGCCCTTCCAAGTGCGGGCGGCCGCTAAAACCACTGCGGAGTAGGCGGCAAAGATGCCGATACCACCCCACCAGCCAGCTGAGCCGAGGGAATAAACGGCGTGTTCGATTACCAAAAATGACATGTGCGTTGCGTTTAGGTGCCATCAATTTAGCACAAAGACGCCTGTCTTTGCACATTCAAAAACTTGGCTTGCGCTTTTCGAGAAAGGCCGCGGTTCCCTCGGCAAATTCTGCGGTGCCAAACCGGGCACCAAACTCGGCGATTTCGGCGGAAAATCCCGGCCCGCCTTCGGTCGCAGCATTGACGCAGCGAATAATGGCCTCCTGGGCGTCGCCAGAGGCTTTGATAAACTGCCGAGCCATGGCTTCGGCGGCCTCGTGAAGCTGGTCGGGCTCGTGAACCGCATTCACGAGGCCCCAGGCTTCGGCCTTGGCGGCGTCAATCATGCTGGCGCTGAACATCATTTCGAGCGCTCGGCCCTTGCCGACGAGCTGCGCGAGGCGTTGGGTGCCGCCGTAGCCCGGAATCACGCCCAACGACGCCTCGGGCAATCCCAAGCGCGCGGTCGTGGACGCGAGGCGCACGTGGCAGGCCATGGCCAATTCAAGACCGCCCCCCAGCGCAAACCCATTAATCGCCGCAATGTAGGGCTTGCGGGCCTGCGCGATGCGGTTGAACAGCAGATCGTGACCGCGCTGCGCTAAGGCCTTGCCCTCCTCGGCGGTGTAGCCAGCAAACTCAGCGATGTCGGCGCCCGCCACAAAACTTTTGGGGCCCGCGCCCGTGAGCACCACGACCCGCACGTCGTCGCGGGAGTCGAGGGCCACGACCTGCTCGTGGAGCGCTTGGATCGTCGGAGCGTTTAGCGCGTTTAAGGCTTCGGGGCGGTCAATCGTCAAAAAGGCGATGCGGTCGCGGACTTCAAGGCGGACGGTAGTCATGCGGCGGTGGGTTGGGTTGGAGAGTTGGCGTACTTTGGCCGTTCCAAAGATACCTTCTGTGCTCAAGCGCCTTCAACGTTGGATTCAAAACAAGTCGGGCATCGGTGAAAACCGCGATGCCCTTGACATCATGCGGCGCCGGGTCGACGCGCTGGCCGCGGTGCAGCAGCAGCACCTGCCCGAGGAGCTCGCGCTGCCCTGGATTCCCGACGGGCTTCACGGAATTTCAACGGCCATCCATCGGGCCGACGCCATGTTTCGCTACCCCTTGAGTGTTTCGGGCGGAAGCTGGCACCGCGTCGCCCAAGAGTACTTCGACACTGGGCGCGAGCTGGCCGAAACACTGAAGCGCGTTAACCCGGCCCCCAAAGCCCTCCTCGATTTCGGCTGCGGATACGGCCGAGTTGGGCGCTTTTTGCCCCAAGCCTTCCCGGAATCGCAGCGATGGGCCTACGACCCCAAGGGCGGGGCCATTGCCTTTCAGCAGGCCCATTGGGGCGCCCAGCCCTGGAACGGCCAGCCGGTCGACCTCATCGTCGCAGGATCGGTGTTCACCCACCTTCGGCCCGAACGCGCTGCTTCAGAACTGCAGCTGCTGACCCAGGCCTTGCGGCCCGGCGGAACCTTGGTCGTAACCCTACACGATTTTGCGCCCCAGACGTCGGTCCACGCCCTCACCGAGGAATCGGCCCTACCCGAGCTCGAGGAACAGCTAAGCGCGTCTGACTACGTTAGCGTACACTTTTCTGAAGCGGACTGGAACCAGCAAATCCCCCACGGCTACACCTGCGTCCGGCAGACCGAGCGCTTCGGCGGAACCCAGCAAATCCTCGTGATTAGGCGCGCGGAACCCTTAGGATAATCTCGGTTCCCTGGGCTGACGACGCCTCAATCCAGATGCGTCCGCCCATTCCTTCCACAATCGACTTGACCATGGCGAGCCCAAGGCCGCTCCCCGTTGATTTCGTGGTGAAGTGCGGCTCAAAAATCGCCTCCCACCGCGAAGGATCGATCCCCATACCGTTGTCGCGCACCGAAACCAGTACCGAACCTTCGTCGTCGCGCACCGAAACGGACAGCGCGGGCAGCATACCCGGTTCCACCGCGTCCAACGCGTTGTTGAGCAAGTTGTTAAATACGCGAAGGAGCGAGTCTTCGGTGCCTTTGACCATCCATTCGCCCGCGGGCAGCGCCAAATCCAGACCGGGATACGCCAACTGAATCCTTCGCAGCACCTGGCCAAGGTCCACCGGCCGCAGAACCCCTGATGAAATCTTCGCCAATTCGCTAAAGTCGCCGGCCACCGCCGCCATCGCGTCGATTTGCGCCAGCATCGCCTCCGCAAAGCCCTTGACCTCTTCGGCGGTCAGCTGCCCGGCCCGGCTCGCGTGCAGCTGGGTCATCAGCCGCATCGGCGTAAGCGGATTCTTGATCTCGTGCGCCACCTGCTGCGCCATCTCGCGCCAAGCCTGCTCTTTTTCGGCATTGGCCAGCATCTTGGCGTTTTCTTCGGTCTGGTGCACCATGCGGTTGTAGGACTCGACCAACTGGCCAATCTCGTCTTTGGAGCGCCAGGCCACCGGCCGTGGATTGCTGCTGCCGTCCTCGGAGTTTCCCTTCATCGCGTTGCCGACCACCTCAAGCCCTTGCGTAATGCTCCGCGACAGCAAGTAGGCGAAGTACGTCGCCGCGACAAACAGCACCAAGTGCAGCCACGCCAGCGCCCGATAAAACGCCATGTCCTCAAATGGCCGGTCCAACTTGCCGTTGTAGGGAACCACCATCAACGCAATAGGTAACCCCATTTCGTCATCGATCTCCGCAGTGTACAAAAGCATTTCTGACTCCAAATTATTTGGATCCGAAATGCTCAAAACTTGGTTGCGACGGCTGTGTACAAGCTCGGGCAAGCGCGGCGGAAGCACCCCTTGGTCCAAAAGCGCCATGTTCGAAGAAAGAAGAAGCTCTCCGCCCATGGTGTACAGTGCCACATCAATCTGGTGAATTTGGCTGATGGAGCAGAGTTCTTCGTTGAGCACCCGCATTAGGTCTCCCTCGACGATGTCTTTGCCAATCGCGCGCTGCAGCTCGTGGGCCACGTGGGCCTCGACTGCTTGCTCCTTGCGCTTCAACCGCTCGCGGCGGTACTCCACTTCTTCGGCCTTAAAATGCAAAAAACTGACCACGCCGGTGGCCCCAAATCCGAGCACCACCAGCATAAACATGGCGATGAAGATTCGGGCGCGGAGGGTCAGTCTCATGAGGTGCTAGGCTTTAGTCCAGCGCCTTATCCAATTTTAGGGCCAAATGCGCGCGGTGCGCCTTCGTTTCGGCATCGGTGCCTGGATTGAGGCGGACCTGCTGGCGGATTCGCTGAATTTGCGCCAGTGCCGCCGACTGCGACGGCCGGTCGTAGCCCGAGGACGGCTTTTCGGACAGGCCCGCAATGTCCAGGAGGCGATCTACGTACTCCAGCTGCGCATTTTGGCGGAATCCGTTTACCGTTGTGGTCCAATCGGCCGCAAACAGCGCGTCGGTAAGGTCCGCGGTCATCGCGGCCACGCTGTACTGGTTGCCGTAGAGCTTGCTGTCGGTAAGGCGCTTCATCACCGCCGGGTGCAGCACGTGTGCCAGCACGTTGCGCTGAATCGCCAGGCTGCGGTCGTGCACCTTCGGATCTTCGGTTTGGCTAAAGAACCCAAAGCCGCGGCGCTGCTGCTGCAGGTACTTCCACACGGGGGCGGCAGCATCAAAGGCCGTAGGCGCAAAAACATAGGTTTTTAGGGCGTTCATCGCGCGCTTTTGGTCCGCAAGCGAAACCGGCGTAAACGGATCCTTGGCGCCCGGCTGGCCGGGGAATCCGCGCTCAACGTACACCCCGCCGATGTAGCGGCTGATGGCTGCCGCCGCGTTGTTCACTTCTCCGCCCAAAATGGCGTAGGCCTGCACCAGCTCCTGGTAGCTCTGGCCGTCTTTGCGGTAGTTGCTCAGCAAGGTTCCGTAGAGCTTATTGACGAGCTGCATGCGCTCCACCCCGTAGGCAATGGCGTCGCTCGACATGTCGTTGACGTTCACGCGCGGATCAATGGCCTTGCCCGGCGAGCGCATGTCGTCGGCGTCGTTACCAAACGTGAGCGCGGGCTCGGTGCTGCGCGCCAAGATTTCGTTCAAGCGCGCCTCTTCGGCATCGGCGTCGGCGTGGCCGGTGCTGTAGCCGTACTCAATCGCCCAGAGGTCGTAGGGACCGGGCTTGGTGGTGAAGTACTGCCCCTGCTTGCTCGGGTCGAGGCTCACGTTCACCGCGGGGTAGTCCATGACCGACCCCACCAGGCCCACTTGCTCGGTCAGCGCGCGGTTGTGAATGTCCTTCGGAAGGTGCAGCTGCGACGCCTTCATGTTGTGGTTGAGGCCAAACGTGTGGCCCATTTCGTGCAGCACGAGGTAGTACAGCGACTCCTCGAGGTAGCGCTTTTTCTGCGCTTCGCTGGCGCCCGAAGCGGCCAGGGCTTGCATGCCAAAGAGCGCGGACTGCTGCAGGTAGTGGCCCGCACGGCACGCGGCGTGGTCGCCGTCGTGCTCGGGTTCCTCGGCCAGGGCGTCCACCAACCCTAAGTTGTTGTACAGCGCGGCCTGCTTGAGGCGGTTGGCCACAAACACGTACTCAAACATGATGTCGGCGCCGAGAATCTGACCGGTGCGCGGGTTGGTAAAGCTGGGTCCGTATCCGCCGAAGGGGGGGAATGGGCTCGACGTCCAGCGCAGCACGTTGTAGCGAATGTCGCCGGCATCCCAGTCGGCGTCGTCGGGCTGCACCTTGACCGCGATGGCGTTTTTGAATCCGGCTTTTTCAAAGGCCTCGTTCCACGCCTCGCCGGCGCGCTGAATGACGTCGCGGAACTCCAGCGGCGTCGTGTTCTCGATCCACCACGTAATGGGCTCTACGGGCTCGCTAATGGGCTCGTCGGGGTTTTTCTTGACGAGCTTCCAGCGGTTGATGACGTCGCGGTAGTTGGCCGCGGCCGGGCTCGTCATGTCGTTGATTTGCTGGCCGAAGTAGCCGACGCGCGGATCGTCGCGGCGCGGAGCATAATCCGAGGCCGGCATCGCCAAAATGCTGTGCTGCAGGCGAACGGTTACGTAGCGCGAATCGGTTACGTCGGGACCGCCCCCCACTCCGTTGGGGTTGTCGTACACGAGGTCCACAACCACGTCGGTGTTTTCAGGGTAGGAGCGCACCTTGGTCAGGCGCGACTTGGTCTTGCTCAGGGTGCCCAAGCCAAACTCGCGGCTGCCCGGGGTAGACGGAGCCTTCACGCGATCCAGGGCTTCGCCCAAGAAGAGGCCGGTGGCTTCGATCAGTACCTCGCCTTTGGCCAGGTCTTCGGCGAGTACTTTTTCACTCAGGAGCACCGCCGGGCTGATGTTGGCCTCGGCGGATTTGCTCAGCGCGGTCGCTGGATCAAAGTAGTAGGCGGTATTTTGTATTTCAAACTGAACCTGGTCGAGGTAGCGGCGAATGCTGAATACTTCGTTGGCGCGAAACGAACCGCGGTTAAATCCAACAGACGCCACGCCGTTCTCGGCATAGCTCCAGTAGATGTATTCGCGGTTGAATTGGTCCGCCGAAAGCTTCAGGTAGAGTTTGCCGTCGGTAGTGTCTTGGTAGACCTTCATCAAGCCGTCGTAGGCGACCGCGTTCTTGAGTTTCGAGGCGATCGTTACCTTTTTGTCGGTCGGAGCGGCCGGCGAGGCGGCCGCAGTCGCGCCTTTGGCCTTTTTAGATGACCCTTTAGATTGGGCCTCAGACGGTTGGGTGGCGGCCAGCAGGGCGGCGGCCACTAAAGCGGAGCGGAGCAGTGCGTTCATCCGACCAAGATAAAACCCGTCGCGGCTAATGCCGCCGGCCGCCAAAAAAACAGGCTCCCGAAGGAGCCTGAAAAAAACAAAACCGCAGGGGAGGTTAACCGTTGAGGGCCTCGGCTCCGCCTACAATTTCCAAAATCTCGTTGGTGATCGCCGCCTGACGGGCCTTGTTGTACTCCAGCTTGAGGCCGTCGCGCATTCCCTTGGCGTTATCGGTAGCCTTGTGCATGGCCGTCATTCGCGAACCGTGCTCCGAAGCCTGCGAGTCCAGCAGCGCCTTAAAGAACTGCATGTGAATGTGGGTTGGAATCAAGCTGTTCAGCAAGTCCGCCTTATTCGGCTCAAACAGGTAATCACTTGACGGCGTAGCTGATGGCTGCGGAATCGGCAGAACCACTTCGTCGCGCACCACCTGAACGGCGGCGTTCTTGAACTGGTTGTACACCAAAATCACTTGGTCGTAGGTTCTGTCGGCAAATTGAGCCATGGCGTCGTCAGCGAGCAAGCGAGCCGCCTCAAACGTAACGTTGGCCACCGAGTCGATGTCGCTGCCCGTCAAGTTCTCGAGCTTGCGCAGCTGGTCTCGGCCTTTCTTGCCCAGGGCAAAGAGGTCTACCGAAACGCCACTCGCCTCCAGGGCCTCTGAAACGGCCTTGGTCCGCTTGAGCACCGATGAATTGAACGCTCCGCACAGACCGCGGTTGGCCGTAACCGGCATCAGGAGCACGCGGCGCAGCGGGCGCTGAACGGCAAACGGATTCTCAGTGGCGTCGAGGGTCGCGCTCACGTTGGCCATGAGGACGCCCAATTTTTCCGCATAGGGGCGCATTTGCACGATGGCATCTTGCGACCGCTTCAGCTTCGCCGCCGAAACCATTTTCATGGCCGACGTGATCTGCATCGTGCTCGATACCGACGAAATGCGGTTGCGGAGTTCCTTGAGGTTTGCCATGGTCTAGCGCAAACTTAGTTGGCGTATGCCGGGATGATTTCTTTGGCCGCTGCTTCGATCGCGCCGATTTCGGCGTCGCCCCATGCTCCGCCGCGAATGGCGTTGAGCACGTCGCGGTGCTTGGCCTCCATGTACTCAATGAAGGCATTTTCAAACGCCTTGACCTTGTTCACGGGGACGCTGTTCAGCATGCCTTTGGTGCCGATGTAGATGATGGCAACCTGCTTTTCTACGCTCATCGGCGTGTTGACCGACTGCTTCAAAATTTCTACGTTGCGGCGACCCTTGTTGATCACGTTCATGGTAGCGGCGTCGAGGTCAGAACCAAACTTGGCAAAGGCCTCGAGTTCGCGGTACTGTGCCTGGTCCAGCTTGAGGGTGCCGGCAACTTTCTTCATGGGCTTGATTTGCGCGGAACCTCCAACGCGCGATACCGAAATACCTACGTTGATGGCCGGGCGCACGCCCGAGTTGAAGAGGTCGGCCTCCAAGAAGATCTGGCCGTCGGTGATCGAAATCACGTTGGTCGGAATGTAGGCCGATACGTCGCCCGCTTGGGTTTCGATGATCGGCAGTGCCGTCAGCGAGCCTCCGCCCTTTACTTTGCCCTTGAGGGACACCGGAAGGTCGTTCATTTGGGCGGCGATGGCGTCGTCCTTGATCACTTTGGCGGCGCGCTCGAGCAGGCGGCTGTGGAGGTAGAAAACGTCTCCAGGGTAGGCTTCGCGGCCCGGAGGGCGGCGGAGCAGGAGCGACACCTCGCGGTAGGCCACGGCTTGCTTCGACAAGTCGTCAAAAATGATCAGCGCAGGGCGTCCGGTATCGCGGAAGTACTCGCCAATCGCGGCACCCGCAAAGGGAGCGTAGAACTGCATCGGCGCGGGGTCAGCAGCGTTCGCCGCTACAATCGTGGTGTAGGCCATGGCGCCCTTGTCTTCGAGGGTCTTTGCCAAAGCGGCAACCGTTGAGCCCTTCTGACCTACGGCTACGTAGATGCAGTACACGGGCTCGCCCTTATCGAAGTACTCTTTTTGGTTGATGATCGTGTCAATGGCCACGGTCGTTTTGCCCGTCTGGCGATCGCCAATGATCAGCTCGCGCTGACCGCGTCCTACCGGAATCATGGCGTCAATGGCCTTGATGCCCGTTTGCAGCGGCTCGTTAACCGGCTGGCGGTAAATTACCCCTGGGGCCTTGCGCTCCAGCGGCATTTCAAAGCGCTCGCCTTCAATCGGACCCTTTCCGTCAATCGGGTTACCCAAGGTGTCGACTACGCGGCCAACCATGCCCTCACCAACATTGATGGAGGCAATAACCCCGGTGCGCTTCACCGTCGATCCTTCCTTGATGCCTTCAGCAGCACCTAGAAGAACAATACCGACGTTGTCTTCCTCAAGGTTGAGGACGATGCCGCGCAAGCCGTTCTCGAACTCCACGAGTTCGCCTGACTGGGCATTTTGAAGGCCGTAGGCACGGGCAATACCGTCACCCACTTGAAGGACGGTGCCCACCTCTTGGAGTTCCGACTCCGAAGTGAATCCAGAGAGTTGCTGGCGAAGGATCGCAGAAATTTCCGCGGGTTTGACGTCTGCCATGATTTGATTTATTTAGAAATCAGCGATATATAAATTCTTTTGGAACGAGCGGTCCAGGTTGCGCAGGGTTTGCGCGATGCTCGTGTCGATTTGCTTGTCGCCTACGCGGACCACGAGGCCCCCGATGAGGTCAGGATTCACTTCTTCGCGAAGCTCGACCGACTTGGCTCCTGATGCCTTTATCGCCGATTCTATTTGGGCCCGCTGGGCATCTGAGAGGGCTATCGCAGAGGTGACCGTGGCCGAGACCGTGCCTTGGCGGCGGCGGTACGACTCAAGGTAGCTTGCCGCAATGGCGCTTAGGTTGGCCTCACGGCCGTGGTCCACAACCAAGTCGACAAAGTGGCGCGTGAGCTCGCTCAGCCCGCTGAACACCTGGGCCAGCACGTTTTTCTTTTGAAAGGGCTTCACCACCGGGCTGGCCAAGAACACCTGCAGTTCCCGGCTCGAGGCCAGCGCCTCTCGGAGGGCCGACATGTCCGATGCCACGGCAGCCGAAACCGAATTCTCCTCAGAAAGGTCGAGTAAGGCCTTGGCGTAGCGGTGTGAAGAAAGACTCATCTTAATTCAGATTGAGGTCTTTAATGTCGCGATCGATGTTTGCCTTGGCCACTTCGGGCTGCGCAAGCTCGGTACGCAAAATCTTTTCAGCCATGTCGACCGCAAGCTGGGCGACCTGGTTTTTGAGTTCCGTTACCGCCGCCATCTTCTCTTGGTGAATTTGGGTGCGGGCAGACTCGAGAATTTTAGCCGCTTCGCTCGAGGCAGCATCTTTGGCCTCGGCAATCATGGCATCGCGCATGGCGCGGCCTTCTTTGACGATGGCCTCGCGCTCCTCGCGGGCTTCCTTGAGCAGCTGCTCGTTGGAGGCCTGAAGTTTGCCCATTTCGGCGCGCGCGGACTCGGCCTGCTTGAGCGCTTGATCGATTGCTTCTTCGCGGGAGTTGACCGCATTCAAAATAGGTTTCCAAGCGAACTTGCCTAACAAGAACACCAAAATGAGGAAGACCAGTGTCGTCCATACAATTAGGCCTAAGCCCGGAGTAACTAAATCCATGCGTTTAAAGATTTGAAGTTCGTATCACGGCCGAAAGTTCAGAACCCGCGAACGGGCGCTGAACTTCGACCGTGTAGACGATTACTTAAGGAGCGAAACCACGACGCCAAAGAGACCCACACCCTCGATAAAGGCTGCAGAAATCAGCATGGCGGTTTGGATCTTGCCCGTAGCTTCCGGCTGACGTGCGATGGCGACCATAGCTTGTCCGCCGATGCGGCCAATGCCAAGGCCTACACCGATTACTGCGAGGCCAGCTCCGATTGCAGCGATACTACCAGTCATTGTTTAGGGGGTATTTGAAGTGAAACGATGAATAAAAATGAAAACGTTAGTGGTGTCCTTCGGCGTGCGCGTGGTCGTCGTGATGGTGCTCTTCGACCGCAGCGCCAAAAGACATTGCGGTAAGCATCGTAAACACATAGGCCTGAAGCGCAGCAACCAGGAGTTCCAAAGTCGAAATGAACAGGGTCAGAATGATGGAACCCGGAGAAATCCAAACTGACTCAAAGATGAAGATCAACGAAACCAGCGACAGGACCAAAATGTGGCCGGCGGTAATGTTGGCAAAAAGACGAATCATCAGCGAGAACGGCTTCGTGAAGACACCAATGAGCTCGATGAGCGCCAAAATGGGCTTTAGCGGCGTAGGCACGCCCGGCATCCACACTATGTGCATCCAGTAGTCCTTGGTTCCGTTCACATTGGTAATGACGAGCGTGAACGCCGCCAAAACAAGCGTTACAGCGATGTTTCCGGTCAAGTTGGCGCCACCTGGGAAGAAGGGCACCAATCCAAGAAGGTTATTCACCCAAATAAAGAAGAACAAGGTCAGTAAGTACGGCACAAAGCGGTTCAGGTGCTTGTCGGGAATGGCTCCTCGCGCGATGTCGTCGCGAACAAAAAGAATGAGGGGCTCTACAAAGCTGGCCAGTCCGCGAGGAGCTTTGTTGGTGTTCTTCGCGTAAAAGCGGGCAGCTGACAGAAAAATGAGTGCGATAAGAACTGCGCCCATGATGAGCGAAAGCACATTCTTTGTGATCGAAAAGTCTAGTGGCTTGTCCTCAGAACCCGCGTAGTAAATTTTCTCGTGCTTGTTGACAAACTGCTGGCCGCCTGCGTTTACCACATGATGACCTTCAGTGTCGTGATGGAATTCTGATGAAGAAAAGACCACTAATCCATCATTGGTCCATAGAATTACGGGCAATGGAATGCTCACCGCGTGTTCGTTCCAATCGAGGATGTGCCAGCCGTGGCTGTCCGCGATGTGGTGCATGATGAGCTCATTCGGGTTAAAGCCCTCCTCTTTGGGAGCATGTGCTTCGTCTGTGGCGTGCTCGTCTGAAACATGCTCGACCGGCGCGCTTAAATGTTCGCTATGCCCAACTTCTTCTGAGGCAAGCACGCTGCCCAGCGGCATAATGACTGCCGAAAAAAGAGTAAAAAAGCGTCCTAGTCCCATCTGTCCCGAATTGCGCGGCAAAGATAGTCCGAAAAGGGGCTTTATCATAGTCGGTTTACACGTTGAACGGCAAACCAGGTTTCAATAGCTTGAGCAATGATAAAAATTGCCGCAAACTGCAGAGCGTGAGCTTTATATCCTTCAGGTTGGCGCATACTTAGCGGCAACACCACGGTAGCCACACCGAGCAGCATGCGCAGCATTCCACCCCCAAGAATGACCCAGATGAAGGTTTTTGGACGCTTGCGTTCAAAGGCAAACGCAAAGAAAAACACGGTAATTCCGCTCACCGAAATCCAGAGGTAGCCAAGCGCGTACCATGGAATCCCCCAAGCGGTCAGTGCGAGGGCCGAAATCGCAGCGAGTGCGGCATACGCCACGGTGAGCTGGAGCATAAACTGCTTCATTGCTATTCGTTTTTTTTAGCTTGAACTATGGCTAGAAGGGTCGCGACCACGGTGCCGGCGAGGGAGCCCCAAATTTGTCCCATTCGGGGCGGGTCTGAGGGGTCAATCCACGACCCCACAAGTGCTCCGAGGAGTATTGTAGCAAGCATCTGACCCACAAGCCCAA
>Ga0172367_10001660_pt1 | contig 31697 bp, 24 predicted proteins | sample Lak10m_FD_114542 | JGI IMG/M metagenome (GOLD analysis project Ga0172367, IMG submission 114542) | Freshwater microbial communities from Kabuno Bay, South-Kivu, Congo - kab_022012_10m | ecosystem: Environmental > Aquatic > Freshwater > Lake | place: Democratic Republic of the Congo: South-Kivu...
CCAGGAAGCCGGGCACATGGCCATATCGAGCATTACCTTGGCAGAACTGCTGCACGGTGCCGAAAAAAGCAATGCGCCAGCGCGCTCTTTGGCCGTTGTGGAAGATTTTGTCAGCCGACTGGAGGTGCTACCCTATGGCCCGAAAGCCGCACAACATTACGGCAACATTCGCTCCGCGCTCGAGAGGCGCGGACAAACCATTGGTGTCAATGACCTGCACATCGCCGCGCATGCCCGTAGCGAGGGTCTGACACTGGTATCGAACAACCTGCGCGAATTCGATCGGGTTGAGGCTTTGCAGCTGTGCAATTGGGTTGAGAATATGTGATTCGAGGTGTTGTGTGGCAGCTGGTGGGGCGGCGGATCGCGCCGCAGACGCGCTTCGCTTTGCGACATTGGCGGGTCCCGATAGCGCTTGAGCCGCAGCGCGCATGGGGTATCTGACTGCGCTCATGTGCCCCGGTCCGGGCTGACGCCCGAACCGCCTCCTTGACTTCGCTCCGTCAGACACCCAATGCGCGCTGCTCGTTGGATTGCCGAGCGTCATGCGGGCTACGGCTACCGGGCATCTGGCTTGCACCAGTCTGGGCGATGGCGAACGAATCGATGGTCAGCGCCTGCCCTTGCGCACCATCCTGGGGTATTCTGCCCGCTGGCAGGACTGGCGGTAGGTCTGCAATGTTTGCTGGGCGCGGCCCAGCACCGTGTCTGGCGCGTAACCGTTGGCCGTTCCCGGCAAGCCGCTGGCATGGCCGGTCAGCAATTCAATGCCTTCACTCACGTGCTCGGCCGTGTACACATGAAACCGGCCTTGCGCCACGGCCTGCGCCACATCAACGGCCAGCATCAGGTGGCGCCGGTTGCGCTCGGGGATGATCACCCCCTGCTCACCGGTCAGCCCGGCGCTGGCGCAGATGCGAAAGAAGCCTTCGATTTTTTCATTGATGCCGCCCACCGGCAGCACCTCGCCGTGCTGGTTGAGCGCGCCCGTGACGGCAATGCCCTGCTTGAGCGGCAGCCCTGACAGGCACGACAGCAGCGCGTACAACTCGGCGCACGAAGCCGAATCGCCCTCGATGCCGTGGTACTCCTGCTCGAACACCAGGGTGGCATCGAGCGCCAGCGGCGCTTGGGCGGCAAACAGGGTGGACAGGTAGCTTTGCAGAATGAGCACGCCCTTGTCGTGGATCGGGCCCGACAGTGCCACCTCGCGCTCGACGTTGACCAGCCCGTCCTCGCCAGCCGAGGTGTGCGCCGTGACCCGCACCGGAAAGCCGAAACGGTAGTCGCCCAAGTCGATCTGCGTCAGGCCGTTGATCTGGCCGGTTTTTTCGCCTTGCAGGCTGATCAGGCGCTCGCCGTCGGTGATGGTTTCCTGCATGCGCTGGTCGGGGTAGTTGTGGCGCAGCTGGCGCGCCTGCAACGCGGCAGTCACATCGTCGCCATCCACCCGGTTGCCGGCGCGGGCCCGGCAGACGGCGGCGGCCTCCATCACCAACGCTTCCATGCGGGCAAAGGTGGCGCTCTGACGCGTCTGGTCATCGACTTCGCGGTGCGCGTCCTGCAGCAGTTGTGCCACGGCGGCAGCCGTGAAATGGGGCAGTCCCAGGCGCTGGCAGGTGTGCGCCACAAACACGGCTGAGGCGGCATAGGTTTGCGCACTGGCGGCAAAGCTCTCGGCAAAATCCACCTTGACGCGAAAACGCCTGGCAAACTCGGGGTCTGCTTCCTGCAGCAGGTAGTACTCCTCGGTGGCGCCGATCAGCACGATCTTGACGCTGATGTCGAGCGCCTCCGGAACCAGCGACACGCTGACCATGGGGGCGATCATCTGCATGGGTTCTTCGATCTGCAAGCGCCCGGTGCGCGAAAAGCGGCGCAATTTTTCCCACACCAGCTCGTCGCCCAGCAGGTCGCGCACATGCAGCATCAGAAAACCGCCGTGCGCCCTGAGCAGGCTCCCGGCGCGGATGCGCGAGAAGTCGGTGAGCAGCACGTCTTCTTCGGCCTGGTACTCGACGCTGCCAAACAGCTTGTGAAACGAGGGGTTGTCCTCGATGATCACCGGCGCGCCGCTCAAGGACTCGTTGTCCACCACCAGGTTGACCCGGTAGCGCGCCAGCGTCGTGGCCAGTTCCTCCTGGCGCAGTTCGTCGTCAGCATCGACATCGGCCACGCGAAAGACATCGAGGTGGTCGAGCACATCCTGCATCACCTGGTCGAGGAATCTGCCCAGCCTGAGCGAGTCCTTGATCTGTTTCTTGAGCTCCAGCCGGATCTCCTGCAGCTCATGCTCCAGCAGCGGCTTGATGGTCTGGCGCCGCAGCGCGGCCAGACCCTCGTTCTTGAGGCGTTCGATGGGCCGTATCTTGTCAAGGTAGCGGGCGATCTCGGCGCGCAATTCCTGTTCGGCCTGCTCGACCTGCGCGCGTTGCTCCTTGGGCAGCGAGCGCGCCTCGCTTTCTGTCAACGCCCGACCGTTGGCGCCCAGCAGGGTGAAGATCAGGTGCCCGTCTTCCCGGTACAGCGCAAAGTTGCGGGCTTCGGCAAACGCATCGAGCTCGGCGTAGGCGCCGGATTCTTCGAGCTTGTAGGTTTTTTCAAGGTGCTCGCTTTCGGCCTTGAAATCCGGTCCGCCAAGCCGTTGCGGAATTTCCTTCTGCAGCGTTTTGCTCATTTGCGCCATGAGCTGGCGCAACAGCTTGCCCTGGCCGGGCGGCATGCGTAGCGCGCGCGGCCGTTCTGGTGCGTCGAAATTGTGCAGGTAACACAGGTCGGGCGGTACTGCCTTGGTGGCAGCCACCTCGCGCATCAACTGCTGCAGCAGCGTCGAGCGGCCGCTGCCCACCTCGCCGAGAACGAACAGGTTGTAGTCGGGCTGGTCCATGGTCAGACCAAAACGCGCCGCAGTCTCGGCCCGCGCCTGCCCGATCCAGGGCAGCGGCTGCTGCTGCAGCTCGTAGGTGTCCGCGAAGCCGAGCGCTTGCGGGGCAATGGTGAGGGCCAGGTCAGTCGGGGCCAGGTTGGCGAGGGCCATGGTGCGTGTCAGGAGGGTGATCAGGCGGCCAGTCTTGATCCAGTTTGCAATCAAAGCATTGACATGTCGCATGCTTGCATCAACTTGCTGGTCCAAGCCCGGCCCTCCTGTATTCACTCAAGGGCGACGTGGTGCGCGTCTGATTGAAGCGGCGTAGATCAGTCCTCAACCGTCAGGAGATGACTGCAGACTTGATAACTCACAAGTCAGGCTGAATGAGAGCGGATTAAGCTTTGATGTCATTGGAGGTGTCATCAATGCAGTCATTCCGTCAATCCGAGCGCTCACAACTGGTACGCATCCCGGTCGATCAGGTGCTGATCGAAGGCATGCTGGAACTGCCAGCCAAGCCATCGGGATTGGTGCTATTCGCCCACGGCAGCGGCAGCAGCCGGCACAGCCCGCGCAACAATTTTGTCGCCCGGGTGCTGCGTGATGCCGGCTTTGGCACCTTGTTGATGGACTTGCTGACGCCGCAGGAGGATCAGGTCTATCCAATGCGTTTCGACATCACGCTGTTGACCCGGCGCCTGCTGCTGACCAGCCACTGGGTCAAAGACCATTTGCATACGGCACATCTGCCGATCGGCTATTTTGGCGCCAGCACTGGCGCGGCAGCGGCCTTGCGGGCAGCGGCTGCCATGGGTGACAGGGTTCGGGCCGTGGTCTCGCGCGGTGGCCGCCCTGACCTGGCTGGGCAGGCTGAGTTGATGGCAGTGCGCGCACCCACCTTGCTGCTGGTGGGGGGTCTGGACACCCAGGTGATCGACCTCAATCAGGCCGCCTATGCCTTGCTGTCTTGCACCAAGAAACTCAGCATCGTGCCCGGTGCCACGCATCTGTTCGAGGAAGCCGGCACGCTGGAGCAGGTGGCCAGCCAGGCGGCAGCCTGGTTTGGCCAGCATCTGGAGGATTGATTATTCGCAATGCGCTGCCGTCGCGCCTGGCTATTCTGAAAAGCGGGATTATTTTGTCACTTTCTATCAGGAGATGCCATGAAGACCGATGCAGAGATCAAGAAGGACGTGCTGGCTGAACTGTTGTGGGACCCGCTGATTTCCGAAACCAAAGTGGGTGTGACGGTCAAGGAGGGCGTCGTCACATTGACCGGACACCTTGACAACTACGCCGAAAAGGTGGCGGCCAAGCGGGCCACCGAGCGCGTCAGCGGTGTCAAGGCGGTTGCGGTCGAACTCGATGTGATCCCGAGCGGCGCGCACCAGCGCAGCGACACCGAAATTGCGCTGACCGTGGAACACGCGCTGAGCTGGAACACCTCGGTGCCGCAGGGCTGCGTCAAGGTGGCGGTGGAGAAGGGTTGGGTCACCCTGAGCGGCGATCTCGACTGGAACTTCCAGCGTCGCGCGGTGGAGCGCATGGTGCGTCCGCTCAAGGGGGTGGTGGGCATCACCGACAACATCCAGCTCAAGACCCTGCCGATCCCGCTCAAGCTGTCCGAGCGCATCCAGGATGCGCTGACGCGACAGGCCATGCGCGAAGCGCGCCGCATCGACGTCATCGTGGAAGGCAGCGAGGTAACCCTGCGCGGCCAGGTGCACTCGTGGGCCGAGAAGAATGCCGCCGAGGGCGCCACCTGGTCGGCGCCCGGTGTGAGCCGCGTCAACAACCAGTTGACAGTCGAACCGCAGGTGTGAACTGCGGGACTGGCCGCCACGCGAAGTGCTGACGCTCAGGCGGCAGCACAGGTGCGCCAAATGGGCAATCCCGGTTCAACCGTGCCAATACTGAATCGCGGTGTTGAGCAGATACAGCGCCAGCAGCGCCAGGCTCGACCAGCTGGCCACACGGGCGACGCGCCGGGTGGGTCGGCTGGCCAGCGACACGATCACGATGGCGCTCATCAGGCAAGCCGTGATCGCTGTGGCGGCATGCACCGGCGACACCTGCGCATAAATGGGACCTTTCACATAAGCCACATCATCGAGCGCCAAGATGAGCACATCAAAGAGGTTGCTGCCCAGCAGGTTGCCTACCGCCATGTCCAGGGCGCCAATGCGCATGGCGCCCCAGGTGGTGGCCAACTCCGGCACCGAGGTGGCAACGGCAATGAACAGGGTCCCAACAAAGGAGTGGTGCCAGCCCATCAGCCGGGCCAGCTCCACGCCGATGATCGGCAACCATATGCCCGTACCCACAATCACCATCGAGGCCATGCCATAACCCATCAGCGCGGTCTTGAGTTCCGTGTCGGGTCGCTCGGCCGCCTCGTTGCGCAGCGGATGGCGCTGCTCGATCACATAGCTCGTTCGCATCGCCACCAGATAGACGCCCAGCAGCAAGATGCTGGCAAGGCTGATGTGGCCCACGACGGGCATCATGCCGCGCCCACCCAGCAGCACCGCCAATGCGGCCCCGGCGAGCAGGATGACGCCAAAGCCGGCAGAAACAACGTGGCCCGGGCTGACTTGCTCGTACAGGCTGTAGCGGCGGTAGAGGATGTCGATCAGCGCCAGAATGCTCAGGTTGAAGACGCAACTGCCCAGCGCATCGCCCGCCGCAATGTCGGGTGCCGCCGCCAGCGTGACCGCGCTCAAGCCTGTCACCAGTTCAGGCAGCGAGGTCACCGTCGCCAGCAGGATCATGCCGACCCAGTTGCGCGACAGGCCGGTGTGCGCGGCAATGGCATCGCCATAGCGGCTCAGGCGTACACCGGCAAAGCCGATCAGGCCGGCGCACAGCGCAAATTGCAGCCAGACCAGAACGATGGAATTCATGGCGCGGAAGGCACCGCGGGTGCCCGTTTGCGGCGCCAGGCCTTCTCCAGTTCCACGGCCAACCAGACGACGGCCGCGCTGCCCAGACAGATCGCCAGTTCGCCCGGACTCAGCGGCTGGGTCTTGAAGATCGGGTTGAGCAGCGGCACGTAGATGGTCGCCATTTGCAGCACGAACGTGAGCAACACGGCGCCAAGCAGGGGCTTGTTGCTGCCCAGACCGATCTGCCAGAGCGCGTCGCGCTCGGAGCGGATCGCCATCACATGGGCCATCTGCGACAGCGTCAGCACGGTGAACACCATGGTCTGCCAATGGGCGTGACCGGTGGACAAGGCCCACGCCTGGACCCCGATGCACAGGCCGGCAATCAACAGGCCAAAGCCCAGAATATGCTGCCACATGCCCTGGGCAAACAGGCTCTCGGTGGGCGCGCGCGGTGGGCGCTGCATCACACCGCGCTCGGCGGGTTCGGCCGCCAACGCCAGACCGGGCAGACCGTCGGTGACCAGGTTGACCCACAGGATGTGAATGGGCAGAAGGGGAATCGGCAGAAACAGCAGCGGGGCCAGGAACAGCGTCCAGATTTCGCCTGAGTTACTGGTCATGGTATAGCGCACGAACTTGCGGATGTTGTCGTAAATGCGCCGGCCTTCGCGCACCGCCGCCACGATGCTGGCAAAGTTGTCATCGAGCAGCACCATGCTGGCGGCCTCACGGGCCACGTCGGTGCCGCCTTTGCCCATGGCCACGCCGATGTCGGCGCGTTTGAGCGCCGGCGCATCGTTGACGCCATCGCCGGTCATGGCGACGATCTCGCCTTGCGCTTGCAAGGCCGCCACAATGCGGATCTTTTGGGCAGGATCGACGCGGGCATAGACCTGCACCTGCGCCACGCGGCGCAGCAGCGCGGCATCGTCGAGCGCCGCCAGGTCTTGCCCGGTCAGAACTTCGGTTTGCGCATCGGCCACGATGCCCAGCCGCAGGGCAATGGCGCGTGCGGTTGCGGGATGGTCGCCGGTGATCATCACCGGCGTGATGCCTGCCGTGATGCAATCGTGCACTGCGGCAGCGGCCTCGGCGCGCGGCGGGTCGATGAGTGCGATCAGGCCCAAGAACTGCAAATGCTGCTCGATCTGATCTGGCTCCAGCGGCTCGGGCAAGACGGCATGGTCGCGCCGCGCCAGCGCCAGCACGCGCAGGCCCTGGGCCGCCAGCCGGTCGGCCTGATCGACGACTGCGCTCGGGTTGAGCGGCTCTGCGCCGCCCGGTGACCATTGCGACTCGCAACACAGCAGTACCGATTCGGGGGCGCCCTTGGTGTAGCTGGTCATGCCTGCGGCACTGGCGTGCAGCGTGGTCATGCGCTTGCGCTCGGAATCAAAAGGCAACTCTTTCAGACGAGGCCACCGGGCGTCTAGTGCTGCCTTGTCGATGCCAGCGGCCAGTGCTGCCTCGACCAGCGCGGTTTCGGTCGGGTCACCCTGCCAGTCTGGTGCCGGGGTGGTGCCACCATTGCGGTGCGCGTCGTTGCACAGAACGGCCCCGCGCAGGGTTTCCCGCAGCACCGGGCCAGCTTGCGATTCACCCGGCAGCCAGATTTGGCCGTCGGCCCAGACCAGTTCAGCATGCATCCGGTTTTGCGTCAGGGTACCGGTTTTGTCGGAACAGATGGTGGTGACCGAACCCAGCGTTTCCACCGAAGGTAGTCGCCGCACCAGGGCGTTCACTGCCACCATGCGCCGCGCGCCCAAAGCCAGCAGCACCGAGACCACGGCCGGCAGGGCTTCCGGGATGGCGGCCACGGCCAGGCTGATGGCGGTGAGCGCCATCAGCAGGACCTGCTCGCCGCGCCAGATGCCGGCGACAAAAATCACCACGCAAATGCCGATCACCACCAGCGCCAGCCGTTTGCCGAAGGCGGCCAGGCGCCGTTGCAGCGGCGTGGTGCGGTCTTCGGGGTCGAGCAGTTGCGCCACCTTGCCCAGTTCGGTTTTTGCGCCGGTGGCCACTACCAGGCCGCGACCACGACCCAGCGTGGCCGTGGTGCCTTTGAAGGCCATGTTGAGGCGGTCGCCCAGGGCGCTGTCAGCCGCATCGGGCAAGGCCACTGTGTGTTTGGCCACCGTGACTGACTCGCCAGTGAGCGCCGATTCGTCCACATGCAGTTGCGCGCTGTGGATCAGCCGCAGGTCGGCGGGCACCTTGTTGCCTGCCTCCAGCAGCACGATGTCGCCCGGCACCAGGTCGCGCGCTGGCACATCCTGGCGCTCGCTGCTGCGCAGCACGGTGGCGCGGGCGGCGGCGAGTTGTTTCAGCGCTGCCAACGCGCGGTCGGCGCTCCAGCTTTGAACGAAGCCGATCACGGCGTTGAGCACCACAATCACCAGAATGACCAGGCTGTCGATCAGGTCACCAATCAAACCCGACACGAGCGCGGCGGCCAGCAGCACCAGTACCATGAAGTCGGTGAACTGCGCCGCCAGAATCGTCAACGGGCCGCGCTGCGCCCGGCTTGGCAGCTCGTTGGGGCCATGCAACGCAAGGCGCCGGTGCGCCTCCGTCGCATGCAGGCCGTGCTCGGGATCGACCGCGTGCTCGGCGGCAAGCTCGTGCACCTCGCGCTGGTGCCAGGAACGCGGGTCGGGCGGGGCCGCCTGAGGGGAGTTTTCGCCAGTTCGCATGGTTTCCATTCTGATCCCGTGTCGATCAATCGCGCCGCGCGCCGCTCACCCCCCAAGCAGCACCGAAGGTGCGCCTCATGGACAATCTCGGTTCAAGTCTGCCGCAGGTGGGTCGGAACCAGGGCCTGCAATGCCTGCACCTGACGCTCCAGCAGTTCAATCTGGATCAGCTTTTCCAGCAGCATGGCCACGGCAAACAGGTCAAGGTCAAAGTCGAGCCGCAGCTTGGCCGCTGCGCGCATGGGCGTCAGCCAATGGGCGCTGAAGCTGCGCTCAGCCGGACCGGTCAGCGGCACCAGGGCGTTGTAGTCCACCAGTTCGTCAAGCTCCGCTTCGCTCATGCCGCAGCAGTGGGCGAGCTCGGTGAGCGTGATGACCTCTGTGTCGTCAAGCGTAAAACCTTCAATGCTGGCTTGATTCATGGAAATCCTCCTCGGGCTAGCCCCCGCGGGGCTTGAAGTTTGAGACTTTGGCCAGTTCCTGGAACAGTTCACGCTCACGCGCTGTCAGCGTGGCGGGCACGTCGATGTGAACAATGGCGTAGAGGTCGCTCTTGTCTGCCGCCAGACCGCGCCCGCGCAAGCGCAACTTGCGTCCGCTGCGGGTGCCCGACGGAATGGTCAGTAGCACCGGATTGTCCAGCGTCGGCACCTCGACCTCGGCGCCCAGCGCGGCTTCCCAGGGCGACAGCACCAGGTCAAAGTACAGGTCGTGGTGGTCGGGCCTGAACACGGCATGCGGCGCCAGCCTGATGTGCAGGTAGATGTCGCCGTCAGGGCCGCCGTTGCGCCCCTTGGCGCCCTGGCCGCGCAGGCGCAATTTCTGGTCCTGGCAAGCGCCCGGCGGTATGGTGACCTGCAGCGTGCGCTCACCGGCGCCCTCGGCCAGCGTCAGGTTGACCGTGCTGCCGTGGCGGGCGTGTTCGAGCGGGATGGTGACTGAGGTCTCGAAGTCCTGGCCCTTCAAGGGCATGGCCTGGCGTGAGCGTCCAGCGCGACCCTGGCCCATGGCCGCCAGCAAATCGGCCAGGTCGAGACCATCCAGATCATCGAACGACATGCCGCCCGGCGCAAAATCCTGCTGCCATTGCGGCGGTGGCCTGAAGTCGGTACCGCTGGGCGGGTGGCCGAGTTCGTCATAGGCGGCGCGCTTGGTTTCGTCTTTCAGCGTGGCATAGGCCTCGCCAATTTCCTTGAACCGCAGCTCTGCATCGGGCGCCTTGGACATGTCCGGGTGGTGGGTGCGCGCCAGTTTGCGGTAGGCCTTCTTGATGTCGTCCAGACTGGCGCTGCGCGGTACGCCCAGGATGGCGTAATAGTCTTTGTACTTCATGGTGTACACAGTTTGCGCGGCGCCTGAGCGCCATGTCTTGCGTTTACGCAAACCTTGTCAACGCGTGGTACCCAAACAGACCAAGCCGCCAGCACCATGGCTGCAATCAGGGGGCCGAGCACCAAGCCGTCGATGCCCGATATCGCCCTGTCGCTGCGCTCCGGCGAGCGTGCTTGATGAGGGCTCGCACCTCACGGGTGACGAGGCTTGCCGATTACGACGGGCTGTCGTGCTGCAGCACGTACTGTTCGAAGGCATCGACTGTCAGGGGGTGGCTGAAGAAATAGCCTTGCACTTCGTCGCAGCCCTGAAGCCGCAAAAAATCGAGCTGGCTGTCGGTTTCCACGCCCTCAGCGATGGTTTTCAGTCCCATGCTCGCGGCCAGGTTGATGATGGCCTTCACGATCGCCTTGTCGTCAGGGTCGTTGCTGATGTCGCTCACAAAGGACTGGTCGATCTTGAGTTTGGACACCCTGAATTTTTTCAGGTAGCTCAGGCTGGAATAACCGGTTCCGAAGTCGTCGATCGACATGCGGATGCCGCGCTCGTGCAGGCGGTTCATGATGGTGATGGCCGCCTCGGGGTTGTCCATGGCGGTGGCCTCGGTGAGTTCCAGTTCCAGCGCGCTGTGGGGCACCCCGGCCTGATCCAGAATGCGTGTGACCATCTCCAGCAGATCGGGATGGCGAAACTGAACGGCTGACAGGTTGACTGCGATCACCATCGGCGGCAAACCTCGAAGCATCCATTGCTTGAGTTGCGCCGTGGCGCTACGCAACACCCACTCACCGATTTCAAGAATCTGGCCGCTTTCTTCCGCCAGCGCGATGAATTCAGCCGGAGAAATGTGACCCAGCTCGGGCTGGTGCCAACGCAACAGGGCCTCGGCACCAATGACGCGAGCGTCCTCGATGGCCACCATGGGCTGGTACGCCAGGCTCAGTTCGTTGCGCACCAGCGCATGGCGCAGGGCGTTGACCAGTTGCAGGCTGCGCGCGGAATTGGCCTGCATTTCCTGTGTGAAGAAACAAAAATCATTGCGCGCGGCGCCTTTGACGCGGTACATCGCTGTATCGGCATTTTTCGAGAGGGTTTCAAAATCCTCGCCATCCTGCGGGTACATGGCGATGCCGATGGAGACGGTCGTGAGCAGCTCATATTGTTCAATCTGGCAACTCCTGGCCACGTTCTCGATCAATTTGAGCGCCACCCGGCGCGCGCCCTCCTGGGTGGTGTCAGGCAGCAGCAAAATGAACTCGTCGCCACCGAGACGCGACAAGGCGTCCTCCTCGCGCAGCACGGACTTGAGCCGCCTCGCGACTTCCATCAGCATCTGGTCGCCAATGCTGTGCCCGAGTGTGTCGTTGATGTTCTTGAAGTGGTCGAGGTCCAGGAACATCAGCGCCATCATGCCGCCACCGCGCTGGGCCAACTGGAGCGCGAACTTGAAGCGGTCCTGCAACTGGACCCGGTTGGGCAATCCGGTGAGCTGGTCGAACAGCGCCAGTCGCTCGATCTGTGCATCGGCGCGTTTTTTTTTCGGTCAAGTCGCGCGTGATGCTCAAAATGCAGTCCACCTCCTTGAAGCGAACAATTTCGGCGGACATCAGACCATGGCAGATGCTTCCGTCCTTGCGTACAAAATCGGCTTCCAGATTGAGGCAGCGCCCGTCGCGTTGCAGACTTTCAACCAGCTTCATCCGGTCAGTCGGGTTGCGCCAGATGTTGAGTTCAATCGATGTCTTGCCCATCACCTCATCGGCGCTCCAGCCCGTGAGGCGCTCAAAGCCCTGGTTGACGTCGAGGTAGAGCCCATCAGCCATCCTGTTGATGTTGACTGCGTCGGGGCTGGTTTTGAACGCCTTGCGGTAGCGTTCCTCGCTGTCGCGCAGGGCGTCGAGCGTGACCACGCGCTGCGCCTCATCGACAAAGCGGTCGAGTGCAAAACTGATGTCCATTGCCATTTCCAGCAGCAGCTGCTGTGCGTCATCATCGAAGGCATTTTTGACCCCGGAATAGACGGTCAGCAGGCCGATGGCTTGGCCCTTTCGATGCAAGGGAACGGCGGCTGAGGCGCCCCAGCCGAATTCCGCTCCTTGTTGGCGCCAGCGCCGGGTGACCGGGTCGTTCTGGAAATCCTGGCACCAGAAGGGCTTGTCTTCGCGCAAGGCGATGCCCGACGGTCCCTGTCCCTCGGGCGAAGCGGCGTCGGCCGACAAGGAGATGTGGGCCAGGTAGTCGGTACCCGTACCGTGGGAGGCCACGGGTTTGATCAGTTGATCGGCCGGATCGAGCATGCCGATCCACGCCATCTTCATTCCACCGAAGTTGACCGCGTCGCGACACAGGATGGGGAACAACTCGGCTTCGCTGTTGCACCGCACGATGGCCTGGTTGCATTGGCTCAGTGCCGCGTACAACCGCGACAACCGTTCGAGTTTTTCCTTGGCCTGCTTGCGCTCGGTGATATCGCGCGACAGCACGATGAAGGTCGGCACGCTGCCCGCGGCGCTTGCTTTGCGTGCTACCGAGAGCTTGAACCAATGCGGACCATCAGGCAGATTCAACTCGATTTGCTTGCCCTGCGAGCAGCCCATTTGCTGCGCCTCCTGCAGCGCGCTCTGGCAGATGGCCGCCGCATCGCCTGGCAATACCTCGGCCAGCGTCTTGCCAAGGAAATCGGACGGGGCAGCCGCCAGCAGTTCGGTGCGGGGCGAATGGTAGTCAAGGTAGCGACCGTTCAGATCCATTTCGAACATCAGGTCGGGCAGTGCATCCAGTGTGGCCAGCAGGTGCTGGTTGAGCGCATCGACCTTGCGGGTCTGTTCGCTCAGATCGCGTTGGAGCGTGCGGATGCGCCGGCTGTTGAGAACGGCTTGTATGAGCAACAGAACCAGTAAGGCGGCTATCAGCAAGCCCTGCGTCAGTATGTCCATTTCACTTGCACTCCTTGACCATCGCCGGGCGTCAACCGTGCATTATTTATGGGGATTTAACCGAGATTGTCCATTGGGCGCACCTGCGGTGCTGCTTGGGTGTCAACGGCGCATTTGCGGTCATTTTTACCCCTCTTTGTCGCCTGTAGCTACGGCTACAGGCTTCGCAGTCGGGGCCAAACTGCCTCGCAACTGCCCGCGCTGCCATCCCAAGCCCTCATGGACAATCTCGGTTTAAGACGCATTGAGGCTCGAGTGTAGGCGAATCAAGTCGCCCCGTTCGGGCTGCGCCTGGCGGCCTCAATTCTGCAGTTGCTGAAGCTGCTGCATGAACTTTTCCAGCACATCGTTGACGACATCGGTCACCGGGTCGCTGGGTTGAGGCTCGGGCGGAGCGGGTGGGCGTGGACGCGGGATGTCGAACTCGACGTCGGGGTCGAGCCAGCGCTTGCGAAATGCCTGCTGGAACACCTCGCCGACCATCGGCAGCGCGCTGCGCGCGCCCTGGCCCCACGCGCCCATGGTGACGCTGTTGTCATTGAAACCGACCCTGGCACCCGCCACCAGCTGACGGTTCATCATGATGAACCAGCCGTCGGTATTGTCCTGGGTGGTGCCCGTCTTGCCGGCCACATCGGCCTGGATGCCGTAGCGGTAGCGAATGGCCGCGCCGGTGCCCTCGTCGATCACGCCGCGCATCACGTTGACCAGCGTCAACGCTTGCGCGCGCGGCATGGCAGGTTCGGGCTGGGTGACGGGCGCGAACTGCTCCAGCAGTTTGCCGTTGCGGTCTTCCACGCGCAGCAGCAGATGGGGCTGGCGGTAATCGCCTCCGTTGGCGATGGTGCCATAGGCCGCGACCATCTCGATCAGCGTGACCGGACTGGTGCCCAAGGCGAGCGAGGGCACCAGGTCGAGCTTGCTCTGGCGCACACCCATGGCCTGCGCCAATTGGCCGACGCGCGCCGGGCCGACTTGCTGCATCAGCTGGGCCGTGATGGTGTTTTTTGAGTACGCCAGCCCGTCGCGCAGGCTGGTGGGCAGGTAGCTCGGCGGCGTGGCATCACCGGGCGTCCAGACCGGGCTGCCGGGCAGCTTGATGGCCACCGGCTGGTCGATGAAGGTGTCGGTGGGTTTGAAACCCTGCATGAAAGCTGCGCCGTAGACAAAGGGCTTGAAGGTGGAGCCGGGCTGGCGCCGCGCCTGGCTCACATGGTCGAACTGTTCCTGGGCAAAGTCGCGGCTGCCGACCCAGGCACGCACGGCGCCATTGCGCGGGTCCAACGCCAGAAAGCCGGCCTGCAGCACGGCGGCTGGCTGCCCGGCCTTGCTGCGCCGGTCTGCGAGTTTCTGTAGCTGCGCCAGCTGCTTGGTGACGGCCTGGTTGGCCACTTTTTGCAGATTGGCGTCGAGCGTGAGGTAAACGCGCAGGCCGTCTGATTCAAGGTCGTAGTCGCGCCGGTCGGCCCAGTCGATGAGCCACTTGCGCAGGTGCTGGGCCACGTGCGGCGCCAGTCCGGGCGACGCAGCCTGGCGCGCAAAGTCGAGCTTGAGCGCTCGTTGGGACAGCGCCTCAAGCCGGGCCGGGTCCAGCGTGCCGTCCTTGGCCATTTGTGCCAGCACCAGGTTGCGCCGCTGCAGCGAGCGCTCTGGGTTCTGCACCGGGTTGTAGTAACTGGTGCCCTTGAGCATGCCGATCAGCGTGGCACTTTGCAGCACGTCGAGCTGGTCGGCGGAGGTGTCGAAATAGGTGCGTGCCGCCATCTCGATGCCAAAGGCGTTGTAGAGGAACGGCACGGTGTTGAGGTAGGTTTCCAGAATCTCGTTCTTCGAATACACCGCCTCGATCTTGAGCGCCGTGATCGCCTCCTTGAGCTTGCGCGTGAGCGTGGCGGCGCGGCCGATTTCTTCGGGGTAGAGGTTGCGCGCGAGCTGTTGGGTGAGGGTGGAGCCGCCCTGCAAATCGCCGCTCAGTGTGCTGAGCATGGCCCCGGCGGTGCGGCGCAAGTCGATGCCGTGGTGCTGAAAAAAACGGCGGTCCTCGGTGGCGATCAGGGCGTTCACTACATGGGGCGAGATGTGCTCGAGCGCAACCCACTCCCGGTTGATGCGCTTGTATTCGGCCAGCACCGTGCCGTCCAGCGCCAGCAGCCGTGTGGGGGTTTCGGCTTTGGCACGGCGCAAGTCGCCAATGCCGGGCGTGAACGGAATCAGCAGCAGCACGTAAAGCAGCAACAGGGCGGGCAACAGCAAAGCCGAGCGCAGCGGATACCGCCTGATGGCTGCCGTGGCGCGCTGAAACTGCGTGGTGATGAAGGTACTTGCGCGCTGGAGGCCTGCTGTCATGCGCGCGAGTTTAAGGGCCACGCAGCCCCTTTACGCGCGTCGGTTACACCTCCATACAACTTGGTGTCAGTGAGGCAATGACGCGCTGCCTGAAAAATGCGCTTTGCGGCTTTGCGGCTCAAACCACGCCGTCGAACATCATCACGTCGACCTCGTCGCCCACAGCCACGTTGCCCTGCGCGTGGTGCAGCACGATCAGCCCATTGGCACGCACCATGGAACTGAGCACGCCCGAGCCCTGGTTGCCGGTGGTGGCTACATGCAGTGTGCCGTCGGGCGCGCTGCTGACGATGCCGCGCTGGTATTCGGTGCGGCCCGGTTTCTTTCGGATGGCTTCAAGACTTTTGGCCTTGAGCAAGGGTGTTGTGCCGACGCTGGCACCCATCATGCGCATCAGGGCAGGGCGCACAAAGGCCAGGAAGGTGACCATCACCGCCACCGGGTTGCCCGGCAGGCCGAACAGAAGGGTCGGCCTGGTGCCCGCTGCAGCTTCGCCGTCGCGCTTCAGAATCCGGCCCACGGCCATCGGGCGGCCCGGACGCATGGCAATCTTCCAGAACGCCACGTCACCGAGTTGTTTCATCATGGCTTTGGTGTAGTCGGCTTCGCCCACGCTCACGCCGCCGCTGGTGATGATGGCATCGGCCGAACGGGCAGCCTGCACGAAAGCGGCCTGCAGTGCCGCGGGCTGGTCGCGCACCACGCCCAGGTCGATCACCTCGCAGCCGAGCCGGCTTAACAGACCAAAAACGGTGTAGCGATTGCTGTCGTACACCGCGCCTTCGCGCGGCGGCTCGCCCAGGCTCAGGATCTCGTCGCCAGTGGAAAAGTAGGCGACCCTCAGGCGGCGCAGCACGGGCACCGTGCCGATGCCCAGACTGGCGAGCAGCCCCAGCGCGGCGGGCGTGAGGCGTGTCCCCTTGTGCAATGCGGGCTGGCCTTGCATCAGGTCCTCGCCCAGACAGCGGCGGTTGTCGCCGGGCTGCAGCACATTGGCGGCAATGGTGATCTGGTCACCAGAGACAGTGGCCAGCTCCTGGGGCACCACGGTGTCGAGCCCGGCGGGCATGATGGCACCGGTCATGATCCTGACGCACTCGCCACGTTGCACGGGGGTGCTCCAGGCCTTGCCCGCCAGCGCGGTGCCGATCACTTTGAGCGTCAGCGGTGCGTCGGTTGTGAGCTGCGCGCCGTCGAAAGCGAAGCCGTCCATCGCCGAGTTGTCGTGCGGCGGCACGCTGATGGGGCTGATGATGTCGCTCGCGAGCACCCGGTCCAGCGCGTCGAAAATGCCGGATTCTTCAAGCTCGGTGACTGGCTCGACCAGCTCTCTCAGGAAGGCGTTCGCCATGTCGGCGCTGAGCGCCTGCGGGTCGTAGCCCGCGAGTTCACTGGCAATTTGTTCCAGGGTTTTCATGCGGCATGGCTTTCGAGTTGTTTCAGCTCGGCCAGCGTGTTGGCGTTGAAAAAAGCCTGCGGGTCATCGCCGGGCGTATCAAATGCGACCACGGCGGTGCGGTGCAAGGCGGTCCAGGCGTCGATCTTGCGTCCGCCGTCCTGGGTAAAGCGCACCAGGCTTTCCAGCAGTTCGGTGCGCAACAGGCAAAAGACGGGTTGCGTGCGCAGCTGCATGCGGCCGTCCTTGCCCGCTTCGGGAGCGGCGGCCATGGCGATATCGGCATCTTCGGATTCGAGCGCGGCCGCCAGCCGCTGCGCCAAGTCCAGCGGCAGCAGCGGGGTGTCGCAGGGCACGGTCAGCAGATAGGGGGTTTCGCAGTGCTCCAGCCCGGTCAGAAAACCCGCCAAAGGCCCGGCATAGTCGGCCAGGCCGTCGGGCCAGACCGGCACGCCGAACGACTCGTAGGCCGCCAGGTTGCGGTTGGCGTTGATCATGATCTGGCCCACGCCAGTGCCGACTTGCAGGCGGTTGAGGGTGTGCAGTGCCAAGGGCAGGCCGTTGAAATTCTGCAGGCCCTTGTCAACCCCGCCCATGCGCGAGCCGCGCCCGCCCGCCAAGATCAGGGCGGTGATGTCAGTTGGATGGATCAAGTCAGCCTCCGATATAGCTCATTTCAACGCGTTTCACCGGGGCGCCTGAATCAACAGGCAGGCGGCTGCGCTGTTCTGAATAGTTGTCAGTCCTGCTCTGCCAGATGTGGGCGATGGCGCTGGCCAGGTCGGCATCCGAGGCATTGCCGCGAACCAGGCTGCGCAAGTCGTAGCCCTTTTCGGCAAACAGGCACAAATACAGTTGCCCTTCGGTGGACAGGCGCGCCCGGTTGCATTCGCTGCAAAAAGCCTGGGTCACGCTGCTGATCACGCCGATTTCTCCGGCTGCCTTGTCGTGCCGTCCGTTCGCGTCGGCAAAGCCCCAGCGCTGCGCGGTCTCACCGGGGTTGCTGGGCTCGAGTGGCACCAGCGGCAGTTCGGATCGGATCAAACGGATGACCTCGCTCGAGGGCATGACTTCGTCCATGCGCCAGCCATTGGTGGCACCCACGTCCATGTATTCGATGAAGCGCAGCACCATGCCACTGCCCTTGAAATGGCGCGCCATCGGCAAAATCTCGTGCTCGTTGGTACCGCGTTTGACCACCATGTTGATCTTGATCGGTCCCAAGCCCACCGCGCGCGCCGCCTCGATGCCCTCGATCACCTCGGCCACCGGAAAATCGACATCGTTCATGCTGCGAAAGACCGCATCGTCGAGCCCGTCCAGGCTGACCGTGACCCGCTGCAGCCCGGCATCCCTGAGGGCGAGGGCCTTGCGAGCCAGCAGTGAGCCGTTGGTGGTGAGCGTCAGGTCCAGCGGCCGGCCTTCAAGGGTGCGCAAGCTGGCGAGTTGCGCAATGAGCTGTTCCAGGTTCTTGCGCAGCAGCGGTTCGCCGCCGGTGAGCCGGATTTTCTGCACACCATGTGCGATGAAAACTTTGGTCAGGCGCGTGATCTCCTCGAACGACAGCAGCGAGGCGTGCGGCAAGTACGCGTAGTCCTTGTCGAAAATCTCTTTCGGCATGCAGTAGTTGCAGCGAAAGTTGCAGCGATCGGTGACACTGATGCGCAGGTCGCGCAGTGTTCTGCCACGCGCGTCGGACAGCAATCCATCGGCCATCAAGCGGGTGGTGGCCTGCAAGGCCGCCGCGGGTACGCTCAGGCCGTGGGGCCGCGCATCCATCAGCGGGATGACGCGGTGGGTGTCTCGATCAGTCATTGTGTTCCTGCAGGCGAATGCCTTGGGTGGTGGCGAATTTTGGCATGAATGAAAAAACCCGCCGAAGCGGGTTTTTTGCTGGGCTGAAGGCAGTGCTTAAGCGCCGTGGAACTTCATCATCAGCGGCACAATCAGCAGCGCCACGATGTTGATGATCTTGATCAGCGGGTTGACCGCCGGGCCGGCGGTGTCTTTGTAGGGGTCGCCCACGGTGTCTCCCGTCACAGCAGCCTTGTGGGTTTCAGAGCCCTTGCCGCCAAAGTGACCGTCTTCGATGTACTTCTTGGCGTTGTCCCAGGCACCGCCGCCGGTGCACATGGAAATCGCCACAAACAGACCGGTCACGATGGTGCCCATCAACAAGCCACCCAACGCTGCCGGGCCAAGAATCAGACCCACCAAAATGGGGGCGACCACCGGCAGCAGCGACGGGATCATCATTTCCTTGATGGCGGCACCGGTCAACATGCCCACGGCCATGCCGTAGTCGGGTTTGGCCTTGCCTTCCATGATGCCGGCAATTTCCTTGAACTGGCGACGCACTTCCACCACCACGCTACCGGCGGCGCGGCCCACCGCTTCCATCGCCATGGCACCGAACAGGTAGGGAATCAGGCCACCGATGAACAGGCCAATGATGACCATCGGGTTGCTCAGGTCAAACGTGATGACCTTGCCATAGGCTTCGAGCTTGTGGGTGTAGTCGGCAAACAGCACCAGCGCGGCCAGACCGGCAGAACCGATGGCGTAGCCCTTGGTAACGGCTTTTGTGGTGTTGCCCACGGCGTCCAGCGGGTCGGTGATGTCGCGCACGCTGCTGGGCAGTTCGGACATTTCGGCAATGCCACCGGCGTTGTCGGTGATGGGGCCATAGGCGTCCAGCGCCACCACAATCCCGGCCATGCTGAGCATGGAGGTGGCGGCCACGGCCACACCGTACAGACCGGCCAGCGTGTAGGCGGCAAAAATGGCGGCACAGACGAACAGCACGGGCCAAGCGGTGGAGCGCATCGACACGCCCAGACCAGCGATGATGTTGGTGCCGTGACCGGTGGTGGAGGCTTCGGCGATGTGCTTGACCGGCTGGTATTGGGTGCCGGTGTAGTACTCGGTAATCCAGACCAGCACGCCGGTGAGGATCAGGCCGACAGCGCAAGCGCCAAACAGGCGCATCTGGCTGCCGCTTTCGGTAATGGCGTTGTCCGGGATCAGCCACTGCGTGACAAAGAAGAACGCCACCAGCGACAGGGCACCGGCCACGGCCAGGCCCTTGTACAGCGCAGGCATCACGTTGGTCATGCCAGGCGACGCCTTGACAAAGAAGCAGCCGATGATGGAGGCGATGATCGACACCGCACCCAAGGCCAGGGGGTAAACCACCGCGCTGGCACCTGCCGAGCTCAGCAGCAGGGCGCCCAGCACCATGGTGGCAATCAGCGTCACGGCGTAGGTTTCGAACAGGTCAGCGGCCATACCGGCGCAGTCGCCCACGTTGTCGCCCACGTTGTCGGCGATCACCGCCGGGTTGCGCGGGTCGTCTTCAGGGATACCGGCTTCCACCTTGCCCACCAGGTCGGCGCCGACGTCAGCGCCCTTGGTGAAGATGCCACCGCCCAGACGGGCAAAGATCGAGATCAGCGACGAACCAAAGGCAAAACCGATCAGCGGGTTGAGCAGGTGCGCCAGCGACTGGTCCGGCGTGGCGTTGCCGTTGCCGGTCAGGAACCAGAAAAAGCCGCTCACGCCCAGCAGGCCCAGGCCCACCACCAGCATGCCGGTGATGGCGCCGCCGCGGAAGGCGACGTCGAGGGCAGGGCCGATGCCTCTGGTGGCGGCTTGCGCGGTACGTACGTTGGCGCGCACCGACACGTTCATGCCGATGAAGCCACAAGCGCCTGAGAGCACGGCGCCAATGACAAAACCCACCGCACTCAGACCGTCCAGGAAAACGCCGATCAGAATGGCCAGCACCACGCCGACGATGGCGATGGTTTTGTATTGCTTGGCCAGGTAAGCGGCCGCACCGGTCTGGATGGCATGCGAGATTTCTTGCATGCGGGCGTTGCCAGCGTCCTGGGAAAGAATCCAGCTACGGGCCCAAAAGCCATAGCCGACGGCGATCAAGCCGCAGATAAGCGCCAAGATCAGCGCTGAGTTGCCTGTCATGAATGTATCTCCTGTTTGTTGTTTCGCGAGTTGGTGCTGCAACGCATTGGGCATCACCGCTGCGTTGCTTCCTCACTGCGTGTATCTTGACGTAAGACAAGAGTGATTGGCCAACGCGCGGACTGTAACGCCAAATCGGCCGCTTTTTATCGTTCGCAAGTGGTAAGTAAGTAAAATCAGGGTTAATCCTGACTGTTTCTGATCTATCTCAAATCCACAACTTTATATAAGGCAATAACAATGTCTCTAGACAACGTCACCCCCGGCCCAAAAGCGCCTGATGAATTCAATGTGATCATTGAAATCCCGATGAACGCCGACCCGGTGAAATATGAGGTGGACCACGACACCCACGCCATTTTTGTCGATCGCTTCATGAGCACCTCGATGCACTACCCCACCAACTACGGTTATGTGCCGCACACCATCAGCGGTGACGGCGATCCGGTGGACGTGCTGGTGGTCACGCCCGTGCCGCTGATTCCGGGCGTGGTGGTGACCTGCCGCGCCATTGGCATGCTCAAGATGGAAGACGAGGCCGGGATGGACGCCAAGGTGCTGGCGGTGCCAACGGACAAAATTCTTTCGCTGTACAGCCGCTGGCAGAAGCCTGAAGATATGAGCCCGTTCCGCCTGAAGACCATCGCCCACTTCTTCGAGCACTACAAAGACCTCGAAGCCAACAAGTGGGTCAAGGTTCTGGGCTGGGAAGGCCCGGAATCTGCCAAAATTGAAATCATGGACGGCATCGCCAACTACGACGCCTCGGAAGAATAGGCCAGCCATGAAGCTCGTGCGCTACGGGCCGCCGGGCAAGGAGAAGCCGGGCGTGCTGGACGCTCAGGGCCGCGTGCGGGATTTGAGCGTACGGGTGTCTGACATCGCGGGCGCAGCCTTGTTGCCCGCCAGCCTCGACACCTTACGCCGCCTTAGATTGGAAGATCTGCCGCTGGTGGCTGGCACGCCGCAGCACGACCTGCGTTTGGGCGCGTGCGTCGGGCAGGTCGGCAAATGCATTGGCATCGGCTTGAACTATGCCGACCATGCGGCTGAAGCCGGCATGCCGGTGCCGCCCGAACCGGTGGTGTTCAACAAATGGACCAGTGCGCTGTGCGGCCCCGATGATGCGGTGCAAATTCCGCGCGGCTCGGTCAAAACTGATTGGGAAGTCGAGTTGGCCGTGGTCATCGGCCAGGGCGGGCGCTACATCGACGAAGCAGATGCGATGGCGCATGTGGCCGGCTATGCCGTGATGAACGATGTGTCGGAGCGTGACTACCAGCTCAACCGTAACGGCACCTGGGACAAGGGCAAGGGTTTCGACAGCTTCGGCCCGCTGGGGCCGTGGCTGGTGACGACCGATGAGGTGCCCGATCCCCACCAACTGGCGCTCTGGCTCGACGTGGACGGACAGCGCATGCAGAACGGCAGCACCGCCACCATGGTGTACCGGGTGCCGTTTCTGGTCAGCTACCTGAGCCGTTTCATGAGCCTGCACAGCGGCGATGTGATCACCACGGGCACACCGCCCGGTGTCGGCATGGGAAGGAAACCGCCGGTGTTTTTGCGCGCGGGCCAGACCATCACCCTGGGGGTGCAGGGGCTTGGGGTGCAAACGCAGCGTACGGTGCAGGTGTAATGCCTGATTTGAGCGGGCTGTGCTGCGCCAGCTCTGCCACATAGCCCTGGATACCTTCGCGCTCGGCGTTTAAAAAACGCCCGACCGCTGCCATGAATTGCGGCTGCGCCAGCCAGTGCGCGCTGTGGGTGGTGACCGGCAGCAGCGCGCGCCAGCTTGTGCTCACCCTGCGCACCACCCTCGAAGCGCTGGTAGCCGTTGGCGATGCACCATTGCAGCGGCTGGTAATAGCAGGCCTCGAAGTGCAGACAATCCACCCGCTCCAGCGCGCCCCAGTAGCGGCCATAGGCGACGCGTTGAACAGTCTGAACGCCCGCTTGCCGGGCAGCGGCCACACAGCTGGCGTTCAGGGCGATCAGGCTGGCGGCAATGGCGCGGCCGTCACGCTCGGCGACGAAGAGCAACCAGTCTTCGGGCATGGCGCTCGCCATGCGGCTGAAAAATTCACGGTTCAGGTAGGGTGCGTTGTCATGCTCCAGATAGGTGCGCTCATAGCATTGGTAGAAAAAGTCCCAGTCCGCCGGGCTGATCTGGCTTCCCTCCAGCACGCGAAAGCGCACCCCCGCGTCGGCCACCTTGCGCCGTTCCTGACGTATTTTCTTGCGTTTGTCCGGTGTCAACTGGTTTAAAAACGCCTCGAAATCGGTGTACGCGGGCGTCGCGTTGTGCCAATGGAATTGCACCGTATGGCGCGGCAGCAGGCCAGCCGCTTCAAAGGCTGCCAGGTCTTCATCGGCGGCGAACAGGCTGTGCAAGCCCGACAGTTGCTGGCGTTGGCACCAGTCGAGCATCCCGGCGGCCAGCTGCTCGCGCCCGGCCTGGTTGCGCGCCAGCAAGCGGCTTCCCGGCACCGGGGTGAATGGTACGGCGCACAGCGCCTTGGGGTAGTAGGCCAGGCCGTGCTGGGCATAGGCATTGGCCCAGGCCCAGTCGAACACGTACTCACCGTGCGAGTGGGTCTTGAGGTACAGCACGGCGGCAGCATGAAGTCTGGCCTGATGCTCCAGCAGAAAAAACTTCGGCGTCCAGCCAGTCTGTGGCGTGGCGCAGCCGCTGGCGTGCAAGGCGTTCAAATAGGCATGGCGCATGAACGGGGTGGCCTGGCGTTGCTGGAACAGCAGGGCATCCCAGTCGCTCGCGTCGACGTCGGCGGGTGAATCAAGCACCCGAATGACATAATCGTTTGAAGTCTCTGTTGTTTTGCTGTTGATCATTGCCTTGTACTTTTCATGACTCTCAAAATTTGCGTGGCCCAACTCAATCTGGTGGTGGGCGATCTGACCGGGAATGCCGCAAAAATCGTGGCTGCAGCGCAAACCGCTTACCAGCAGGGCGCGCGCCTGGTGTTGACGCCAGAGCTCTCGATTTGCGGTTACGCGGCAGAAGACCTGTTTTTGCGCCACGCTTTCACCAGCGCCTGTGATGATGCCGTGAAAGCGGTGGCGGCTGCCTTGGCCGATCTGAAAGACCTTTGTGTCGTGGTGGGCCACCCCACCGGAGGCGACCGGCGCACCCGCTCGGTGGCGGTGCCGAGCCGCTTCAACGCCGCCAGCGTGCTGTGCGAGGGCCGGGTGCTGGCCACCTACGCCAAGCGCGAACTGCCCAATTACCAGGTGTTTGACGAGCGGCGCTATTTCACGCCGGGCACCAAGGTGTGCGTGTTCGAGGCGGGCGAAGCAGGCCACAAGATCAAAGTGGGGCTGCTGATTTGCGAGGACGCCTGGTTCGAGCGCCCGGCACTCGATGCCGCGCAGGCCGGGGCCGAGTTGCTGGCAGTCATCAACGCGTCGCCATTCCATGTGGGCAAGGGTGATGAGCGCGAGCAGATGATGCGCCAGCGCGTGCTGGCCTGTGGGCTGCCGCTGGTGTACGCGCACCTCGTGGGCGGCCAGGACGAGGTGGTGTTCGAGGGTCGCTCATTTGCGCTCGACGCCGACGGTGCGCTGGCCGGGCGGGCGCCAAGTTTCATCGAGGCTCGCCTGATGGTCGACGTCGATCAGGCATCGGGCAAGCGGCATTTGTCGGCCACGATCGCCCCGGAACGCTCTCAAGATGCCGACTTGTGGGACGCCCTCGTGCTCGGGGTGCGTGACTACATCGGCAAGAACGGTTTCCCGGGCGTGCTACTGGGCTTGTCTGGCGGCATCGACTCTGCCCTGGTGCTGGCCATTGCCGTCGATGCGCTGGGTCGGGAGCGCGTGCGCGCCGTGATGATGCCATCGCCCTACACCGCAGACATCAGCTGGATCGACGCGCGCGACATGGCATCGCGCCTGGGGGTGCGTTACGACGAGCTGTCGATCGTTCCCGAGTTCGAGGCCTTCAAGGCCACGTTCTCCAATGAGTTCAAGGGGCTGGCCGAAGACGCCACCGAAGAGAACATCCAGGCGCGCATTCGCGGCACCCTGCTGATGGCACTGAGCAATAAATTCGGCAGCATTGTGCTCACCACCGGTAACAAATCCGAAATGGCCACGGGCTATTGCACGCTGTATGGTGACATGGCGGGTGGCTTTGCAGTGATCAAGGACCTGGCCAAAACCACGGTGTTTCGTCTGGCGCGCTGGCGCAACGCGCACGATCCGTACGGTAGCGCTCAGGCACCGATCCCCGAGCGCATCATCACGCGCCCCCCGAGCGCCGAATTGCGCCCCGACCAGACCGACCAGGACAGTCTGCCGCCCTACGAAGTGCTCGACGCGATTCTGGAGCGCTACATGGAAAACGATGAGAGCATCGAGCAGCTCATCGCCGACGGCTTTTCGGTGGCCGATGTCGAGCGCGTGACGCGGCTGATCAAGATCAACGAATACAAGCGGCGCCAGTCGCCGGTGGGGATTCGCGTGACCCATCGCAGTTTTGGCAAGGATTGGCGTTATCCTATTACCAACCGTTTTCGGGCTTGACCGCCACGCCAGCAGCCAGGCGACTCTCTTTAATTACCGAGGTACACCATGAAACAAATCACCGCCATTGTCAAACCCTTCAAGCTCGAAGAAGTGCGCGAAGCACTGGCCGAATGCGGCGTGACCGGCCTGACGGTCACCGAGGTCAAGGGCTTCGGCCGTCAGAAGGGCCACACCGAGCTGTACCGTGGCGCCGAATATGTGGTCGATTTTTTACCCAAGGTCAAAATTGAAGTGGTGGTGAGAACCGACGACCTCGAGCGCTGCGTCGATGCCATCGTCAAAGCGGCTCATACCGGCAAGATCGGCGACGGCAAGATTTTTGTGACAGCGGTGGAGCGCGTGGTGCGCATTCGCACTGGCGAGCTTGACGAATCTGCCATTTGATCTTTTCCGGCGGCGGTCGAGGCTCACGCCTTGGGCGGGTTGGTGTCCACCAGTTGTGTGCCGGCCAGTGCGTCGTGCCAGAACTGCTGGCGCGGGTGAAACCGGCTCAGGATGGCCCATACGGCAACCCAGCCGATGACGATCACGAAGGCCTCAGCCCCTGTGAGATCAAACAGCCAGGAGGCCACCAGCGGCGGCAGAAACCACAGCCAGCTCCACAGATAGCGCAACAAGGCGCGGCGCTGGGTCAAGGGCCGGCCGGAGCGGTCCAGCACGCGGATATGCCAGGTTTTCATTGCCAGGGTCTGGCCTTTCGACCACAGCCAGACAAAGTAGATGCCGAAGACGACAAACAAGAACGCTTGCAGCGCGTGGCGGTTGTCCATGGCATTTTTGGTCTGGCTCAGGGTGCCGAACAGGTAGCCGGCAATGAAGACCACGCCGAACAGCAGCATGCCTTCGTAAAGCCAGCAGGCCATGCGCCGCATCAGGCTGGGAGTTGTGGTGGTCAGGGGCATTCAGGTCGCACGTCAATGTCGGTGATAGACTTTTTCCGGGGACGAAGCGGCACGGACAAGGCCTGCGCAATACCTGGAAAAGACTCGAATTATTGCATTGCCCTTCGACAAAAACCCAGGCGCTGTCCTTGACAAGTGCCATAATGTCGCCCGCACAATCAAGCAAACGGGTCAAGGTCCGGCGCAGAAATCAATCCGCTCATGGCTTTGACCTCAAGTTTCGGCGCAACATCACGAGTGTTTGTAAAGAAGCACCCAAGGTATTTCGTTAGAGAAATTCACAAAGGTTCATCATGGAAATCGCAAAAGCCGAAGTCGCTTCGGTGTCAAGTTCATCAAATTCTCATTTATCCGCCAAGAGTAAATCCGCCGTAGCGGGTGCCGAAAACGAGCTCAGAGGTGCCGAAATCCTGGTCAAGGCGCTGCAAGCCGAAGGCGTCAAGTACGTCTGGGGCTACCCCGGCGGGGCCGTGCTGCACATTTACGACGCATTTTTCAAGCAGGACACCATTCAGCATGTGCTGGTGCGCCATGAGCAGGCCGCCGTGCATGCGGCTGACGGCTATGCCCGTGCCACGGGCGACGTGGGTGTGGCGCTGGTCACTTCCGGACCCGGTGCGACCAATGCGGTTACCGGCATTGCCACCGCTTACATGGACAGCATCCCGATGGTGATCGTGAGCGGCCAGGTGCCAACGCACGCCATCGGCATGGACGCTTTCCAGGAATGCGACACCGTCGGCATTACACGTCCGGTGGTCAAACACAACTTTCTGGTCAAGGACGCGCGCGACCTCGCGCTGACCATGAAGAAAGCGTTCCATATTGCCCGTAGCGGCCGCCCCGGCCCGGTGGTGGTGGACATTCCGAAAGACGTGTCGTTCAAGAAGGTGCCGTTCCACGGTTACCCGCAGACGATTGAAATGCGCTCCTACAACCCGGTGCGCAAGGGCCATGGCGGCCAGATCCGCAAGGCGCTCCAGTTGCTGCTGGCAGCCAAGCGTCCCTACATTTATACCGGCGGCGGCGTGCTGCTGAGCAATGCTTCTGCCGAGTTGCGGCAACTGGTGGACATGCTGGGCTACCCCTGCACCAACACCCTGATGGGCCTGGGCGCTTACCCAGCCAGCGACCGCAAATTTCTGGGCATGCTGGGCATGCACGGCACGGTGGAAGCCAACAACGCCATGCAAAACTGCGACGTGCTGCTGGCGGTGGGGGCGCGCTTCGATGACCGCGTCATTGGCAACCCCAAGCACTTTGCGCAAAACGAGCGCAAGATCATCCACATCGACATCGACCCGTCGAGCATTTCCAAGCGCGTGCGGGTCGATATTCCGATCGTTGGCGACGTCAAGGAAGTGTTGTCCGAGATGATCGCCATGATCAAGGAGGGCGCGACCAAGCCCGATGCCAATGCGCTGGGCGCCTGGTGGGACACCATCGAGGGTTGGCGCAAGCGCGACTGCCTCAAGTACGACCACGGTCAAAACGACATCATCAAGCCGCAGTATGTCGTGGAAACGCTCTGGAACATGACCAAGGATGCCGACACCTACATCACGTCGGATGTGGGTCAGCACCAGATGTGGGCCGCGCAGTACTACCATTTCAACGAGCCCCGGCGCTGGATCAACTCGGGTGGTCTGGGCACCATGGGCGTGGGTATTCCCTACGCCATGGGCATCAAGCTGGCCAAGCCCGACAGCGAGGTCTATTGCGTGACCGGCGAGGGTTCGGTGCAGATGTGCATCCAGGAGCTGTCCACCTGTCTGCAATACAACACGCCCATCAAGATCGTGGCGCTCAACAACCGCTATCTGGGCATGGTGCGGCAATGGCAGGAGGTGGAATACGAAGGCCGCTACAGCCACAGCTACATGGATGCGCTGCCCAATTTTGTCAAGCTGGCCGAGGCTTACGGCCACGTCGGCATGCTGATCGAGCGGGCCTCCGACGTGGAGCCGGCGCTGCGCGAGGCGCGCAAGCTCAAGGACCGCACGGTGTTCATGGATTTCCGCACCGACCCCACCGAAAACGTGTTCCCGATGGTGCAGGCCGGCAAGGGCATCACTGAAATGCTGTTGAGTGCGGAGGACCTGTAATCATGAAACACATCATTGCCGTATTGCTGGAAAACGAAGCCGGTGCCCTGTCGCGTGTGGTGGGTCTGTTTTCGGCGCGTGGCTACAACATCGAGTCGCTCACGGTGGCTCCCACCGAAGACCCCAGTCTGTCGCGCATGACGATCCAGACCACCGGTTCCGACGAAGTCATCGAGCAGATCACCAAGCACCTGAACCGCCTGATCGAAGTCGTCAAGGTGGTGGACCTGACCGAAGGCGCCTACACCGAGCGCGAACTGATGATGGTCAAGGTGCGCGCGGTGGGCAAGGAGCGCGAGGAAATGAAACGCATGGCCGACATTTTCCGGGGCCGCATCATCGATGTGACAGAGAAGAGCTACACCATCGAGTTGACCGGTGACCAGACCAAGAACGACGCGTTTCTGGGAGCCATCGAACACGGCGCCATTCTCGAGACCGTGCGCACCGGCTCCAGCGGCATTGGCCGCGGTGAGCGGATTTTGCGGGTTTAGTCTGTGAGTAGGGTGGGGACAGAGCTAAAGATCTGTCCCGCCTTAAGCAGTTGGGGCAGAGCAAATTTTTGCTGCGCAAATCTTGGTCTGTCCCGCAAAGTTACTGATCTTTTTTACAACGGAGTGAGCGATGAAAGTTTTTTACGACAAGGATTGTGATCTGAGCCTGATCAAGGGCAAGACCGTGGCCATCATCGGTTATGGCAGCCAGGGCCATGCCCATGCACAAAACCTCAACGACAGCGGAGTCAAGGTGGTGGTGGGGCTGCGCAAGGGTGGCGCATCGTGGGACAAGGTCGGCAAGGCCGGCCTCACGGTGATGGAGGTCAACGATGCTGTCAAGCTGGCTGACGTGGTCATGATCTTGCTGCCCGATGAGCAGATCGGCGAGGTGTACGCCAACAATGTGGCGCCCAACATCAAGCAGGGTGCCTCGCTGGTGTTCGCCCACGGCTTCAATGTGCACTACAACCAGGTCGCGCCTCGCGCTGACCTGGATGTGTGGATGGTGGCGCCCAAGGCACCCGGCCACACCGTTCGCAACACCTACACCCAGGGTGGTGGCGTGCCGCACCTGATCGCCGTCCATCAGGACAAGAGCGGCAAGGCGCGCGACCTGGCGCTGTCCTACGCCATGGCCAATGGCGGCGGCAAGGCTGGCATCATCGAGACCACCTTTAAGGAAGAGACCGAGACCGACCTGTTCGGCGAGCAGGCCGTGTTGTGCGGTGGCGCGGTCGAGCTGGTCAAAATGGGCTTCGAAACCTTGGTCGAAGCCGGCTACGCGCCCGAAATGGCTTATTTTGAATGCCTGCACGAGCTCAAGCTGATCGTCGACTTGATCTATGAGGGCGGCATCGCCAACATGAATTACTCGATCTCCAACAACGCCGAATTCGGCGAGTACGTCACCGGCCCGCGCGTGGTCAACGAAACCTCACGCGCAGCCATGCGTGAGGCGCTGAATAACATCCAGAACGGTGATTACGCCAAGGCCTTCATCCAGGAAGGCCGCATGAACTACCCCAGCATGACGGCACGCCGTCGCAACCTGGCGGCTCATCCCATCGAGCAAGTGGGTGGCAAGCTGCGCGCCATGATGCCCTGGATCGCCAAGAACAAACTGGTAGACCAGACCCGCAACTAAGACCCGCGTGATTCCAGAACAAAGGCTACTTCGGTAGCCTTTGTTATTATGGTCGCCACCGCTGGAGCAAACGATTGGAAGAAGTGAACACACAGAACACGGATCAGACAGATGGTGTGATGCTCAAAAAGCGTCGCAAAGGCATTTACATCTTGCCCAACCTCTTCACACTGGCTGCACTGTTTGGCGGGTTTTATGCCATCGTGATGGCCATCAACGGGCGCTTTGACTTGGCTGCGGTCGGCGTTTTTTGCGCTATGGTGCTCGACAGCCTGGATGGTCGCGTGGCGCGCATGACCAACACCCAAAGCGCCTTTGGCGAGCAAATGGACTCTTTGTCCGACATGGTCTCCTTCGGTGCCGCACCTTCCCTGATTGCCTACGTCTGGGCACTCAAGGGTCTGGGTCGCTGGGGCTGGATCGCGGCGTTTGTCTATTGCGCCTGCGCGGCCCTGCGTCTGGCGCGCTTCAATGTCAACACCGCCGTGGTGGACAAGCGCTATTTTCAGGGCTTGCCGTCGCCCGCCGCAGCGGCGCTGGTGGCCGGTTTTATCTGGGTCATGAACGACTTGGGCAGTGCCGGTCCACAATGGGCCTGGCCGATGTTTGCCGTGTGCCTGTATGCCGGGCTGACGATGGTGACCAACGTGCCGTTTTACAGCTTCAAGGACATCCAGATGAAACGCAGCGTGCCCTTTGTCGTGATCGTGATGATTGCCATCGGCATTGCCGTCATCAACATCGACCCGCCGATCGTGATGTTCGGCCTGTTCGTGGTGTACGGCCTGAGCGGCTACGTCATCTATTTCTGGCGCAAGGCCAAAGGCATTCCCACCAGCGTCATCAGCACCTCGACCGATGAACCTGACGAACGCGGATTGCACCAATGATGCGGGGCGTCAGCCAGCGCCGGGCGCATTGGGGCGTGGTGTCAGGCTGTGTTATATTGAAGCCATGCGTCCAGCTTCACTACTGCTAGCACCAGCGTCCTGCGGGCGGAGTGGTTAGCGCGTGATTGCATCAACCCCAAGAGCCCGTCAGCAACCGCGACGGGCTTTTTTGTTGGCCCGACCTTTTAACAGCCTCTGTCAATAGCCCAGGAGAAATGACATGTCAGACAAATTGGTAATTTTCGACACCACCTTGCGTGATGGCGAGCAGTCGCCCGGCGCCTCCATGACCCGCGACGAAAAATTGCGCATTGCCAGGCTGCTGGAACGGCTCAAAGTGGACGTCATAGAGGCCGGTTTTGCGGCCAGTTCGAATGGTGATTTCGAGGCCATCAAGGCCATTGCCAATGTCATCAAGGACTCCACCGTGTGTTCGCTGTCGCGTGCCAACGACCGTGACATCACGCGGGCGGCCGATGCGGTGCAAGGTGCCAACCGCGCGCGCATTCACACCTTCATCGCCACCTCGCCGGTGCACATGGAGAAAAAGCTGCGCATGACCCCCGAGCAGGTGCTCGAGCAGGCGAAGCTGGCGGTGCGCTTTGCCCGCAACCGCGTGGCCGACATCGAGTTCAGCGCCGAAGACGCCTACCGCAGCGAAGAAGACTTTCTGTGCCGGGTGATCGAGGCGGCCATCAACGAGGGCGCCGGCACCATCAACGTGCCCGATACCGTGGGCTATGCCATCCCCGAGCTGTACGGCAATTTCATCAAGCGGCTGCGCGAGCGTGTGCCCAATTCCGACAAGGCGATCTGGTCGGTGCATTGCCACAACGACCTCGGCATGGCGGTGGCCAACTCGCTGGCCGGTGTCAAGATCGGCGGTGCGCGCCAGATTGAATGCACCATCAACGGCCTGGGCGAGCGTGCCGGTAACTGCAGCCTGGAAGAGGTGGTGATGGCGGTGCGCACGCGGCGCGACTACTATGACCTGGATGTGGGCGTGGATGCAACTCAAATTCTGGCCGCGAGCCGCATGGTGAGTCAGACCACCGGCTTTGTGGTGCAGCCCAACAAGGCCATCGTGGGTGCGAACGCCTTTGCCCACACAGCCGGCATTCACCAGGACGGCATCATGAAGGCGCGTGACACCTACGAGATCATGCG
>Ga0172367_10001661_pt1 | contig 31686 bp, 26 predicted proteins | sample Lak10m_FD_114542 | JGI IMG/M metagenome (GOLD analysis project Ga0172367, IMG submission 114542) | Freshwater microbial communities from Kabuno Bay, South-Kivu, Congo - kab_022012_10m | ecosystem: Environmental > Aquatic > Freshwater > Lake | place: Democratic Republic of the Congo: South-Kivu...
CACGGGCGGCTGGAGACCCGGCGCTACTGGCAGAGCGACGCGCTGGCGTGGTTTGCCGACCGGGAGAAATGGGCGGGCCTGCGCAGTGTCGGCGTGGTGGAGGCCACGCGGCAGATGGGGGACCAGACCACGGTGGAACGGCGCTACTACCTGAGCAGCCTGCCGTTGGACGTGGCGCTACTGGCCAAGGCCGTGCGGGGCCACTGGGCGGTGGAGAACTCATTGCACTGGGTGCTGGATGTGGTGTTCGGCGAGGATCAGAGCCGGGCGCGCACCGGTCATGCCGTGGCCAACTTGGGCCTGCTGCGCCGGCTGGCGCTCAACCTCCTGCGCCGCGACAAGACCTGCAAACGCGGGGCCAAGGGCAAGCAACTCAACGCCGCGCTCAAGCCCGACTACCTGCTCCGCCTGCTCAAAGCGACCTGAACCATTTTTTGATGCGTCAGCCCTGGAGCCTCCCTGCCCATCCTGCGCCGGGCGCTGGCGACCCGCCAGTCCCAGGCCGAAGTGGTGGAGGTGGTGCGCGACGGCTCGCACTACCATCTGGCCTACCACTTCACGCCGCTGGTCGAGGAGGACGGCACGGTGCGGGAAATCCTGGCCGTGACCAACGACATGACGGGCGTGGTGCGGGACGAGCGGCGGATGCGCCGGTTGAACCGGACCCTCCAGGCGATAAGCGCCGCCAACGCGGTGCTGGTGCGCGCCACCGACGAGACCGGGCTGCTGCGGGACTTCTGCGCCGAACTGGCCGAGCAGACGGGCCACCGGCTGATCTGGGTGGGCATGCACGACTCCGAAGGAGAATTCCGGATGGTCGCCCGCGATGGCCGGCCGGCGGACCGGGTGCGGGAGATCCCGTTTCACTGCTCCGAGCTGGCGGGCAAAAAGTCCTGCCTGGCGGACGCGGTCCTGACTTCCGGCCGGCCGGTCACGTGCGCGGACTTCCAGACCGATGCGCGTTTCCCCGGCTGCGAGCCGTGGGCCAGGTCGGCCGGTCTGCGCGCGGCGGTGGGCCTGCCATTACCCGGGGAAGGCGGGTTGCTGGGGGCGCTGCTGCTATACTCCGGGGAGCCGGACCAGTTCGATTCGGAGGAAGTCACGCTGCTGATGGAGCTGGCGAGCGATCTGGCGTTCGGCATCGTGGCGCTGCGCCACAAGGAGCAGTTGCGCGTCACGGCCGAGCGGCTGCGCGCCTCCGAGGAGCGCCTGCGCACGTTCAAGGAGGTGATGGACCACAGCTCCTCCGTGGCGTATGTCACGCGGGCCGAGCCGGGGTGGCCCGTCGAGTTCGTCTCGGACAACATCACCCGCTACGGCTACCAGCCCGAGGACTTTACTTCGGGCCGGGTGACGACCGCCATGGTGGTGCATCCGGACGACTTGCCGAAGCTGGCTGACGTGACGCAGCGGGCGGTCGCGGAGCACGAGTCGGAATACACTTTGGAATACCGCCTGCTCGATGCCGCCGGGCAGATCCACTGGATGCAGGACTGGTGCCGGGTGGTGCGGAACGAGCAGGGCGAGCCGGTCCGGTTCCAGGGCGTGTTCACGGATGTGACTGAGCAGCGGCAGGCCGAGGCGCTGGTGCGGGGCACGTTGGACGCGATGTCGGAGACAATCTGCATCCTCGATGCGAACGGCCGCATCGTGCACGTCAACGAAAGCTGGCGGCGGTTCGCTGCCGCCAACCCGCCCGCGCCGGCGGGCATCGGCGTGGGGGACAGCTACTTCCGCGCCTGCGAGCGGGCGCAGGGCACGGCGGACGGCGAGGACGCGCGCCGGTTCCTGGCCGGGGCGCGCGCGGTGCTGGAAGGGCAACAGCCGGAGTTTGAACTGGAATATGCGTGCCACTCGCCGCAGGTGCAGCGCTGGTTCCTGGTGAAAACCACCCCCTTTCCCGTCGGCGACACGCCCCACCTCGTCGTGGCCCATGCGGAGATCACCAATCTCAAGCGCTCGGAGGCGGCGATCCGCACCAGCGAGGCCAAGTTCCGCGCCTCATTCGACAACATGATGGACGGGCTGCTGCTGGCCAGCCCGGACGGCCAGATCCTCAACGCCAATCCGGCCGCGTGCGCGATGCTGGGCTGGACCGAGGCCGAAATTTGCGCGGGCGGCCGCCGCCTGATCGTTGACCCCGCAGACACACGGCTCCCCGAACTGGTCCGGGAGCGCGAGCGGTCCGGGCGGGTGCGCGGCGAACTGCGGCTGGTGAGGAAGGACGGGACGTGCTTCGACGTGGAGCTTACCTCGCTGGTGTTCCCCACGCCGGAAGGCCCCCGCACGGGCGTGGTCTTCCGGGACATCAGCGAACGCAAGCAGTTGGAGGCCGCGCTGCACCGGCGCGAGCGGATCATGGCCGCAGTGAACGCGGCGGCGGGCCAGTTCCTGTGCGTGGCACATTGGCTGGACGCCCTGCCCGCCGTGCTGGCCCGGCTGGGCGAGGCCGCCGGCGTGAGCCGCGTGGTGCTCTGGGACCAGCGCGCTGGCGCGGACGGCGAGGTGCTCATCAGCCAGCGGCAGGAGTGGGCCGTGCCCAGCCTGCCCTCGCGCGTGAACGATCCCACGGTGCAGGCATTCCCCCTGCGCGCGGCGGGCTTCCAGCGCTGGGAGGAGATGCTCTCCCGGGGCGAGCTCATCCACGGGCTGGTGCGCGACTTTCCGGCCGGGGAAAGCCGCGTGTTGAGCCATCACCAGATCATCAGCAAGGCGGTCGTGCCGATCATGGTGCGGGGCCAATGGTGGGGCTTCATCGCGTTCGATGACTGCGAAACCGAGCGAGCCTGGCAACCCGCAGAGATCGAAGCCTTGCAAATGGCGGCCAGCGTGCTGGGGCAGGCGATCCAGAACGAACAGGCCGGGGCCGCACTCAGGCGCAGTGAGCGGCTCCGCGCCCAGGCTGAGCACGCGGGGCGCATCGGCGGCTGGGAGGTGGACGTCGCCACCGGAAAGCAGCAATGGACTGAAATGGTGTATGAACTCCACGAGGTGGAGCCCACGTTTGAGCCAACGGTGGAAAACGGGATTGCTTTTTACGCTCCCGAATCCAGGCCGGTCATTGCCCGCGCCGTGCGGCGGGCCATCGAACAGGGCGAACCGTTTGACTTGGATCTCGACATCATTACGGCGAAGGGAAACCGACGGTCAGTTCACGCGAACGGCCAGGCCGGGGAAGGGAAGATTTTCGGTTCGTTTCAGGACATCACGAAGCGCAAGCAGGCAGAACTTCAAAAGGCGGCGAGCGAGGCGCGCCTGAGCTTCACGCTGCAAGCCTGCCACGTCGGTGCCTGGGATCTGAATCTCGAAGACCACAGCTCCCATCGCACGCTGCTCCACGACCGCATCTTTGGCTATTCGACCCTGCTGCCGGACTGGACTTACGAGCGATTCCTGGAGCATGTGCTGCCCGAGGATCGGGCGAAGGTGGAACAGAGCTTCCGCGAGGCGACGGCGACCCATCAGGACTGGAACTTTGAGTGCCGCATCCGCCGCGCCGACGGGGAGGTGCGCTGGATCTGGGCGGCCGGAGGCCATGAGCAGCCGCTGTATGGCGGGCCGGCGTTCCTCACCGGCATCGTGCAGGACATCACCGAGCGCAAACAGGTGGAGATGGAGTTGCGCGCGAGCGAGGAACGGTTGCGCCGGGTCTCGGACACCGCCGCCGTCGGCCTGACGCGGTTAAACCGCGACTGGGTTTACCTGTCCGCCAACCCCGCCTACGCCGAGATTGCCGGCGTGCCGCTGGAGAGGATTATCGGCAGCACTATGGTCGAGGTGATGGGCAAGGCGGCGGCGGAGAAGATCCGGCCCTACGTCGAGCGGGTGTTGCGCGGCGAGTGCGTGGAATACGAAATCGAGCTGCCCTGGGCCGCCCGCAGCTTACGGCACATTCATGTCAATTACACGCCGGATACCGACGCCACTGGAGAGATCGTCGGCTGGGTCGCGTCGGTCACGGACATCACCGAGCGCAAGTCGCTGGAGAAACAGTTCCTTCGCGCCCAGCGCATGGAGGGCATCGGCCTGCTGGCCGGCGGCATCGCCCACGACCTCAACAACGTCCTGGCCCCCATCCTCATGGGCGCGGACCTGCTCAAACTCACCGCCCCCAACGAACAGGTGGCGCACCAGCTCGACGGCATCGTGCAGAGCGCCAAGCGCGGCGCGGACATCGTCAAGCAGGTGCTTACCTTTGCGCGCGGCATCGAGGGCGATCGCATCCCCGTCCAGCCCAAGCACGTCATCAAGGAAATGGTCCGCATGGCGCGCGAGACCTTCCCGCCCAACCTGCGCTTCAACGTGGACGTGCCCAACGGCCTGTGGCCCGTGGTGGGCGATCCCACGCAGCTCCATCAGGTGCTCCTGAACCTCAGTGTCAACGCCCGGGACGCGATGCCCGACGGCGGCGAACTGCGCTACCGCGCGCGCAACACGGAAGTGGACGGCGCGCTGGCCGCCGCCAATCCCGGTGCCCATCCCGGCCCCCATGTTGTCCTCCAGGTGGAGGACACCGGCACGGGCATGCCCACCGAGGTGCTGGACCGGATCTTTGAGCCGTTCTTCACCACGAAGGAACTCGGCAAGGGCACCGGCCTGGGCCTGTCCACGGCGCTGGGCATCGTCCACAGCCACGGCGGCTTCATCACGGTGCGGAGCGAGCCGTTTCGCGGCACCAGCTTCGAAGTCTATCTGCCCGCGACGCCGCAATCAGCCGCCGCGGCGGCCACCGCCGCGCCGGAACCGCTGCCGGTGGGCGAAGGCGAACTGGTGCTCCTGGTGGAGGACGAACCAGCCATCCTCGAAGTCGCCCGGACCATGCTGGAAACCCACGGCTACCGGGTGGCGACCGCCGAGGATGGCACCACCGCACTGGCAGAACTGAGCCGGTGGGAGGGCAAGGTGGCCGTGCTGCTCACGGACATCCTGATGCCCTTCATGGACGGCACGCAACTCATCCGCGCCGTCCGCCGGATCGCGCCGCAACTGCCCGTCATCGTCTGCACGGGAGCCACCCACGGACCGGGCCAGCCCGACCGTGCAGATGAACTGCGTGCGCTTGGCGTGCGGCAAATCCTGCGCAAGCCCTGCACGGTCGAGACGCTTCTCCGGGCCGTGCGGGACGCACTCCACCCGCCGGGTCAGACCACGTTCCATCGGTGAGGGGCAGCGGGATGACCCGACGCTGCGCACTGCCGTCACCGCGCGCGAATCTCGGGATGCCGGATTTTCCCGCCGAGATTGGCGGTCCAGCCCATCAGCCCGACCACGGCGAGCATCGCTGCCAGCAACGCCACACAAACCCATTTGGGCACGGGATCGCGCCCCGTCCAGAGCAGCGCCGCCAGAGCCGCCACACCCACGACGAAGAGCGCGGTGAATGACTTCTCCGCTGCCTCCTCGTGGTTGTGAATGAGCGATTGGCTGACTTCCGGGAGCGGTTTAATAAAGTCCTCCGCCGGTTCGCCGGTGAAGTAGGCCGGAAAGCCAGCCAAGGCCACGAGCACGACGGCTCCCAGGGCCGCGCGTTTCAGCGCGTAGGCCGGTCGAAGCAACGCCCAGCCGAGCAGCAGCGCCGCAAACAGGCTGCCGATGACGGGGAGGTGATTGAGGGCGAGATGGAGATGGGCGGCGTTCATTTGGTGTTCCTTTCGTAATGCTGAGGTGGAGTTTGGGACAGGAGCTTGATTTCAGTGGCGAACGGGCTGCCGAAGAACGGCGTGCGGTAGCTGAACCGCACGGCCATGCCTTTCGCCAACGTGGATGCTTCAACCGGCTGACCATCGCGCAGGACACTGGTGATGCGTGACCACCGGACCCGAGGCGGCGGCTGGCCGTCAAGGGAGGAATCAACCGGAATAAACCGCAGCTCCCGCCGGGCGGAATCCACCGATTCAATCACGGCGACAGCGACCCGTGCGCGCGGTGGCCGTGCCTCGACGGAATTCGTGATCGTCAGGGTGAGCAGAAGCAGCGTGGTCCACGCCAGGCGGCGCACGATAGAGGGTTGGTCGCTCATGGAATCCACGGGGTTGAGTGAGTGGATGTTGCGGCCGTGACGATTGCCAGAGTCGCGCCCGCAACCTGCGGCGTGGCGGGTGGCGAATTGGGGTTCGGATCACCCTTAGCTTGAAGGTCCGCGCCTGGTTCATTGCTCCGTTCAGCCCACTGGTAGAGCACCGGCAGCAGCACCAGCGTCAGGAGCGTGGAACTCAAGATGCCGCCGATGACGACGGTCGCCAGCGGGCGCTGCACTTCCGCGCCCGCGCCGGTGGCGATGGCCATGGGCACGAAGCCGAGCGCGGCGACGAAGGCGGTCATGAGCACCGGCCGCAGCCGCGTGAGCGAGCCTTCCAGAACGGCGTCGCGCACAGAGCGGCCCTCCTCGCGGAGCTGGTTGAAGTAGGTGAGCATCACCAGGCCGTTGAGCACGGCGACACCGCTGAGGGCGATGAAACCCACCGCCGCCGTGATGCTGAAGGGCATCCCGCGCAGCCACAGGGCGAGGACGCCGCCGGTCAGCGCCAGCGGAATGCCGGTGGCGATGAGGAAGGTCTGCCGCAGGCTGCGGAAGGCCGCGAAGATGAGCGCGAGGATGAGCACCAGCGCGGCGGGCACCACCACGGCAAGCCGGGCGCGGGCCTCCTGCAGGTTCTCGAACTGGCCGCCGAACTCGAAGCTGTAGCCCTCGGGAAACTTCACCCGCTCCTTGATGCGCGCGACGCACTCATGCACGAAGCCTTCCATGTCGCGGCCCTTCACGCTGACCATGAGCGCGACGCGGCGCTGGCCGTTCTCGTGGCCGATTGGCTCAACGGTCTTGACCGTCGCCACATCCACCATCTGGCCGAGCGGGAGCAGTCCGAACTCGCCGACGCGCACGGGCAGGGCCTTGATTTTGTCGAGGTCGGCGCGCTGGCTGTCCGGCAGGCGCACCACGATGTCGCGCCGGCGGTTGCCCTCGATCATCGTCCCCACGGTCTCGCCGCCGAGCGAGGCGGCGACGGCGCGGTTGATTTCGGCGGAGGCGAGGTTGCGCCGCGCCAGTTCACCGCGGCGCACGTTCAGCACGAGCGTCGAGGTGCGCCCATCCACTTCCAGTGCCGCCTCGCCGCCGGGCACGGCGTTGATGGTGTCCTTGGTTTGGCCGGCGAGCTTCTCCAGCGCATCGAAGTCGGGGCCGTAAATCTTCACGGACAACTCGGCCTTGCTGCCTTCGAGCATCTCGTTGAAGCGCATCTCGATGGGCTGGGCGAACTCGAACTCATGGCCCGGCACCGCCGCGTTCACGGCCTTTTCAATCTGCTCGCACAGCTCCCGTTTGGTCTGCGGGCGGCCGGCGGTGCGCGGCCAGTCCTTCAGCGGCTGGTAGAAGATGTAGAGGTCGTTTTCGTTCGGTGCCATCGGGTCGGTCGCCACCTCGCTGGTGCCGATGCGTGAGAAGACGCGCGTCACCTCGGGGAACTTCTCCCGGATGATGCGCTCGGCTTTCAACTCCTGCGCGAGCGATTCGTCCAGGCTCATGCCGACCTCGCGATACACCATCGCGGTGATGGCGCCCTCGTCGAGCTTGGGCACGAACTCCGCGCCGAGCCGCAGGTAAAGCGCGGCGGAGGCGACGAGGATGGCGATGGCCCCGCCCACGGTGAGCCAGCGCCAGCGCAAGGCGCGCAGCAAGGTGGCTTCGTAGGCGGCCTTGGCGGTGCGGATGAGGAAGTTGTCCTTCTCCTCGATTTTGCCGCGCAGCAGGTAGGAGCACAGCACGGGCATCAAGGTGAGCGCGAGCAGGAGTGCTCCCACAAGCGCGAGCATCACCGTGAGCGCCATGGGCCGGAACATTTTCCCCTCGATGCCGCTCAACGCGAGAATCGGCACATACACCAGCGTGATGATGAGCACGCCGAAGAACATCGGGTTGCCCACCTGCTTGCTGGCGCTGAGGACGGTGTGGGCGCGCTCCTCGGTGGTGAGGGTGCGGCCAAGATGTTGCTGCCGGTGCGCGAGCTGGCGGACGATGTTCTCCACCATGACGACCGCGCCATCAATGATGAGGCCGAAGTCCACCGCGCCCAGGCTCATCAGGTTGCCGGAGATGTCGTGGCGCACCATGCCGGTGATGGCGAAGAGGAACGACAGCGGAATGGCCGTGGCCACGATGAGCGCCGCGCGCCAGTTGCCCAGCAGCGCCATGAGGACGACCACGACCAGCACTGCGCCCTCGAAGAGGTTGTGCTTCACCGTGCCGATGGTGCGGTCCACCAGCTCGGAACGGTCATACACGGTGGTCAGCTCCACACCGGGCGGCAGCTTCTCTCGCACCAGTTCCAAACGCGGCAGCACGCGCTGGCAGACCACGCGCGCGTTTTGGCCGGCCAGCATCATCACGGTGCCGAGCACGGCCTCCTCGCCATCCATCGTGGCGGCTCCGGTGCGGTATTTCGCGCCGACCGCCACCTGGGCGAGGTCCTTCACGCGCAGCGGGGCGAGCGCGCCGCCGAACTTCACCGGCAGCTCCGCGATTTCCTCCGGCGACTGCACCTTGCCCACGGCGCGGATGGTGAACTGCTGGCCGCCCCGGCTCACGATGCCGCCGCCCGCGTTCTCGACGTTGCCGCGAATCACATCCGCGAGGTCCGCCACGGTCATGCCCGCCTGCGTGAGCGCGTCGAGCTTGGGCTCGACCAGCACCTGGCGCTGGTGGCCGCCGCTGGAGTTGATTTCCGCGACGCCGGGAACCTGCCGGAGCAGCGGCTTCACGACGTATTCCTGCGCGTCGTATAGCTCCATCAAGGCCGACTGCAAGTCGGCGGGCCGTTCCGCCGCGCCCGGCTTCCAGCGCAGCGTGTAGTAGAAAATCTCCCCGAGGCCGGTGCTGATGGGCGCGAGCTTGGGCGAGCAGCCAGCCGGGAGCGAATCCAGCACGCTGGTGAGCCGCTCGGTCACGAGCTGGCGGGCGCGGTAGATGTCCGCGCCGTCCTCGAAGTTCAGCGTGACCTGCGAGAGGCCGAACTTGGTGAGCGAGCGCATGCCCGTGACGCCGGGCAGGCCCTGCATTTCCAACTCGATGACGCGGGTGACGGCCTTCTCCGATTCCTCCGGGGCCATCGCCGGCACCTCGGTGTTGACCTGCACCTGCACGCCGGTCAGGTCCGGCACGGCGTCAATGGGCAGATGCAGCACTGACCACAGGCCGCCGGCCAGCAGCGCGGCGGCGAGCAGCAGCACCAGCGCGCGCTGGCGCATGGCGAATTCCAGGATGCGGTCAATCATGGCTGCACCCCTCCCGTGGCCGGGGCGAGCAGCTTCAACTGCGCGCCGGTGGCGAGTTCAATCTGCTGCGCGGCCTCCATCGCCTCGCGCCGCGTCTCCAGCAGCGCGTCGAGCGCGTCGAGGGACTGCTTCTGCATCTCGACGTAGGTGGCGATGGGCACCGCGCCGAGGCGGTAGTGGCGGTCGGCCAGCTCCGCCGCCTCGCGGAAGCGCTCGACGGAATCTATCCGCCAATGGCTCATCTCGCGCAGGCGCGCCTCGTAGGTCGTGGCGTTCTCGAGCAGCCGTTGCTCAATGGCCCGTTGCGTCACGAGCAGGGAAGTTTGTGCCTGGTCCTGCCGGGCCTTCGCGATTTCGATGCCGCCCTTGTTCTGGTTCCACACCGGCAACGGGATGGAAAAGCCCAGCCCGACCATGCGGTCCTTGCCGTTGGATGACTCCTGCACATAGTAGGGTGCGACCGTCACGGCGGGATAACGCTCGTTCTTCGCCAAGTCCACGCGGAAGCCCTGCTGCTCCAGCTCCAGCGCGCGCTGGCGCAACTCGAAGTTGTTGGTGCGCGCGAGCGTGAGCAGCGTGTCGAAGCTCGGCAACGCGGCGAACCGCAGGCTGCCGGGCGTGACGCGCAGGGTGGATTCGAGGGGTTGGCCGCGCAGGAGGTTCAGCTCCACGAGCGACTGGCGAGTGTGCTTGAGCGCGTCCGCCGCGCGGCGGCGGTAGGTGATGCTGTTGGCCTCAAGGATGCGCGTCTCCAGCAGCGGCGCGACGCCGGCGGGGTCGCGTTGCACGGCGATTTCCTGCAAGGCGAGGAAGCGGTCCGCCGTTTCGCGCGTGGTCTCGGCCTTCTCCATCGCCACCGCCAGGTCATGCCCGAGCGAGCGGGCGCGGGCGGCGAGTGCGGCGCGGAACTGCGCGAGGCCCAGGTCCGCCATCGCCACTTGGCGGTTGGCGATGGATTTGCGCAGTGCCATGCGGCCCGGCCACTCGAAGGACTGGCTCACGCTCACCGACCATGCCAGCCCCTCGCCTTGCAGCGTGCCGGCGGTGTCCGTGGAGCGCTTCTGGCCGAACTGCGTCGCCAGTTCCGGGTTGGCTGGCTGGCCGGCCGCGCGGCGTTCGCCTTTCGCGGCCGCCAGTTCGGCCTCGTAGAAGCGCAGCTCGGGGTTGCTGGCCAGCACTTCACTCACCAGCGCGTCAAGCGCCAGCGGGCCGGGTTCAGGGAGGAGGCGGGTTTCGGCCGCAGGCGCGGCACTGGCCAGATTGCTCGCGAGTGCGAGCACGGCCAAGGGGAGACGGTTCAAGCAGGATTTCAAAACGGATTTCATAGGGATGACAAAGTCTAGGTTGATAACAGTTTGGGAGCGGACTCCTCACGCAAACGGGCGGGGGAGCAGCAAACAGAGAGGCCCGCAATCAGTCTGAGAACTCAGACCAGCCGCGAGCCGAGGGGGAAAATCAAACGAGGAGAACCGTCGAACGAACCTGCAGCAGAAGCGCCGCGAGCACCGGCGGCGGGCGCGGCTGGAGGGAAGGGGATTTCTGCGGCGGGAGGAACGGCAGGGACGCACTCGTCAGCACGGGCGCAAAGATCAGGCCGATCGGCAACAGCGGGACTGCGACGGATGGATTGGATAGATGCGGTGCGGCGGCGGCGAACTGGATGACGTGATCCGTCTGGGAAGTCCGGTCTGCGGCCAGCAGGGTGAGCAGCCTGGCCGACAGGCAATGTTCGTGTCCGAACGACCGGTCATGCCCGCGCACGGGCACGGCCCCGCGCGCCTCATGCCGCAGGACGACCGACAACCCCGCAGCTCCCTCGGTGACCAACGTGCGATGGGAGCCTTCCGCCGTGGCAAAAAGGAACAGGCCGAGCAGCCACGCCCATTGCTGGGTCGCCAGCACCGCCAGCAAGCAGGCCGCCACCGCGAGGCGCGGATGGCGGGATTGCACGACTGGCCGGATGACAGGCACGGGAGGTAGATGGCGCGGCGGAAGAAACATTCAAAGATAGTTTTGCCGCTGTGAACCCAGCGGTGACGCTAACTCCAGCGAATTTGACAAAACTTTGACAAAACTGGCCATATTTCTGAACGGCCCTATCAATTATTGACTTTGGCATCCTTTCGGCTCTATCAAATCTAAACGCTGGCCCTAGCCGGGAAACAACCTTGAAATTACCGCTTTTCACTTCGACGCGCCTCGCTGCGACCGCGCAACTTCCTGCCCCCCCCCCGCTGACGTGTCCGCGTGGTCAGCGGGGGTTGACCTTGATCGAGGTGTCCATCTCCCTCGCCCTGACGGTGGTGCTGATGACGGCCACGTTCAACGCCCTCATGATGATGGATCGGAACAGCCGTCGGGTGTCCGAATTCAATTCCGCACTCGCCATTGCGGAAGCCGTCTTGGAGCAGACCAAGACCAATCTCTACAATCCGCCCGCGAGCCCGTTCCCGGCCTCCGTAAGTCTTACCACCAACACCGTCTCCGTCGCGTTGGATAGCGTGGGAACCAATTTCCTCGTCTCCGGTCGGGTGCTCCGGCGCATTGAGCCGGTGACCGGGGGACACTTGGTCACGGTGGTGGCCAGCTTCACCAATATGGGGTTGGCCTACCGCGCCGAGGTGCAGGCGGTGGTGAACCGATACACGGGAGGCCAGCCATGATTATTCGCCCCGCGCACCGGCCCATCGTGGCTTTCACGCTCGTGGAGGTGATGGTTTCCACGGCCATCGTCCTGCTCGCCGTGACCGGCATTCTGGCCTTCACGACGACCGTGAGCCGTTCCGTGGCGAACATCTCCAGCCAGAGCCAGATTTCCACCGACACCGCGGCATCGGTGAGCTTGCTGGCCCAGCGCGTCCGCTTGGCCAACTTGGCCGCCGTGGACACGAACGGGAACACGCTGACGCTGGCCTTCGACGACGACCTCAACACGGACAGCAACACCAACGGGAACAAGTTTGACGACCGCAACCACTACGAGTCCTTCCAGTTCCACAACACCGACGGGAGCGACACCACCACCACGGACAACCGCTTCATCTACAAGCCCAACACGAACCTGACCAATCAGGTCATTCTCCTCACCGGCGGCGTCCGCAAGTTGCCCGGCACGAATGTCTTCTCCCTCCAGCAAACCGGCGTGGTGGTCAACGTGAACCTCGGCGTGCTGGACAAGGCCGACAGCAAGCGCAGCCAGACCATCGAAATCCGCACCACCATCGTCCGCCGCAACCGCTGACCCGCCATGAACATCCCCGTTGCCTCCGCCCGCCGTCAGGACGCCTCCATCCTCGCGTTCTTCATGACCGCCATTGTGCTGATGGGCGCCGTGGTGGCCGTGGCCAACCTGTCCATCCACTCAACCACCATGACCAAGCGCCGGTCCGACATGGTTTCCGCGCTGCACTTCTCCGAGAGCGGCATCGCGCTGGGGTGCAGTCATGTGAACGCCGCCTTTCTGGGCAGCACCGGCACCTTTCAAACGCGGTTGGTGGGCAGCACGAACGCGCCTTACACCAAGAACAATACCCTCAGCACCACTTCGCAACTGGTCTATGACCGCACCATTACCACCCCTTTCACCAACCAGCCGGTGCTGGTCCGCCTCTTCATGACCAACTCCACGTCGCCGCCGGAAGTGCGCGTCACTTCCAGCGCCACGGTCAGCGGCGTGACCCAGACCAACACAGCGTATTTGCAAATGGCCTTCGGCTTTGGCGCGGCCATTCTCTCGGACGCGGTCGGCACTACCAGCACCGCGACCGACAAAAAAGCGGGACAAGCTGGCAACGTCGCCATCCCTACTCCCGGAGCTGGCAGCACGACGTTCATTGACGGCGGCATCCTCGCCAACGGGCGCGTGAACTATTCCGCCAGTGCAAAGTTGAACACCAACTCCCTCTCGATGACCAACTACGGCACCGCCAACCAAATCCCCGACTACACGGCGGATGGCTCGGTGGATCAACTCTTCGACTTCGGCCGGTTCAAGGCCGCCGCCAAGGCGAGCGGCAATTACTTCACCAATGTCGCCGCCTTTGTGAAGGCCGGCAAGACCACCACCTTGGAAGGGATCGTTTATGTCGAGGTGTCCAAGACCGAGATGAAAACCGACATGTCCACCAAAGTGATGCCCAGCGGTATCAACATCCGCGGCACGCTGGTCATCGGCTTCGCCACCAACGTGGTCGCGACGGACAAATGGCAGAACACCGCCCCGCTCAACATCAACAAGGCCGACCTCACTGGCTTTAATGCCACGAATCCGGCCACGTTTACCACCGGCTATCCACCCACTTACACCAACCCCGCCAAGAACCCGGTGAACCTCAACCTCGCCCCCTACGGCTACGCCAACTTCACTGCGGAGGATGACCTGCCCGCCGTGATGTATAACGTCGGCATCTTCGACGTGCATGGCCCGGTCAACGTCTGTGGCGTGGTTTACAGCCCCAGCTTCTTCGAAATTGAGAACAAGAACGCCAACCAGCTCCAGTATTTCAAAGGTTCCATGATCAGCGGCGGCGGCGTCTTCATCGAGAACGGCAAGACCGGCTCCAAAAGCATCGTCAGCTACGACCCCAACACCCTCGACAAGCTCGCCACCTCCGGCACCAAGGGCAAGAAGCTCACCGTCGCCCACCGCCAGTAAGCCATGAAGCAGTTCCTGTTGCGCTTTGGTGGCTTCGCTCTCGTCGTTGGCCTGCTCGCTTGGTGGGCGGCGAATCCCGAGCTACCTCCGGCCTCCGCTGACGCCACCACCGCATCGGTAACGGAAACTGTTCCGGTGCCGACTCCGGAGTCCGAGGCCGAACGCCACCGCGCCGAGCAAGGTGCCCGTGAATCCGCCATCGCTGCCGAACTGATCGCCGAGAAGGAGCGTGACTTGGAGAACCGGGCGAAGGCCGAAGTGCGCGGCAAAGCCGAGCGCTCCACCGCCGCCCAGCGGCACGGTCACGCCTACGCGCAGTTCATCCGCACCAACACCCCCACCTATCTCGCGCTCGTCACCCGCGCCCGCGCCGTGGCCTCCCAACTCGGCGGCGAAGTCCGCTGCACCATCTGCTCGGGCGACCACTACCTCCGTTTCTGCCTCCTGTGCCGCGAGCTGCACGGCAAGTGCCGCAACTGCGAGGGCACCGGCCGCATCTTCGTCACCGAGTATTGCCCGTGGTGCATCGGCAGCGGCAGATGCTTCCTCTGCACCGGCTACGGCAAGATGCTCTGCCCCTTCTGCGATGACGGCGTGATTGATCCCGCCCGACCCGTCCCCAGCAATGAACTCCTTATCGAATAGCCGCGCGCTGCTTTGCCTCGCGCTTGCCCTCCTCCCGCTCCGTCCGGCTCCCGCCGCCCCCGCCCCACCCACCGAGGCCACCGTCCTCGCCCACTACGCCAAGCTGGTCCACGCCAACGCGCAGGATGCCCACGCCGCCGCGCAGTCCATGCAACGGGCCATCGAGGCGATGCTGAAATCTCCTTCCGCCGACACGCTCGCCGCCGCGCGCCGCGCCTGGCTCGCGGCCCGCGTGCCCTACCTCCAGCTCGAAGCCACGCGCTTCTACGACGGCCCGATGGACCGGCTCGACCCGCTCATGAACGCCTGGCCGGCGGACGAGAACTACATTGACTACGTCAAGGGCGACGCCAGCGCGGGCGTCATCAACCAGCCCGCGAAATTCCCCCGCCTCACGCCCGAGCTCCTGCTCACGCTCAACGAAAAGGAAGGCAAGCGGAACATTGCCACCGGCTGGCATCCCATCGAGTTCCTCCTCTGGGGTCAGGACTTCAGCGCCACCGGCCCCGGCAACCGCCCCTTCACAGACTTCACGCCCGTCGCGCCGAACCACGCTCGCCGCGCCGAGTATCTGCGCGTCGCCACCACGCTGCTCGTCGGCCACCTCGGCGAACTGGTCGCGCACTGGGCACCCGACCGCGCGGACAACTACCGCGCCGAACTGCTCAAGGCCCCGCCCGCCGACGCCCTCGCCCGCGTGCTGCGCGGTCTCGGCGCGTTCAGCGGGCCGGAGCTGGCTGGCGAGCGGCTCACCGTCGCCTACGAGACCAAGGAGCAGGAGGACGAGCATTCCTGCTTCAGCGACAACACCCACAACGACTTCATCTACGACGCCCTCGGCCTGCAAAATCTCTTCCTCGGCCGCTACGTGCGGACCGACGGCACGCGCCTCACCGGCCCGTCACTCCACGACCTGCTCCAGGCGCGCAACGCCCGGCTCGCGGCCCGGTTGACGAAGGAAATCGAAGCCGGCCTCGCCGCCGCGCGCGGCATCCCCGCGCCCTTCGACCAAGCCATCCTCGGCGCGGACACCAAACCCGGCCGACAGGCCATCAAGCGCGCCATCGCCGCCTTCTGGACGCAGTCCCGCTCCATCGTCGAGGCGGCCGGCGCGCTGGGCATCACGCTCAAGCTATGACGCGCGCCGCCCTGCTGCTGCCGCTGGCGCTGCTCGTCGCCTGCCAGACTCCGCCGGTCGCCCGCGACCCTTCCCCGGCCACCGGCCCCGGCTACGTCCACGACGATTCCGCCAACGCCTTCGGCTTCGCCGTCCGCAACCTGCGCGCGGAACACCGCAACGCGTTCTTCGTCGGCAAGTCGTTCTTCAACGAGAACTGGATTGTCGCGCCCGCCTCCCCGGTCGCCCGCGACGGCCTCGGCCCGCTGTTCAACGCGCGCTCCTGCTCCTCCTGCCACCTGCACGATGGCCGTTCCGCCCCGCCGCCGCCCAGCGTGCCGATGACCGCCATGCTCCTGCGCCTCAGCGTGCCCGGCATCGGCGAGCACGGCGGCGTGCGCCCCGAGCCGACCTACGGCGGGCAGTTCCAAGGCAACGCCATCCCCGCCGCCCGGGCCGAGGGTGACGCGCTGGTGTTCTACGATGAACTGCCCGGTCGCTTCGCCGACGGCACCGCGTATTCGCTGCGCCGCCCGCGCTACGTGCTGACCAATTTGAACTACGGTCCGCTCGCGCCCGGCACGCTCGTCTCGCCGCGCGTCGCGCCCATCATGGCGGGCGTCGGCCTGCTCGAAGCCGTCCCCGAGGCCGCCCTACGCGCGCTGGCCGACCCCGACGACCGCGACGGCGACGGCATCCGCGGCCGGCTCAACGTCGTTTGGGACGCCCGCTCGGGCCGGCTCGCGACGGGCCGCTTCGGCTGGAAGGCCGAGCAGCCCACGGTCTTTCAGCAGACCGCGACCGCGTTCAACGAGGACATCGGCATCACCTCCACGCTGCTTCCGGCGGAGAACTTCACGCCCGCCCAACGCATCCCCGCCGGACTGGCCAGCGGCGGTTCGCCTGAAATCAGTGACCGGATACTGCACGACGTCGTCCTCTACGCCCGCCTGCTGGCCGTGCCCGCGCGACGCGGCGCAGACCGGCCGGAAGTCCGGCGCGGCGAACAACTCTTCACCGAGCTGGCCTGCGCCAAATGCCATGTGCCGGAGCTGACCACCGGCCCGGTGCGGGATTTGCCGGAACTTTCGCGCCAGCGGATTCAACCCTACACCGACCTGCTGCTGCACGACCTGGGCGATGAGCTTTCGGACCAGCGGCCCAGCTTCGCCGCGCGGGGCAACGACTGGCGCACCCCGCCGCTCTGGGGCATCGGCCTCACGCAGAAGGTCAACGGCCACGAGAACTTCCTCCACGACGGCCGCGCGCGCGGTCTGGCCGAGGCCATCCTCTGGCACGGTGGCGAGGCCGCGCCGGGGCGCGACCGCTTCCGTGCGCTGCCCGCCGCCGACCGCGCCGCCCTGCTCGCCTTCCTCAACTCGCTCTGAACCATGCGCCTGCTGCTTCGCCCCGCCGCCGCCCTGACCCTGTTGCTCACGCTCGCCGCGCCCGCCGCCGAGCCGCGCGTGACCAAGGAGGCGCTGCTCAAGAACATCGCCGCGCAGGTCATCGTCCCGGCCCACGCGGACCTCGCCGCGCGCACGCGGGAACTTGCCGCCGCCACCGACGCGCTCGCCGCGAACGCGACCGCCGAGACGCTGACCGCCGCGCGGCAGTCCTGCGCCGCCGCGTTGCTGGCGTGGAAGCGCGTGAGCTGCATCCAGCACGGCCCGGTCGAGGAGTTGGACCTGCTGAACAAGTTCGGTTTCTGGCCCTCGCGCCCGAACAGCATCCAGGGCGCGCTCGATGCGGAGCGGGCGATGGACGACGCCTTCATCGCCGAGCAGGGCGTGACCGTCGTGAGCCTGTCGGCGCTCGAATACCTGCTCTTCTCCAGCGGCAGCCCGTCCAGCATCGCCGCGCGGATGGACGTGGCGGAGTCGCTCAAGACCTTCACCGGAGAAGCGGGCGCGCGTCGGCGCGCGCTCACCCGCGCCGTGGCCCGGCAACTGGCGGCGTGGGCCGCGCAGCTCGACCGCGCGTGGTCGCCGACCGGCGGCAACCACGCGGCGAAGTGGACGGCCGCCGGGCAGGCCAGCGTCGGCCTGCTCGTGAACAACTTCGTCGCCGTGCTCGAACGCTCCGCCGTGGTGCGGATTGACTCGGTGCTCGAACTGGCCGGCGCGCCGCAGGACGTGCATTGGTTCGAGGGCGCGCCCAGCGGCCACACGGTCTCGAACCTCGTGGCGGTCGTCACCACCGTGCGCCGGCTTTACGCGGGCGGGGACGGCGCGGGCTTCGACGACCAGTTGCGGCAGATGGGCAGCCCGCTGCCCGCGCGGCTGGACGCGCAGTTCGACCGCACGCTGGCCGCGCTGAACGCCATCGGCGGGCCGATGGAGGTCGCGCTCCGCCAGAACAAGCCCGCGCTCGAAGCCGCGCGCGACCAGTGCCGCGCGCTGGAGGTGCTCCTCAAGGTGGACCTCGTCAGCGCGCTGGGCGTCACGCTCACCTTCACCTCCGGGGATGGCGACTGACACTCGCGCAGCGGGCGGGCGCTGGGACGCGCTGCTGTTCGCGCGCGTGGACCTCGCGTCGCTGGCCGTCTTCCGCATCGCGTTCGGGCTGCTGATGGCGTTCGCGATGCTGCGCTTCCTCGCCAAGGGCTGGGTGCGGGAATTTCTCGTCGGGCCGACGTTTCATTTTCCCTACGCGGGCTTCGAGTGGGTGCGGCCGCTGCCGGACTTCTGGATGCACGCGCACTTCGTGGGGCTGGCAGTGCTGGCGCTGTGCGTGGCGGCGGGCCTGTTCTACCGCGTCAGCAGCGCGCTGTTCTGCGTGGGGTTCACTTACGCCGAGCTAATCGACAAGACCAACTACCTCAACCACTACTACCTCCTCACGCTGGTCTCCGCGCTCATGGCGATGATGCCGTTGCACCGCGCGTGGTCGCTCGACGCGTGGCGCAATCCCGCGCTCCGCGCCGCCACCGCGCCCGCGTGGTCGCTCAACCTGCTGCGCTTCCAGACGGGCGTCGTGTGGCTCTTCGCCGGCCTCGCCAAGCTTAACGCCGACTGGCTGCTGCACGCCCAGCCGCTGCGCATCTGGCTCAACGCGCGCTCCGACCTCCCGCTCGTCGGCCCGTGGCTGGCCGAGCCGTGGGTCGCGTATGCCGCGAGCTGGTTCGGCGCGGCCTACGACCTCGGCATCGTCTTCCTGCTCCTGCACCGGCGCACGCGCGCGCTCGGGCTGGTGCTGGTGGTGGTTTTCCATCTGCTGACCGCCGTCCTGTTCCCGACCATCGGGATGTTTCCGTGGGTGATGATGGTGCTGTCGCTCCTGTTCCTCGAACCGGACTGGCCGCGCCGCTGGCTGCGCGCGTGCGGCCCGGTGGAAGCGCCCGCCGCACCCGCCGTTCGCCGCCCGCCGTGGCTGGCCGCGCTGGTGGGCGCGTATGCGCTGGTGCAAGTCGCGCTGCCCTTGCGACAACACTTCACGGGGCGAAACAGCGGCTGGGACTATGCCGGCTTCAACTTCGCGTGGAACGTCATGCTCATCGAGAAGACTGGCCATGTTGAATTCAGCGCGCTTAACCAGAGGACGGGACTGCGCCGCAGGCTGGACCCGCGCGCCTGGTTCACGCCTCGGCAGCTTACCTATTTGGCCTTGGATCCGGACATGATCCGGTGCGCGGCTCGCCACCTGGCAGCCACCCTTGTGCCGGACGAACGCTTGGAAGTCCTGTCTGTCGCCACCCTCAATGGCCGTCCCAGCCAGCCGATGATGTCCTTCACCGTGGCTGGGGACGGAGTCTCCAACCCGCCGGAGACCGTGGTGCCTTTGCTCAAATAGCGGTGTCGGCTGGAAACGCTGCGAGTTTGAGTCAGATCGGAGTGAGCAGCGCGGAACGCGGACTTCAGTCCGCAGATATGTCGGCAGACATTTTGATTTCGCCACACCGCTGTCATCCGTGGCTTGCTGCGGTGAGCGGGCGAAAGCACTTTGCCATCGGCGCGGAGATTAACCTTTCCTCCGCACCGCCCGTCCATAACCTCGTTCACGATGAAAAAGCCGCTGTTCCTCCTGTTCGCAGTGGTGCTCGGCTTCATCCTCGCGCTCTGGCTCCAGCCTGCGCCCGTTCCGCCTGCCGCTGACAACCTCGCCGCGCGCGAGGCCCGCTGGGAGGCCGAGCGCACGCGCTTGCAGGCCGCGCTGAAGGCCGCGCGTGAGCGGCCCGTTCCGCCGACTCCCGCGCCCGTCGCGCCGCAAATCATCCAGGTCGTCGCCAAGCTCTCCGCCGCCGAGACGCTCCAGCAGCTCCGCCAGACCAAGGTCACGCGCGGCCCCGGCCAGGCCGTCGCCGCGCGCCGCGTCGTTGTCCTGTTGGAAAACCTCATCGCACTCGGCCCAGAGTCGTTGCCGGTCATCCGCAGCTATCTGGCCACGCACGAGGATGTCAATTACGACTCCGATTTGGCCGGCGCGTCCGACGCGGCAAAGGCTCCGCCGCCCGAGAAGGAAGGGAAGGCGGACAAGGCGGCGAAGGCACCGAAGATGGACAAGGACGGCAAGAGCCTGCGCATGCTCACCGAGTTCATCCTGCCGCCGTCGCTGGTGTTCGGCCTGTTCGATGCGACGCGGCGCATCGGCGGCGCGGAGGCCGAGCGGTTGCTGGCCGACACGCTGCGCGAGACCGGCGTGGGCGCGGAAGTGTATTACCTCGCCCGCGCGCTGGAGGAACTGGCCCCGGGCCGGCACCGGGCCGAGGCGCTGGCCGCCGCGCGGGAGCTGCTCGTCAACCCGCTGGTCAAGGGCCGCGCCACGCGCATCGAGCAGATGGACCGCGACTGCCTCTACGCGGTGCTGATGATGTTCGGCGACCGCAGCTTCCTCGCGCTGGCGAAGACCCAGCTCCTGCGCGCCGACGGCTCCACGGATCCGAGCGCGCTGCGTTACCTGCAACTGGCCGAGCCGGCGGACGCCATCGCGTCCCTCGCCCAAGCCCTGCGGGATCCGCGCCTGAAGGATCCGAAGGACAAAGAGCCGCTGCTCAAGGAAGCCCTCGGCTTCACCGGCTCCGACCCGCGCGCGAACCAACTGCTCCACAGCGTCGTCACCGACGACCAGTTGCCGCTCAAGCTGCGCGAGAAATCCCTCAACGACCTCGACAAGCACGGCTTCGAGAACCCGGACAACCTCACCGCGCGCGACCAGCAGCTCGTCCAGGCCCGGCTGCAAGTCCTCCAAGCCCTCCGGCCCGACGTGCGCGACCCGCAACTGACCGCCGCCTGGGAAAAGACCTTCCTCAAGCTGACCGGCCTGCTGGCCGACCCCGCCGCGCGCGCCGCCCAGAAGCAGGCCAAGAAGGCCCCGTAAGCCGCGCCGCGCCGGCGATTGCAAATCGCCGGCACGGGCGCAAGCCACCGCAAACAAATCGCAAGCTACCGCAAGCCCGGTGGCCACTGCTCTGGCACCGTCGCCCCCGTGCTCCGCCTGCCGCCGCCAAACTTCGCTTGCCGCCCTTCGGCTGGCCCGGCTCTATTTCGGGCGTGCCCATGAACCAGCGCCATCTCAACCGCGAGATTTTCCTCGCGCTGTGGAAGATCCACATCCTGCACCACGCGGCCGAGGGCGGAGTGGTGGGCAACTGGATGCTGGAGGAGCTGCGGCACCACGGCTACCTCGTCAGCCCCGGCACGCTCTATCCCATCCTCGCCCGCATGGAACGCTTCGGCTGGCTGCGCAGCGACCGGCCCGCCGGCCGGGGCGACCGGCGGCGGCGGTGCTACGTCATCACCGCCCAGGGCCGGCGCGTGCTGGCCGCCGTGATGCGCCAAGTGGGCGAACTTCGCGGTGAGCTTTGATTGTTGGCCGGCTTCATTTCCCGCAAGGTAAGTCCGCACGCCCTGCTTATGATACGTCCATTCAACTCCATCCTGTTGCTTGCCACCACCGCCGCCGCGCTGGCGCAGACCAACACCAACGTCGTCACGCTGCCGGAGGTCAACATCACCGCGCGGCGCATCGAGGCCCCGGCGCTGCGCCTGCCGTATCTGGTCCACACCATCGAGGCGGAGGAACTCGCCGCGCGCCAGCCGCGCACGCTGCCCGAGTCCCTGCGCGACACGCCCGGCGTGATGGTGCAGAAGACCGCGCACGGCCAAGGCTCGCCCTTCATCCGGGGCTTCACCGGCTTCCGCACGCTGATGCTCATTGACGGCGTCCGGCTCAACAACTCCGTCTTCCGCGAGGGGCCGAACCAGTATTGGAACACCGTGGATCCGCTCGCGGTGGACCGCCTCGAAGTGGTGAAAGGCCCGGCGGCCGTGCATTACGGCAGCGACGCCATCGGCGGCACGGTCAACGCGCTGACGGCCGGGCCGGCGGGCCACGCGGACGGCTTCAGTTGGGAGCGGCGCGCGTTCTACCGCGTGTCCTCGGCGGAAAGCTCGCACACGGCGCGTGCCGAGGTGAGCGGGCCGCTGACGCCGGACGTGGGCTTCTTCCTCGGCGGCTCGTGGAAGGATTACGGCGACCTGCGCGGCGGGCAGGAAGTCGCGCGGCAGCGCGCCACCGGCTACCTCGACCGCGACCTGGACGGGAAACTGGAATGGCGCTTGAACGCGGACACGCGCGTGGTGGTGGCGCACCAGACGGTGGACCAGGACGACGCGTGGCGCACGCACCGCACCACGCAGGGCTTCTCGTGGCGCGGCACCACGGTGGGCACGGACCAGATTCTCAGCTACGACCAGAACCGCCACCTGAGCTACGTGCAGTATCACGCCGAGCACCTCGGCGGCTTCGCGCAGGAGGCGCACGCGAGCGTGTCGCACCACCAGCAGCGCGAACGGGAATTCCGCCGGCTCGCGGCGTCCACTTCCACCGACCAGGGCTTCGACGTGGACACGCTGGGCGTGAGCTTCCACCTCGTGAGCCAGTCGCCCGTGGGCCGCTGGGTGTATGGCGCGGAGCATTACCACGACTGGGTGAACAGCTATCGGCGCAACTTCAGCGCGGCGGGCGCGCTCACGGCCGTCCCGGTGCAAGGCCCGGTGGGCGACGACGCGACGTATCACCTGGCCGGGCTGTTCGTGGAGGACACGATTGGCTTCTTCAACGAGCGGGTGGAACTCTCGCTGGGCGGGCGCTTCACCTACGCGGCGGCGGACGCGGCGCGGGTCATCAATCCCGTGGGCGGCGCGACCATCGGCGTGAGCGACTCCTGGCACGCCTTCACCGGCAGCGCGCGGGTCATCTGGCATATGGACGAGCGCGACCGCTGGCACGTCTTCGCCGGCGCGTCGCAGGGCTTCCGTGCGCCGAACCTCTCCGACCTCACGCGGCTCGACATCGCGCAGACGGGCGAACTGGAGACGGCGCAGCCGAACCTGCGGCCGGAGCATTTCCTCACGTTCGAGGGCGGCGTGAAGGTGCAGCACGAGCGCTTCACGGCGCAGGCGGGTTATTTCCACACACTCGTCAGCGACCTCATCGTGCGCACGCCCACCGGGGCGATCATCGGCGGCCTGGCCGAGGTGACGAAGCTCAACTCCGGCTCCGGCCACATCCACGGGATCGAGTTCGACGGCAGCTTCAACCTCTCGCCGCAGTGGACGCTGCGCGCGAACGCGACGTGGATGGAAGGCTGGCTGGACGTGTTCCCCGCGACGGCAGGCGCGGCCAAGCAGCGCGAGCCCGCCTCGCGCCTGATGCCCGCGACCACGCAGCTTGCGCTCAAGTATGCGGCACCCGCGCGCCGCTGGTGGGCCGAGGCCGGCGCAACCGTCGCCGCGCAGCAGAACCGCCTCTCCTCCGCCGACGCGCGCGACACGCAGCGCATCCCGCCGGGCGGCACGCCGGGCTTCGCGGTGTATCACTTCCGCGCCGGCTGGCAGCCGGTGAAGGGCCTCAGCCTGACGGGGGCGGTTGAAAACCTTACCAACAAGGATTACCGCATCCACGGCTCCGGCCTCAATGAGGCGGGCCGCAACTTCATCCTCGCGGCGGACTGGCGGTTTTGAAGGGCCTCCCGGATTCTGGCCCAAATAATGGATCGGCACGATGTTCGGGTGTTCCAAACGCCCCAGCACACGCGCTTCCAGCAGTGACCGCCGCCGCAACCCTGCTCCCGCCCGCGCCCCCGCTCCGGGCTGGCTGCTCCCACCGCCGGAATAGGAGACAGCCAGCGCGGCCTTCGGGCGGGAAAACTGGGGCAAGAAAGTGTAACATCACCGCCCGCTGGCTCTATCATCGTCATCGATGACCAGCGAACCGTTGTTGCCCGACGACGATCAACTCGTGACCGCCACGCGCGCGGGCGACATCGACGCCTTTACCGCGCTGCTGGACCGCCACTTGCCGCACGTCCGCACATTTCTCGCGCTCAAGGCCCCGGTGCCGCAGCTCGTGGATGAACTGGCACATGACACTTTCGTCTTCGCGTATCGGCACCTCGACGAGTTCGCGCCGGGCGCGTCGTTTCGCGCGTGGCTGCGCGCCATTGCGTGGAATCTGCTCCGTGCGGAAGTTCAGCGGTTCGCTCGCGAGCGCGTGCAAGTGGAGCGCTTCGTCGCGTGGCAACTGGAGGAATGGACCGCTGCCGCGCCGGAGCCGTCTGCCGAGGCGGAGCATCTCCTCGCTTGCGTCGGCGAACTGCCGGAGCCGCTGCGCCAGCCCATTGCGCTCAAGTATCAGGAAGACCGCTCGGGCGAGGAAATCTCGACCTTCCAGTTCCCCTTCCCGATGGACGAGCTGTTCCGTGCCTATCCGAAGGCATTCGGGCTGACGGAAGCGAACGCGAACCGCAACACCAACGCGTGGGACCAGACCATCCTCTCGACCAACCTCGCCACCACGCTGCCGCGCGCGGCCTATTTCTGCGCGTGGTCGTCGTTCCAGAACGGTGCCGCGCCGCTCACGCGCTACTCGCTCGTGGACAACACGAACGTGGCGGTGCTGCTCAACGCGCCGCACATCAGCAACCGCGCCGCCGTGGACTGGCCCACCTACCTGCCGATGAATCTGAACCTCCGCCGCCAAGGCAGCGCGCTCGCAGTGGACTGGGCCGGCGGCGCGCTGGACTACTCCGCCAACCTCATCCACTGGACCGCCGTGACCAACGCGGCACAAACGTGGCAACCGCCGGGCGCAGACGGCTTGGGCATCTTCCGCGTGCGCCGCGAGCGGTGAACTGTCCAAAGTCATGCCGAGCGGACCGTCCTCCCGGCGGCGGCTCAGGAACTCTCTGACTCCCAGGCAAGTGCCTTATCAGACAGCATCACCGTTCGTGTCGAATCCTGATCCCAGTGCAGAATTGAAACAGCTCGATGAATCCTTTAACGCCGGACGCCTCCCCCTCCACCAACTCACGACCGATCACCGTGCTGCTGATCGAGGATGACCGGGCCGTTCGAGAACCGATCAAACAATTCCTGGAGCGAAGCAATTATCGGGTGCTGGCGGCCGAGAGCGCCGCAGAGGCCCTGCTGCTCTGGACCGGCTACCGCAGCGCCATCGGCGCGGTGGTTTCGGATTGTGATCTGGGCGACGGCCCCACCGGACTGTCCGTGCTCCGGGAGATCCACCGGTCCACCCCCGCACTGCCACTGGTGCTCGCCAGCGGCAGCCTCACGCCCGATCTCGTGCTGGAATTGGAGCGCACCACCGCCATCAAATGCCTGCCCAAGCCGTTCAGCCTAGCCGAGCTACTGGCATTACTGCCATCCCAAGCCTGACCGATATCGCGTCCGCCGCTACCACTGCCGTGTTCGGCCAAGCGTGCCTGTCCCATCGCCATCCCTGGAGCTGCCACATGGCGTCGCCCACCTTCATCATGATGGCGCAAGGCATCCTGCTCTCGCGAGGCGGCTACTCATTCGCCGGCTTGAGCAACCATTCGTAGGCGGGCACCACTTCGACATTCGGGACGTTCAGACCCGCCAAAGCGTCACGGTCGAGCACCAGCACCCGCTGCACGGCACGCCGATGGTCGGCGGCCGCTTCGGCCAGCGCACGGAACTCCCGCGCCCGGGTGGCCTCATTCGTCAGGTCCGCACACACCTGAATTAGTTCTTCTTCGCCGGTCGGATGGCGGGCCAGAAAATCCACTTCCAGCCCTGTGTCGGTCTTCACATAGCCGATGTCCGCACCGCGCCGTTCAAGTTCCAGCAGCACGACCGTTTCCAGCGCGTGCCCGGCGTTCGAACGGCCGCTCGCATCGAAGGCACGGATCAAACCAGTGTCCGCCGGGTAGACTTTCCGCGGATTCGAGTTGCGCTGGCGTTCCGACTCCGTGGCCAGCGGCACCGTCGACAGGAGGAACGCGTCCAGCAGATGGCCCAGCATGGCATACACCGCATCCTTCGCGATGCCATGGCCCTGTGACCGCATGTCTTGGTGCAGCCGGTGCACACTAAAACTGCCCGCCGGATTGCGCAGGCAGTGCCGCACGAGCCAGCGCAGCGCCGCCACCTGCGTCACCGCATGGCGTTCCACGACGTCGCGGAACAGCACGGTGTCCACATAGCCTTGGAGCAACTCCACGCGCAGGCCCGGACTCAGCCCCTGCGCTTCCGGAAACCCACCGGTGGCCAGGTAGTCGCGGAAGCGATTCTCCACCAGCGACCGCTCCGCCGCCGTCCACCGGCGCGGCACCTTGGCCGGTTCCTCGCCGCGATGACGCAGAAACTCGCGGAAACTGAAGGGCCGGATCACGGTCGCCATCCCGCGTCCGCGCAGTGATGTGTGAACCTCCCGCGAGAGCATCTTCGCGGAGGAGCCAGACACCACCAGTTCGATCTTCTCCGAATCCATGGCCCGCCTTACAAACCGCTCCCACTCGGGCACCAGTTGGATCTCATCCAGAAACCAGTGCACGGTCTCGCGGCCGCGCAACTGCGGGTGCCGCCGGTAGTATTCCTCCAGCAGAAACCCAAGCTGCTCCACGCCGATGCCGGCCAGGCGGTCATCGTCGAAGCTCAGGTAGAGGGCGCGTTCCGGCGGATCCTCGCTGCGGCGTTGGGCCAGCAACTGTTGCAGGAAGGTGGTCTTGCCCGCGCGCCGCATCCCGATCACGGCATGGGCCTTGCCGGGCACCGCTGGCAGTTGCGCGTCCCGCGTCGTCTGTTGCGCGGGAGCCACCAACTCCAAGGCGACGCTGAGTTTCTCGTTGAGAACCGGATGCAGGTTCATGCGGGGACAGTCCACCCAATGTGTCCTCGCGTAAAGGACAGATTATGTTCATTCGGAGCGCTATTGAAGTCCACCATGGTTTTCGCCCATCCGTGTGTCGAGCGGGGTCGCAGCGGGAAGACGAGTCAGCCGACGCAGTAACCATGCGAGACTCGTTGGCCGATCGTGGTGCCGGAGCAGGACGGCGGGCAGACCGCGCCGCCGCAACTCGGCGCGCAACGCTTTGGTCCCCGCCAGTCGGAACGAGCCGCCGCAGACAATCACGTCCACGCGCGTCTTCGCGAACACCTCGTCCAACTCCGCTCGGCTGCGCGGGATGCCCACCACCCTGCAAGGCGTGTGGGAGTGCAGATAAGCGCAAAGATGCAACTGCACGACCAGATCGCCGTGCAACACGACGCAGAGGAGAGGTTCTGTCATTCACCATCCCAGAGCTAGTCCGCCTCCCGCTTCCTTTGGCATTACCTCGAACTGCTGCCGGAGGAGTTTCCCGCGCATCGCTGGCCAATCTGCGCCAAAGGTTGAGGGTGCGTCGGAGGTTCGCCTCACCACGAATTACGGGAGGATGGGTTTGAGCCACGGGGACACCGGTCGTCGCAGGGACACTTGCACACCGTGTTGAAACTCAGCGACCTGCCGGAATGGTTGACTCAAATCATCATTATCAAAAATCAGAACGTGCGGCAGTTCGCGGACAGCCTTCCAGAGGTTGGCCAGCGTGCGGGGATAACGCGCCCGCAGCTTGTCGCTGGGGACATCGTGGCCGCCCTGGGAAACCCGCATGGCCACGCGCGTCTCGGACACCTTCGGGCTGGAAATGCCGATGAAGCACAGCACGACGGTGTAGCCTGCCTGGGCGGCCTCTTTAAGAAACGCAAGCTTCTCGCCACCAAAATCGGAGAAGACGGTTTCAAACACGAAGCTCTCACGTTGCTGCACCAACTCGCAGCGGAGCGCGGCGGCTACGTCGGCGGCGGCGTAAGCGTCGAGTTCCAACTCCCGGGCGAGCACGTCGGCGTTGACGAACCGCAAGCCGGCGGGCCGCAGGTGCGCGTGATAGAACGTGGTTTTTCCTGCGCCATTGGAGCCGGCCAGGGCCACGATGATGGGTCGCTGGTCCAGCGGCCGGCTCATCGCTTGGCCCGGCCGGACTTGGCGGCCACGAACTCACGGTTGACGAAGCGGCCTAGGGTGCGGCGGCCATTGGCTTCGATGCGCACCAGCAGTCCGGGTGCATTCGACGCCGCTTCGTAGTGCGGGTAGGGCTGGGTTTGGAGGAACTGGACCACCCGGTCCCGGCCCTGGGGGGAATCGACCTCCGCCAGGCAAGCCGACAATGGCCGCGCGGCGGCGTTGCGGCTCAAGGCGAGCGCCTGCGTGCCTTGCAACAGAGGCTCGACGGCGCGGCCCAGCCGGGCCCAGAACTCGACCTGGCCTGCGATGGAGCGTTCGAGCACTTCCCCCGCCAGGCGGGCGTCGAGCACGAGGGCATCGGAAAGTTTGACCGGTTGACTCATGCGCGGACGGTAGCATTCTGCTACTTGTTGTCAATTACCGGACCGGACGACGGACTCGGCGAGGAATTTGATTCCAACCGCTCACCGTTGTTCTCCTCGCAGCCAAGCGATGACTGCGAATCCCCGCCGAACGCGAAGTGGTGAACCACCGCCTTGCGCACCGAACCCGTGAACTTCTCGATCAAGTCGCCAACTCGCCGGTCAGCATGGCGCAACTGCGAGCCCACGCGCACCGTCGCCTCGAACGCGCACGGCACAGCCTGCCCACCGATGCGCTGAACCAGCTCGCGGCGGACGATCTTGTCCAGCAGGCGCTGACCGAGACCTTCATAGGCACCCTCACGTGCCAGTGGGGTCGCCATCCGCGACGGCCGCACCTCGCCAATCTCAGCGCCTTCACTGCCTGGTTGGGCAGCACGATCAACAGCCTCGTGAGCAACCAGCGGGTGGCGCTCGCCGCTCGCGTGCGCCGCACCGAGCTGTCGCTGGCCGGGGAGATTGCCTGTCCCGCGCCGGGCGTGCGGGAGCAGGTAGATTTTCGCTTGCGATTGGCCGCGTTGATCACGGAGTTGCGTGCCGAGTTCGCCCACCGGCCCGTGCTGCTCGAACTGCTCGACCAGTGGGAGCGCGATGGCGCACACCTCGACCGACTGCCTGGCAAGCCTTTCAACGCCCACGTCGTGCGGCAGGCCGCCCGCCGGGTTTTGCGCGGATCGCCGGACTTCCGCAGCCGAATGGCGGCCAAAACCAAACGTTGATGAACACATCAACGAACACTGGTCCCACCCTCAACCACCACCTCAACCGCCTCACGCCGGCGCAACACGCCGAACTGGTCCGCTTCGCCGAGCTGCGGCTCAAACGCGTGCGCGACCGGCTCCCCGACAATGCGCTCGCCGACCTCAGCGGCGAAGATCTCGTGCAAGACGCACTGGTCGCCGCGCTGCACGGAATGACCTCGGCCAAGGCCGGGCGTCATCCCAAGCCCCACAACCTCGCGAGCACGGACGCCTGGCTCCACTGGTTGCGCAGCGTCATCAACAGCCTGCTGGAGAACGCCCGCGTCTCGGCGGCCGCCGGTATGCACCGCGTGGATGCCTCCGTCACGAGGGAGCTTGTGGCCCAGCCGCCGCCGATGGATGAACCGGCCATGCTGGACGGCCTCCGCGAGGAGTTCGCCCAGCACCCCGAGGTGCTTGAACTGCTGGACCACTGGGAACGCCAGCTCCGCGAGCCCGGCCCGGCCACGCCGCCGCCGGCGGAAATCCGGCCCGCCGCCCGGCGGCTGCTGAAGAGTCCCGTGCTTGGGTTTTAGCCCGAACGAAAGATTTTTGCATAAATCTTCACGAGGGTGCCTTTCTGTCTAGCTCTTATAGGTAGATGAATCAACTTCTCTACCAGCAAACCAAACCGTTCCTCCAACAGCACCCGGGCGCGGGCAAAGGCCTCCTGGCTCGGCATCTGGGCATCAAAACCCCGGCGGCGCGCCGCCTGATTGAGCGCTACCGGGGTGAAACCCAAGGGCACAGCCCGCACCCGGACTATCAGCGGGTGCTGGCGCTCAAAACCCAGCAGCCGCAACTGGGCAGCCACGCCATCGCCAAAGCCTTGGGCATCACCGTGGACATGGCCCGCGTCCATCTAAACCGCTATGTCGGTGCCTTGGCCTACCAGGCCAGCGTCGCCACCCTGTTTCCTCCGGTCTCGGTCGCGCCGCCGGTTCCCACCCCGGCGGCCGTCCCGCCTGCCTCAGGGGCCGCCCCGGCTCCCGCCGCCGTCAGCAAGGCACCGGAGTTGCAGGACACGGTGCATCACGATGCTCGTGATCTCAGCTACGTCGGGGCCCAGATCCAGACGGCGGACGAGCTGCTGGCCTACGCGCAAGTGGACCAGCAGGTCTGGGAGATCGAGCGCCAGACCGTGAACAAGTGGGAGGTGGGCATGCGCGACGCCAGTGGCGGCGTGGTCACGTCGCCCCTCTTCCAGATCAAGATCTGGCTCCGCCGCCGCGTGGCCGAGCAGCAACTCCAGAGCCTCATCACAGGCATGCTCGACGCGTTCAAGGTCGCGGCACCGCCCGCCCGCGTCATCCCTCGTCTGCCGGCGGGCGATGGCCTCTTCGAGATCTCCATCCCCGACCTTCACCTGGGCAAGTTCTGCTGGGCCGAGGAAGTCGGCGAACCCTACGACATGGAGATTGCCGCCCGCACCTTCCACGACGCGCTGGAAGATCTGCTGAGCAAGGGCGCGACGCTCAAGCCCGCATGCATCTTGCTGCCGGTGGGCAACGACTACTTCAACGTGGACAACCTCGAAGGCACCACGACCAAGGGGACGCCGCAGGACGAGGAAGGCCGCTGGCAGGCCAGCTTCATCGCCGGGCGCAAGCTCATCGTCGAGGCCATCGAGCGCTGCCGTGCCGTTGCGGAGGTTCGAGTGTGCATGGTTGCTGGCAACCACGATGAACAACGGCTCACCTATCTAGGCGAGGTGCTGGCGGCCTGGTTCCGCCACGCGCCCGACGTCACCGTGGACAACGGGCCGACGCAGCGCAAATACGTCCGCTGGCACCGCAACCTGATCGGCCTGACCCACGGCTGTGCCGAGCCCCACGCCAGCCTGCCGCTCATCATGGCCACCGAGCGGGCGCCGGACTGGGCGAGCACGGCGCACCGCGAGTGGCAGCTTGGCCACTTCCACGCCCGCGCCAAGAAAGTGTTCCAGCCGGTGACGGACCAGCAAGGGGTGCTCGTTCGCATCATCCCCAGCCTCAGCGCCGCCGATGCGTGGCACCGCAGCAAGGGGTATCAAGGAGCCCGCGCGGCTCAGGCCTTCTACTTCGACCCGGTGGCCGGGTGCGTGGCCGAGTATTCCCACAACCTCGCGTAGGCATGAAGCCCCAGCGCGACGACCTCCTCCTGCGGCTGCCCTGTTACGAGCCGGCGGGCCAGTCCGTGGACCTCACGCTCGACGACCTCACCCAGCATCTGCTGGTCGTCGGCTCGACCGGCGCGGGCAAGACCAGCCTGCTGAACGAAGTGCTCTGGCAGTTGCTCCACTACCGGGCAGATGACCCCACGCTCAAACTCGGGATGCTCATCCTCGACGGGAAGGCGGATGACACCGTGGCGAAGGTGTTGGCCTGGGCCACCGCCGCCGGGCGGGCCGGTGATGTGCAGGTGCTCAACGGCGACGGCGCAGCCACGTTTCCGCTGTTCGCGCCGCTAACCCGGCTCGCGGCCGTGGACCAGGTCACGGCCCAGGTGCTCGCGGCCGCCGCGAGCATGTCGGTCGAGAACCAGTTCTGGGCGGAGTCGCGAGCGGAGGCCCTGCGGGCGGCGTTGAGCACG
>Ga0172367_10001662_pt1 | contig 31681 bp, 14 predicted proteins | sample Lak10m_FD_114542 | JGI IMG/M metagenome (GOLD analysis project Ga0172367, IMG submission 114542) | Freshwater microbial communities from Kabuno Bay, South-Kivu, Congo - kab_022012_10m | ecosystem: Environmental > Aquatic > Freshwater > Lake | place: Democratic Republic of the Congo: South-Kivu...
CGATCGCAGTGAGGCAGCGCCTGAGGGGCGGGGTGAGATGACAGAAAGGCTCGACTGGCTAGGCCTCCAGATTGGGGCGCTTAGGCCGGATCGAACACCCCCATGTACGGGGCGAGGCACTCAAAGTCGACCCTCTTACGGGTCGACCTGCGTCATGTACGGGGCACGGCACTCATAGTCGACGAAGTGGAGGAAGGCAGTGTAGTTGCCGATTTTCCACGCGTCCGCGAGCTGGACGTTGCAGGGCGCGTCGTGGTTGCGAATCGGGGAGAGAATGCGATGGTGCAACTCCACTGCGAGCTTCATGTGAAAGTACCCCTTGCACTTGCTCGCGGAGACAATGGGGTGGAGTTCCCCCAGTGTCTTGCCCATCGGGCCCGCCTTGACATCCGGGAATGGGTCGGTGGCGACGATGTGTTCGAAGTATGTCTTTCCCAGTTCCAACAAGTGGTACGTGAGATGGCTGTTGACGTAATCAATCTCAGTGTTGCTTCTCTGAATTTCGCGTGCGATATTGTCCGGGTTCCAATCATAGAGGCGCGTGACGTCCTTGAACTGATCGGAATCTGGCTTAAACCAACCGCGGAACGCGGAGAGGTTCTCGTAAAAATGAAGCGGGGTCGGATCAACGTCATTTTTAAAGATAAAATGGTAGAAATCGTTTTTATGGCCATATTTCTCATTGAGATAGTCGAGGTACAAGTCGAACGACTCCTCGCGCGACAACCTCGGGTCCTGGATACTGGCGATGGTAGCTTCGATGGATGACATGCCCTTTAACCTCCAACTGCGATGCGTGGAAGCTGGCGAACTCTTAAGCGTCGCTTTAATACGGGACACACACTCGGAAAATTCGCGGTGCCTGCGTGTCCCGCCGCGGGTGCGGATATATAAACTTGCAAAATTTGCGTGCGCCGAAATGGCGAGCTCGCCCGCGCTCTTTTTTGTTCCGTTCGGGGTGAGCCTGCTAGTGCTTTGCATGTTGGAGAGGGTGCTGCACGTTTTTTTGAGGATGTTTGCGCCCGCGGGCGGAGGGAAGGACGACGGGCTTCGGGGGCAGCTGGTGATTGGGAGCGCGGTGAACCTTGCCGCGTCCACCGCGAGCGGGGTAGCCTCGATATTCGTGAGGAGCCTCTACGCGATCGGGTGGATTGCGCTGTGGTTCCTGGTCCTGTTCTGCCTGACGTCTGCGTGGCACGTGGTGTACGAGGAGCACCCCCAGGTGGTGATCCGAATGGTGGAGTACTACAACGCGCGCGTCGGCCCATTCGTGCACGCGTACCTGGTGCTGCCGCTGGACCTGCTGAACCTCCTTTTCAAGGGGCTGGTACCTGTGTACAACGGCCTGTTGTGGGTGGGCAGGACGCTGTGGAGGCAGGGGCTCCTCCCGATCCTGTGGGACCAGGTCGAGGTTTTGATGGAGGGTGGTGTGGTTCTGCTGAACCTGGGCAGGCACTTCACGGGGTCTCTGGTGGCGTTTGTGCAGGGGCTGTGGTCTTGCAACCTGGACGCGTGCGTGCTGGAGCAGCCTCCCGTGCTGGACATGATGTCTCCCATGGGGGACGTGAGGATGCTCGCGGTGCTCGGGGGCAGGCTCGGGGGGTCCGTGTGCTCGCTTTTGGCGGTGCCGATCGACCTCCTGCTGTACCCGCTGCTCGACGCGAACCTGGCGCAGGGTGTGCACCACGGGGTGAATGCCGGGGCGCAACTGCTGATTCACGTTCCCAGGGCGACGAAAAGACGGTGCGAGCTGTACGGGTTCAGCGGGGGCGCGCAAGACGTCCTGATGTGCACCCCCGACCTTGAGCCCGTGTTCACCCACTCTGTGGCGGCGGTGAGGGCGTTCGGGGTTTTGATCGACAACTGGATCGGCTTGGCTGCGGCGATGGCGGGGCAGACCCTGTCGAGCGCCGGCTCTTCTGCTGCGGAGAAGCTCGTCGGGGGCGGCGGCAGGAGGAGGCTGCTGGGGGTAGAGAGCGCGTCGTGCACCACTGCCTCTCGCGCGCTGTCCCCCGAGACGTTCCGCGCGGGGGGCTTGCTTGGCGGCGCAATGACGGTGGTGGGGCTGACGGACTGGCTGATGGCCGCGACGAACGGGAGCATGGCGTACTTCTACGGGCAGCTGAACTCGGACGCGGCGCCGAGGGTTTGGGCTGACGGGAACGTGGACGTGGGGATGGGCGTGGCGGCCGTGGCGTTCAGCGACGTCGGGGAGCTCGACGTGAGCACGCTGTCGCAGGGGAGGCGCCCGGGGTCTCGGCAGACCACGACGCTCATGGGGTGCCGGTGCGAGGACGGCGCGAGTGGGGGCATCAGGGTGCGCTGCCAGTTTGCGCCGCTCTCGAGCAGCACTGTGCCTGCGTCGGAGAGGGGCATGGACGTGTGGTTTCAGGACCAGGTGTGGGCGTCGAGGCTTACGTGCGCGAGCGTCGAGATCAGCGTGCGTAGCGTGAGGTGGCCCGTGCGGAGGTACGAGGGCAAGACGGTGGCGTTTGGGGCGGAGACAGTGGACCTGCCGACGACCGACTGCCTGAGCCGGGGAACGTGCGAGAGCGTGGACGCGACGATCTGGCTGGTTCCGCGGTGCGACCTACTGCCCGCGGAGCAGTGCTCGGACGCGGCGGTGGGGACTTCGTGCTTCCCGTTCTGCATGGCGGCGCGGGTGTCCGGGAGCCGCAATGCGAACCCAGTGTTTGCGAATGCGGACACCTGGAGGTCCGGGAGGCAGGTGCTGATGCGGGACTGCGCGAGGCAGGAGCAGGCGCCGGCCGCGGCGTACGACAGCTTCTTCTTGAGGGAGGGCGGGGGCGGGACGACGCTGAGCTACGGGCAGACCACGCTGTCTGGGGCGACCGGGGGCGCGCAGCTGTTTGTGCGGGGGGACGGCTCGACGTGCGGGCCTGGGGTGAACATGGCGAGCTGGGTCCCCAAGCCGGCGGACAACAGCGGTTCACAGCCGTCGTATGTGCGGCGCAAGGGGCAGCCGTTTGCGATAGCGGGGGACGCAATCCTGCTGGAGCTGCCTCAGGGTGACGGGGGCGCGCTTGTGGAGGTGGACAGGCTGACCGGGAACCAGCGGGACGAGTACACGCTCGCGAAGGGCGGGTGGGAGAACCTGCCCGCGGCGCCCAAGCGGCTGGTGCCGATCTCCGAGCTGAGAAAGGAGGACGTGAGCGGCCGGCTGGTGGTCCCCCTGGACTACGTGGCGACGCGAGTGCTGGCGACGAGCAGCCGAAATTACGTTTTTTACGCAGTGAACCCCGACCTGCAGGTGTTTGAGGCGTACCTGGACTACTGCAGAGACAAGACGGGGCTTCCCCGGCTGCAGCTCATGGCGCTGTCGAGCTACGGCCCCCTGCGCGTGTACCGCGTGCGGGCCTACTGCCAGGAGAACTGCATGTCGCCCAGGGAGGTCCTGAGCGCGCAGTACACGTTCGACGGCTTCTCGAATGGGACGTTTACGGCCGAGTCCTTTCCGCAAGACTGCGGTCGAGTGTACAACGCGTCCATCGACGGGCTGGAGTACGTCAACGAGCAGAACATCGCCGTGGTCGTGCAGGTGGCTGATCGGTCCTACGACGTGTCCGCGCGGAGGGGGGTGAACTCGACGTACCAGACTTACTGGCTGAACCCCAGGACCATGGAGGTGCGCGGCGACAGCATGTGGCCGATCAGGGAGGCGGTGGCGGCGTCGCTGACGGCCTCTCTGCCGTGCGGGGTTGGGGACGGCGTGCCGCACTTGGGGACGCTCGGGGCGGAGGTGCTGGCTGCAGGGATCCACGCGGCCAAGGCAGCGGTGGGCGGGGCTGTGAGCGCCCCCGGGCTGGTGGCGATGTGGAGGGGGGGTGGTGCCTGCCCGCTGGAAAGCCGGGGGCACAGTGTTTTGGAGACGTGCGGGGAGGATGCTTTCAGCCTGGTGGACTTTTTCGACAGCCTGGACGACGCGACGGGCGTGTTCTGGGGGATTCCAGTATGGGTGTCGGACCAACTTAACCAGGGCAAGGTGGTGGAGTACTCGCCCGTGGGTGACCTGCTGCAAGGGCTCGGGGTGTACGGGCGGGGCACGGTGGGCGTAACGGATATGGCGCAGGGCGGGGGCGTGATGAGCCTGCTGAACACCCCTTTGCCTGAACAGATTGCTGGAGTGTGGGCGCTGATGAGGCAGCCCGGGTCCCCCGCGGGTGCCGCCAAGATTGCGGCAGGGGCGTCGTCGTGGGCGAGGTACTCTGCGAGGTACTTCGCCAAGTTGGCGGTGGACGTGAGTAAGGTTGTGCTGGTGAGCGCGGGGGCCGTGGACGTCGCCGAGCTGTGGCGGAAGATGGTCGGGGCTCTGTACGACCTGCGCCCGTACTACAAGTCCAGCGTGACGGACCGAGCTTACAGCGCGTGCCTCGGACTGGAGATCATGCTGGGAGGGGCCAACCCTTGGGGCCGCCTGGTGTATCAGGGGTGCAAGGGGTCCGCTGCGATTTTGGAGGGCGCAATGGACCTGGTGATCCACATCTTCGTGGACGCGCCGATGGTCAAGTGCGTGTGCAGGGACTCAGCGACGCACAGCGTGGGCAAGTACGCGCGGGAGTACTGCGCGCCCAATATTCCTGTGACGCTCCGCCCCGTGCTGCTGGGAATGATAGCAGCGGCGGAGTCTGGAGGGCTGTCGGACAACTTGCTGTGCCCTGCGGTGATTGACTTCACGAGGCGGCAGCTCAGCGGGTCCATGGAGCCGTTTTTCTCGAGCACTTACGCTATGCTGGACGCTCTGGGCGACTCCGTGGACTACGCGCTGATCGGTTTTGATGAAGACGCGGGGCAGTGCATGAACTTTCGCCAGGATCCGCAGGTGGTGGTGCTCATGCCAGAGCCTGTCGACTACTTTCACGCTTGCGGGAGGACGAGCTCGTGCCAGACAAAGTGCTCCGGGACGTGGGCAGCGTTCAGGGAAGAGGTATCCAAGCGGGATTCCTCGTCGCTTTTGCGGGTGTTGACAGTGGAGCAGAACGTCGAGAGCCTTTTCTTCCCCACTGCGGAGGTGGACATGGTGGCCCCTGGGAAGGTGGTTGCGCTGACGGAGCCTCGAACGTGCGGCGTGGCTGCGGGCTGCCGGACTGAAGCCGAGGGATGCGTGGCTGCCGCGTTTGCTGTGGGGGGCGAGTCCATCTCCGTGCGGTTCTTCTGCATTCCGAGGAGCCCATCCGCGAGCGTATACGCTTCTGTGCTGGGGTTCGCAAAGAACTGGGAGGCTGGTGAGATGACTGGGGGCACTGTAACTCAGGTGGGGTTTGTGGACTCCGAAGGGGGCGCTCTGGCGGTGATGGTGGGCACAGACTTGATTTATCTCCTTCGGAAGGGGCGGCCAAGTGCGCTTGCGTTGAAGGTGGACCAGATTTTTTCATTGGCGCTGCAGCCGGGGAACCCTGTGCTGCCACTCAGGATTCTCAGCTTCATGCCGGTGGGCGCTAACCTTTTGGTCAACGTGGCGGTGCGAACTAGCGCAATGGGCAAGTACGAGCGCGAGGTCAACACAGTTTTATTGGACCTTTTTGGAGGGACATTTGGCTTTCCAGCGGTAATAAATCCTCCTATGAAGGAGGTGTGGGACGGGTATGCGGTGTCGGAGTACCCTCCTGAGTCCGCGAACAGCTCGGAGGCAACGCTGCTGCTGTGGCCGTCGACCACCACTGGGTCGGTGCGTCGCCTGAAGCTGCGCATGGGGGTGGGGACGGCGCAAATCGCATCTCTGGAGCCGTACAGCCAGGGGGGGTCTCTTGCAGCCAAGGCCTCATTGATGCCAAGAAACTTGGTGCTGAGCAAGATCCTGAGAGTGAAGAGCGGGTACTTGGGGATACTTGCCTCGTCTGGCAACACCTACGGCTGGCTGCAAATGCTGAGGCTGTCTGGATCGAATTTGGCGCTGAGCGGGGCGTCACTGGGCAGCTCGCAGACGGTGAGCGCGACAGTGTCGCTGGTGACAGGCTGCGACGGTCTGGACTGCCGCGGGTGTCCCGACCTGAAGCTCCGCTCCCTGTGCTCTGCGTTCCAGAGCTGCGCGGTGTTCCGGTGCGTCGGGACGCCGGTGAATCTGAAGAGGCCTCTGTGCGGGGTCGGGCAGGCGCTGCGGTCGAGCGGGATGCTCGGAGTGGAGATGGTGCACGGCGGTTGGCTGATGTTTGTGGACGTGTTTATGATTTTGCTGCAGCTCAGCACGCAGAGAAACGTGCCTGGCGTGGAGGTATCGTTTCCCGAGGACGCGTTTCTGGGGAACTTGTGCGCTGCAAAGGACCTTTCGGCGGAGTTTTTCAGCATTTTGACGTCGACCGTGAACAGCGCACTTCAGCTTGCGCAAACTCCACCCCCACTGATGCAGTCTGCGTCGAGGGTGGACTCAGCCGCAAACACCCTTTTGAGCATGTCAACTGCTGCAGTGACTGGAATGCTGCACCAGGTGGCGCTGGCCCCGATGTACGCGCTCGCTGTGGGGCACAAGGTGGTCATGTGCAAGGTGAGCGGTATGCTGGCTTTGACATCAGCTGCGGAATTTCACGTGACTCTCCACTCGGCGAGATTTGCGGGGACTGATGCTATTGGCGGCGCGTGCATGACTATGGGTGCAGAAGTCAAGTCGATGCAGACCGGGGACTCCTCTGCGCTGACTAGCGTGGGGGGGGCCGCTGCCGAGATGCTGTCCAACTCTGGTGGGCAGAGGATCGTCATGTCAATGTTAGAACCCGTGATGCACGTTGTGGACGGGGCTCTTGCGTATGCTATCGGCGCTGTGGGAAAGTTTGCTGATGTCTTGCAGACGTTTGATATGCAGCACTGCGTGATGCCTGACGTGACCTTGAAGAGAGCGGCGCAGTGCGCTTGTGGAGACCAGGCGCTGGCGATTTCGGCTGCTAGGAGGACTGAAAGGGGAATGTGGTGCAGCGGGGCGCTGTCTCTGGTGGACTCTAGCAATCGCGTTCGGGTAGTGTGGAACCCGTACACGTACCAGGAGCTGCAGGACAGGCTGGCGGGGACCATGGACGCGTTCCTGGAGGAGGCGGGGTCCGACGCGTCAGCTTCCGCGCCCAACGACGAGGTTTTCGCAAGGCAGGGGGTGTCGATCATCGCGGTTCTGACGCGGTGCAGGCAAAACTACGTGAACGGGCAGTGGGACCCAGCGGCGTACGTTGCGTACGACCAATATGCACTTGACAGGGAGGTTACTTCCGTGACGCCCGCGCCGACCGCGGCGGATCCGGGAGATGGCGCCGGCGCGTGCCTGCTCGAGAGTGCGGCCAAGGGAGCGGGCAACGGGGCGTGCCTGAGCGCATTTTTGAAGGCGAGAGGTGAGGTGGAGGCCACGTACTGGGCATACGAGCAGAGCAACGCGACGGCAGCGCACCTCGTGGACGCTTGCATGGTGTTTTCGGGGCCAGCAGAGAACGTCGGGGTTCCTGCCTCGGTGCGCAAGGTGTTTCGGGAGTGCCTCTCTGGGTACGCCACGACAAGCAGCAAGTGCGACTTGTCGGGGTTCGTGTGGTCTCCCGCGTCGTCCAATGATGTTCCCGTGGCGGCCAGGCACGTGATCAAGTCGACGGAGGCTGCGACCGTGGATGCCGTCGGCCAGCGGATGCGAGCAGCGAGCGACCTGGTGATGGGGGAGCTGGACAAGCTCGCAGAGTACAACAACGCGGAGCTGGAGGCGGCTGTGTTCAGCGCGGAGGGCGACGTGGTGCACCAGCTCATGGACTGCGTATTCATGGGTCCCTTTGCTAGGGTAGATTACTGGCCCGCGCCTAGGTGCAACGAGAGCGAGACCCCGGACTGCCTGGTGGGCCCGTACTGGTCTCGTGACGCCGGAAGGGGCGCGACGCGGAACATCGACCTGGACGAATGCCCCGCGGACGACACGCTGCCGTTCACGTGCGGGAGTCCGACTCGGCGCGCGATGATCCGGGACTTTGTCAAGAGGTATCTTCAGGGCGGGCAGAGCGGGAGTGAGATGCTCGTGACGCTGATTCAAGGGTGGCTGTCGGATCAACGCGAGCTGTGGCGGAATGCTTCCAAATTTGGGTGCGATTGCCCTGCCGGAAACGGCTCGAATTCAACCACCAATGACGTGAGGTGCTGCCGTGCGGACGGCGCGGGCGGTTATCTCCCTGCTTTACTGTCGCGGCTGCCTCTGAATCTTCCAACGAAGGGGGTCATGAACGCTATTGAGAAGCGGGTTCAGTACTTTTACGCCGAGGCGATGCGGGATCCTGGTCCCTGGATGACTGAATTGAGCAGCGACGAGCTTTCAAAGTACGACTGGGCGGCGTCTACTGGTGCGCACAGGGTGGAGACAGACGCGCGGTATGACGTGACCAAGCCGACGCGCTCGTACACGAAGGCGGAGGCGATGAGTCCTCCGATGAGCTACGACAATCAAGGGCTGTGGCAGACTTGTCACGCAGCGCTCAAGCAGGTGATGTTCACTTTGCCCTTGGGGGACGAAGGTCAGCTGCGAGACGCGGTGCCGGACTTTCCTGGAGGAGGCCCCGAAGCGATCGCTGCTCACGTGAAACTGCTTGTGCAGTCTGCTTACGAGGCGAGCCCGCTGTTCTGGCACTACCAGCCGCGCCACCACCCGAGCGAGTCGCGTATGTGCGAGGAAGAGCAGGGGGGGAACTTGCCTGAAAACGGGGAGATTCACTTTGGAGACTACAGGGTGAACGGAAATCTGATTCTGGACGGACAGAGGCTCAAGGCAGTGCGGTCTCTCGGATTCGACGCCGCTCCAATCGGGGCGTGGAACCACTCGTGCTTTTGCGGGTGGCGCAAGACCACCGCGGGAATGTGCGTAGTGCCCGCGGGGGCATGCGAAAAGGTCCCCGGGGCCAGCGAATGCCTCTACAAGCTTGAGACACAGGACGTGCGCGCGCTAGAGCTGGCATACACAGCGAGTGGCGGCGGGTGGCCCTGCCCGCTACTGGCGCTGTCAGAGCACTTGGGGTTCTTGGACCCTGCAGCCACTGAGATGTGGCTTCGCGGCGCGGTGAACCTGACCACGTCTGGCGAATTTGTGCTGAGGTATGGTCCTGGCGGCCTCAAGGTCGGCAACGCACCCGTCAGGGATGGGGCCACAATGGAGCTTGGCCTTGGCGCAGACTTCGTGCGGGGAGACCTAGGGGAGGCCTTGCTGCAGTACCTGACTCCCGTCGCGAGGAAAGTGGACCCAGGATTGGCGGTGCTGTCGGGGTGCAGGGCGCATCTGCGGTCGACCAACTCGCTGCTGGACGAGTTTGTGGACGGCTTATTTCCCATGGCGCAAGGGGTGGCAGAGTCCGGGGTGGGGTCATACTGCCTGCGATTTGCTATCGAGATGGCGCGGCTGAGGGCGCTCGAGCTGATTCCCGGGGTCGAGCGGGCGCGCCTTGTGCGCCAAAAGGACACGATGGCGGCGTGGAGGAAGCGCTGCGGAGTGCAGGTTCAGCTTGTGGGGATGTGCAGCGCGTTGGATTTGTACAAGTCGATGGGATCAATGACCGCAAGCTGCACACAGGGGTGGAAGATGGAATCTATGCAGTCCTCTGCCGGAATGTACACGACCCCTGAGTGCCTGCTGAGCATCAATGGGGTCTTCTATGACCCATGCGATTGCAACCCTGACTGGTGCATCAGCGTCAGCGTGCCCGTGATACTCACGAGAGAGCAGGTCGAGGGCAATCCAGCTTGCAGGTTGCGCTTCGACCCCCGAACTGTGGTGCGCTCAGCGGAGTTGGGTTGGTGGGGACTGGACGAAGTGGACCCTGCAGCTGCCGCGTCCAATGCGTGGCTGGAGAATTCGTGGAATTTGCTGGATTTGGAAGGGTTGAAGGACGGGCTATTGGCGCGCGGAGGCGTGGGCAACGTGCATCCTGGCGCAAATTGGGCGTCAGCGGAGGGGTTTATGAACGAGACTGGGCTTTTCTGCGACATGATCGCGGATTACTGGCCGGAGGACGCGATGTTTCCTGTGGGGTATCACGTGAGCGTGCCGTGCGACAAGGACGAGGCGGGTTATCGGTCGTTCGACAATGTATTTGCTGTGGAATACGCGGACGATGGGTCGCCCAGGATGGTTTACATGGAGGACCAAACGAGGGACGGTGACTTGGTGGACTCCCACATGGGTGCCGGCGGTCTGTGCCGCGGTACCAACTTTGGGTTTGACATGTACGAGACAAACACGATGCGAGCGTGCACTCGTACATTCCAAGGGGAGGACGTGGATGTGCACGTCCCAAAGGGTCCAAACGATCCCGGAAAACTGGGCCTGCCGCGCTGCAGCGCGTCGAGCACGGAGTTACCGTGGGCAGATGAGCGGTATTATGACTACTACGACGCAGCGTTTTACTCTGTGGGCACTGTTCCTAATCTGCCGTCGGCGGAAGCCAAGTTTTACCCCGAGACCGCTGACAGGTACATGCGATTGGGTCCACAGCACGATATGGAGGGTGGGGTGGGGTGGGGTGAGTCCTGCCAAGATTTTGAGATACCAGACTGCGAGGGCACTTGGAAGTGTCCTGACGGGTTTGTATGCCGGGGCGGCGGAGTTTGCCAACATCAATCCGTGGAGTGCACGCGTCACGATGAGTGCGCAGCAGATAAGATGTGCTCGGGGGTGGGAACGTGCGTGACACCCAAAGTCACTGTGGAAAATCAAATGGACGCCAATGTGAGCTTCAGGGCACACACGGCGGACTGCGCGGGGGAGTCGTTCAGTATGCGTGGAGCGTCACATTGGGGGTATGTGCCCGACCTTTTGGAGGCACATGGAATGTGCTCATATAGGCACTGGCAGGAGTATCTGTACACCTTGGGTCACTGCAACTGTTCGGGGGGCGGATCAAATAGCGATTCATGTCTCATGAATGCCTCACAGTGTCCTTACTACACCTTTTCAAAGCAGCAAGACAGCAATATGTGGTGGAATCCTGTCGACAGATACCCATCGCGGCTGAAGATTCTGCCCACAACATGCGACAGAGACTACGAGCGGTTTTCCCTCGGCGGGAGGGAGATGCAATCTTGTGTGCCGGGTAAGGCCAAGGTGAAGCTGATGGGACCCGACAGGGCTTTCAGGAAGTTCGCAGAGCGCGACAGCATGTGGAAGTTATACGACGGGGACACCAAGGCTGTCCCGGTGCGGCTCATGCCATTTCGCGCGGCCTCCACGTACGGATTTTTGGGGTACGCGTCTGAGCCGTCCATCAAAAGCTGCACATCGGTGCAGCAGTGCTACATTGATGACTTTACTAAAAACGGTGTCGTGTCTATGTTGGAAGGAAGGGTGAGGAGGCCGAATCGCAGGCTCTTGGATGGGTCGCTCTATAATCCCGACCACACGTTTCGGTGTGGTGTGATTGGTTTTTTCAATGACACCACGGGGATGTGCCACGTCGACCGAAAGCTCTTTCCGCTCTATCACCTGATGTGCTTTGGGACGAATGGGGTTGACAACTGCCTCTCTAGCATGGGTATCTCGCAAAACGAACTTGCCAGCAGGTGCATGCAGGTGATGGATCCCTATCCGCAGGAGTACAATATCATACACGATGTGAATGTGCCTGCACTCGCTGCGTTGTTTACCCTGTTCAAGTCGCCGTCGACGTTGCAAGGGCACATGGATACGCTCAAGTGCATGAACTACATCTATGGATCTATTTCGAAGCCCCCGTTTGAGTCGAAGGGGCTGTACTTGCCATTTACATTTACAGTATACGAGGTGCCATTCCCCTGGTTTTACCAGTGCATGGTAGGGGCACAAAAATTTCCAGAGACCCAGAGTTTCAACATTCTCATCTACAGATGCCCGACATATGAGAGTCGCGTTACCCTGTCTGCATTTCAGCAGAGTCTGCAGGGGTCTATCGACTTTTCGAGTTACATTTTTAAAGTGCGGGCTGGGTACAACGAGACCTCTCTGTTGGCTTCATTGGCGCAGCAGAGACAGGTAGCGGAGGCAACGTGGAAGGAGGCTGTGGAGGAGCTAAGGGCTCTTTTGTTTCCGAAGGAAAATTCTTCGTCCGTTGACAGGACATACCCAATGTGCTACACTGAGAAGCGGTACGACCTACCCAACTCAAACTTCAACAAGCTCAGGCTGATCGAGACTTTTGAAAGACAATCGTGCTCTAGCAATGTGCGTGGTGAGTATCTCACGAGGTACAGGAACGAGATGAACAATCCTCCTGGGCTAAACCTGATGAATATCATAGATGAGCTCACCGTCAACACAGGGGAACTGAGCATTCAAACCCCGAACACCAAGCCACTCCTCACAGGAAGAATCCGCGATTTTGGTCTGTCTCAGCTATTGTCCAAGGCCACCACGTCAAAACTACTGGCGTCATCTGCCCCTGTGAGGTACGACTGGGGCATGCCATCTCTGGATTCCAGCGAGTACAAGGGTGCAAAGCAGCAGTGGAAGCAGACTCAGGGGTACCTGCCAATGACGGTGGACTTGGCTAATCCAGCTCCGACTGGGTGCCCCGAGAATAGAGTGTACATCTACAAGGGTAATCCTAAATTTGAGATGTATGACTCAGACCAAATGGCAGGGTTCAAAAATTCGTGGGTGGATGCCTGCCCACTTTACACAACTGGGAAATTCGGGTGCCACTACGCCGAGGTTACCATCAACAGCGAGGTTATCGCGTGCAAAGGGAGCGATCCAGACGTGGAGGCGTCGTTTGACGAATACACAGATGCTCTGTACCAGGAGGTCAGGCGAAGGTACGAAAACAAAATGCAGAGCCGCGGCCTTGCGCCGATAGAACCAGAAAATGTGGCATTTTTCGAGGAAGAGTCTGCGCTGGGGTTTGGAGAGTTTTCGTTCAATCTCTCGCGCGTGTCGAGATACATGAATAACATCGATCCAGATCCGAAGACCCCGATTATGTGCACCGCGGGTAATCAGACTATAGACTACAACGAGTGCACCGACAGCAACTTTAAGGCTTTGCGAGACCACGTCCGGGACAAGTATGTTAAGGACGCTGGTGTGGTGGTACCAGTGAATTTTCAGCTCGACTGGGAGGTAAGCAAGGGGATGATGGCGGGTGGGAGCATCTTCAGCTTTTCCAGTGTGCCTCGAAATGTTTCAAAGCAGTACATGGGGAGGTTGTTTGACGAGGAGCTCGTGTGCCAGGCTGCGAGGCTTTCGCACACGCAGCGACTTTGCTCATTTAGCTCGAGTGGGTCCCTCGCTACTGGGCGATCTGTTTCGCCGTGGATGAGCGGGTGGTGGAACCCGTACGACAAGTGTGACGTGCAGCCCATGGACGCGGACAGCGGAAATCAGGAGAAGATCAATGTGGAGTGCCACATGGTAAGTTTCTGCCCTCCCGAGAGCGGCTTGGACCCCAAGGTGGCGTACTATCGCGATATGCCGTACAATTTAGAGTGCATTCGGCGAAATGAGGAGCTTACGTCGCACCTTAATGTGGACGCTTCGTCCGACTACAACCTGTGCAGGCACTTGCTGGTAGAGGACCCTGTGTGCATGCACAAGCAGGGGATGCTGGGGGGCACCGACGGAATGCCCATGGAGGACTCAAATGTAAGCAGGGACCTGTACGCACTGCACGAATTTACCAAGTTTCCCGAAGGAGACGGCGCGGCATTCGGGAACGTGCTATTGGCGGGCAAGAGCTCAGATTACGGCTTCGTGCGGATTCCACTCGCGCACATCGGAGGCCACCACCTCGGGATGGTGGTCGTCAATGGCAGCTTGCGTGTATCGCGGCTTCCTTTGAAGCCTGTCGATGAGGCCCAGAGGATGAGCAGTTGGGATACAAAGACCGTTTCAGAGTGGGTAGAGGGTTGGTCAGCGTCACTGGACGCGGACGGGGAGGGTTACAGGACGAGTGTGCGCAATGTGGGGTTCGTGCTGGGCCTTGACGCAGAGGGGGCGCCCAGATTCGGCTGGAGTTGCCCTCTGAAGCGGAGGGCTTTTTACGGGGGCAACGTGTCCGGGTTCGGGCCGTCCCTGCCGTCTGCGAGGAGGTCGCGCAGGCTATTCGGTAACATGACTGGGGGCAGATACGCTCACCCAACGCAAGCAAGGGGCGACGGTTCAGGTCAGTTTGGGCGGTATCTGTCGACCAATGGGTTCTGCTTTTGCCCCATGAGCGAGGAAGTGTGGCCTGGAATGTGCAGCGTGAAGACGGAGATGGGAGAGGGGCACAACTGCTCACTTTACAGCACAGTGAAGGCTATCAAGGGAGAGGCGTGGGGGTGGTCCCACACATTTCGCCCAAAGACAGCACAGAATGAGTTCAAGACGTGTGGCGTGCAGGTTGACTGGCCATTTGTGCGAGGGACGCTCAGGGACGGCGGAACGCTTCTCGATACAGATGTGAGCACTTCCGCGTGGGCTGAGGCTTCGGACATGGAGGCGCGCAGGTGTCACGTCCTGGATCGCATCCCAGACTTTGCGTATGTGTACGCGAGCAAATTGGAGCTCAAACCCAGTGGCTTCACCACTCTGGACAGGGGGGTGTGCCACACGGGAAGGGTGCAGGGCAAGGCGCGAGGTGAGGGGGTCAGGTGTGTGCGGACGAGCAAGAACAGCCTCACGTCCACTCTAAAATGCGTAAACAATAGCCAATTTACCGTCGAGAGGAGGCGCTCAGCGCTGCCAGACGAGATGGCAAATCGGGCTAAATTTTCCAGAAGGGCCTGCTCGCGCTGCAGCCCACCTCCGAAATTCAGAACGCGAGGCGGGCGGGACATCAAGGCAGAGAGCAGCTTCGGGGTGCCGTATCGAGCGTCAGCGGAGCGCGTTCTGGCGCAGGACCTTCGAGAGGCGCTGTGCGGTGCTGCCGCAAACCGCAGCGAGTGCGTGCGAATGCTCGTGAATGAGTCCGCGTGGGTGCCCGGGGAGTTTCTGCGGACATATTTGCGGAATCCCGCTGGGTTGTTCAAGCCCGGCGTGGTTTCATTGCGTGACGCGCTGAACGTGTCGCTCTCGTACCTTCCACGGCCGCATGATCAGCCCGACGATAGCGCATTGTGGGCGCGTCAATGGGTTTACTGCCCGTCGAAAGAGGCTCTCAAGACTGGGCGGGGCTGCAATGGATCGATATCAAAAGAACGGTGGAGGAAAGACAAGGTGAAGTCTTGCTACGCGACGCTAGAGGGCGCACTTAAAGGGGCTGCCGATCCTATGGCGCGGACGGAGGTGTGCGAGCTCGACAGTCGACTTACAGGGCTTTGCAAGGCCATCAGAGAGGCTCAGAGCCTCGTGGCGTCTGCCAATTGTCTGGCTAGTGGTAATCACGACTGTGCTCTGCAGGAGTTTGTTTACTCCCCCAGCACATGGGAAACGTCCAACCAAGCGTTTGTGCATCAGACAGTCGAGGAATTTTACAAGAGGTCGGACCCAGAGTGCAGCGCGGGGGGCAGCGACTGCGTCTGCAAAGAGGACGCCACCATTGCGGCGCTCCGCTTGAAGAACGCTGAGTTACTCCGGGAGTGCTCCGCTGTGCCCGTGATGGTGTTTCAGGAAGTCCTGAGAAAGGCCAGGGACTTAGTGTTCCCGCTTTGCCGCTCCATGGCTTACGTTGTGAACATAGGTCTCAACATGGTTCTTACTATGATTCCCTCAATGCACGGGCAGGCATCAAATCAGATCATGAAGGACTTCCTTGACCTCAGGAGCCTCACGTCAGAGACCATGGATCAGCTGTCGGACCTCATTTTCACCATCGCGTTTCAGTCTGGTAGAATGGGGCCATGGCTGCGCAGCGGTATTGTGAACGCGTGCGGTATTGTCAATACTGGGTACGCATACTTTGCCGACTTCTGGTGCAACCTACTAGTTCAGCAGTTTCCGGTGTTCCTTGGCGCACTCAAGTCCATAGCAATGTGGGTGGATGTTGGATTCGAAGTGGTCAACGATATTTTCATGCTTATTATTCGCAAGTTTCTCCCGGAATCAATTATGGACCTCGCCAACCTGGGTTATGTGGAGCATTTTCAGTCTACGCGGTACAAGGACAAGCAGAAGGTTTACGAGGCAAGGCTGCAGGCTGACCTTGGAAATCCAAGCCAGAACAGGCCGTTGAGCGACGCGGAGCGGCAGGCTATAGCGGAAAAGAACCGGAATAACAAGGCTTTGCTGAATTTGGTGGAAGCGAGGGACCGCAATCAAAGAGCCTCATCAAAAAACGTTTTACTCAGCACAGTCAACGTGTTGGGCAGGGCAGGTGAGGTGTTCAACTTCGCCACGATGATCTACGATGCATTTCAGCAGGCTGAGACGGCAAAGATGATCATGGACGCTTTGAAAAACTTCCCCACGCAATTTACGCTGTTCGACTTCGACACGTTTTACATGGCAATTGACGCTCTTCTAGAGTTCATCAACTCCGACTTCACTTGCTACACGATGGACACGCAGAGGGAAGTTCTCAATTGCGAGGTTATGTACATACCCGAGCCTAATTCGAGCGATGTTCGACTTACGTCGCCAAGAGCAACGTCTTGCTGGGCGGAGGCTCAGCATGGGCAGATTGGGGTTAGCACTTTGTACTCGTGCAGTGCAACGAGCACGTGTTGCGCCGACCCTCTAAACTGCGACGACCCGTCGGGTGCCCTCGCGTGCGGAGACTGTCCGCTGCCCCCCGCGGGCGTGAGGACTTTTGGGTGCAACACCATGATTCAAAAGTGTCAATGCGGCCTGCAGTCATACGAGGTGGATCGGTGCGTGGCTCAGAGAGAGTGCGGCCCAAGTTCATCATGCTCTCTACTGACCAGTTTGGATGACGTTTCGTTTGGGTCTCTCAAGAGTTGCACAGACTGTGCGTCTTCACCAATATGTTTGGTGGGTGGAAGTCAGCACTACGGTGAGTGCACCTGCCTGAGCAGCCCCGACGCGCAGGTGGCGCTGTGCGATTCAGGGTCTGGAGCACGCGTGAACCCCGACGCCTCGAAGCTTTGTGGGTACTCAGTTGACTCTGGAGTGTACTTTGCGTGGTCCGAGATATCCCTGGTTCTCTGCGCGAATGCGATATCGCCTGTGTGCGTCGAGGTGGTCGAGGAGTCGGGTGCTAGCATATTCATGCCGGTCGCAACGAAGTTGAGGGGGCTGCAAGTGACTTACGGCGGGAGGCGAAGGTTGCTTGAAGCATCGTCGGGAGGCGACTCCCCACTTCCCCTGCCTAGCATTTTCTCTCCCGGGGATCCAGTGGACGACCTAACCCCTGACACTGTTCACCGCGCTGTGACTGGACTTTCGTGGAATCACTCAAGTGCGCCGTGCTCTACGTTGGCACACGCATATAGAGAGGGCCACCCCCTCGGCCCCCTGGATGAGTCCGCCCTCCACTCGTGCGTCTACTGGAGGGCCGTGGGGCGGCAGGTTATTGAGGAGTTTGAATTGTCAACGATGGCTGGACTTGACACGTTTTTGCTCTCCCCTGATGACCTCTCATCGGCTTTGGGGCAACAAGGGGTGGTCGAGGAGCTCATGAAGAAGCCCCGCGCGCTGCTCACGGCACTTATGTTTTCCCCGTGGCTTAAGCCATTGCGCGCCGTGCTCGCTGTAGCTTCACGGAACGCAAACGTGAGTCGAACCATCAGCGGGTGGGCGAGGGGGCTTTCTCGAATCAAGAATAGGAGAAATGCGGACATTCATTCCCCAGATGCGAGAATGAATGAGTCTGGGCGAGTGAGGGGGCGTCGCCTGATGGGTGTCTTTGAGGACACGGAGGCCGAAATTAGGCTTTCTCCGTTTTACCCCTACGTGAAGGCGCTGGTGGCTAACTTTTCTGCGTCCAAGCTCCCAAATGCATCGTCGACTAGGAGCGGATTTGCAGTGTCACAGACGTGGCTAAGGGAATCATTTGCATGGAAGCCTGTCGTATTTGGAGGGTCCTGTGCAGCTGCCGAGGCACTGGGCGAGTCGATCGGAAAAGTGCTGACAGTGGTCAAGAGCTACTACGAGCACTTTCTCTTGGAAAACGTCAAGAGAGTGGCGTCTAATCGGCTGAGGGACGTTATTCCATCTTTCAAGGCCCCGCCAAACGTGACCTTTCCAGAGGGAATTTCGGTTACATCTGTGAGATCTACGGGAACTGGTGTGTTCGATTGGACCCTGGGTGCCGTCAGAATGTCGCGCGCGGACTTACTCGCATTTTTGTCTGACCCGTGTCCTGGAAGCACATGCGCGGAGGCCAATCGTTGGACCCTGACCTACATGGTGGAGTCATATACTTTCTGCAGTTTCGAGTCGGTGATGTACTGCGGCGCTCACAAGAGGGGGCTGGTGCCGAGTCTGGTCTTTTCTTTGATACTCTTCGCGGTAGCATACTCTATCCTGAGTTACATGGGGCTGTCATTGCTTGGGGCTGCGCTTTTCGCGGCGCTACCCGCGTTTGTGCTCTGGTTCAGCATTGGAGTTGCCCCCAGCTGCTTTCCTATGCTGCCTACGTGCCTGCTTGACGACCTAATCGACGCAATTCGAGGGTATATCCCAGTGGAGGCAGCGGTACCGCGCCTGCTAATACCGGTGAATAGTTCAGATATACCCCTGCGATCGTGCTCGGAGCTGCATTTTACAGGATGGGAAGACCCGCTGGTCTTCGCTCTGTGTGACATGGGCTTCTGCGATGGACTGGACGACGCAAACTACCTCGGTATCGCGAGACTCGACTTTGCTCAGAAGAGGGAGATGTGTCAGTCTGCGGACGCTGACGCGTATCGGCTGTGCTCCACGGTCTCTGCGGCGAGGGCTGTGCCTGTCATCATGGCGCTGTCGGTCGCTTTGGCGCTAGCGTCATCAGCAATTCTCACGCTGTTCACACTCGTAGCGCCGTCTCTGTCTCTCGCCTGGCAGGTGAGCGTCTACAATCACGCAAAAGGCGACGATAATATTAATAATTGACCCTGTAACTTGGGTGATGAGCATGGCTCAACCCGCGCGCAAGCACGATATTTTGCTGCACATACTAGTGGTCTGTACATTTGTCGTGATTTTGTGGGCGTTTCACTCCATCGTTTTTGAAATTGTTAATCCAGGCAGTAGCACAGCGCAACAACGAAAGTTCACGCGAGGGTCTTTATTAAACAACCGATGAAAAAACGCGTCGCGCGATGCAAGTCGAGGAGTATTTCCTAATTTGTCTGATGTTTTTTGCTGCATTTGTGGTTCACTCCATCGCGGTGGCGCGCGCCGGCGACGACCATGCGTGTGCCCCTGCCGAAATAAGAGCAAAACATTTTACGCAAGGGAGGAGTGGGCTTTTAAATGTTAGGATTCAAGGCGGGAGGCTTACATAAGTCGGAGGGAAAAAAACTGTTATTCCTATTAAGGAGTCGGTCCAAACGGCGGAGAATAGCCGTGAGGAGCGGGAAACTCTTGGTAAAAACGTTGAATTATTTCATCATTTGACATTTGTGATGTCAAAAAAAAATTATGCTCGATATGAGGGTTGATGGGTAAACGGAGCTTATCAGGAAGGTGATACATGCCCTGAAACGAAAAAAATTCAAAATGATATGTGACAGAAGCATGGGATTGGGCGAGTGTAAATATATAAAAATACATGGATGTGTCCTGACGACTGATTGTGAACCGTGAGCTCTGCATTAGGCACCGAAAAATTTGCAAAGCCAGGTGCAACAGCAGGGTTCATGGTGCTGCAACAGAATGCCCTGAAGGGCCAGTGTACAAAAAATTAGGTAACGGTTTGTAACGGTTTTTTTAATTTTTGATCCAACGGGCCTGGAAGCGCGCGGAAAAAATCCACAATACGAAAAATTCAATGAAGCGGGGTCGGCGCAGCCAAAACTCTGCGGATAATGACGGTTCTGCGACAGACGGAGCAGAAAAATTTGATGGCGAAGAGAGTGACTCACAAGAATCTTTGCATGGCGATGGCGAACATGTCGAAGAAGGTTTTACTTTGGTAAATTCTGTGCCTCCTCCACCACGCGCCAGGGTTTCAGCGCCCGAAAATGCAGCCGGTAATGCCACGGAAGCAGAAATTTCAGAGATGGCTGATGACATAATGGCAATTTCGGGTAACGAAGTCAGGGAGGGTGATAATGATGACGAGGAAAATTCACGCGGCAGCGCCTCTCCAACGAATTCCCTGTCGGGAATTACTATTGACCGCGGGGCTTTTGTGGATAGAGAATTTCCTGAATATTTTCGAAGGGACGTCGAAAAGGTTTCGCGATTTCTGCGTAATTTGGAGACTCAGAAGTGCGACATACCGGAAAAAACGTACAGGGACAGGCACGCCACGCTCACTGTCCCCCCGCGGCACGTTCGGACGCTCGACGGGGTCGCAAAATGTCTGCAGCTTATTCCTGAGACGAGCATGAGCAAGTACACACAGCCCTACGAAGGATTTCCTTGGGTTTTCATGTCCAGGTATTTTTTTAATGACTTAAACAAACAAGATTTTTTATATGTGACGCGAGGGGTTGCAGGTGCGTTGGCGTGGGGATTCCTCCGCATATCATGCGAGTTCTCTTTTTTTTCTATCGACTTCAGCGCCACATCAGCTTGAACGGCATGTCCATGTACGTTGTGCCCACTCCGAATCTCAGATTGAAGGTCAGCCGGCACAACAAGCACGTGGAGTTTGTTTATGAGGTGGTAGAGCGCAACGTGGTGGAGCCGCACCAGGGCGATGACGATGACTCCGCGTGCTCTTCGCGGCACTTTGTTCTTGGCCAGGCGATGCGCAAGCGCAGCCGGCAGAACGACGGGGAGAGCTTCAAGCAGCGCCCTCCCTTCTCCATCCGTTTGTCGTTCACCGGGGCATTTTTCAAGGAGGACGGCGTCCCGAAGCAAGCTCTATTCTGTGCAGCTATAATCACCCCCGTCCGGAATTTCGACATGCTCTCGTATATCACGGGGAGCTTTCTGGTGCAGCCGAAGACGACGCCTCAGAATTCCAAGTACAATGATTGGAATGACCTCACGTTCATCTGGGGGAAGCTCCTGCAATTCGAGGCAGCAGAAAATTGTGGCTTGTATGGCGACCCGTGTGAGAACATGATTGAGCCCGGTGGAGAACTCGGCGTCTTTACCCTGACCTCGCTGCTCACTCTTCCTCTGAGGATTGCGGACGTTGTTCGTAGGAAGTTCCGCGATGTGTCTGACATCCAGATCCTGGGGGCTCCCAAGCTGTCGTATCGCAACGACGAGGACATGGACCAGTACATGATGTACACGGACGAGTACATCAACGAGCACAGCAGGTGCCACGAGCAGCTTATGTCGGACATCGCAACCTACAACAAGACAGGCGAGAAGGAGCGAGCTGAGATGGAGTTTCTCGTGGCGTCGCCCGGAGGCTGGCCGCTCAAGTCTGTGCCGATTGAGGGAGACTTTAGGCGCATGTTTGTTCGATTTGGCTTGTTCCCGTTCCCAATCGTGATGAATTTTAATGTTCTGCGTTTTATGTCCGAGATCGTGAACATGGATTCCTTTAAAATGAATATGGGTATGCTCCCAAAGTCTGTTGCGAAGAAAGCGCGCGACTTTCTCACGTGTCAGCCCGTGATTGAGGAAGAGGGCGCACCAGACGACTTTGAAATTCCAGACGAGGATGACGACCACATTCTCACAGAGAATGGCGTGGCGACCCCCCTCATTATCTCGGAGCGGTTTTACTCCAAGACCTCCGTCATTGGGCAGGATCTCAAGACTGAAGGGATGATGCTGACATGGTACCACGCGATGACACAGAAGATGCAGGAGGAGAGGAGGATCGGTCGCATCACGCCGTTGGGGGGCATGAATGTGGTGATGGGCCACCTTCGCCAGTGTCTGGAGAATCACATCGGTGTGATGGCGTCGGGGGGATACAGGAGCCACCATCTCGAGCAGGGGATGGACATGGTGGATCGCGTGCACGACACGCAGCTGAACAAGGTGAGGTTGGCTGACTATGTGAACCAGCTTCGAAAGCACAAGGTGGACCAGCGTATCCGGCACGACCCATATCTGTCTACGTCCTCCGCTTTCATGTTGGCTTACTGCGACATTAACCGGGACTGGGTTTTGTCATCGCCCAACCTCGAGTGCCTCATGGAGGTCCAGTTTTCAGCGCTGCACTTTCTCCTGGGCAGCCACAGCTCGTTTGTGAACTTCTTTCAAGGGGTCATGATCATGAACGCTCGCGGGCACCTCAACCTTCAGGACAAGGAGGGGCTCATGATGGACTGGCGGAAGCCCAACTCGTCTGGTGCTGGGTTTATCCAGGAGCGGCTCAACAAATTCGCAGAACTGATGGGGATCAAGTTCAACATTATGCCCACGGGAAACAAGATGACTATGCCTCAGATGAATAGGATGACTGACGGGGCGCTAGAGGCAGCCACATGCGTTCAAGTCATTGGAGGTGATGTATTCGGCAATCCCCAGCCGGATTTGAACGACCAGCCCGTGGTGATGACGGAGGCGCGAAGCCAGTCCTATGCGAGTTGGATTAAGGTGGGGTGGAAGCGCGATGGCAGCGGGCATACCGTGCAAGTCACCACCGTGGATCCGAACAAGACAAACCAGCGCCAGTCAAATCTCATGGTGAGCTTAATTTTTCACCCTTATAATCATATTTGTTGCCATGACTGTGACAATTAAGTTTTTTTGCAGATTCAAGTCGGAAATTTGAATATTTGCCTATTCAGCACGAATGTGAAGCACGCAGGGGACGAGCCACAGACGATTAGCTGTGTGATGCATGCGGTGCCCCCTGGTGCTCCTGCGTACAAGAAAACCAGGAACGCTGGAGGGGGCGCAAACGAGGTGCACTGCGAGGTGAATGACGGCCGAGCGAAGAACCCCGATGAGGGTCAAAGACAGCTCCACCTCATTAAACTTCTTGGATTTTCGAGAATTTTCGCTGGGATCATGGTGGCGCTCCCGCATAGGTCGGGGATGCTTCCCTTTCATATCAGCAGCATTACGTCGGCATTCTTGGACTGGATGTTTATGCTGGTGAAGGAGCATGTACTGTGCCTGTTCAACGTGCGCGTCAGGGAGAGTTTTGGTCGAATGAAGGTATTGTTTTTAGCACTATCGTTTTGTCGACAGCGTGCTTATTAAGCCAATGATTTCGTTTGCGATGTGCAGCAAGGGTACGAAAGCAGGCACGTGGCGGGCAGTGTGTGGATGAAGTCCATTCTCGCCTTCATGGAGTCCGGCGAGGATTGCACTCAGGCAGCCATGAGAGCCACTCTCAGTTGCGCCTTTGACGTTCTTCCCATGACTGAGGTCGGTTGATTCAACTGCTGCCTGCTGATTTAATTGCTCGATCATGACACATGTCGGCAGGCTGTGTCGGCAGTGCATAGCTTGCTTGTGCGGGGGATCCACTCTGGGCTGGTATCTATATGCGGATGCTTGATCCAGGCGCTGCACGTCCCCATCATCCCCATCGACGCGCTGTGCGACTTTTTCAAGTCAGATCAGGTGAGTGTATTTAAGCGCGCGGCGATTAGCCTGTGCAGGACACATGGACGATGTTAATGCCCCCGTCCCTGAATCCTCCGTGTTAGATGACGTCTTGTCGTCTGCATCCACCAAGAGTGCCGTGTCGTCTGCATCCACCACGAGCGCTAGTGATTCATCAGAGGTTGGCAGCGAGGGGCTTGAGCCCGTGGTAGAGGCGTCACCGCAAGAAGAGGGGGTTGGGGTTATTTCCGGTATTGGAGATGAACGGATAGAGGAGTCATCAGGGATCCTTGTAGAGGAGGAGCTCCCTCCTCCCACTGTGGCAGACGACAGCTCCAAGCCCCAGCCTAGTGTGCTGCCCACTTCACGATGGGTGGACGATCTCGAGAAAGTGGAAGCTCCGACCCAGCAACCTCAGCAGATAGTGATGAGTTCAAGAAGAGGTGTTCTACCCCCACCTGATCCAGTACGGAGGTCACCCCCTGAGGCACCAGAACCATCTAAGATAGTATTCGGGCCTCCGTTTAGGTTGGATGTCTTGGAACAGAAGGTTCGCCAAGTCGAGGACGTGATGTCGCGCTTCCAACTCCTCTTGGACGTTAGGGAGCAGGCCATTGGTAGGCTGGACGACGAAACTCAGAGGCTGTCCGCGTTTCAAGGCAAGTCTAAGAGCATTGTAAATGAGCTTCGAACACAGATGAGCGCAATGATGAAGGTAGTAGGCCAGTTGGCGGGGCCCGATCGCTTAGCCTCGGCCCTGCGCGAAGAGTCTACGCAAATGCAGGGGAGATCGGATAATGCATTTCGTGGGAAACCTGATACGGCAAGGTTCAGTAAGCAGCCCGGGGGTCATGATGGGTTCAGTAAGCAGCCCGGGGGTCACGATGGGTTCAGTAAGCAGCCCGGGGGTCACGATGGGTTCAGTAGGCAGGGTGGGGTGAGCAATGGGGATTCGGCGAGAGTTCGACAAGGCGGGGGCGGCGGTCCAGACTACGGCGCCCAGCAGTGGCAGCCAGGGGGCAGGGGGGGGAGAGGTAGAACACCAGGAGGGAATGGATATGCCAGGAACGGAGGAGGTGGGAGGCGGGTGTACGACTCTTCGCAGTGAGACTTACACATCTCTCGCAGATTCCCACTTCGGGGCATGAGCTCATTTACTACGACATGATAAGGGGCTGGGTTACGAGGTGCTACGATGAGCACTGCTTTTGCCCTGATAACAAGGAGTCTCCATTCAACGCGTCTAGCAACATTGTCGCGTACATTTCATCTCCAGGAACTGATACAGGGGGAGTTTCGGAGGCGCGAAGCGTCAGGTAAGGAGTGGTCGCGCAGCTGTTTTAGAGAGGATTGGGGGCTACCACTAAGCGATTTTGTGTCTTTTATAGGCGGGTTTTGAGGGTTCCAGGCGAGCGCGCGCAAAAGAACATAGAGGCTGTGGTGGGTGAGCTTCTCAGCAACGCATTTGGGGGCGATCTACTGCAGTATTGCCACGTGGAAAAGGAGCCGAGCATCTATACCCTTCTCCTGAAAAACCTGTGCACTATGGAGGTGGACCTTCGCCCGCTCCTTGGCGGGGCACCCGTGTATGACACGAAGAAGCACATTGCGAAGCTGAGGCTCCAGCGCACTCTCCCTGGGCTGTACAACAGCGAGACATCATCCCCCGACAAGTTTCTCAGGTGCTTCAGCTGGAAGGCTGAGACCGGCCAGGTTATGTCGGAAGGGATGGGGGTGAACATGTGGGCCCTGCTGCTTATGGGGTCGCTCATGGGATCCGATGAGATTCACACGAAGCAGTCGAATCGGGTCGCGAACGCCCTGCTTTCGCTCATTTTAAGGCTCGCTCCTCCCGGGGCGACTCCCGGAAACATGATTCCGGTCAGGGGCATCAATGAGCACAGCCATCATCCGGAGAGCATCATAGTTCCGGGCAAGAATCGGTGCGAGCACTTCATCCGGCCTGTCAACGACGACAACATGGCGATCAACGGGCGCTTCACCTACTGCCAGGTTATGAAGGGGGGGCTCCTCCCAGAGGACTACCTCGGGCTCGCCCCCATCCTGGGCATGTCCGATTACCTGGCGTGCAAGTACTGGGAGGTCCCTCCGCAGTATTTGGAAGGGCATATTCAGATCATGCAAGGGCGCTGGTATTGCATCCGGAAGCACTCGGAAGTGCCAAGCGAGGTTGTGGAGGGCACGCTGATCATCGACAAAGGAGGCGCTCACGTTTCTTACGAGGACAGAGTGGCGATTTGGAGCTACGAAGAGTGGCAAAAGGAGCTTAAGGCGGCGGGGTTTCTCGTCATGCCCACGGTGACGCGCTGCGGCGCTGTGGTGACGTACGACGATGGCACCAAGGTGGGGTGCCTGGTGCCCAACGGGACGCGCGCGGCGATGGTGCTCGACGGGTTTAACATCGCCGAGGGGTCGTTTGTGTCCAATTTCGATCACATCAACGTGCGCTACAGCGCGCTGGTGGAGGAGGGCACGCTTCTGCACATGCCCGTGATCGACACCATCGAAAGCCTTGTCCCTCCTGGAACAGTGCTGTGGATCAAGCCCGATTCTCAGACGTGGGCTGACTTGAGCGAGTTCTTTCCTCCCATGTCGACTCACGAGGACGAGGAAGACAAGAGGATGGTGCAGGCGCGCCTCAACATACCCACAAACACGGTGCGTTTAGTCTTGTTTATTGAACAGAGGGGCGTCACTGATACAGCGCGCGCAGAATCCAACGCCGGGGAGGGTGCACGTGACGGTTCTGCAGCGCCCGGTCATGGACTCGCGCACCATCAGCTATCGCCACTTGGAGGTGGACCCCTGGGAGCTCAGCCCAGTTGCACCAGCGGAGGAGTCTTTGAGGATCCACGAGCTTCGGATCTAAAGGAAGACGGGCGCGGCGGGGCTTATTTATGGCGGAGCTCGAGTGCAATGCCGCTTGCAAATGGTGTCATACCTCGGTGTGGATGACCACAGCGATTTAGATGATGTGGAGGTGGCTCTAGTGTGCCCCTCCCAAAATATTGGCATCACAGCCGATCAGAGTCTGAAAAAGTCTCGGGCGGAAAAGAAGGACTCGTATTTTTCCATTTCACAAATGAAGAAGAGACTTGCCGACCAAACATACGAGTTTCTCACGGCGTGTTTTGTTCTCCTGGTAGTATTGGGGGGGTGTGTATTATCATATTTTTACTGCAAGGAGTGCCTAGTTGGCATTCTCATTCTTAGCGCGTGTCTCTGCCCATGGATCCCATACTTTAACATTCCGTTGTGGGTAAGCATAGGGCTGTTGATGTTCTTGGGATTCCGCTTCACCAATAAGGTCTTCACGTTTATGTGGGAGTGAAGGCGACGGATAAGCAGCGCCCGTTGTTGTCAGGCACCTCCCGTGAGGGGGGTTTAAGGGATGACAATGGTGAGAGGGGAGTATGATTGAGAGAAGAAGGGGCTGACATGCAGCCCGGTTCAATAGAGAGGTCCTCGTGGTCGAGAATGGGCGAGGGTTCAAAGGAGAGAGTTCGTGAAGTCATGGTGGCTGCGATGTGGATACTTGAGTACTCCTACCAAGGACGTTGGATGCAAAAAAAAGTATCGGGATTTAAATAAAAACGTTCCAACTTCTCTGGTGTATCAATTTGATTTAACAAGTGCGTTCAGTTCTATGGAGCGTGCGCAAGTCATGCGCGTTATGTCCAGTCAGGTCGTGCACCTTGAACTATCGTCAGGCGCTATAGTATGCGCGCAACTATCTGATCCGTACCCTGAGTCACTTGGACTGGTAAAGGCAAATGCTTTACGCCCTATCCCAGTAGAGGTGGAACTAGGACCTTATGTTACAAAGGATAAACGATTCGTAGATTGCAAGATTAGTCCCGTTGCAGTGGCGCCGCCTATGGAAGGGGTGACTACAAAATTTAGGAGGATAAAAAAATAAGCCATGCCTTCTTTGCTGGTAGAACCCCCCCAAAAAAGGAAATTCGGCATAGAAAATGGTGCTTGCTGTGGACGTGCTTCGCGGCCAAGCAAGTCACGTGATGCGATGCCTCGGAAAGGGGCACAGCGAGAGGATATACCACAACGCCCTCATCACTGCCTTAAACAGGCACGGTATACTGCACCGATCGGAGGTGGCTTGCCCCATATGGTTCATGGGGGAGTGCATAGGCATGGGGAGGGCAGACTTGGTAATCGACGACGTCGTGGTGGAGATCAAAGCGAACAGGTCGGCTCCAAAGGAGACGTCAGCGCAGCTTCAAAAGTACCTGGTTAGCCTTTCAAAGGCTGAGAGGAGGATATTTCGAGGCCTGGTACTTAATTTTAATCAAAAGAACGGCGTGGTGGACCTCTTAGAAGAGGGCATGAGCGAAAAGGTGGAATCCAAGCTGTTTAAACGGAGTCTGGAAGGGGGATCTTCGAAACTCTCTGAGATGGGGTATGCAAAGAAGAGGAAGGTGTAGAGTGCTATGTGGAAACTCCGTGTATGTGGCAGCTGGGCCTAGCGCCCCTTTTCACGACAGAGATCTCCTTGAGTACCTTCTTACCTACTTTGATTCCAGATTCAGATTGCTCAAGGCTAACTGTGTAGCCCAGTGAGAGGTCCCTGCAGATTCCCGAGCGGACGAACTCACTGCCAATGGAACCCTCCAAGACCTTGTTGTTGAGTTCCAAGACACACTCTAGCTTCCCCTGATGCTCCCACGCCGTGACAACGCGCCCGACCTGGACGCCTTTGTGCTCGACGTGCACCGGGGTGGGATTTCCCAATTTGTTTGCGGAGTGAACCTGCTCAATCATGTCGCGGATATCGTCTGAGCTAAGATACACACCCTTGTAGTTTTGCATACCCTCAGGATTGGCTGTCCCCCAGAGGAGGGTGGATGCTGTAGCCATGGCGCGAAGGAGGATGCATCAGCTCAGTTTTTATATCACGGCGGAGTTTTGCGGATATAAGAACGCCACAACGGGTTGCGCAAGCTAAACGAAGAATGCCCGATCAATACGACGCATGGGTTGCAGCGTGCCTGCCATACCTGTCATGGGTTGGCATGGTGGCCTTATTTTTGATTTACGTGATCACGCATGGCACGGGCGTGTCAAACGTACTCATATTAGTTTTTTTCGCAGCCCTCGCGCTGAACAGTGGGGGGTGAGTCGGGAATGTAAATTTATTAAATCGACAAAACTGTACAATTTACAAATTGGGGGTGAAATCAATGTTGATGAGGTAGAGCATGGCCTGAAGGCTGGTGTCGCTAGTGTACATGTCCTCAGAGTTGCCGTTGAGGTTGAGGACGATCATGAATACAAAGAATGTGCGAATGACGACGTTGTAGATGAAAATGTACTGAGACGGATAGAACAGCGCATTTTTGGAGAATGTCAGGTCGAAGTCGAGTGCGATATTGAGGAAGAGCCAGGCAAAGGCCGGCAATATAGACGAGAAGACCACGTATAACGCGAGGAACGCTGAACCATTGTACCTTAGCATAAGATACCAGTATACCATGGAAAATAGTACGGATGCAATGTCAGATACCATGGCCATGACGCGGATGCTTTCGAGTTGCCTGTTATCCCCAGTTAGCTTGCTGGTGGGCTCCATCCTGCTGTTAAAAAGGGCACTGTATCCGCCATCCGACGCGGGGACCTCGTTGATGTAGCCATGGTACAGGAGGCGGGCGAGGGAGGAATTAGCCGCTGCAGCGGCAAGGACGTAGATGAAGCACATGACGATGTCTGCAGTAACGACGTCCTTGGAGTAGCCTATGATACCCAGGACGATGAGCCCGTCGCAAAGCACCCAGCAGTCGCTCCAGGTGGGAGTGAAGAGCGGGGTCAACTGAGGCATGTAGAGCTCTGCTGAGCTACCCTGCTCCGGGACTCGCATGAAGTAGCCCAGGGTTTGCCCACGCCGGGGCTGTGAATAGCGCAGACTTCCCGGGGGGCCAGGTTGCTCTTGGGGGGGTGCAGGGGCAGACCTCCGCGAATATGTGCTGGGAGCAGTTCCGGAGTACGCGAAGAGCTCGTAAAGTTCGCGGCCGAAGTACATTGTGGCAAGCACTGAAAAGAGCAGCGTCACGACGACGGTCTGCACCGTCATTGGGAAGTACTTGGCATTTGCAGGGTCACCGAAGCCGCGCACGATCACCATGATGATGATCGCTGCATTCCAAACGAAGGCGAGCCCGGTGAGGGCCTTGCCCCCGCGGGCGAGGTAGTTAGCGGGTTTGCCATGAGAGGTCGAGTAAGACGGGGCGCCTGCCCACGCACTGTAGACTGCGAAGCTGCACATGAGCCACATTCCCACCACGAGGGTAAAGTGCTTGTTGTACGACCCGAGAAAGGAGGACGTGTAGGGCGTCTGCATGATGTCGAGCACAGGCCAGGCCGTCTGCGGGATGCACATGTCGTAGGCTCGGCGGTTAGCGGCCTCCGTTTTGATAATTCCCGCTGTGCAAGTCCACAAGGTGTCATAGACGGGAGAGATGTCGTGCAGGATCCCGGGGCCCTGCTGAACGCTGCGCAGGCACCCTTGGGTGCCAATATTTGCATCTGACACCAAAATGGCGGCCTCGAGGTCTCTTGCGAGTGACCCCTGAACAAGACTCAGGGAGTAGAGCATGGACTTTACGCCCCACGACGTGCTGAGGGCAGCACTGATTTCAGCTTTGTTGAAGGTCGTAAGGTAGCTCGGGAGCGTCGTGAGGTTCCACGAGTCGCCGGGGTAAGAGCCCAGAATGCTGTACACTGAGTCCAGGGTGCGGTTGAGTTTGTACTCTGCTGACGTGGTTTTGGCGATGAGGCACGCGGTGTGATCAGCGAGTTTGTCGCCCTTGCACCCAAATTGGGAATTTACACCTACTTGAGCCTTGAACAGGCAAGAGTAGTAGGTGTCGGTCACCTGGGACGGGGTATAGGGGTCTCCCGCCGGCGCAAATGTGACGGCGGGCGTGTCTGAGTAGTACGCTGACAGGAAGGTGTTGGTGAGGAACGCAGCGTTTTGATCGGAGTTGGCAGTGAATGTGAGTGAGAGGAGCACAATGGTCATCACCAGCGCGAGAAGGGTGAAGGCTGTGTGGATGTACCTGGACGCAGCGTCCGCCCATGTGGACGTACCGATCATCATATCTCAGGGGCGGGGTAGGGATGAGCCCTAAATAGTTCTTAAAGTGGGCGAAAATTCGTGTCGCTCAGAGTTGCTTCTTTACCACCGGCCTGGGCGGCACCAGAAGTCTGGCTGGCGCGCTCGGCTGGACAAATGTCATGACCGGGGGTGGAGTATAATTGGGGTGGGCGTATACGAGCGACGCGGCTGCCTGCTCTGCATGGGCGTGCTGCTCGCTGGGTGGCTGTCTGTGCTGCTCATCGGAGTGCGACTGTGCAACTTGAGAGGGCCATGCCAAGACCCGGACGATGGAGAGGGCCATGAGAGGCGCTAAGACCACGATGAGAGCCCACACCGTGGTTCCGGAGTCGTATGCACCGCCAATCGCAAGGGCGCATATTACGCCGATAAGGCAGCAGTGAAGGATCTCTAAAAAGTAGGGCATGGAGATGGAGCCCAGCATCGTATCCGGGCTAAATTTCCACAGCCGCGCTCCAAGTGACACTATGAAGCCGATGTGGAGTCCTAGGAGTGTGGATGCGATACCCAATTGGTGTTGCTGAAAGAGGCAAGCTTGCACAGCCGTCGTGAGAAGTATGGCCCCGTCGAGCCACATGGCCTCTGGCTTCCACGGCGACCCGTCTCGTGAAGCCGCTGCCGCCGCTAGGAGCGTCTGCACTGTGAGAAACGCGAGGGAAACTGCGGCCGGGACCAGGAAGAGTGCGAGGCCCCCGAAGAAGGCGCGGTCGACTCGAGCTGGGGATACGGCTGCGTCGCCGACGAGCGCGGCGTACGCGATGAAAATTGGGAGGACTGCGTTGAAGTAAGCCTCCTCTGTTTTGGGCGAGTCACTCAGCGCCGAGCTGAGGATGAGGTGAAAGACCGAGAGCAGGGCCGCGGATACTAACATGGACTGGTCCGCGAGGGATGCCGCCATGGCAAGTCGAAGGGAAATCCACGCCGCTGTGAGGGCAGCCCATACGGCCCCCTCAACTGCGTATATGGTGACCCCTGACACCATGCGCTCGTTGGACTGCATTGAATCGTCATATGTGGTGACTTGTTTTTATAGAAACTACAGCAGTGTGGTATAAAGCATTGCTGCAAGCTGAGCACTTTGGAGACAATGTTGGGAGGCGACGACGACG
>Ga0172367_10001663_pt1 | contig 31616 bp, 27 predicted proteins | sample Lak10m_FD_114542 | JGI IMG/M metagenome (GOLD analysis project Ga0172367, IMG submission 114542) | Freshwater microbial communities from Kabuno Bay, South-Kivu, Congo - kab_022012_10m | ecosystem: Environmental > Aquatic > Freshwater > Lake | place: Democratic Republic of the Congo: South-Kivu...
GATTTCCATCAAAAACTTCAACAGGATGAATGTCATGATTTGATTCCATAATGTTATGATTTAAGTGTAAATCCATTTAATTTTTGAAGGTACAAAACATCAAGGCTGGCCCCCAATCCGGGCGTTTCAGGAACTGTTACCACGCCATTCGGTCCATATTGAATTCCTCCTGAAACCGGATTTTCGCTGAACATCATTGGCGTATCGAAATCGCAAAATTTAACGTTGTCGCTGGTCAATGCCAAATGCGCCGACGCTGTAAAACCAATTCTCGATTCCAGAAAGCCACCAATTTGTAACTGCAAGTTAGCCTTTTCCGCCAGCTTAATTATCTTTTGTGCTTTAAAAATTCCGGAAGATTTGCCCAATTTGATATTAAATAAAGGAGCCGCCTGAAGATCGATTAACCGTTGAGCGTCATGTTGGTCGCAGCACGACTCGTCAGCCATAATCATCACTTTACTTTCTCTGCTGATCCGTGGCAATTCCATAAAATTCCAGCGGGGAATGGGTTCTTCGCAAAACTGTATATTGCACTCCGAAAGTTCATTCAGAACGCGGATCGCCGATTCTGCATCCCATCCCTGGTTGGCATCCAGGCGCAGCGGAATTTCATTTCCGATGGCTTCACGAATAGCTTTTATCCTGAAAATATCTTTCTCCGGATCGTCACCCAATTTTACCTTTATAATTTGAAATCCACGTTCTTTGATTTCAAGAGCGTCGGCTACCATTTGTTCCGGTTCACCTAAACTTACAGTGTAATCGGTTTTCAGCATTTTGTTATTTTGCCCGCCCAAAAATGCATACAAGGGCAGTCCGGCGGCTTGGGAGGCAATATCGTACAAAGCAATGTCGAAAGCACTTTTAATGCTCGAATTGCCGAAAATGGTTCGATCCATAGTGTCTGAACACTCCTCAATATCCAACGGATTTTTACCCATCAGCGATTTGGCTAGATGCCTTGCCACCACATAGCCCGTTTCCATGCTTTCGCCGTTGATGGGCATAAACGGACTGCATTCACCAAATCCACTCGGACCTTCCTTGGTCCGGAGAACAACAATTATGTTTTCGGCATAGTGAAATGCACCTAATGAAATTACAAACGGTTTTTTAAGTCGTACAGGAAACTGAAAGACTTCAATTTGGGTAATTTGCATAGCTTATAAATTGGTCATACCAATACGATCCAAAGCTAAAACAAAATATCGCTATTCAGGTAAAAAGTAGCAACTAATTTATCCTGAAAGTTTATAGAACGAAAGTCTAATTCACCCGCCTCATGCGGAACACAATTGATTTTTTGAGTTCTCCCGAAACAGAAGAAACCTCAGCAATCAGCGAATCAGGCTTTTGAAACCTGTACTCAATCTTTTGCGGAAAATCATGCGCCGGATTTTCAAATATTATCATGCTATCGCTCAGTTTAGTTTGAGTAAAAACGATGGCTTTCCCATCATTTTGTCCCGACACAATTGGTATGTAATACAACTTTCCGTTTCGCTGCTCCAATCTAATCGTTTCCGAAGAAAGAGTATCCCTGTTGCTCACAAAAAAACTTCTCCCAGCGAATGTTGAATCGTCCAACTGTTGCCAGCTTTCGGTTAAAATGCCTTTGGCCGATTGTCTTTGCCAGGTTCCTTTAAGCCAATGAACTTTTTGCAGTTCCTTATAGTTTGAAGTCTCCGTGCTGTTAGGTTTTGCTTTCGGCTGACAAGCAACAAGAAGAACAATGAATAATTGTAAAAGATGTTTCATTTCAGGCAATAAACTGTGAAGATAAAAAATAGCCCGAAGAAATTCTCCGGGCCTGAAAAAAGTGTCTTTCGACCTATACTTCCGAATACCATTTTATTTGCTGCGAGGCCCGCATCACAATCGCCAAAATTACGAACAATCCAATACTTCCGGCGAGTAGAGCATAATCCTGCAATTGCAAAATAGTAAACAGGAATAGGTATAAACCGGCTTGCAAAAGTGTGACCCAAACCACCATTCGTTTGTCGCGCAAAATGGGAATGGTAAACCACGTGATGAGCGAAGTAACCGCCAGAGCCGAAACCAGGTAAGCCCCGTTGAACCCGATTTGCTCGCCAATGGAAGTCAGCAATGCATAGAAAATGAGCAGTGCAAAAGCTACCAGCGAATACTGGAACGGGTGAATCCTGACTTTGCTTTTGATCTCAATAAAAATGAAGATAATGAAATTGAGCGCAATAAACAGGATGGCATATTTCACCGAGCGCATCGATTTTTGGTAATGATCGATCGGGATCAGCAGTTCGACACCCAATTTGGCCTCATGCGTATTGTATTTTTTGTCAACCCACTGCTGCGGAAAATTACGGTTCAGGTGCGTCACCTGCCAATTGGCTGTAAAACCCGAGGCTGTAACAGTCCTGTCAGAGGGTAGAAATACTCCGGAAAAGCTTGGCTGTGCCCATCCCGACTTCATTGCTACCTCCGAGGTTTTGCCCAAGGCTTCCACCGACAAATCTTCCGAGCCATTTAGTACCAAATCAATTTCAAAACTCATTGGTTGGTTAACATCTAAGGAGTTTGCCTTGATGGTTATTCCTGATGGGAACAAATCGGTGTCGGCAACGCCCGGATCAACTTTGCATTTTTCGCCGTTGACGGTCAGTTCGGGCAGATTTTTGATGCCTCGCATATCCGAAATTCCGATGGTAAAATAGGCTGCCTCCCAATTGTACTTTGCATTTTGAATTTCCAACTGCGAAACATCAGGTTGAATAAATGAGCCTTTCAATTTTAGTTTTCCTTCGTAAACCACCACTTCGTAAATCCCGCGTTTCCGCTTTTCAGGCAGAAGTTCGCCGCTGGTTTTCAAGGTTTCTGGCAAAAAATGGGCGATGCCTTTTCGGTCAATCGTTCCCTGCCCGTTTTCATTTTGCTCCTGAACGGCAAACGGCACATTCAGCACCGGACCGGCCACGACCTGCTTGCCTCCCCATTGAGCATACAATTCATTTTTTACTTTTTCACTCAGTTTGATTCGCTCCTGAATGAGCTCCTGAATGAGAAACGACGGAATTAGCAGCACAATGGCCAATCCGGTAACGATGATCATCTTCACACTGTAACTGTTCAGAAAATTTTGAATTTGTCTTGTTTCCATAGCTTTGAGATTGTTAAAAGTACTTTGAATTTCAAAGTTTGTGGTTAAAAAATTTTTATTGGTTGCCAATGAGTTCTTCCAGGGCCGCTAAATGCTGGCGAAACAAATCCTTTCCCTGTTCGGTTGCCCGGTATGTGGTACTGGGTTTTCGGCCAACAAACTGCTTCGAAACAACAACAATTTCCTGCTGTTCAAGAGCTTTCAGGTGGCTGGCCAGGTTGCCGTCGGTCAGTTCGAGCAGTTCCTTCAGGGCATTGAAATCCAGCGTGTCGTTCACCATAAGCGCCGACATGATTCCAAGCCTGATGCGGCTTTCGAACACTTTCTGCAGATTTGAAATCGGATTTTTCACCAGAGTTTATTTACGATTTAACATTTTAAGTTTGGAGTGCCTAGAGTGAACTAGAGTGCCTAAAGTTGAAATCCGTCAGCTGACGGACGGGTTGCGGGTTAAATTGTCAAATTGCTAAATTGTTTTAACCATCAAACCATTAAACCACTTAACCTATCAACCACTCATCCTCTCACCTTCTCATTTTCTCATCTTCCCATCTCCCCATGCTACCTTTCATACCTCCTCCACATCACCACCCCATAAACCAGGTGCAGCACGCCAAAACCGAGCGCCCAAAACAGGATTCCGTAAGAAGCGAAGATTCCGGCTAAAAGACCCAAAATCAGTTGGCCCATTCCCAACCAATGGATTTCGCCGGAAGTGAATTTGCCTGCGTTGATCAGCGCCAGTCCGTAGAAAATCAGCATGACCGAATCCACCAAATCGATGCTGTTGCGCGAAACCAAAATCAGTACAAATATTCCTCCTGAAACGATGGGAATCAGCAAATGCGTCAATACCCGTTTGGTGGAGCTTGTCCAGAATTTTTGCCCGGCCTTTTGCGCTTTTCGGTACGAAAACCAGATGGCAGCCACTCCCGCCACAAGCAGCACAATCAACGCAACCGCTCCCAAACCGATGGTCACGCTGTTCAGGGGCGAGCCACCCACGGTGCACAAAAATTCGTCGTACTGAATCCTGCCGGAGTCGAGCACGACAAACCACGCGACGGCCGCGCCAATCAAAGCACAGGTGCCGGCAAAAAAGCCTGCCCAACTATTGAGCAACATAAACTTCGACGACCGTTCCATGATTTCACGAATGGCCTGAATATCTTCTTTGGGATTCGGTGTATTCATATTTTTAAAAGTACTTTGAACTACAAAGTTAGTTTGAAAAATTGAATTTGCAAGAGGGTGAAGAAAAAAAGTCCTAAAGAATCTTTGAAAATTGGGTGACGCGATTTTTAATCGCGTTTTTCGTTAACCGGCGATTACAAATCGCCACACCCTATTCCACACCAATTACCCGGCCAATCTCTCCTATCCTTTACCAATCCCGCCAATACCGGATTATTCAGTGTATATTCAATGGCAAAATACAAATGTTTTTCGTCGCGAATGGTGGTATCAAAACTTTCCTTTTGCCATAAATTCCCGACCCTTCCTTCGGCTTTATTGATCTGATTGGCAATATGCCTTTTCACCGATTGCAAAATATCCTGCAAATAAACTGGTTTGCCTTCTTCGTCCTTCTCTAATAATTGCAGAACCCAATGAACATGGTTCGGCATAATTGACCATGCACGATTCAAAAGCTTCTTTCCTTCCCAAAACTGAATCGCCTCAATTATAATTTTTGTACTGCCGGGCTTTGACAAATTTACGATTGGGCTTCGTTCAGCATCAAGCAAATCATCGTAGGCTTTGATGTATTTTTTTCGTAGAGAATAATATTGCATCCGAAGCTTTTCGATATCGGGATTGGGTGCGGCGATTTCCAATTGCCGGGAAGAAACGCGATTAGAAATCGCGTCACCCAATAACACCAATTCATCTGTATATCGTTTCAAAGCTTTTTTAGGAACGGAATCCTTCAAACACCAGGTTACAAAATATGCTTGCCCTGGCTGTTGAAAATGAGGCAAAGTGTGCTTGTATGATTCTTTCTTTTCCAAAGACATAGCAGTTTATAACTGCAATTTAACGATTTTTCAGGTGTCGCGATTTTCAATCGCGAAATAACCGGCGATTAAAAATCGCCGCACCCAATAAGCGCCTCATCCCGTTTACCCGATTTCCCTTGTAATCGCAATGGCCGCAATGGTTCCGTCAGCAATGGCGGTGGTAATCTGGCGGTATTTTTTGCTTGTTACATCGCCCACGGCAAACACGCCGTCAATGTTGGTACGCTTGTCTTCGTCGGTTTTAATGTAGCCCCACTGATCGAGTTCCAGCTCACTTCCAAAGATTTCAAGGTTCGGCTTTTGCCCAATAAACACAAAGATTCCATCGGTCGTCAAGGTCTTCTTTTCGTTGGTTTTCAGGTCTTCCACCTCAACCTCCATTTTGTCGCCAGCCTTGCGGAAAGCGCGTGGTTCGTGCGAAAGCATAAACGAAATTTTCGGGTTGGCAAACGCTTTTTCCTGCGCGGTTTTGTTGGCCTGCAACTGGTCGAACTGATGAACGATGGTAATTTTCGAGGCAAACTTCGAGATAAAATCGGCTTCTTCGATGGCCGAATTTCCACCGCCAATCACCACCACTTCCTTATCTACAAAATACTTGGCGTCGCAGGTGGCGCAATACGAAATGCCCTGCCCCTTAAACTCCAGCTCGCCCGGAATACCGATACGGTTGGGCGAAGTTCCGGTAGCAATGACGATTCTTTTGGCGCGAATCGTTTCCTGCCCATCGATCATGATTTCCTTTTTCTGCAAATCGACATGCGTCACGTCAACCGCTACTTTATAAGTCGTTCCGCAGCGCTTGGTTTGCTCCGACATGTTGTGCGAAAGCATGTACCCGGGCTGCGGGTCAATAAATCCGGGGTAATTCGACACCACGTGCGTGGTCGAAACATTTCCGCCGGGCAAAGCAATGTCAACCAAAACCGTGTTGATTTTAGCCTGACAGAGGTACAAACCGGCCGTCAGTCCGCCTGGACCGGCTCCCAAAATGGCCACATCCACATCGGTCACAATCGGCTTCTGTTTGGCGACAATCTCGTTCACCTTTTCCTTGCCAATCACGCCTTTCAGGTTGCGGATGATTTCCGAACGCTTAATTCCTCCAGAAAGGCGGTTGGTCACTTCTTCGCCATCCTGATAAAACAGCAGTGTTGGCGACGATTTTACGCCCAATTGATCGGCCAGATCACGGTTTCCCTGCCTGAAAATTTTGATGAATCGAACTTCGCTTTTAAACATCGGGTCGAGCGATTCGAGCTTGGGGAAAAGCGCTTCGCAGGGCGGGCATTCGGTACTGTAAAAATCCAGCACAACATTTCCACCTTTCAAAACTTCACTTTCAAATTCTGATGCATTTATTTCTTTCATGGTGTTTGATATTTTGGTTTTTCAATTTTATCCTGACATCCGTTGGCTTTAGCCAACGGCAAAGAATAATCTGTTCATTCAGCATAGCAAATATCCTTTGCCGTTCACTTCAGTGAACGGTTATAAATCCAACGCCTTCAACGGTGCGTGGTTGTGAACCCGGTCTTTCACCACCAAAGTCGTGCAGTCGGCCTTCACCTCGCGCTGAAACAAAATGTCGTGCCCCAAACAAAGTCCCACCATCAGCACCAAATCCACCTTTTCGCTGTTCATCTGCATCGCCTGCCCAATCGGGTTGCACGAAACGGTGCAAAACGAACTTTCAGGATTCACTTCATTTTGCGGAATGCCACCCACCGTACACGAAACCGCCCTGACGTTCAATCCATTGCTACGAATAATTCCGGCAATTTGTTGGACTTCTTTTTCCATCCCGTAACAATAGGCCAAACCGATGCGCTGGTAGCTCATTTTCTTGGCAAACTCCACAATTTCCTGAAGTCGTGACAAAGTTCCGGCGCGGCCAAAATCAACTAGTTCGGCAGCCGCCTGCACAATTTCAGGCTCATCGGCATATTTCCGGATTACTTCTTCCGGTTCGAAGGAAGTGGCTTTACAGGGTTCCGTTTTCCGGCAAATTTTATCGTATGTGCAATTCGTGCAATCCATTTTATTCGCAGAAATAGTGGCCAATGCCCAGTTCCAGCAATTCGGTCACCGGTCGGCAATCGTGACTGTGCAGCGAGCCGTTGTAGTTTTTGGCCATCGACGCGCAACCACCGCCGCAAATCAGGCTTAAATTGCAGTCGCGGCACTTCGGAATCGACAAAATATCGCGCTCCTGCCATTCTTCAACGGCTTCGGTGTATTTCTTCACTTCGGGATAAAACGAGCCCAGACTTTCACCCTGCTTGCCTACCGTGGCCGTGCAGGCATACACATTCCCGGTGAAATCGAATGCCCACTCGGTTTTGGTTCCGGTGCAGGCATCAAACAGTGGTTCAGGCATTTCACCCTGCTCAAACAAAAACTTCGAGATCGAGAAGGCCGGTTTATGAAACTCGCTGATGTGCGGATGCGTCTTCAGCAAAGCGTACAAATCTTCGTACAAATTGAGACGCGAATATAACTTTTGCTGATTGGCCTGACATTCGTGCAATTCGTAATTTCGACCCAGTTGTGTCTTGAAAATTGGTGAACTTGTCCAGCCTTTGTCGATGGCAAACTTCGCCAGATCAGGCAAATTCTGAATGTTCTGCCGATCGACCACCATGCGCAAATTCACTGGGATGTTGTTTGCAAGCAACTCGTCAACGCCCGCCACAATGCGGTCGAACGTGGCGTCGCCGCCTTTCAGGAAACGGCGCTGGTTGTGCATATCGCGCGTTCCATCGAGCGTCACCTGAATTTCGCGAATCTTTCCTGATTTCAGGATTTCCATGTATTCCTGAAGGTGATAGCCGTTGGTCACAGCGGCAATTTCCAGGTTTAGCGAAGCCGCTTTTCGAATGATGTAGTCAATGTTTTCGCGGTGTTTGGGAGCATTCAGGAAAGGTTCGCCGCCAAACAGCGTGATGTATTTTCGCCGACCTGCGAATTCCTTCTGAACGTAGTCGAAAAACGCGTCAATCACCTCTTTCGACAAAGCCAACGGTTGCGCCTCGTAGCCCGCCTGGTAGCAATACGAACAGTCGAAATTGCAGGAATAATTGGTCACAAAGAAGATTTGAACTTCGTCGTTTTCGCGGTCGTCCAGAAACTTCAGGTATTTTTCCCTGAAAAGCTTTTTCTCCTGCGCCGGATCGACGAGGTAGCCATTTTCGGCAAACTCTGGGTTTTCTTCTCCTGAAATAAGGCTCGAATATGTGTCCTGATCGAGCACATCGGCCTGACCCGACAAGGCGTTGACAACAAACCAGTCGTCGGAATCCTTAATTTTTGATATGATATTATATTTGGAAAGCTGCATGGAAAAACTGATTAGAGATTAACGATTAGAGATTAACGATTATTGATTTTCAGATATCGAAATACTTCTTCAATCATCAATCGTTAATCGTTAATCAGTAATCAACTTTAAATGCCTTAGTCGTGGCATCCGGCAATGATCTGTGATTGTTTGGCACAGCATTGCGCTTGTTTAACCTGACCCTTGCGGGTTTTCTTTACTAAACTCTTCATTCAGTGAATTTTTGTATTGATTAAACTATAGGTATAAAAGTAAAGGTTTTGAACCAGATACTTTCAGACTTTCAATTTTAAATTTGCTCCGTTCTGTCCGAAAAAAGGTCGTCGCTTTTGCATTCATTTTCTCACGGACGGATTTTGCTTTTTTCTTACCTCCCCGGGGCTGCGTTCGTTCCTCACTTACCCCGGGCTATTCATATTTTGCCCCTTCAAGGCAAATAACTCGCAACATGCAACCCGAAACTCGTAACCTGCAACTCGCATCCCTTAACCCGAAACCCGAAACGCTATCCGCAACAGCTAAAATCGTCGCGCTCGGCGGTAATCGTGAAACTAGAAACCTTAATCTTTCCTTTCGGGTACGACTGACTTTCTTCCAGCACCTGCACATAGCGGAAACCGGCGCCTTTGATGATTTTCATGTACTCGTCGCGGGTAACGGAACCAGCCCAGCATTCAGCAACAGCAGTGGGATCGTTGGCATATTCTTCAGGAACCGGCTCGCTCGAATAAATGTCGCTGATCACAAACCGTCCGCCATTTTTCAGGATACGGTAAATTTCGGCCCATACTTTTCGCTTGTTGGTCACGTGGTTCAGCGTACAATTTGAAATAATCAGGTTGGCAATCTCGTCGGGCAACGGAATTTCTTCCAAATCAGCTTGAATGAATTTCACATTTTCGACACCCATTTTTGCCGCCGTTGAGGTTGCTTTGCGAATCATTTCTTCGGTCACATCGATTCCATAAACGAAGCCTGCTTCGCCAACTTGTTCAGCAAGCCGCAACACGTCGGTGCCACGACCGCTTCCCAGATCAACACAAACTTCGCCGGGCTTCACCTCGCTTTTGTCCACTGCCCCGCCACACGACAAACAACAGGTATCGTTAGCCAGCGGCGCATATCTTCCTATGATTTCGTTCACATCCATATCACAAAATTTATAAGGCAAAGGTAGGGCAAAATTCAACTCAAAACAACATATCTAGATTATTTAATATGTTTCTAAATTAGAGTTTCCGTTAACTTTTTGTCAAAAAAACAGATAGAAAAAACTTTTGAATGAGTTGAAAAATAATCGTTAAAACAGGGTTACTATTTAGCCAAAATCAGAATAAAGACATTGAAAGCTAACTGATTATATATCCATTACAGTCATTTTGACAATGTAATCGATTCAGAAATAAGAGTTTAACATCTTTTATTTCTTTTGATTTCTGAAAATTGATCTGATTTCGGGTTCTGTTCTGAATCACCCAAACGAAGAACAAAACCTTTTGCGCTCAAAAAACCAAATTTCAGGTAAGATTTTGTTGACACCACCCAATCACAACAAAAATCTTGTTTGCCATGATTTACGAAGCGTTGCAGATTATCAGTGAACAGCTAAACAATTACCTGTCAGCCGCGGGCTTGAACAACCTGGTGACCCTCGATAACGTGGGCATGGTTGAAACATCTTCAGAAAACACCGACCGGCTCGAAAACAAAGTCATCATCACGCTGATCAATCTGGAAGAAGAACCAACGCTCAAAAATCTACAGCATTATAAAGTTGTTGACAAGCTGACCACCGAATACCGCCACCCGCCGGTTAATGTCAACGTCTATTTTATGGTCAGCGGAAATTGCACCTCATACACCGATTCTCTCCGTGCCGTTTCAAAAACCATCGAATTTTTTCAGGGGAAAAACATTTTTACCTCCGAAAACACGGTTTACGAAGAGAAAGAAGATTTTGACGTGCTGGACTCTTTTAAACTTATCTTGCAGCAGTACAGCGCTTCTTTCGAACAACTTAACCACATCTGGGGAACACTCGGCGGACGGCAGCTTCCCTCGGTAATCTATAAGATTCAGCTTATCAAAATTGACCAAAAGCTATTGCAGGGAACTGAAAAGGTCATCCTTCAAGTCACCGATACACTCAAATTTAAATAACAACCTCATCAGCTTATCTGAAGTAATTAAAACTATAACTAAAAACAGAGAATTATGGCAACAACGTACAAAACACCCGGTGTATATGTCGAGGAAATTGCAAAATTCCCGCCATCGGTCGCACAGGTCGAAACTGCAATCCCCGCCTTTATTGGCTATACCGAAAAAGCTACCAAAAAAGTATCAGGCGATTTGGTCCTTGATCCATTCCGAATCACTTCATTGCTCGATTACGAAACCTATTTTGGGGGAGCTGAGCCGGAAACCGGAATTGAAGTCAAAATTAACGATGTAACAGTAAACGGTGTTCTGAAACGAACAATTACTGTTCCTCAGCCAACCTCAAAATCACCTTTCCAGATGTATTACGCGATGCGTATGTATTTTGCCAATGGCGGAGGTCCGTGCTACATTACTTCGGTTGGAACCTATGCGTCGGCCAAAGCGGCAAATGCTCTTGCACCGGTTCAGTTAGACGATTTGCAGGACGGACTTGCAGCAATCGAAAAAGAAGATGAACCTACGTTGTTGCTTTTCCCTGATGCCAATGCACTTTCGTCGAGTAACTTTTATGCCATTTACAAAGATGCATTAACGCAATGCAACAAACTTCAGGACCGGTTCACCATCCTCGACACCATTTCCGACGATGAAACAAATGACCCAACGCCAGTTGAAGAATTGCGTGATGGAATCAACCTCGAAAAGGATTACCTGAAATACGGAGCAGCCTATTATCCGTATGTTGAAACGTTGATGAACTATGCTTACAACACATCGGCAGTCACCATCAAACATACCACCGACAATTCGCTGGTTTTAACAGCTACGCTGGAAGATGCCAATGCGGCACTCGACGACATCAACGATGCGCTGGACGATAGCGCCGATTTAATCACCGCATTAACCACTGCACAAACGACAATCAACGCACTTTCGGCACCTGATGCTTTGGCGCAGGCCAGCACAGTCACCGATGCCCTTCAACCCATAGTCGATTTGGTTGATTTTGTGATCGCAGCAGCGACCGATGCAGCAGCGGCAGCAACGTTTGCGGCAACGTCGGCGAGCGAAGTTCCAGCAGTTCAAACAGCCGCCAACAATGCAGCAGCAGCAGTTACCACGGCAATTGGAGGCGCCATTGCTACCTTAAAAACAGCCTTGGAAGGACATATTACAGCTATTGAAGCTGCTGCCAACGGAACTGCGGTAAAGAATGAAGCTCTGGCATCTGTTACAACAGTGGGAACGCTCGAAGCAACCATCGAAGCCATTGCCGATTTGATCGATCCGGCCGTTATTCAGGCTATTACCAATGCCCGCGAAGCCGACACCAATGGTGAACTCGACAATGTAAAACTAAACGTGATTGAGCAGACCGACAGTGCCACATTCAACGATATCAAAACCCAGTTGGCCAAACTTTACATCAAAATGCCTCCGAGCAGCGCAATGGCCGGAGTTTACGCCCGTGTTGACCGCGACCGCGGTGTTTGGAAAGCACCTGCCAATGTTGGGCTGAACTATGTCATCAAACCTTCAGTAAAAATTACCAACGACATGCAGGACGGCCTGAATGTGGATACCGTAGCCGGAAAATCGATCAACGCGATCCGTGCTTTCACCGGTAAAGGAACACTGGTTTGGGGAGCACGAACTTTAGCGGGAAACGATAACGAATGGCGCTACATTTCCGTTCGCCGGTTCTTCAATATGGTAGAAGAATCGGTCAAGAAAGCGACCGGACAGTTTGTTTTCGAGCCCAACGACGCCAACACCTGGGTGAAAGTACGGGCCATGATTGAAAACTTCCTGATTTTGCAGTGGCGGGCCGGAGCACTGGCCGGAGCCAAACCCGATGAAGCCTTCTATGTTCGCGTCGGACTGGGTCAAACCATGACTGCCGAAGACATTCTGAATGGTTATATGCATGTCGAAATCGGCATGGCCGTCGTACGTCCGGCCGAATTTATCATCCTGAAATTCTCGCACAAACTGCAGCAATCTTAATTATTAAACACATTAAAAATCAGATATTATGGCAGCATCATACCCCTTAGTTAAATTCCATTTCCAGGTTGACTGGGGAGGAACAAAAATTGGATTTACTGAAGTTTCAGGACTGGATGTTGAAACCGAAGTCGTCGAATACCGCGAAGGTTCAAGTCCGGAATATTCCAAAATCAAAATGCCCGGCATGCAAAAATTCAGCAACCTTACGCTGAAACGTGGCACCTTCAAGAGCGACAACGAATTCTTCAACTGGTGGAACACCGTCAAACTAAACACCATCGAGCGACGCGATATCACCATCAGTTTGCTCAACGAATCGCACGAACCTGTGGTAACCTGGAAAGTTAAAAATGCCTGGCCAAGCAAAGTCCAGTCAACCGATCTGAAAGCCGACGGCAACGAAGTGGCAATCGAATCGATGGAACTGGTACACGAAGGATTAACCATTCAAAACGAATAACCATGAGCGTTAATTATCCTCCTGTTGGCTTTCATTTTCTGGTCGAATTTGGAAATCAGAAGGATGAATATCAGTTTCAGTCTGTCTCCGGGTTAAGCTTTAACCTGGGGACAGAAGAAATTACCGAAGGAGGAGAAAACCGTTTTGTTCACAAACTGCCGGGTCGGCCCAAATACCCGAACCTGGTTCTCAAACGCGGACTTCTGGTTAATTCAGAATTGATTGAATGGTGCAAAGCCGGGTCGGAAGGATTCAACTTCTCTCCCACCGACATCATCATCAAACTGCTGAACGAGGAAAGCCAGCCGCTGATTACCTGGAACGTCATTCATGCCTGGCCGGTCAAATGGTCGGTCTCGGATTTCAATGCCGAAGAAAGCAAAATTGTGATCGAAACGCTGGAATTGTCTTACAGTTACTTCAAAACGCTTTAACCATGCCTATCGAGATCAAAGAGCTGAACATCAAAATCAACGTATCGGAACAGTCCGGTTCGGGCGGCCAGAATAGTTCTCCTGAAGCATCGCGGCCAACCGACGACATTGTTGCCCAATGTGTTGAGCAGGTGTTGGAAATCATCTCGAAAAATCGTGAACGGTAAAACTGAATTGATCATGAGCGGAGAATTGACCAAACTGAAAATAAAGGCTTACAAAGACGAGCGCTTCTCGCAGGAGGTTGCCGACGGGGAATTCAACACCCTGTTAAATCCTGAAAAATACCTCATCAAATACCAGATTGAGCAAAATCAGAGTCAGGCACAGGGGACCAGTTCGGCAGCTCCAAAATTCAATAAAGCGTTGCCCGAAGACCTTGACCTCGAATTCGTTTTCGATCGTTCGGGAGTGATCAAAGGATACGAAGATGCTTCAGGCGAGGGAATTATTGAAGACATTGAGAGGTTCAAAAAAGTGATTTTGAATTACAACGGCGACGAGCACAAACCGAATTACCTGGTCATTTCGTGGGGGGCGCTGCTGTTCAAGGGTAGCCTGAGCCAAATGGACATTACCTATAAAATGTTCAAGCCTGACGGAACACCAATTCGGGCGAGCGCCCGGGCTAAATTCAAAGGTTTCGTGGAAGACAATCTGCGGGTAGCCAAAGAAAACAACAATTCGCCCGACCTGACTCACATTCGGATCGTGAATGAAGGCGATACGCTTCCGCTGATGACCTTCCGGATTTACGGAGACTCAAAATATTTTCTGGAAGTCGCCCGAATCAACAAATTGGTCAATTTCAGGAAACTGACACCCGGACAGCAAATTTATTTTCCGCCGATCAGAAAAGTTGGAAGCAAAAAGACAGGCCTGTGAAAAGCTGGTGTGTTTAAGTCGTTAATTGAAAGTGCATAGTCATTAGGTTGTCATTAGTAGTCATTAATTGAAAAAAGCAGCGAATGACAATTGAATGACAAATAACGAATTAATTGGATAACCCTTAACATGAACAAATCCTGATGGTATCACCACGGAACATACAAACTTCGAAATCAGCCGATCTGGCAACCTTCAAGATCGTGATTGACGGGAATGAATTACCGGCGACGGTTCATGTGATGAACATCAGCGTTGAGAAAGAAATCAACCGCATTCCTTCGGCAAAAATCATTGTGACCGACGGTGACCCTGCCAGTCAGGAGTTCGCGCACAGCAACGGCGACCAGTTTGTTCCGGGGAAAGAAGTCGAAATTAAAGCCGGCTATCATTCCGACGAAGAGACCATTTTCAAGGGAATCATCATCAAACATAGCCTGAAAATCAGGTCAGGAAACTCGTTGCTTGTGGTAGAATGCCGCGACAAAGCGGTGAAACTCACCGCCGGACGAAAAAGCAAATATTTCGCCGACATGAAAGACAGTGACATTCTGGAGGAAATTATTGGAACTTATTCGCTCCAAAAAGACATTGAAGCAACTAGCTTTCAGCACCAAAAAGTGGTTCAATACGATTGTACCGACTGGGACTTCATCATTACACGCGCTCAGGCCAACGGAAAAATCTGCCTGGTTGACGATGGAAAAATCACCATAAAGGCTCCCGATCTGGCCCAGGCCGAGTTGGAAACTGTTGCCTTTGGCGCCACTCTGCTCGATTTCGATGCCGAAATTGATGCCCGCACGCAGTTTCAGAAAATAACCTCGTACACCTGGGATCCGGCCAATCAGGAACTGACCGAAACCGAAGCCGCCGATCCGGGCGTTTCGCTCAACGGAAACCTTTCGTCGGGAGATCTGGCCGAAATTGTCGGACTCGATAATTTTCAGCTTAAATACGGCGGAACGGTGGCCGATCAATCCATTCAGGAATGGGCCAATGCCAAAGCATTGTTCAACCAGCTTGCACGCGTCCGTGGACGGGTGAAATTTCAGGGCATTCCGGCTTGTAAACCAAACACAACTTTAATGCTTGAAGGCGTTGGCGATCGTTTCAATGGCAAGGTTTTCGTTTCAGCCGTTCGCCACGAAATCACCGAAGGCCAGTGGACCATCGACGCTCAGTTTGGCCTGAACCCGACCTGGTTCACCGAAAACTATGCCATCAGCAATCCGCCTTCGGCAGGTTTATTCTCTGCCGTTCACGGATTACAGATTGGGAAAGTCACCCAGTTGGAATCCGATCCTGATGGAGAAGACCGTATCCAGATTAAATGTCCGATGATTGATAAGGATTCAGAAGGCATTTGGGCGCGAATCGCTTCGCTGGATGCAGGGAAGGAGCGCGGTGCTTTTTTTCGTCCCGAAATCGACGACGAAGTAATTGTGGGGTTCATCAACGACAACCCCAACGATGCCGTTGTGCTCGGAATGCTGAACAGCAGCGCCAATCCCGCGCCATTGAAAGCCAAGGACGATAATCACGAAAAAGGGTTTGTAACCCGAAGCAAAATGAAATTCATTTTCAACGACGAGAAAAAATCGGTGATACTTGAAACTCCCAAAGGAAAAAAAATAACGGTGGACGAAGATGCCGGAGTGATTCAACTTGAAGATGAAAACGCCAATGTAATGACGATGAATTCTGACGGAATAAAAATGGAAAGTAGGGGAAAAATCGAAATTAAAGCAACGCAGGATGTGACGATTGAAGGGATGAACGTTTCGCTGAAAGCCACAGCCATGTTTAAAGGCGAAGGATCGGCAGGAGCTCAGTTAACATCTTCAGGAGCCACTATTGTAAAAGGTTCGGTGGTGCAAATCAATTAAAAAGTCCGAAGACGGGAGTCCGAAGTCGGAAGAGGAGTATGGAGACGAAAAGTCGCAGTGAGCAAAAAAGGTTACGAGTTGCGTGTTACGAGTGGCACGAAAATAAACCTGCAACCTGAATCTCGTAACCCGTAACGATAAATGGTTAAATCGTAAATAAAAATGGGAGCACCAGCAGCACGAATTGGAGATATGCACGTTTGCCCGATGATCAATCCGGGTGGTGTGCCACATGTTGGCGGACCGGTTCTTCCTCCGGGATCACCCACCGTACTGATTGGCGGGATGCCGGCAGCCTGTGTGGGCGATATGCTGGTATGCGTTGGTCCGCCCGACTCGATTGCGATGGGATCGGCAACCGTACTGATTGGCGGCAAACCGGCAGCCCGAATGGGCGACTCGACAGCACACGGCGGAACGATCGTTGCTGGATGCCCAACGGTTTTAATTGGATAAAAAACAGAACAGAAAATGGAAATAAAGGAATCATTTTTAGGCAGAGGATGGAGTTTCCCTCCGGAATTTAACCGGTACACCTCATCGGTTGAAATGACAGAATTTGAGGCCGACATTGAACGAAGTCTGCATATCCTGTTATCGACCCGGCCAGGCGAACGCATTATGGTTCCCGATTACGGCTGCAACCTCGACGAGCTTCTGTTTAAACCACTGAACCTGACACTGAAAACATACGTCACCGATTTAATCAAAACTGCCATTTTGTATCACGAGCCGCGCATTGACGTGGAAAAGATCAGGATTGAACCCGATACCGACACCAACGGCATTCTGCTCATCACGATTGAGTACCGGATCAGGATTACCAATTCGAGAAAAAATATGGTTTATCCGTTTTACACCAACGAAGGAACCGAAATTGAATAAATCAAATGGGAACGAAAACGAATCCTAAAAATATACTTCCGGGCGAAGGAACCGACCAACAGCAGCGAATTCTGTCGGCACTCAGTCCCGATTCGCTTCACCTTCAGGAACTGAGTGTTGCCGAGTGGATGAGCTTTGCCCGATCGTTTGCCGAAAAAGTCGGCTATTTCGATTTAAACAACCAGCCCAACGGGAACTGGCAGAATTTCTTTGTTGACGAATCGCAGATTGAATCGTTTTTGGCTGATGCTGAAAACAGCCAAACCGTTACACCACATCTTACGCTGTTCGTTTGTTTCCTGAAATTGCTCGATTTCAGCAAAACACATTTTAACGGCCTGACCAAACGCCACCTCGACTTTTATTACCAGGACATTCTGAAAATCAGCCGGGGACCAGCCGTTGCCGATCAGGTTCATGTACTTTTTGAACTGGCGAAAAACGTTGTTCAGGAGAAAATTGCAGCCGGAACTCAACTCGACGCCGGGAAAGATGCAAACGGCAACAAACTGATTTTTGCAACACAGGATGAATTGATTGCCAATAAAGCAAGTTTGGTTTCCATAAAAAACGTTTACCACCATTCAGCCGGCAACCTGAAAAAAATCAAAGCCTGTCCGGTCGCCAATTCGCTCGACGGCCTGGGCAAAGCCTTGCCTGCCGACAACACCAAGTGGGTTCCGTTTGGATACGTACATTCAAACTATTCTGAAGTTACTCCCGATTTGCCCGATGCCCGGCTCGGATTCGCCGTTTCGTCGCCGGTTCTGCTGCTGAACGAAGGAGTCCGGACGATTCACCTGGCCATTGAATTTCAGACCGTGGTGCCTGAAAACGTCCTTGCCGGACTGGATTCGTGCACCTCTGTTTTTCTCTCCGGAGAAAAAGCCTGGCTTGGACCATTTGTTGCGGAAACAAGCCGTTCGGCTGATTCATTCGGCCAACAGAAAATATTAAACCTCATCGTCACGCTCGACAAAAAGGTTAAGCCAGTGGTGGGTTACAATCCCGGGGTTTTGGGCGAGAGATATTCGACAACCGATCCGCTCATGCGATTTTTGGTTGACACCGGTAAAGCCGAAGGATACGCGCTGGTCAACGAAATTTCTGCTTTAAAGGTAAAAAGCATCGAAGTTTCGGTTGAAGTGGACGAACTGAAAAACCTTACCGTTGAAAGCGATCTGGGCCCGCTGAACGCGCAAAAACCATTCATGCCGTTTGGCCCCGTTCCGGTAAAAGGTTCAAAATTGGTCCTGAAAAATGAGGAAGTTTTCAATAAAAACTGGAAAGACCTGAACGTGAATATTGCGTGGATGAACACGCCCGATTCGTTCAAAAGCCAGTATTTTGCCTACCGGAACGACTATTTCCGCGATTCGACCGCTGAAATTTACAAGATAGCCATCCGCAAAAAAGTGGGAAAACTGGCAGAATACGATACCGATGCCGACAATCTGATCGTCAGTAACGACAACTATTTCAAAGCGACAATCGATCTTTTGAGTCGCAACGAATGGTCTCTCATATCTTCAAACAAAGTTTTATTCACCAAAGTTGGCGATGCTTATGATTGCGACATTGCTGTGCAAAACAACGGCTACGACACCACCGAAAACGGGCAGTTGCGACTGAGCCTCAACCAGTCGTTCCTGCACGATGTTTTCCCCCGAATTTACGCGCTGGCCTTAATGAACGACAAGACAACACTGGTTCCCAAAGAGCCATATACACCGTTGATTGGATCGGTCAGCCTGCATTATTCGGCCAGTTCGAAAGTTGTTTTAACCGAAAATACCGAAGAAAACTATCAGGCCAGTCCGGTTCATCTGTTTCACGATCATCCGTTTGGTCAAAGCGAAGAACATGCCTGGCTCAAACTCAAACCATCGTTTGGTGAAACGGTTTCCATCGGCTTGCTCCCCAATTATTTGCCCGGCGGAGAACTTTACCTGGGCCTGAAAGACGCCGAGCCCCTGCAACAGATTTCCCTGCTGTTCCAGATTTTCGAAGGCAGCGAAAATCCGGAAGCTACCGGCTTTACCGGCAACGAAAAAATGGAATGGAGTGTTTTGGGCGCCAACAACTGGCTCCCGCTAACCGGAAGCAATTTCATCAGCAATCAAACCGATAATTTCCTCAAATCCGGAATCGTCAAATTGGCCATTCCGGCTGACGCCACCACTGCCAATACCCTGCTTGAACCGGGATTAACGTGGATTCGTGTCCGCATGAACAAACCGTTCGACGTTGTTTGCAAACTAATCGATATCCGTCCGCAGGCGGTTACCGCCACTTTTCAAAACAACAGCAATGATCTGGCGCACCTGAAAAACGGCATTCCCGCCAATACCATCAGCAAATTGGTTGAGCGGATACAGCCGGTAAAATCGGTAGCACAACCCTTTAATTCGTTTGGCGGATTTCCCGACGAAACCGACGCTGCCTATTACCAGCGCATCAGCGAGCGACTGCGCCATAAAAACCGCGCCATCACGCTTTGGGACTACGAACGTTTGATTCTGCAAAACTTTCCGGAGGTACACAAAGTACGCTGCCTCAACCACAGTTCGGTCGATTCGTTCCTGAATCCCGGAAACGTTGTTTTGGTTGTTATTCCCGACATTCTGAATAAAAATGTTTTCGATTTGTACCAACCAAGGGTCAGCCGGGCAACGCTCAATAAAATTCAGGAGTTCATCAATCAACTCAATTCGCTTCACGTAACAGCCACGGTCATTAATCCCGAATACGAAGAAGTGGAAATCTCGCTGAAAGTGAAATTTCATTCAGGATACGACGAAAACTATTACCTGAAAGTTTTGCAGCAGGATTTGGTCAAACTGCTGTCGCCGTGGGCTTTTGAGCGGACAATCGATCTTCAGTTTGGCACCACGCTTCACCGAAGTGTCGTTATCAGTTACATCGAAAAATTGTCCTACGTCGATTATTTCTCCGATGTTCAGATCAAACATCTGGATGAAAATAAAACAGCAATTGCTCCGTCGAATCCCAAAGCCATCCTGGTTTCGGCCAAAGAACATGATCTTGGTATTCAACCCGCAACCTGTATTAAATAGTTTTTCAGAAAAAAAGAAGCATGTTAAACGCCGAATCACATACCAGTATCTCCGGAAATGTCGCCACCAACGACGATCTGGATTATTCATTTCTCCGGAAAAAGGGAATTGAATACATTCAGCAGTTGGGAAGCAAAATCTGGACCGACTACAATTCGCACGATCCGGGAATTACCATTCTCGAAGCGTTGTGCTATGCCATTACCGATTTGGGTTACCGGGTCGATCTGCCCATCGAAGATTTGCTCAGCAAAAAAGATCAACCCGAAGCGCTGGTCGATCAGTTTTTCAGGACCGAATGGATACTTCCGTCGAAACCGTTAACGGCAGCCGATTACCGCAAACTTTTCATCGACATCGACGGCGTAAAAAATGCCTGGCTCCGACCGTTCATCAAGCAGGTTTTTGCCGATTGTCCGAACGATTTGCTGTCGTACCAGCCTTTCGAAATCGAAGAAAAATACAAGAAACAGTTTAACCTGAAAGGATTGTACGAAGTGCTGCTCGATTTCGACGATTTCGACCCCGAGGTTTACAATACCGATGGCAAAATTGCCGCCCGGAAGAAACAAATCGAACAGGCAGTGAGGTTGAAGTACCATCAAAACCGGAATCTGTGCGAAGATTTGGCGGTGGTAAAAGAGGTCGTTCTTCACCCCATTTCGGTTTGCACCATCATCGACGTGAAACCCGAAGCCGACGAAGAACTGGTTCATGCCCACGTTTTGCGCGCTATCAACAACTATTTCTCGCCGTCGGTGAATTTCTACTCACTGCAGCAAATGCTCGACAAAGGGTATTCAACTCCTGAAATTTTTGAAGGCCCGGTGTTGTCAGGCGGATTTATCGATCCGGCAGAACTGAAAAACGCGGAACTGAAGAAAGAAATTCGCCTCACCGACATTGTGCAACTGATTATGGACATCGACGGAGTGAATTTCATTAAAGATATTTCGATCAACAACTGCGGCCCCAATGCCAAACCCAACGGTCAGCAGTGGGTGATTTGCATCGACGAAGGCCGAAAACCTGCTTTGTGCAGCAAAAGTGCATTCAGTTACACCAAAGGCGTTTTGCCGGTCAACATCAACCAGAAAACCGTAAAAAAATACATTTATCGGCTCGAAGCAGCCGAAGCCGAGGCCCGAAAATTGGCCCGGGTAAATCAGTTTCTTGATTTGCCGGAAGGCGAATATCTCGAAGTAGGAACGTACACCACATTGCAGAACGGGTTGCCCGAAACATACGGCATCGGCGAATCGGGCCTCTCGCCATCGGTTTCCGACACCCGAAAAGCGCAGGCCAAACAACTTCAGGCTTACCTGTTGTTTTTCGACCAGATTCTGGCCAGCTATTTTGCGCAGTTGGAACAGGTCAAAGACTTGCTTTCGGTCAACAACGAAGTCCGGAGGTCGTATTTTTCGCAGGTTGTTCAGGATATTAACGGAATTGAAAACCTTGTTCCGGTTGAATACCTCACCATCACTACCGATCAGTTGTCGGAAATGCTTTTCGCCAAACTCGATCAAAAGAACGACCGGAAGAATCAGTTGCTCGATCATTTGCTCGCCCGTTTTGCTGAAAACTTCGGAACATATGCTTTTCTGATGAAACAACTTTACGGCGAAGATGCCACCCAGGCTGTGATCCGCACCAAGGAAGATTTTCTGAAAAATTACGACATGCTGGGTACCGAGCGTGGTGCAGCATTCAACTACCATGCAAAAGGCAGCCTTTGGAACACCACCAACGTGGCTACGGTCGAAAAACGGCTTGCCCTGTTGACCGGAATGACCGACCACAGCCGCCGGAATTTGTCGAATGATCCGGTGGAAATTTACCAGGAAAAAGATACCGACGGACTGATTGAATATCGCTGGCGAATCAAAAATACCGATCAGTCCATCCGGCTTTCAGCAACAAAAAAATATTACTCGTCAGCTGAACTGAACAAGGAATTGCTGCTGGTAAAATCGCTTGCTGTTGATCCGGCCAATTACGAAATCAAAAAAGCCAAATCAGGAAAATACTTTTTCAACCTGATCAATCCAGCCGTTGCCAATGCCAAAGACGAAGCCCGGATTGTTGCACGGCGGATCGAATTTTTCGACACCGAAAATCAGGCGCAAAATGCAGTGAAACATTTGGTTTCGTTTATGAAAAAAGTGAAGCCCAACGAAGGAATGTACCTCGTTGAACACATTTTACTGCGGCCCGACGAATCGAAAGAGTACACCGTTACCACCGACTCGTTTTTGCCCGTTTGCTGCTGCGACGATTGTGAGCCGCTCGATCCGTATTCGTTCCGTGTTTCGGTGATTTTGCCGGGTTGGACCGAGCGATTCTCGAACATCGATTTTCGCAATTTCATGGAAGACCTCATTCGTCGCGAACTTCCGGCGCATGTGCTGGCCCGAATTTGCTGGATTGGTTATCCTGACGGAACAGTGGCTGAAGAAAAAAATGAAATGGTTCAATTCGAACGGGCGTGGAAACTGTTCCTCGGTAGCATCAATAAACCCGATCAACCGATGCAGACACTGACCACATTGAACACGATACTGAGCAAACTACACTCCATCTATCCAACCGGAGCTTTGTACGATTGCGACGACGAAACAGAAAATTTAAAAGGCAAGATTATACTTGGACGAACCAATTTAGGAAACATTTAAAAAGCAGGATATGGCAACTAAATTAAACAACATAACAACGCAATACCGTTCATTTGTCGATGACCAGGTACTCACTGCAGAGCAACTGAACAATCTCATTCAGTATTTCGGCGATCAGGACCGCTTATCGCGCGTTTATCTGAGCGGCGTTGGCATTGCCTGCGGGCTTCAAATCAGCATTTCAGCCAGCAAAGAGGTAATCATCACGCAGGGTTGCGGTGTAACAACGGATGGAGATTTGATTCAGCTGCAAAAAACTGATGTGGAGACCTCTGCCCGATCGATTGATTTTTCGACGGCCAAATTCATATCCTGGAAAGAGTTTGAAGATACGAATGCACAATATCCGCCTTTTTTCAAAGGAAACAACCAACTCAAAATCGCTGAGCTGATTCCTGATTTCCAGCCTCAGCCTTCCGGAAGTTTCCCCATCAACACATTGCCAAACCTCGACAAAATGGTATTGCTGCTTTATATCGAAGATTTTTCGAAACAACCGGAGCTTTGCACATCGATCGATTGCAATAACCAGGGAATCGAAGAAGTAGCCCGGATTCATGTACTGGCTGTTTCCGAAGAAGATGCCACGTACATCAATAGTTTCGACCCCATATTCACCAAGCATTCCATTCGTCAGGCCTATTTGCAGCTGCCCGATCTGGCGGTGCCCCGGGTCGTACTTTCAAACTTTGCAGCACTCAATTCAACCAACCTGCTGAAAAATTTCCATTCGGCCATTTCTTCAAACAATTCAATCGCTCAAATGAAGTCGGCAGTAACCATGTTGTTTGCCAATTTCAGCGGATTTATGAGCCTGCCAACCGAAATCAATCCGTCAAAAATTAACCAGTTAATCGACCTGACGCTTGGATTTTCAGCCTTGTCTATTCCGCCCGATGTTCAGTATCGCTATGATTTGCTGAAAGATTTGGTCGATACATACAACGAAATCAGGGAACTTTTGCTTGAAATGGATACCGAATGTTCGCCCAATATTCATTCCTTTCCGAAACACCTGATGTTGGGCAAATTCACCGATAAAACCGACACCCGTTCATTCAGACATGGCTTTTATCCTTCACCAGTTTCCGGCAAAAGTCAAAATATTGCCCGGTTCAACAGTTTAGTAACCCGGTTCTATTTGCTGCTGTCGTCGTATAAACTATCCGGAAATGAAGTAAAAGTTACTCCTTCTGCATTGGGCTCACAGTTGGGGAAAAAGAGTATTCCATTCTATGTGAAACCCGATAATCAACTGATTGATCACTGGGATTTTGACAAAACCAAACAATTGGCGCAAAAGAGAAACCTCTGCTATTTCACCGAAAACCTGTCATCAGCACCACATATTCAGCAGCCGTTAAAATTCAGGCTCGACGACTTTGATTTTTTCCGCGTTGAAGGCCACATCGGGAAATCAGCAGCTTCGGCTGTTGCCCAGCTCAGCAGTGAAAGTACAGTAAACGGCCTCGATTTTGACTATCTTTCTTTTGACATCGACAAAGAACAAAACGATTTTCAGCATTTCATCAATAAAAACAATTCACTCGAACATCTCGGCGGAGTGCCCAAAGGAGGAACTTTCCTGATGGTTAAAAAAGCCGATACAATGATCGCCGATTTTGCCATGAGCTATAAACAATCGGCTCAGGCCGCTGCCGAATCGTGCTGCAAGATTGAAGAATGCACTTATCCGTGGATTAGTTCGCTGAAATACCTCAACAATCTTTCGCGCAGCCTGAAAGGCACACAAAGCAAAGTCAGGCTGATGCCAAAATTCTACCGTTTGCTGGTAACCGGCTATTCGATCAACGACATTGCGCTGATTACACAGCCTGTAGAAATTACCATTCCGCTAAGCGAAGTATTTATGCGACGCCTGCACGTCGTCGTTGAAAAACTGAATGAAAAATTCCCGACCGGATTGGTATTCGATTTTGATCAGGCAACCAAACGATTAAAAATCAGAAAGCTGAAAGACGACACGTTTGTTTTCAGTGTAAAAGATATTACCCTGACGAACAATTCGCCGGTTTATACCTATACCGAAAAAGGATTTCTGCGGAATTCGAGAATGTTTTTTGCAAAAGAAACCTCGTGCGTCGTGGTCAAAATGCATTACAAAAGTTTCTACCAGCAATTGCATACGAAGTTCAATCCCGTTGGGAAAGACGACGACTACGGCAAATACAACGAACAATGGGGAAAATGGACCAGTCTCACACAAAAACTGGTTAATCATCAGTTGTTCAAAGACAAAGCGCAGCGTTTTGCAACCAAAATTGCCGGTTTACCCGCAGCTGTTCAGGCAGAATTGCGTGGCATAAAAGCCGATATCGCCAAAGCCAATCCGAATGCAAAGGTTATTCTCTCTGGCGAATGGGCCGATGGAACCTGGGTGGATGACTCGATGCTGGCTTATTACCAGGCCAACATCAAGAATACGCACGACGACGTGGTGTTGTTCATGAAATTGCGCCAGCGCCTGCACCAAAAGCTGGGAAAGAGCACTTATGCACTCTTTGTTACAGGTCTCACCGATGCTCAATTGAAAGCATTACAAACCAAATATGCGACTAAAGCTGACTTCTATTCGGGGAGAGTTGAAAATGAATCGTTTATCGAGATATGACAAAAAGAAAGGAGTCTCAGTCGACAAATTGCTAGCTCGAATGAGACTCCCATGGGGCCGAAAATCAGCACATAAACTTCATGAAAACGAGAAAGAGCAACGAAATAATAACGATGACCAAACTCAAACACGTAGCAAAGAACCAATAAACAAACCCAGTTACCTACAATTAGGAGATATAAAGATACAAATATTTTTATCTCATGTCAAGTGTTTTTGAATATTTTTTAAGACAATGGAAAAAATAAATCGACATATCGTTCACCGTATCAACCTGGAGATGAATACCGGACGCGAACAGTTGGCATATTCACTGCATTCACGCCTCGATTATTTTCTGAATGACGACCTTCTTCCAAAATTTGAAAAACTGTTCGATCGAGCGAGCTCTCCGGATCAGATCAAACGATTTGATTCAATTGATCTTGAAATTAACATGGACGCAGCGGATAATCTGGCAGATGTAAGCGACGAAATTATCCGCACCCTTCAGGCAAAAATTGAAGCGGCAGACTTTGCTGCCAGTAGTTTGCCCGAAGAAATAGATCACGAGATATTTTTTAATCCGGACGAACCAGATATCAGACGACAATACCAGCAGATTGAAAAACAAATCATTCAAAAAGCCCGACAATTAAATCCTGAAACCAATCTGCATGAAATCTTTGTTCATTTCCTTGAAACCGGACAGATTCCCTGGTATGGTTCACCAACAGCACTCAAAGATTATATTCTGTCGATTGAAAACACGCCGGAACTTTTCCCGGACTATCCTGCTGCTCGATTGAAAGAAGTTTTTCGAGTCAATTCAAAAGCACTGAATCGGTTCTTTCATCAAATGAGTCCGGCATTTATCGAACGATTTATTTTGCGATTGGGTGCCTTGCAGTCAACGAATATTCCGGAACGCCTGGTACGATTACCAATCGGCCAACACGTTATGAAAAAATTGGTTTTCCGTTCGGTAATCATCCGGCTGATTGATCCAAACTACCGGATTCGGGAAAAGGAATTGAGGCAAATCAGCATCGAACTTCTGGCAGAAAAACAGGCCACAAAACGAACAGCAATCGCACTTCAAGTCGTTGAATTGTTCCAGTCCATTCTTCTGGAAGTCGCTGAGTCGTCGGGCAAAATAACCGCTGCAGGTTCTCTGCTGATGGAATTGGTATTGGCGAAAAATCAACCGGCACATTCGCAGAAGCCCTCCGAACAAGTTCGCCGAAATGACTATGAAGAGACAGTGAAGTCGGGGAAAAGCACCAACGCTGAATTGTTTGAAACGCAAACAGACGTTGAGCGCGATGATGATAGGTTTTCAGATTTTGAAAAAGATTCTCAGGTTGAAATTTACATTCAAAATGCCGGGCTAATCCTGACCCACCCATTTCTGTGGAATTTCCTGACCACCCTGAAATGTACTGATGGCAAAAACCAACTTTTACCTGAAAAGACATTCAAAGCCATTCATTTGCTCCATTACCTGGCTTCCGGAAAAGAAAACGATTTCGAATTTAACATGGCTTTCGAGAAATTCCTGTGCGGGGTACCGCAGGAAATGACAGTCGACCGTGAAATTGCAATCTCCGGAGAAGAAAAACTGGAATGCGACAATCTTTTAAGAACAATCATCGGTTATTGGCCAGCGTTAAAAAACACCTCGCCCGACGGACTTCGGCAACTGTTTTTCCAGCGAAACGGGAAGCTCACCCTTCAAAAATCGTCCTATAAACTATTTGTCGAACGGAAGGCACAGGACATCCTACTCGAAAAACTGGAATGGAATATTTCGATTGTCAAACTTCCATGGATGACTGAATTGCTTTTTGTGGAATGGTGATTTGCCTGAAAAAAATTAAACTATGAAAACAAATACAACCAAAACTTCAGAAAAAAGCCAGAGTAGCTCTCCTTTTTTTCGATCCGGAAATTCCGGGGGATTTTTGAGTGTTCAGGCCAAACTCAATGTTTCGGAACCTGGTGACCCATTCGAGATGGAAGCGGAACAAATGGCCAGTCAGGTGGTTGGGCAGTCGTCAGCCGAAAATTCCGGTTTTTTCTCGGCACCCATGCAGGTTCAGCCACTTGCTGAGAACGTAACACCTTTGTCTCCATCGGCGGAAGAGGACGAAAAAATGCTGATGCCATTTTCTGAAGACCAACCAAACCCGTTATTTTCCGGAGCAGAACAACACATCCGATCGGAACTGGGAGGAGGGACTTCGCTCGACGAACCCACCCGCCGAGCCATGGAAAAGAGTTTTGGCACCGATCTGGGACAAGTTAAAATTCATACCGATCAGGCGGCCGCGCAAATCAATCAACAATTGGGCGCTCACGCTTTTACCACCGGGAACGACATTTTCTTCAACTCCGGAAAATTTAATCCGGAGACCAAAGCCGGGAAACACTTGCTGGCGCACGAACTCACGCACACCATTCAACAAGGCAAAACAACAGTTGGCCAAACGCAGGTGCAACGATGGTCGCCGTTTTTAACTCCGGAAGAAGAACTGGCACAGGACAAAGCCGAATTCAGAAGCCGGAATTATGGCCCAATGACATATACTCAGGGTGCGGTAATTGGGTCGGGGTTTGAAGCCAGTTACTTGCCCGCCTCCAACAGCCTGAATATTACCGTTCGCGGCAAAATCAGGTTCGCCGATACGCTGACGGGAAGTACAGGCGCCTACTCATCGCCCAACCATTTCATGAATCAGGCTGGTTTCCCTGCAATTATGAATAACCTGCCTCCTGAAGTTCAGGCTCAAATCCTACCCTATTTTCAGTGGACCGACGAACAGAAACAGATACACATGATGCGGTTTAGGGCCAATCTGGCCGCAGCCACCTCCCTTTGGCAAGATACCGGCATGTCGTTTCAGGTGAATGAAACCGGATGGGAAGATGTGACCGCCACACCGCACATTACGCTGGATATTACCGAAGGCGACGCTGTTCACAATACCCAGGCAGGCGGACCATTTGGCCTGTTTACGGTGACCAATGAATCGACCAGCGACCATTTGCAAATTGAAATCGTAAAACAGCCTACCGCCAACGATGTTGCCGCCATCACCCAAATTATCACCAACCACAATGCCGCCACGGGTGCGAGTGTTAATAGTGGAATGATTCAGGGTGTGAGATCGTATCTGGGGAACGATCCCGGTGCACGAGGTTCAGCTCCGCAGGGCTTCAACAATTTTATGTCGCTCGAAAGTAACCGAAGTGATGATCCGAACAGTCAGTTCTACTTTACGTCGGTCAATTTTGCGAACAACGAAAGCACCATCTCCGAAGGCGAAATGGCTAATCTCGATGCATTTTTCAGCGACCCGAACATTCTGCTCGACAACGCAGATCGTGGTGTCGAAATCGACCTCACCGGCTATGCTTCAGCACCCGGAACCTCGGATTACAACTCGTCGCTCGTTGAAAGCCGGCTAACCTCCGTTCAAAATTATGTGGATGCAAAAATGGATAGTTCGAACCTGAATACCAACGTATCGACCACCACGCGTACAAATGATTCGGACACGAGCGCAGAAGAAGACCTGGCCAACAATCCAACCACGCACGATCCGGCCGATTATCGACGGGTGGACATCCTAATTACCCGGCCCGGCCGTGGTGGGCAAAATGTATTTGCGCATGAACTCGGACATGTTTTCGGACTTGGAGACGAATATGCTGAAGTTGGCAGCGGCTACAACCGGCCTACCGGAACAGCAGCTTCGCACGACCAACTGGCACGCGATGCCGGAGTCAGTGGCGGCGCTCTGGTTGCCGACGACGACCGGATGATGTCAACCGGAAATGTTGTTGGGGCAGCACATTATTCCACTTTTGCAGATGCACTGAACCAATTGACCTCAAAAAGCTGGAGAATTGTTTCTTCTTAGTATCTTTAAAATACAAAAACAAAACCTATGACTTCGCTAATTGGAAATGCCAACGGATTAAAACCGCATCACCTGAACGAGCTTCCGCTCTTCGAAAAAACCTACCTGCCACCCGACTACGGCGACAAACTAATTTCGCGTGTTTATCCCGACGGAAGTTTGTACTACCTGACGCAACCCCGCCTTCAGGAAAAATCGAATCCGGAAATGGAGAAATGGAATTTTATTGCCACAGTGACGCCAAAAGGGATAGCGGAAATTCAAAAAATCCTCGAAAAATGCAGTGAAGTTGACAGCGAAGTTGTGCATGGGGGAAATGTGAGAGGAGCAGTTATCTGGAAGATTGTCCACTTCAATCACATTCACGAAGTAGTTATTGCCGGAATACCCGAAGGGAAGTACCGCATCTTTCAGGAGCTCGATCCAATCATCAGCACAAATCTGGAGCCGGTTGGCTCGCACTAACTTTTACAAATATTCGCCGGATGAGTAAATCGAAATTATTGGGGCTGCTGAGAAACGTGATTCAAACGCGGCTCGACATCGAGCTAAAAGGGAAAGTGGCTGAAGTGCCGCGTCACCTGAATGAGCCTATCGAATCTTCGGAACTGACGCTTTTCATTCAGCAAAACAATCTGTCGGAAAACGAAGTTGCCACGCTGCTGATGGCGCTTGCCCCGCACCTTTCGCCCAACTTTTTCAATTCGATAATCGGCAACTACCTGCCCAATGGAGGCGACTTTCCGGAGTTTGGCGGAGTTAAAGGACGCAACCATCGTGGAATTTTACCCACCGGCGAAACCGTCTTGTTTGTTTTGGCCGGACACGACATGGAAAAACGCGCCGAACTGACCAAACTGTTTTCCGAAGATCATTTTTTTGCACGGAAAGGCGTTTTGCACCTCGAAGAAGTGCCTTCAGGAGAACCGCGAATGAGTGGCCGGCTGATTCTCGATCAGGAATATGTCGATTTATTTACATCCGGAGTTGTTTCGAAACCAAGGCTCAGCAACGACTTTCCGGCCCTACGCATTGAAACCGGGCTGAAATGGGATGACCTGATTTTGAACGAAAAAACTTCTGTTCAAATCAGGGAAATTGAAACCTGGCTGAAATACAACGACACATTGCTGAACGACTGGGGCATGAAAAACCGCATCAGGCAAGGGTACCGTGTTTTATTCACTGGTCCGCCCGGAACAGGAAAGACTATGACGGCCTGTTTGCTGGGGAAATACACCAACCGCGATGTTTACCGGATCGATCTTTCGATGGTGATTTCGAAATACATTGGCGAAACCGAGAAAAACCTGTCAAAACTCTTTAATCGCGCCGAAAACAAAGACTGGATTTTATTTTTCGACGAGGCTGATGCTTTGTTTGGAAAACGCACCGGAATTCGTGATGCGCACGACAAATACGCCAACCAGGAAGTTTCATATTTGCTGCAACGAATCGAAAATCACGCCGGACTAGTCATTTTGGCCACCAATATGAAAAACAACATCGACACATCGTTTACGCGCCGGTTCAATGCCATCATCGATTTTGAGAACCCGTCGGCCAAAGAACGATTGGAAATCTGGCAAAAAAATATTCCGCCAAAAATAAAGCTCGATAAACAAATTGAGTTGAACGAACTGGCCCGAAAATACGAAGTTACCGGAGCCAACATCGTTAACATCATCCATTTTGCCTGCCTGAAAACCCTGGAAAAGAAATCGAAAACCATTGGCTATTCCGATCTGATCGACGGCATCCGAAAGGAATATGCCAAAGAAGGAAAGATGGTCAATCTGAATATATAACTATAAGTAACTGTTTAAATTTTATTTTCTTGTTCCGTTAGGAACAAAATGTCGGTAGAATAAATGCAGGAAAGCTTGTCTTTTGTCCCGCACGGGACAACACAATGTTTGTTAATCACCATTTCTACCGACCTGTTTTCCCTACGGGAAATTCTTAAACAGTTTCTAAGTGTTACTTAAATAATTTATTGGTATAGGCGTTTAGACCGCCCAACATTTATATAATGCTACATTAGTAGCATGAATGAACGAAATCAATTTAAAGGTGTGAACTCAATTAAGTTCTATAA
>Ga0172367_10001664_pt1 | contig 31614 bp, 34 predicted proteins | sample Lak10m_FD_114542 | JGI IMG/M metagenome (GOLD analysis project Ga0172367, IMG submission 114542) | Freshwater microbial communities from Kabuno Bay, South-Kivu, Congo - kab_022012_10m | ecosystem: Environmental > Aquatic > Freshwater > Lake | place: Democratic Republic of the Congo: South-Kivu...
AAATAGACTTCCCTTGTCATTTGCCTTTCCTTTTATTTTTTTTATTTTATTTTTTATTTCTTCTAAATTTTTTTTTAAAAGACGTACCAAGAGTTGGAAAAAGACATGATCTAAAAGAAATTAATGATGGTTATGCAATTAATTTTTTATTTCCTAAAAAATTAGCTGAAATGGCTAATCCCAAAAATATAGCTGAACTTGAAAGAAGGAAAAAAGAAGTTATTATAAAAAAAGAAATCCAAGAAGAACTTTTAGAAAAAAATTTAGAAGAAATAAAAAATAAAATAATAAAAATAAAAGGAAAGGCAAATGACAAGGGAAGTCTATTTTCATCAATTCATAAAAAAGAAATAATAGAAGCAATGGAAAAAGAAAATCATATAGAAATAAAAGAAGAATTTATTATTTTAGAAAAACCAATAAAAGAAACAGGAGAGTTTGAAATACACATCGAAATCAAAAACAAAAAATCTTCATTTAAATTAATAGTAGAAAATATATAAAGCTTGACTCTTAAAATAAAGATGTTATTATATACTTAATAAAAAAAGTAGTTATTTAAAAATAAAAAAATGAAACATAAAAAGAAATATTTATATTTTAATAATTTTTTGTTATTTGAAGATTTTTTTAACGAATATCTTCCTGCTGTTAATACTCTTGAAAAGAGAATTACAAAGAAAGAAAATATTTTAAAGAGAGGGGATAGTTTAAAAAATATTACTCCTATAAAATTTCAAGAAATAAAAAATATAATAGAAAGAAACAAAAATTATATAAAAGATAAAGATGAAAAGAAAACTGCAATCCAATGTTTAATTGAACATGAAACTGAAGTTAGAGCTAAATTACAAAAAAATCCAAAAAAATTTAATAAAAAAATTTTGGAAGAAAAAATTATTTGGTCGATTACTATTGTTGAACGTTACAATCAGATAATAAAATGGAAAAATGATGATTCTATAAAAAGACGCTGTTTAAAAGTAATATTAAATGAATTATTTCTTCTTTCATATGGCTCTAGAAGAGGAACATTATTTGGCTTTAAATCATCTTTTTAAAAAACAAAAAACCCAACATCACGTCGGGTTTTTTTATTTAGTTTACATGGACAACTTTCTTTACAATAGTTTTTCCATTAAAATTTATTTTTCTTTTAATTCCAAATTTTACTATTCCTGGTTTAAGTGCAAAAAGAGTATGATCTTTCCCTATACTTACATTTTTTCCTGCCAATATTACTGTACCTCTTTGACGAATTATTACTGAACCAGTTTGAGCTTTTTGACCATCAGCAAGTTTAGTACCTAAATACTTTGGATTCGAATCTCTTAAATTTTTTGCTGTTCCACCAGCTTTTCTATGTGCCATATTGTTTTTATATTACTTAAAATGTTAAAATTAAACTTAATTAATGTGTTAAGAGTATAAACAATTTTATGGAAAAAATCAAGTCATTTATAGAAAGTGAAAAGGGAAAAGATATTTTAACTGTTTTAATTGTGATTTTAGTAGGATTAGGTGCATTCGAATTAGGTAGATTATCTAAACAAACTAACACAAATGACATCAAAATCAATTATAAAGGCCAAGAAGCCAGTTTAGTAGTGCCAACAATATCTAAATCATCAATTGATTCAACCACTTCTCAAAGCGTTGAAAATCAAAATTCGGGGGAGTATTTTGCCTCGAATAGAGGAAAAAAATATTATCCAATTAATTGTTCCGCAGGAAAAACTATTAAACAAGAAAATAGAATTTATTTTTCTACTACTACACAAGCAGAAACAGCAGGATACACACTTTCAGGTTCTTGTGAATAAAAGCCTTTATTTTTTAAAGGAAGTAGTGTTTATTAATTTAATACCACGTCGCACAATATATCTTTCGGGCATAGCTTCCTAGTTTTACTCAACATTATTTACTTTTGTTCCTATATTAATGTTAGATACAGTATTTTCTAAATCAGTTGATTTACCATCACGAATTCTTTCCATATTATTTGAAAAAGATTTCCATAAAAGATCTACAACCACTTTATTCCAAAAATAATTAGCTGGCTTTTTTAAATAATCATCCCAAAGATTTCTACTTTTTCCTCCAACATATTGTATATTGCTTTGAGCTTCTGGACTTTCTATAACTGATTTTATACTAATTTTATAATAACTAAGTACTAATATTAGTATAAAACCTAACACTAAAATACCAATAAGACTAATTCCTCCTTTCTTTTTTGTTTTATAAAAATTTTTCATATTTAAATTTTAAAATATTAAGTTAAAACACTATGAAAAATGTTTGAAATCCAATTAAAAATACCACTAACTGTAATATGAAAATAACTCATTAAAAAAACTATAACTAATATTAATAAAATTATTTTTAAAAAACCTCCTTGTTTATTATTATTTTTATTCATACTTATATTTTACCATAAATTAAAATATTAAAACAAGATTTACTTACTTGGAAAATAAATAGCTGGATTAAGATAAGCATTTGTAGCAGCTATAGGTTGAGTTAAAACCTTTCCTGGACAAGATTTACTTGGAAGAGTTTTAACATTTACAGCATCTTTTGGATAAATTCCAACATGTAAATGTGGTCCTGTGGAATAACCTGTATTGCCAGAATATCCGACAACTTCTCCACGAGAAACTCTTTGACCTTTACTTGCTCTAATAAGGGATAAATGTCCATAAGTGCTTGCTAAACCATTATCATATTTAATTAAAATAAATTTTCCAAAAGAAACTCCAGCACATTGCACATCTGTATCTCCTGTTCCAGCAACAATACCATCTGCTGCAGCCTTTACTGGTGTTCCAACAGCAGCTCTTAAATCCATTCCATTATGTACAGAACCCCATCTTGATCCAAAAGGAGAAGTTATATAAACATAATCAAGTGGCCAACTTAAAACTCCTTTTCCTGGTAATCTAGAAGGATCTAAAATATATTTTAATTGTGATTCATATTGTTCTAATTCTTTTTCAAAAGCTTCCTTTTTAGCCAATCTATCTTTTAAAAGATTTTGATAATTTGCTTCACTATTTTTTGTTTGTGTTAATAATTTATTTTTTTCTTTTGTATTTTGATCTACTATTTTTTTCTGATCAGCAAGTTTTGATTTAAGCACTAAAAGTTCATTTCTTGCATCTGTTGTATCTTTTATTGTACCTTCTAATTCACCTTTAACTAATTTTAATTCAGAAATTTTTTCTCTAATTTTTTCTCTAACTGACATCATATTATCTATATCATTCCATACTTCTGTAAAATTATTTTTTGATAATAAAGTTTCTGTTACATTAGAAATTTCTATTTCATTTATTCTTTTTAAATCCAATTTAATAGCTTCAAAATCATTATAAATAGCATCTTCTTTTGTTAAAATTTGAGAACTTAATCCTTCTATTTTTAAATTAGTTTTTTCAATTTTATTTTGAGTTAAAGCAATATCAGCACTTAACTTTTTAGCATTTAAATCAAGCTCTTTTAAAGAAACTGCCAAGGAATTTTTTTGTTGACCAAGACTATTTAATTGATTTTGATAAGATTTGATTTCTTGTTCTAATTTTTCAATATCAGAATTTTTTTGACTTATTTTGTTATTCAATTCTTGAGCAGTTTGAGCAAAAGAAAAAAACATTGGAATTATAAGAAAAATTCCTATAATAAAAAAACTAAATAGCCTTTTGTAATCTTGATATTGTTTCATTTTTTCCTAAAATTTCCGCAATAATAAAAGGATCAGGTGATTTATCTAAACCTGATAAAGCAAAGCGAATAGGATGCAGTAATTCGCCTTTAGAAGGCAATGACTCCCCTATTTTCATAAGAATTTCTTTAATGTTTTCTTTAGTAAAATTTTTTTCTTCTATTTTTATTAATTCATCCACTGCTTGTTTTAAATTTTTAGAAATTTTTTCAGCTGTAATATTTTTAAAAATTAATTTTTCTTTTTCATATCTTGGTTCTTTATAAAAGAAATTCAACTCCCCTATTTCAACTATTTTTTTAATGTCAGAAAATTTAGAAATTCTTTCTGAAATAATTGGAATTAATTTTTCACTATTTTTTATTTCTCGTAATTCTTTTGGCAAATATTCAAAAATTTTCTTCTTTAATTCTTCTGAATTTTTTTCAGCGAATAATTTAATATATTCTTTATTTATCCAATCTAATTTTTCATCATTCCATTGAGCTCCAGATTTTTGTATTCTTTCAACTTCAAAAACTTCTATAAGTTCTTTCATTGAAAATATTTCTCGATCATCACTAGGATGCCAACCTAACAATGCCATAAAATTAACCATAGCTTCCGGCAAATATCCTTCTTCTTTATATTCTAAAGAATCTTTTGCTCCATCACGTTTACCAAGTTTTTTATTTCCACCCTTACCCATAATATGAGGCAAACAAACAAAGATTGGAGGTTTAACATCTAATGCTTCATATAATGAAAGAAATTTTGGAATTGAAGAAATATATTCTTGCCCTCGAACAACATGAGTCACTCCCATTTCAATATCATCTACAATATGACAAAAATTATATGTTGGATACCCATCACTTTTAATTAAAACAAAATCATCTAACGCTTCAGGTCCTGCAGAAAGATCACCAAATACTATATCATTCCAATGATAACTTTTTATGTTTTCAACTTTAAAACGAAGAGGTTTTGTGCCATCCCATACCTTAAACTTTTCTGGTCTATGTTCTCTAAAAAGAAAAGCTTTTCCTTCTAATTCTGCTTTTTTACGAAACTTATTTACTTCATCCTCAGCATAAGGATCAGGATATGCTAAACCTTTATCGATTAATTTTTGAGCATATTTTTTATATAAATCTAATCTTTCTGATTGAATATAAGGAGCATGTGGACCTCCTATATCGGGACCTTCATCCCAGTTTATCCCAACCCATTTTAAAACTTTTAAAATATGTTCTGTTGCTCCTTTTACTTCTCTTTCTTTATCAGTATCCTCAATTCTTAAAATTAAAATTCCATTATTTTTCTTAGCTAGTAAATACGCATACAAAGCTGTTCGTAAATTACCAACATGCATAAAACCTGTCGGACTTGGCGCAAACCTTGTTACAACTTTATTTTCCATAAAGTCATTTTAACATTTATTTAATATAATTAAAATACTTTATTCTTCGTGAGATAAAGCAATATTTATCAATTCACGAGCAATTTTTTCTGCCGCATCTGGTTTACTAAAAGCTTTCGCATTATTAGACATTTTTAACCAAATATCTTTATTATCAACAATATTTCCTACTTCATGAACTAAAATATTTGCAGTCACATTCATTTCTTCAATAACCCTACAAGCTCCAGCTCTAGCATAATTAAAAGCATTCTTTTTTGCATGATCAGAATTTGAATCAGTAAATGGAATTAAAATTGAAGGAATTTCCCAAGATGCTATTTCAAAAATAGTTGACCCAGCTCTTGAAATAATAATACTTGATGCACCAGCTGCATTTTTCATTTGAAGTGATGATAAATATGCAAATGGTAAATATCTTCCTTTATTTTTATTTTCAGATAAAACAACATCTGCTTGACTACTAACTGCTTTGAAATTTTTGACACCAGTTTGATGAATTATTTGATACTTTTCTACTAATCGTGGTAATGAATCTAAAATTACATTATTAATTAATTCTGCGCCTTGAGATCCTCCTAAAATAAAAATTATCGGTAAATTAGATTCAAATTTAAAATATTCGATTGCTTTTCCTTTTTCTATTGGTTTTTCTAATTCCGATCTTATTGGTTGTCCTGTCCAAGCAACTTTCTCTATTGGAAAAAATTCTGCTGCTTCTTTAAAAGATACAGCAATTTTTTTTGCAAAACGTCCTGCCCATAAATTAACTCTTCCAGGAGCAGAATCTGATTCGTGAATCACAACTGGAATTCGTAAAATTTTAGCAGCAAAAATTGCAGGAAAACTTGCATAGCCACCTTTTCCAAAAATCACATCAGGATAAATTGAAAAAATTTTAATAACTGCTCGCAATACTCCAATTCCAGTTTTTAAAATATCAAAAAAATTCTTAATAGATTTATAAGTTCTCATTTTTCCAGCACTTATTTCTTGAAATTCTAAATTATTTTCTGATAAAGCTTGTCTATCATAAGGTTCATTAGAAATATAATAAAGCTTTGCGCCTATTATTTTTTCTTGATCAATTATTTGATTTGTTTTTTGGGCTACGGCAATTATTGGATAAAAATGTCCGCCTGTCCCACCTCCAGTAAAAACTATTTTCATTATTAAAAAATTAAATTATAAATTAAGTCGTTTTACGTTGATGTTTTGATATTTGAAGCACAATTCCCATTGCTGCTAAATAAATCATTAAAGATGTTCCACCTTGACTCATAAAAACAAGTGGCACACCAGTAAGAGGAAAAACTCCAACAATTGAAGCTATATTCATAAACGATTGCGCTGTAATAAGTATAACAATTCCAGCTACTAAAAGTCTACTGAATTGATCAGGCGAACGATTGGCAATGTAAAGACCACGCAAAGCAAAAATAACATAAAAAATAATTATTAATACAGAACCAAAAAACCCTAATTCTTCTCCAACAACTGCAAAAATAGAATCACCTTGAGGTTCTGGTAAATAACTAAATTTTTGAATACTTTGTCCAAGTCCACGTCCAGCTAAACCACCAGAACCAATGGCTATAAGTGATTGTTGAATTTGATAAGAAGAACCTTGTGGATCTTGTGAAGGATCTAAAAAAGTTTTTACACGATCTTGTAAATAAGGTGTAAAAAATATCAATGAACCAAATAAAATACTACTTCCTAAAAATGCTCCAAGAATATATTTCCAAGAAATTCCAGCCATTAAAAGCATTACAGATCCTGTTAAAAAAATTAAAATTAAACTTTTTGTATCTCGTTGTTTTAATAAAATACCAGCAATAATTCCTATCATTACAAAAAAAGGCAAAAGCCCAAACTTAAAATCTTTTATTCTATTTTTTGCCCATGAAAGCCAAGCAGCAAAATAAATTACAAAACCAAATTTTAAAAATTCTACTGGTTGAAAATTTCCAAATGATCCTAATTTTATCCATCGTTGTGCTCCACCGTGAGTCCAACCTAATTTGGGAATAAAAACTGCTGCTGTTAAAAGTATTGATCCTAAAAAAATATAAAAAGCATATTGACGCCAAAATTTATAATTTATTTTTAAACAAAAATACATTCCCAATAAACCAAGTCCAAGACCCTGAACAAGCTGACTAAATAAAACAGAATAAAAAATTTTTGAATTTTTTGCTAAAATTCCAAGAGAAGCAGAAATAAACATAATCAAACCTACTGAAATCAATAAAATTAAAACTATAAAAAAAAATTTATCTATCTTTTTTTCTCTCATTTAAAATTATTTTATCTACTTATAACTGCTAAAATTATTCCAATAATTGCAAAAATAATTGATAAAATCCAAAAACGCATTGTTACTTTATATGAAGGCCAGCCAAGTGCTTCAAAATGATGATGAATTGGCGCAATTTTAAAAATCTTTTTTCCATTTCTAAATTTTTTTGAAGTCATTTGTAATATTACTGAAAGAGAAGAAATAACCAGAGGCAAAGCAATTATTGGTAAAATCAAAACTGAATTTGTCAAAAAAGCTAATGTAGCCAAAGTTATTGTAAGTCCCATAATTCCAGTTTCACCCATATAAAATCGTGCTGGTGGAATATTAAACCAAAGAAAAGCTAAAATAGCTCCACCAACAACAGCTGAAAAAGCCGCCAAATTTATTTGATTATTTGTAAAAGCAATTACAGAATAAGATAAAAAAATAACAGAAAAAATTCCTCCTGAAAGTCCATCGATACCATCGATAACTCCTCCAGAAAAAGTTGCCAAAGCAACTAAAATAAAAACAGGAATAATCAAAATTCCTAAATAAATTTCTCCACCAAAAGGAACATGAATTGAAGTTATTCCTAATTTATAAAAAAACCAAAATCCAATTAAAAAAGAAATAAAAGTAATAATTAAAATTTTCCATTTACGCCAAGATTTATCATCACGGGCACATTTCCCTTTTCCAAAAATTTGCATAAAATCATCCCATAAACCAAGAAATGAACCAAGAAGCAAAGTAAAAAAAGGAATAAAAGTTTGATCTCTACTCAAAAAATTTAATTTCTCTGTAAAATTAGAATGAAATAAAATTGAAATTAAATAAAAAAGAATAGTAATAATAAGAGCTGAAAACCAAATAATTATTCCGCCAACTCTTGGAGTTTTTAATTCTTCTTGTTCATTATGAATTTTTTGAAATTCTAATCCAGTAGTTTCATTACGAGAATATTTCTTCCACATTTTATATTTATAAAAAAAATGAGTAGCAAGAGGTGTAATAAAAATTCCTGTAAAAAAAGCTAATGTTGTGGGAAGAAAAATTTTAACAAGATTAATAAACATATTATAAATTATAACTAATTTCTACTAATTTTTCCATATCTAAAAATCTTCCGTCCATACTTGAACCAAGAATAGTTATTGCTATTTCGTGATTTTCTTTATTTTTGAAAATTATACTCAAATTTCCTCCTGCTAGTTGCGTAAAACCTGTTTTTGAAAATAAAAGATTTGGAATTTTATTTACAATTAAATTAGTATTTTTTACATCATGTTCAAAACCAGATTGAGATTTTATTTTAATTTCTGAAAATATCGTGTTTTTAAATACTTCTGGATAAACTTTCAAAGCATATTTATTTAAAATATTCATATCATTTGCAGAAGAATAAGCGCCAGAAGTTTTTTCATCTATATCTAAACCTGTGCTATTAAAAAAAACTGTATTAACCATGCCAATTTCTTTAGATTTTTTGTTCATTTTTTCAATAAATACTTTATCATTTTTAGTTAATGCTTTTGCTCCATCATTTGAAGATAAAATTAAAGAAAATTTTACTAAATCTATAACTTTCCATTTTTCATTTAAGACAAGTCCGTTGTCACCTGTTTGATTTAATGCATCATAAGAAATTTCAATTTCATCTTCTGCTGAATAATTATTTAATGCAACTAAAACTGTCATAATTTTTGCGAGAGAAGCTATGGGAAGTTTTTTATATTGATTTTTACCATAAATTTCTTTTTGTTCAGTAATATCATAAACTGAAAAAGCTGTTGCATTTAAATCTAAATTAAAAAACATGTTTTCAATCTTTATTTTTTGTTCTTCTTGTTTTTTATATAATTCATTAGATTTAAAATTTGCAATAAAAAAGAAAATCGCCTCTAGGGCAATAAAAAGTAATATAAATAAAAAAAGATAATTATTAGTTTTCTTCATTTTTTAATTCTTCTTCTAAGTCTTTAACTGCAGTTAAAATTGAATTATTAACTTCGTTAAAATCAGGTAATTCTTCTACTGATTTAATTCCCATAAATGACAATAATTCAAAACTTGGTTTATAAATATATCTTCTACTGTCTTTTTTATCTAAAGTTTTTTCTATTAAACCACGAATAGCCATAGCTCGTAATGTAAAACTAGAATTAACACCTCGAACATAATCAATATCTGCACGGCTTGCTCCATTTTTATAAAGAATAATTGAAAGAGTTTCCAAGCTTGCTTTTGAAAGTTCTTTATTTAATTCTTCTTTTTGTAAATTTTCAATCAAATCTGAAAATTCTGGATTTGTGCCAAGAGTAATTTCATTTTCTTTTTCCATTAAAACAATTCCTCTATCAACTAATTTTGTATGTAAACTTACAATAGCCTCTATTATTTCTTCTCTAGAAACTTTTAAAATATCCATTAATTTTGTTATGGAAATAGATTCTCCTTTAAAAAATAAAATTGCTTCAATTTTTTGTTCTAAATTATTCATACATTTCTATTATTTCCACTTCACCTTCTGGTATTGAAAATTTTTCAATTATAATATCTTCGAAATTATTTTCCTGCGCTGCACAAAGTATTCCATTTCTTACAAGTTCTAGCATAGCAAGAAATCCTACAATTACAAACACTTTTTCTTGTTTATTTTTTGCTCCACCAGAAAATTCTTTAAAATTAATTTTTATAGAACTTTGAATTCTTTCTGTAAGTTTATCAATCATTTCTTCTATACTAATTACTTTTTTAACTTCTACTTCTAGCAAAAAAACTTTTTTGGGAATTCTACCAATAACATTTGAAGCAAAAGTCATCATGTTTTCTTTTGTGATTCTTTCATCTGGTAAAAAAACTAATGTTTCGTGGCCCCAAGTTCGTAGTTTTCTTTCCTGTGGAGCAAAAATAATTTTTTTTCCAAAATTTTCTTTTAAATTTCTTGCAAGTCTAGTATATCTTTCATAAAGTTTTAATCTGTCTTCTAAATTTTTTATATCTCCTTCTTCCTCTTGAGTTAAATTTAAATTTGGCAAAAGTGATCTTGATTTTATTAAAATTAAAGTCGCAGCAACTACAACAAAACTAGAAATTTCAGCTGGTGTTAAATTATTCAAACTATTTACATAATTCAAATAATCTTCCGTTACCTGCGCAAGCGAAATTTCGTTTATAAAAAGCTTTCTTTCTTCAACTAAATTTAAAAGTAGCCCAAACGGCCCTTCAAATCCTGTAGTTTTAATTTTATATATTTCACTTTCCACCCTTATATTATATAACTATTCCAAGTCTTTAACAACATTTTTTCGATTCAAATAAACAATTGTAAACTGCAAAACAGTTGCAAAAAGAACCCAAATGAAATAAGGAATGTTCACAAAAAACACCCATTTTATATACGGATAAATGACGAATAAACAGAAAATAAGCGAAAAAAGAACAATTATAATATCTACTGCTGCCAAATAATTATTTTTCAAACCGAATTGAATTGGTGTGAAAAGAAAATTAGAAATTAAATTCAAAATAAAAGGCAATGCTAAAACAAAAGGCAAACTTCCTTTTGCAACATTAAAAAATACAAATCCAAAAGAAATAAAAATTAAAACATAAAGAACGCTCCAAACAGGCCCAAAAAGCCAGCTTGGCGGAGCCCACTTTGGTTTTTTTAATTGAAAATACCATTCATAAGATTTTTTCATAATTTTATTATATCAATTAAAAATCCAGCAAACAATCGCATGGCTTTTTCTTTAAAATTTCTTTCTGCTCTTTAATAGTATTTATAAAAATTTTCTGCCCGCCTTTTCCTTTCGCAAATTTTTTATTCAAAGGCGAAAAATGTTTGTATCCTCTTTTTTTAAATTCTTTTACCAGCATTTCGTGCCTTTCATAAAGCGCTTTTGTTTTTCCTACCCAACGCAAAGTTTCCGGATGTTTTGAATATCCACCTTTTCCTTTGTGTTTAGTCAAAATATTCCAAATGCCATGAAGCTCTCTATGCTCCGCCAATAAATGTTTTCTGCACAAATGTTTTGGATGTATATCCCAAACTCTCATTTATTTTTTAATTTCAAATTTATTAATTTGCACTTTATTTTCATTTCCTCTGTGCGCCAAAATAAAAACAATCAAGACCAAAATCACTACTACAATTAAAATCAAAACCCATTTTTTTATTTTCATATATCCGTTAAGAAATTCTCAGAAATTTTACTACCACTCTTCGATAAATTTATAAAGCAAGCGGACTGGGGTGCCGAGAGCGCCTTGAGCGAGAAATTCCCCTGCCATTGAAGTCATACGTGGAGCTATATCTATATGAGCCCATTTATAACCTTTTATAAATTGATGTAAAAATATAGCTCCATAAGTCGCGCCACCATAACGGGAATCTTTATTGTGAACATTTGTAAGATCTCCTAGACTACCTTTTATTTCATTTTCATATTCTTCCCACATAGGAAGTCTCCAAACATAATCTCCTGTATATTCTGCTACTTTTTCTATCTTTTTTGAAAGTTCATCATCATCTGTAAAAATAGCTGATGCTCTTTCTCCGAGAGCTACCACTGCTGCACCAGTCAATGTAGCAATATCTATCACAACTTTTGGATTATATTTTTGAGAATAAGTTAACGCATCTGCAAGAATAACTCTACCTTCTGCATCTGTATTTAAAATTTCAATAGTTTTTCCTGACATAGAACGAACAATATCTCCAGGACGATAACTTTTTCCTGATGCCATATTTTCAACTGAAGGTATGAGCCCTATAACATTCTTTTTTAATTTCATTTTTGCAACAAGAGCCATCGTATGTATCACAGACGCCCCACCAGACATATCCATATTCATTCCAAGTAATGAAGAAGAAGGTTTTAAATTTATTCCACCGGAATCAAATGTTACACCTTTACCAACTAAAACTATAGGTGCTTCCCTCGGCCGTAGCCCTATGGGCGAGGCATTTTTCCCCTCACCCCAATATTCCATAATAATAAATTTTGATTCTTCGTCTGATCCACGCCCCACAGATAAAATAGCCTGCATTTTTAATTTCTCCATTTCTTTTTCTCCAAGCACTGTGACTTTCACAGGCAAACCTTTCACAGCTTCTTTTGCTTTTTCTGCTAAAATTTTTGGTGTCATATCTCCACCTGGAGTATTAGCTAATGATCTTGTTTTATTTACTTCTTTTGCAATAGCATCACCTTTTAAAATAGCATTTTCTACTGGTTCTTTAGTTCCAAAAACAAAAACTTCTTTAATTAAATTAAAACCTTCTACTGGAGGAGTCTTGTAATCAAGAAATTCATAATTTGCAAAATCAAGCTGAGTGCCCACTATCTCACCTATCTCTATATCAGTAAGTTTTAAATTTTTAAATATAAAATCTTCAAAATTAAAAGCAAGCTTTGGCATCTTTGCGCTTTTTGCCATTATCACCATTTTACGCACCAGCATATAAAGCTTTTTTAAATTCATCTTTTCGTCTGTCTCAGACTTTAAATAAAGAATCTTCATTGCATTTTCTTTTACAATCTCATCTTTATTTTTTGGTCCAATAGAAACAAAAAGCACATCATCCTTTAATTGTTTTATATTTCCTTTAAAAATTATTTTCATATTATTCTTCTTGAATTGAGAATCTTTGATCTATTCTTTCCATATCTCTTGGAAACATAGAAGCTTCTCTTATGTTTTTAAGTTCTAAAAATTGCATCGTTATACGTTCTGCTCCAAAAGCAAAACCTCCTTCAGGAGCAACACCATATTTAAATGCTTCCAAAAACATTTTTATTTTATTTGGATCCATTTTCCATTCTTCTACGTGATTCATCAATTGTTCATAATTATTGATTCTTCTCCCTCCACTTAACAATTCACGTCCACGACAAAGCAAATCCACTCCTTCATTAAATTCTGGACTCTCTTCACTTGGATAAACATAAAATGGTTTTGCTTTTGTTGGAAAACCGTAAACGAATACAAAATCAGAACCTGTTTCTTTTTTAATAATTTCAGAAATCTCTACCTCATCTTGAGAACTTAAATCCTTGTCTCCTCTATTATCTCTTCCATAAACTTCAAAAATTCTTTGTTGAGCTTCTGTCAAAGACATAGTAGGAGTCACGTCTATCATCACTGGAAGTTCTACTTTTAATAATTTCAAATGCTCAGAATTTTTTTCTTTTACTTGCTCTAAAATATATCTAATAGTTTCTTCAGCCATATCACGAACATCTTTCCAATTATCTATAAATGACATTTCAGCATCTAATGACACAACTTCAGTCAAATGTCTTGTAGTCGTACTTGGTTCAGCCCGAAAAATTTTATTTACAGAAAAAACTCTCTCAAAAGCAGTCATAACTATTTGTTTATAAAGTTGAGGTGATTGTGAAAGATATGCTTTTTTATCAAAATAATCAACTTGAAAAACTTCAGCTCCTCCTTCTGCTGTTGCTGGCACTATGCTTGGAGCTTGAAATTCAAAGAAATTATTTTTCTTCATAAATTCTCTAAAAGCATCTATTATAGTCTCTTGCACCTTAAAAATAGCTTGAATCTTAGGATGTCTTAAAACCAAAGCTCTATTGTCTAATTCTGTTACTAATTCCAAATTGTAGCCTTCAAATGACATATCAAAAGGAAGCTCTTTCGCTTGACTTAATACTTCTATTCCCGTAACTTCAAGCTCTACATCACCATTTAATACATCCACTTTTATATTCTTTTCTGGACGTTTATTTACAATACCTGTAACTTTCAAAACCCATTCAGGACGAATTGTTTTTGCCACTTCTATCGCTTCTATATGATTTGGTAAAGTAACACATTGCACTTTCCCACTCATATCACGCATATCAAAAAATACCATTTTCCCTTGATCACGACGCACATCAACCCAGCCTGCAATGATTATCTCTTTACCTACATGATCTTTTAAATCTTTTATATAAATTCTATTTTGCATTCTTAAAATATATCACAAAATCAGCAATAAAAAAAGGAGATCTTTAGCGGATCTCCTTTTTGTTTACTTTTTTCGCAAAGTTTTAAATTTCGCGAAAAAATACGGAATTTTTTCTATTTTTTCAAGTGTAAAATTTTCTTTTTTAATGCCTAAATAATTAAACACTTGATATATTTCGTGTTCAGAATAATGAACTAAACACAAAACATAATCATAAGAATTTTCTCCGAATAAAATATCATAAATATTTAATGCAAATAAGTTTGGGTTTTTAATTTTTTCTTGTCTGTTATCATTTTTATAAGTAAAACAACGACAAGCCAACTTATCTCCAAATGATTTAAACCTTAAATCACCGGTACAAATCACAGCAATACTAACATGATGTTTTGCTGTAAATCTTTTTCTAATTTGTTCAGCAAAATCAAGAAAAACTATTGCATCTGGAGAACTAACAACATCCAAAATATTAACTAAAACAATTTTTTTCATATTTTTAATATTTATTTAATGTTTACAAAAAATTTCTTATTTACACAATACAAAAAAACTTGTCTTTATGTCAAGTTGCAAAAATTATCTTAAAAAAATTTAAAAATAATCTATTTTAACTGCTTTACGAATTTCTCCCATTGTTGTTTTAGCAATTTCTTTAGCATTTTTAGTTCCGTCTTCTAAAATCTTCATAACTAATTCTGGATTTTTTGCTAAATTTTCTCTTTTCTCACGAATTGGCGCAATAAATTTTTCTAAAACTTCTATTAATCTCTTTTTTATAATTACGTCACCAAGCCCGCCTTTTTCATATTGTTTTTTTAATTCTGCAACTTCTTCTTTTTTATCATCAAAAATATCTAAATATATAAAAACAACATTACCATCAACCTTACCTTTGTCTTCGACGTGAATATGTTTTGGATCTGTATACATATTCATAACTTTTTTAGAAATTTCTTCATAACTATCAGAAAGATAAATTGCATTATTTAATGACTTACTCATTTTTGAATTTCCATCTATTCCAACAAGTCTTGGTATATTACCAACTAAATGTTTTACACGACTAAAAATTTCACCATATAAACGATTAAAACTATCAACAATTTCATTAACCTGTTCTAAAACTGGCAATTGATCTTCACCGACTGGAATTAAATTTGCTTTTGCAAAAAGAATATCAGCAGCTTGAGAAATTGGATAAGTTAAAAATCCTGCTGGAACATCTTCACCATAACCTTTATCTTTCATTTCACTTTTTACAGTTGGATTTCTTTTTAATCGCGCTAAAGTTACAAGATTCAAAAATAAAACTGTAAGTTCTGCAATTTCTGGAATTTCTGATTGAATAAACATTGTTGTTTTTTTAGGATCAAGCCCACAAGCCAAATTATCAAGAACAACTTCTAAAACATTACTACGAATTTTTTCAGGATTTTCTGAATTATCAGTAAGACCTTGAATATCAGCAATCATATAAAAAGATTTATCTGCTTCATCTTGTAATTTAATTCTATTTTGTATAGAACCAACAAAATGTCCAAGATGCAATTTGCCAGTTGGACGATCTCCTGTAAGTACAATTTTTGTGTCTTTTGTCATAAATAAATATTATCATATTTCAATGATTTCAGCATGGATATTTTTCCCCATTTTAATAACATATTTAATAACTTTTAAATTTTGACTATTTTTTTACTATGTTAGAATGGCACTATGGTAAAAACAAGAAAAAATGAATTACGAATTCCTCCTCAAAATATTGATTCAGAAAAAGCTGTTTTAGGTTCTATAATGTTACGTAAAGATGCTATTCAAGAAGTTGAAGATATACTTATTCCAGATTCTTTTTACGTTGAAAAACATAAAATGATTTTTCAGGCAATGCTAGATTTAGCTTCAAAAAATGAACCAATTGATATGCTTTCACTTTCTACAAAATTAAGCGAGCAAAAATTAATTGAAGCAATTGGTGGAAATCAATATCTTGCAGAAATAGTAAATGTTGTTCCATCTTCCACAAATGTAAAACACTATGCAGAAATTGTTCAAAAAAAATTTACACTTAGAAGTTTAATTGAAGCATCTGATTATGTTTCTGAATTGGCTTTTTCAGAAAGTGATGATCATTTAGATGATATTTTAGATTTAGCTGAAAAAAAAATGTTTAATGTTGTTTCTTCACCAAAAAATCAAAAATTTACAAGTTTAAAAAGTGCTATTCCGGAAGCTTGGGAACGTCTTGAAAAATTACACGAATATAAAGGTATGCTTCGTGGTATTCCAACCGGCTTTAGAGATCTTGATACAATTCTTTCCGGTTTACAAAATTCTGATTTGATAATTCTTGCAGCAAGACCAAGTATGGGAAAAACTACACTAGCTCTTGATATTGCACGAATGTCTGCAATTTTACATGAAAAATCTGTTGGAATTTTTTCTCTAGAAATGTCTACTCAACAGTTAGTAGATAGAATGATGGCAGCAGAATCAAGAGTTAATGCTTGGAATTTACGAACTGGACGCTTATCGGCTGATAAAGAATTTTCTCAAATTCGAGATTCGCTTGATAAATTATCAAAAGCAAAAATTTATATTGACGATCAACCAGGAAATTCCATTGTAAGAATGAAAGCAATTTCACGCAGACTAAAAGCAGAAAAAGGATTAGATTTAATTATTGTTGATTACTTGCAATTAATGACAACTTCAAAAAATTATGATTCAATGGTGAATCAAGTTACAGAAATTTCAAGATCATTAAAAAGTTTAGCAAAAGAATTGGATGTGCCAGTTCTTGCTCTTTCACAGCTTTCTCGTGCAGTTGAATCACGTGGAGGTAAACCTCGCCTTTCAGACCTTCGTGATTCAGGATCTATTGAACAAGACGCTGATGTAGTAATGTTTATTCACAGAGAAGATAAAGGAAAAGATGAATCAGAAAAAACAAATATCGCTGAAATTTTAATTGAAAAACACCGAAATGGACCAGTCGGAAAAGTCGATTTGTATTTTGATGAAAAAACTACAACATTTTTGAGCTTGGAAAAAAGCAGCGTTAGTGAATTTTCAGCATCAAAAATCGCCGACCAATTAGATGAATTTTAAAATAAAATGGATACTATAGAAAAATTAACAGAACTTTTTAAGGAATTTCCAGGAATCGGTGAAAGACAAGCTCGACGTTTTGTTTATTTTTTAATGTTTAAAAATTCAGGATATACTGATAATTTAACAAAATTAATTGCTGAATTAAAAAAAGAAATCTCGCAATGCAATGAGTGTTTTCGTTTTTTTATAAATAAAAAAGAAAATAAAATATGTAATATCTGCTCTGATATAAATATAGATAATTCTACTATTATGATAATTGAAAAAGATTCTGATTTAGAAAGTATATTAAAAAGTAGAATCTACCATGGAAAATATTTTGTATTGGGTGGCTTAGTACCTATTGTTGAAAAAAATACAAAAAATAGAGTTAGAGTTGAAGAATTAATTTCAAAAATAAAAAAAGATTCAAAAAATGGATTGAAAGAAATAATTTTGGCTTTTTCATTAAATCCACAAGGCGACCACACTGATTTTTATATTAGAAATGAAATACAAAATTTAGCTGACTCACTTAATATAAAAATATCATCTCTAGGCCGTGGACTTTCCACTGGAACTGAACTTGAATATTCAGATAATGAAACTATAAAAAATGCTCTAAAAAATAGACAATAAAAAAAACCCCTAAATAATATAGGGGTTTTTGTTTGCACTTTTATACAACCTTAACTTCTGTATTCTTGATAAGTCTTTTTTCAATTGCAATTCTTTCTTTAAAAGCTTTTTCTATTTTACGGGCCATAAAATCAGCTTTTGCTTGATGATCTTTTTCTTTGAATCCAAAGAAAGAATTTTTCTTGAGTTCTTTTACAAGTTTAAAAGCCTTTTGAGATTCTTCCAGAGTTGCTCTTTCTACTGGTTTTTTCCATTCTTCTTTTGCCCATCCCCATTCTTGCGAAGGAACAAAAGGATATCTTTTTTTTATTTCACCAAAAGAAATAAATCTTTCCCCGTTTTTTTTCATATAGAAAAAAATTGGTTTTTTGTTCTCAACAAAACAAATGAACATTACACCTTCTATAAGTGTCATAATTTTTTTCACGCTGAATTTCTGAGTGTTTTGAGTATTTTCCATAATTTTTTGTTTTTTTGTTTATATTATTTTTTATGAACATTTTATTTGTTGAAAGTATACCAAATTTATTGTATTTTGTCAAGTCTTTCTAAAAACAAAAAACGCTTAGTATTTAAAACTAAACGTTTTAAAAATGATTAAAATAACTTTTTAATGATTTTTTAAAAGATATTCTTTAAGATTTTTTTGCTTTTGTTTTTCCTTTTTATTTTTTGATATTAAAAAAACTAGAAATGAAGGAAATTCTATTATTAGACATAATAAAAAGATATCAAAAAAAGTATTTATTGAAATTGTACCCAATAAAAATAAAAATAGAAGAAGGAAATGAATAAAAAATAATTCAAATAAATCTGTTTTTTTTTTCTCAAAAAAATAAACATATGAACTAATTAGTAAAAAAATACTTAAAATACAAGGATACAACCAAAAATCTTTAAAAAGACTAGTGGCAGTTTTTTTTATTCCAACATTATCAAAAAACAAAATATCATCACCAACAATTCTCAATTCCCTTTTTATATAAGTTTCTTCGCCAAACAAATGTGTCCAGCGTGGAACTAAAGAATCAGGAAGAGTTGCTTTCTGATTTTCAGTAAAACTTGCAAATAAAAAAGTAATAGAATCGTTAATATAATTTCTGGCATTTCCTATAATAGAAAATATCCTAACTGTATCAGTTATTCTATTTATTTGTTCTGTTTGTTTTCTTAAACAAGAAGTAATTATTTTTTCTTCTACTATATGCAGAATAAAAAGTTTGCTTTTGTCGGCAGTTAAAATTGCTTGTTTTTCAAAACTAGAATTTTTACTTGTTTTGATTTGCGCAGAAATTTTTATCGTTATGCCTAGCACAACAAATAAAATAATAATCAGTTTTTTCATTTTTTATATTTTTGAGTTTATGTAAAAGAAATTTATTTAAATATATAATAACATATTTAAGAGTGTTTCGTCAATAAAAAAATCTCCAAGGATTTGAAGATTTTTTTATTTTATAGAATTAATTTTTACTTTAAAATATGGTTGTCTGTGTCCGTTTCGGCGAAGATAACGAGATTTTTGTTTATATTTTACAACTAAAACTTTGCGAGTTCTTCCAATTTCTACTATTTCTGCAGAAACTTTTGCACCCTTAATAACAGGAGTTCCAATAGTTGTATCTTTTCCATCATCCACCAAAAGAACTTGATCAAAAGTAAGTTTATCACCTTTCTTGTATTCACCTTTTATTTTTTCAATAGAAATAAGGTCTCCTTTTGAGACTTTATACTGTTTTCCACCTGTTTTTATAACTGCAAATTCCATAATGTATATATTAACAAAATTTTGAGAAAATGCAAGTTTTTGCTATAATTTACCTAATATGCAAACAAAAATTATTGAAAGGTATTTCTTTTTTGGTTTATTATTATCAACTTTGATTTTTATTTTTTTTATTTTTAAACCTTTTTGGATAGTTTTAATTCTTGGAGCGTCATTTACAGTTGTTCTTTATCCAATTTACAAATATTTTAATAAATATATATCAAGTTGGCTTTCAGCTTTTGTAATAGTATTTCTTTTTGCTTTAATAATTTGCGGTCCAATTTTAGGAATTGGAGCAATGGTTTTTAATCAATCACAAAATGTTTATCATAATGTCATAAATAATGGTGGCGCAGAAAATTTTATAACTTCAATAAATACAACAATCAACAACATGTTGCCAGAAGGACTTACTTTTGACGCGCATGAAAAAGTTTCAAGTTTTGTTTCTTTTCTCTCAAATAATATATCTAAAATATTCAGTTCAACTTTCTCAACTTTATTTTCTTTTATTTTAATGCTTGTAAGTATTTTTTATTTCTTAAAAGATGGAAAACGTTGGGAAAAAGAAATAATAAAATTAAGTCCACTTTCAAATAAAGATGATCAAAAAATAATTAAAAGACTTACTGAAACAATAAACGGAGTTATAAAAGGAACTCTTTTTGTAGCTTTAATACAAGGTATATTAATGGGAATTGGTTTGGCTATTTTTAATGTTCCAAATCCTGCACTTTGGGGAGTTCTAACAATAATTGCTTCTTTAATTCCTTCTGTTGGAACATCTATTATTTCAATTCCAGCAATAATTTTTTTATACACAGCAGGACATTTTTTTAATGCGGTGGGTTTATTAATATGGGCAGTTATAATGGTGGGAATGATTGATAATTTTTTAAGTCCACGCATTATTGGCAAAAAAATAAAAATTCCTTCTTTTATAATTCTATTTTCAGTGCTTGGAGGAATATCATTTTTAGGTCCAGTTGGAATACTTATCGGACCGCTTGCCGTAAGTTTGCTTTATACTCTTGTTTCAATTTACAGAAATGAATTCAAATAAAATAAAATTTTATAACACTTTATCGAGAACAAAAAAAGATTTTACTCCTTTATTAAAAGAAGAAGTCAAAATATATTCCTGTGGCCCAACAGTTTACAATCATACGCATATTGGAAATTTGCGCGCTTTTGTTTTTGCTGATTTATTATGTCGCACTCTTCGATATAATAATTTAAAAGTAAAACAAATAATAAATATTACTGACATCGGCCATCTTTCAAGCGATGGAGATTCTGGTGATGATAAAATGACGAAAGGTCTTTTGCGAGAAGGAAAAGAATTAAATTTAGAAAATATGCGAAAACTCGCAGAATTTTATACTGAAAGTTTTAAAAAAGATTTAAAAATATTAAATATAGAAATGCCACAGGGAATGTATTTTGCAAGCGACTATATTAAAGAAGACATAAATTTAATAAAAAAATTAGAAGAAAAAAAATATACATATAAAACTAGCGACGGAATTTATTTTGATACTTCTAAGATGCCTGATTATGGAATTCTTTGGGGAGGAAAAAGAATTCATAATGAAAATGAAACTAGAATTGCAATAAATTTAGAGAAAAAAAATCCTGAAGATTTTGCTCTTTGGAAATTTAATGACAAAATTGGTTTTGAATCTATTTTTGGAAAAGGTTTCCCCGGCTGGCATATTGAATGTTCTGCTATGTCTATGAAATTTTTAGGAGAACAATTTGATATTCATACAGGTGGAATTGATTTAATTTCAACACATCACACAAATGAAATTGCTCAATCAGAATGCGCGACCGGCAAAAAACCATTTGTTAAATTTTGGATGCATAACGAATTTGTAGATACAGCTGGTGAAAAAATGGCAAAATCATCTGGAAATTTTTTAAGACTTGAAAGTCTGATTGAAAAAAACATAAATCCTATTACCTATCGATTTTGGCTTTTAATGGCAAGTTATAGAACAAAAGTAAATTTCGTATGGGAAGCTATAGAGGGCGCAAATACAGCCTTAAAACGCCTTTTTAGGCTTTATATTGAACTTGGCAACGCAATTGGAAAAGTTAACAATGAATATAAAAACAAATTTTTAGAATATATAAATGACGATTTGGATACGCCAAAAGCTCTTGTTTTACTGTGGGATTTGATCAAAGATGAAAAAGTTTCTTCTGCCGACAAAAAAGCTACCGTTCTAGATTTTGATAAAGTTTTAGGTTTAGGTTTTGAAAATTTAAAAGAAGAAAAAATTCCAGAAGAAGTTTTAAAATTAGTAAAAGAACGCGAAGAAGCTCGAAAAAATAAAGATTTCAAAAAATCAGATAAATTGCGAAATGAAATAAATTCTCTTGGCTACGAAATAAAAGATAATTCCGAAAATTATAAAATAGAAAAAATTTAATTATTTATCCCAACTAAATCCTCTTCCAAAATGTCCCCATTTTGAAGTTTCGGCAAATTTTACTTCGTCTAGTTTTAAAAGTTTTTTTATGCCAGCTGGTGTTAAATCATATTTTTTCAAATCTATATTTTCTTCTCTCCCGTCGCACACAGCAATTGCCATAACTGGTTCAGGCTTTCCTATGCAGTAAGCTAATTTTATAAAAACTTCCCTCGCTTTTCCATTTTTTACAAAATCAACAGCAATTTTTCTAGCAATATAAGCTCCTGAACGATCTACTTTTGTATAATCTTTACCAGAAAAAGAACCTCCACCTATTGGGATTTCTGGACCATAATTATCAATTATAAGTTTTCTTCCAGAAAGACCTGTATCAGCATCGAAGCCACCTTGTGACCACTCACCTGCTTGATTAATTAAATACTCTTCACTTTCAATTATGCTTTTTACTAAAGATAATAAATCTTCATTTTTTGAATTCTGAAAACTAACTACTACTGTTTTTATTTTTTCACCATCTAAAGTAACTTGCACTTTCCCATCATAAGGATATTTTTCATAAACTTTCATGCAAAGATCACGAGCAAGATCATATTCTTTTGGCATCATACTTAATGTTTCAGATGTGGCATAACCTTTCATGATTCCTTGATCACCAGCACCACCGATGTCTACCCCACGCGCAATTTCAGGACTTTGTTTTGATAAATTTATTGTCACATTATAACTAGATCCAACTATTTCTTTTACTAAAAATTCTAAATCAGGATTTGCACTACTAGTAACTTCACCATTTATAGAAATCAAATTATGACCTCCCATCACCTCTATAGCAACGCGACTATTCTTATCTTCCTTTAAATAAGCATCTAAAATAGAATCTGCAATAAAATCACAGATTTTATCTGGGTGACCTGGGCTTACAAATTCCGCTGTTTTTATACTCATATATAGCCTTAAGCCTAACAAATTTATAGATGCTTTGCAAAAAAACATTTATCTAGTATCATTAATTCTGTTACTAATAAATAAAAATTTTTATGATAGATACAGTTGTAAACACAAAAAATTTAAAAGAAGCTGATGTAGTGATATTAAGTGCTCCTTATGAAAAAGGTGTTTCTTTTATGGGAGGCACATCAAAAGCGCCAAAAAAAATATTAGATTGTCTAAACAACAATCTAGAGCTTTTTGATATTAATTTTCTTTGTGAACCAGCAAAAAAACTAAAAACATACCATAAAGAAATTAAAAATATCAAAAAACTTTCTCCAGAAAAAGCTATTAAAAAAATAAAAGATGAATACGAAAAATCATTTAATGAAAACAAATTTATCATTATGCTTGGAGGCGAACATACAGTATCTATAGGAGCGTTTAATGCAATTTCAAAAAAAGAAAATCCAAAAGATATAACTATCGTCCAAATAGATGCTCATCAAGACTTGCGTAATGATAATAGCGACTATAGTTCACATCCTACAAAATACGCACATTCTTGCGCAATGCGTAGGCCACATGAATTAGGATTTAATTTAGTACAAGTTGGTATTCGAACTTTTTCAAAAAATGAATATGAATATTGGCAAGAAAACAAAAACACTATTAGTGTTTTTGAATGGACTGAAAAAACTAAAAATCCTCCAGAAATAAGTGAAATAATTTCATCTATAAAAACAAATAAAGTTTATTTAACTATTGATGTTGATGGATTTGATCCTTCATGTATGCCTGGCACTGGTACTCCTGTCCAAGGAGGACTCAAATGGAAATATGGTTTAGATTTAATAGAGAAAATCATAGAAGCAAAAAATGTTATTGGGGTAGATATAGTAGAAGTATCTCCACAAAAAGATTGTGTTCTGACAGAGTTCGGAGCAGCTTCGATTTGCTATAAAATAATGGCAAATAAATTAAAAACTAAATTACTTTCTTAAAAATTCTTTTTCGATAAATAGTAAAAATGATAATTATATTTATGATTATCAAATAAACATTAAAAGAATAGATAGAAAAAATCCAATTCTTAATAATTAATAAAGATAGAATATTACTTATTAAACCTGAGAAATATATAGCACTGGTTTCAGTTTCTGGGAAATTCCAAGACTTTTTTATTGTAGGAATAGCGGCTAATCCATCACTTGCTATCGCAAATAATATTGAAATTCCTAATTTATGAGTAAAAATATAAAGCACTAGCGCCAATAAAGAAATCAACCCGCAAATAACATCAAATCTAGTTATTTTCCAATATGCATTTCTATTAAAAATAGAAAAGAGTAAAACAAGCAAAGGACCAAATCCTGCCATAAATACACTAAGAGTAGAAAGCCCAGCTCCAGCTTTTAATTGCAAAAATACCCCGATAAAAGGAGCCAGTGTCCAAATAAACCAAGAAACTAAATTTGGTTTTGTGCCACTATAAAAAATTCCACGAATATACCAAATCGTGCAAACAAAATTTATTAAAACCCCTACAAAAATAATCTTCTCCGGAAACATAAGCAAATCATAGCAAAAAATATTAAAATAGGTAAATAAAAAAACCACGACATTAGTCGTGGTAAAAAAGATTTTTAATCTTACCAATTCCATTCCCAGTGGGACCCTATAGTTTTATACTCAGGGATTTTTGATTTATGATACTGAGATGATGGCATTTTCTCTAACTTACCAGTTTTCATGTTTAGATAATCATTATATCTTTCATGAACACCAGTGATAGTTACAATAAACATAAAAGTAAAAATCGAAATAAAGCTAATTGCTATTATTCCAAAAAAAACAATAAAAAACTTTCTCATAATATTTGGTTTTAATTGGTTTTCAAAAAAGACAAAATCTCCTATGAAAACCAATCAAAATTAATATCAAAGAACTTTAAACTACGAGAAGTATATCATATTTAAATATAAATGTCAAGGTAAATAACCCTTATAAAATAAGAGTATTTTACTTTATACTTTATGAACTTTATAAACTTTCTACTTCTACATCCCCTCTTTCTTAAGTTCTTCTAAAAGCTCGTGAGCTCTTTTTGAAATCTTAGTTGGTATTTTAACATTTATTTTTATATACACATCTCCAGCTTTACCATTTTTAATAGTCTCTCCATAACCTGTCATTTTAAGACTTTCACCGCTACGAATACCTGCTGGTATTTTGATTGTTATTTCTTTATGTCCAGTTATAACTATTTTTTTCTCTGTTCCTAAAATAGAATCTATAAATGAAATTTGAATTTCGGTTTGGAAATCTCGTCCACGAGGAGTTCGTGTTCTAAAACCACTCATCCCTCCTCCAAAAAAATCTGAAAAAATATCATTTAAATTTCCAAAATCAAATTCTGCTCCCCCATTTTGAAAACCAGAAAAATCAAAACCTCCAAAACCTTGCTGATATCCAGCATTTCCACCCATATTTTCAAAACCAGAACCAAATTGATCGTATTTTGAACGTTTTGAGTCATCTGAAAGAACTTGGTAAGCTTCATTTGCTTCTTTAAATTTTTTTTCATCTCCACCTTTTTTGTCAGGATGATATTTTTGCGCCAATTTATAAAAAGCTTTTTTAATTTCTTCTTTTGAGGCATTTTTTTCTACTCCTAATGTTTTATAGTGGTCTTTTTTCATAAATCTTAAATATTATACTCAGTCTTTAATATCGGTCAAGCATTTTTGATATCTAATTTTTTAATTAATTAATCTTATTGCATCATCTTTTGTTATAGAATATTTTTCTCTAGAAATATTTATAATTTCTTCTTTATTTGAAGAATGAGTTGGTGGTAAAACTTTTAAAGTTTCAGCTGAAAAAGGATCATAAGATTCTCCATCAATTGTCATTTTTACATACATTTCACCAACTGCAAGATTAATCATATCTTTGACATCAAAAATAGGAGCAAATTCAGGTTTCATTTTTACTGCATCTTCTCCACCAAGACGAAAAACAATAACACTTCCACAATTACCTAAAACAGCTTGATGTATTCTTGGAAATATTTGACCAACATATTGATGTGCAATAGTTAAATTAAAAGCATATTTTTTTGCTTCAGATAAAATATTTTCAAAAGTATTGGTTACAACATTTTGAAATTCATCTATATATAAATAAAAATCTTTTCGATCTTTTTCCATCAAAGCAGCACGTTCCATACCAGCTTGTTTTATTTTAGTTAAAAACATAGAACCTAAAAAACTGGCATTTTCTTCACCAAGACGACCTTTTGACAAATTTATTAAAATAATTTTTTGTTCGCTTATTAATTTTGTAATATCTATTTTATTTTCTTTCTGTGCAAAAATATTTCTAAGTAAAGGATCAGACAAAAATTGTCCAAGTTTATTTACAAGTGGAATAATAGCATCAGTGTGAAATCTTTCAGACCATTCTGTAAATTCAATTTCAAAAAATCTTTTTACCATATCATCAGTAATATATTCAATTACTTTTTGTCTATAATTTTTATCAGTAAGCATAGAAATCATTCCTCTCATTGTTGCATCTGGGTAATCTAAAAGAGCTAAACAAGTAAAACGAAAAACATGCTCAAGACGTGGTGTCCATGCTGTTGTTCCAAATTGTTTTTGAAAAACTTCAATCAACCCTTGGGTTAATTGAAACTTAAACATTGGATCAACATCTGCTAATGGATTAAAAGACACTGGAAAATTAATATCTGTAGGATTAATAATACAAACATCATTAATACGTTCTTTTGGAATATAATCAAGAACTGTGTCTACCATATCACCATGAGGATCAATTAAACACAAACCATGACCATAGGTAATATCTTGGCGAACAAAAAGCTCAAGTAATTTTGTCTTTCCTACACCAGCTTTTCCAATAATATATAAATGTCTTCTACGATCAACTCTCTTTATTCCAAAAATAAATTTTTTTTCTTCTAATGCTGCAACATAATTCGTACGTCCAATAAAAGAAGCTTCTTCAGGTTTTACTTTTCCAAAAACTGGTAATTCTGGTGGAGGTGGAGCATATTTAATTATTTGAACTCTATTCTCTTTTGCCATTTTTATATATTACTATAATTTTGACTTATTTTCAATAGATATTTTTTAATTTAATCTTTCAAACATCTAACAGACCAACCATTCATAAAAGTATTTTCCTGACGAAGAATAGCAGAACCATCAGTAATACTTATACGTCGATTCCAAAAATATGTTGGATGAGAATCATCAATAGAAGAAGACAAAAGACGAAAAGCTTTTCCAATTTGAACAAAAGTACCAGTTGGACCACGACCACCAGCTGGAAGACCTGTAAAAAGAGAAGAGTTAGTAGCTCCAGTGTTTGGGCTATCCCAATGGGCAGTACCAGATTCTTTTAATTTACCTCCGGCATTAAGACAATCAGAAGTAGCTTCTCGACTAGCAACACAAGTATTTGGAGAATCAGTTAAATAATTTTCTAAGATAAATTGTTCTGCGTCAGTTGGTATATGCCAACCTGTAGGACAAATTCCCTGTGCACCTTCTATAAAAGAATCTTCTATTAAAGAATATTCCATAGCTTCAGGCAAATTATATAAACCTCCATAGGTCAAACAATAATTAAAATCATTATTATAACAATATTTTTCTAAAATACTATTATCTGTCATATTAGTAACACCTGAAATTATATTTCCTACATTCATATTTTGTTTTGTCCAACATTGAGTACCTATTTGTACTGTGTCATAAGTACACTTATCATAATATGGGTCACTTTCATTACAAGTATGTTCAGCGGTAGAAACAACAATAACTTGATTACTTCCACAAACCCATGCAAAATTAGCAGTTACTGAAATATTATCTGTAACATTTAAATCCGTTCTAGGATTATCAGTTGAAGCATCAGACCAATCAACAAAAGAATAATTAGGATCTGGTACAGCAGTTACACTAGTTCCATTATGACCTTTAACAATTCTTTGATTTGTATCTCCTGTTAAAGTTCCATTACTTCCTGCAGTATAGTGTAATGAAACGTAATGGGTAATACTTCCACTGTATTTAATAGAACATGAAAATCCTGTAATTGAGTTATATATTTGTCCATTTGTACATGGTGTAGTTGGTATTGTTGTAATTTTTGTATCACATTTATTAAGTATTGCTCTAGTTAAAGATCCCACATATCCATCACCTTTTAATTTATTATCTTTTTGATATTTAATTACTGCTAATTTAGTTAAATTACCAAAGTAAGTAGTTTCCTTGTCTTTAGAACCTATTCCTGTTGTAGCTAAAGGATAGTTATTATTATTTAAATATTGCTGTAATAATTTTACTTCATTATTATTACTTCCTTTTTTAAGATTTAGAGTTAAGTTATTACATGCATAAGTGGTAGAGAAGATGGAAAGAGAAAAGAGAAAAATTATGAGAGTGAATATAGTGAATATGAGGTTTTTTAAGTTTGTTTTTGGGTTCATGGTATTTTTTATTCTAAAATTTTTCTTAATATATCTTCTGGAACTTCACGAATTTTTTCTGAAGAAGCAATTGCAGATTGAGAAGGTTGTTGTATTTTTTGTTTTTCTGGTTTTTTTTCTTCTTGTTTTTCAACTAATTTTTCTTTTTGTGAAATTAAATTTTTTAACTTATTCATATCTTCAGCACTTGCTGAACGATCATTTAAATTATTAACGATTTGTGGTTTTGAAGAATTTAATTTACTTAATGAAATAAATGGCTGTGTTTCTTTTTTAACTTCCTGTTTTATTTCTGGTTTTTTTTCTAATTGATCATTTAAAAATTTATTATCATTTAAAGTTTTATTTAAAATTTCTCTCAAGGCTAAATTTTCACCAGTTACTTTTGGTTTTTGTGTATAATTTTTATTCGGCACAAAAACTTTTTTTAATTTTGAAAAGACATTTGGTTTTTTATAATTTGTATTTACATTATTTTTTTCTGAATAATTATTTATTGCAACAGCACTTTGATCTTTTTGCTCAAATTCAATACCAAGATCAGCTAGAGGTTTAAAAAACTTAGTTTCTTCATTTCTAATTTGGTTGACTGAACCTTTTATTGGTTTTATTTCTCCTGCTTTAATTTTAGCTATACAATCCTTACAATAAACAGGCCTGCCTGGTTCTGGTTTAAAAGGAACTTTTGTTTCATTCTTACAAACAGAACATATTGCAGAAAATTTTTCTACATCACCAGCAGAATTTTCATTTCCCAAAGACATACCAGACCAATTATTTATTTCTCTTTCAACAACTTCTTTTGGTTTACAATATGACTCACGAGAAGTTTTTATAACTTCTTCTTCAATTTTTATATTGCCCTTTGCCATTGGTGGTAATGTTTTAGCAGAAAATGGCCTAGATGTAATTCCATCTACCATTAATTTTAAATAAATTTTATAGTTTGGAAGATTTACAATATCTTGAGGAGTAAATTCTGGATCAAATTCTTTTTCCAAAAAATCTGCATCATCAGCTCCACAACGAAAAACTATCATAGTCCCAACGTTTCCAAAAACTGCATCACGCACAGCAGAACTTTTATCTGAAACAAGTTGAGCAGTGTATTGATGAGCAACAGTTAAATTTAATCGATATTTTCTAGCTTCAGAAAGAATTGACGCAAAAGAATCAGTAACAAAATTTTGAAATTCGTCGACATATAAATAAAAATCTTTTCTTTCATCTTCTGGAATACGCACGCGTTCCATAGCAGCTAATTGAATTTTTGTAATAATCATACCTCCAAGTAAAGCAGAATTATCTTCACCAATACGTCCTTTGGAAACATTCACGAGAAAAATCTTTCCTTCATTCATTATATTAAAAACATTAATCGTACTAGTAGATTGACCAACAACATTTCTAATTATAGAAGAAGAAAGAAATTGTCCAACTTTATTTTGAATAGGAGCAATAGCTTCATTACGAAATTTTTCATTCCAAGCTTCATATTCGTGAATCCAAAAAGCTTTTATCACTGGATCTTTTAGATTTGAAATAATTTTTTGACGATAATCTTTATCAACTAACATTCTAGGAATTCCAAGTAACGTTGTTCCAGGAGTATCTAATAAAGCCAAAATCGCATTATTTAAAATATATTCCATACGAGCAGACCAAGCATTTGCCCAAATTTTAGTAAATATTCCCATAAGTCCTGAAGCAACTAAATGTTTATATTTAGGATCAGGAAGTTCTAAAACATTAAAACCAATATGAAAATCTGTATCTGCTGGATTAAAATAAATTACATCTTTCATTCTTTCAGGAGGTATTGAAGAAAGTACACCTTCGACAAGTTCGCCGTGTGGATCAACAACACAAACACCATCTCCATTTTGAATATTCTGAATAATCATATTAAACATAAGAACAGATTTACCTGTTCCAGATTTTCCAAGAATATAAATATGTTGACGTCTATCTTTACGTTTTACACCAAAAAGCTGATTTTTGTCACGATATGTCGCAAATCCAAGATATGTAAGATCTTTATTTTTTGGTATTGCTGATATTTCCATAATTCTATGAATTATAACAAAACTAAAGAAAAACAAAAAGCCCCCGCCTATATGGCGGGGGCTTTTTACATAAAATCTTACGATGTTTTTTCGCCTTCTTTTTTAACTTCTGCTTCTTGAACTTCTTCTGGTTGCTCTTCTGGTGTTGTATCTCTTTGTGGTGCTTCACCTCCTTTATTTATAGCTTCACCTATTTTAGACATTTCAGTTGAAAGTTCTTCAGTAGCTTTTTTTATAACTTCTAAATCACTTCCATCTTTAACTGTTTTTAATTCTGTTATCTTACTATTAACTTCATTTTTTAATTCTTCTAGAATTTTTGCTTCATTATCTTTAATCGCTTTTTCAGCAGTATAAATTATCATTTCAGCAGTATTTTTTACATCAACTAACTCCCTTTTCTTTTTATCTTCTTCAGCGTGAATTTCAGCATCAGCTTGCATTTTTTTAATATCTTCATCTTTTAATCCTGAACTTGCTTCGATACGAATTGATTGAACTTTTCCAGATGCTTTATCCATAGCTTTAACATTTAAAATTCCGTTTGCATCAACATCAAAAGTAACTTCAATTTGTGGTATACCACGTGGTGCTGGTGGAACTCCATCTAAAATAAATTTTCCTAAAGATTTATTGTCAGATGCCATTGGTCGTTCACCTTGAACAATATGTATTTCTACTGAAGTTTGATTGTCTGCTGCAGTTGAAAAAGTTTGAGATTTTGAAGATGGAATAGTTGTATTTCTTTCAACTAATTTTGTAGC
>Ga0172367_10001667_pt1 | contig 31589 bp, 26 predicted proteins | sample Lak10m_FD_114542 | JGI IMG/M metagenome (GOLD analysis project Ga0172367, IMG submission 114542) | Freshwater microbial communities from Kabuno Bay, South-Kivu, Congo - kab_022012_10m | ecosystem: Environmental > Aquatic > Freshwater > Lake | place: Democratic Republic of the Congo: South-Kivu...
CCTTACACACCTCTGCTTTCCTCCATCATCAGCAACACGGATTCTAGTTGGCGCCGAACACGGATTCTAATTGGCGCTGGACACCACGCCGCCGAGCGTAACCTCCCTCGGCATCACTCAGCCGCTCTTCGACATTACGGAGCGCATTCGGATCACCCGCGGCCAGCCCGCTGACAACACCCAGCTGAGCCTCGCCCTCGACCGCGGTCGATTCAGCGCGCTGATCCGCGGCATACGCTACGGAAAGTACGAGGCCGTTGCCCTGACCAACCTGCCCGCGGCCCAGATCGCCCTCTTCCCGCCCGGATCCCGCTTCCGCACGTCTGCGGCGGAAGCGAACCCGGCGAACTTCGACGTCATCGGCCAGTTCGGCTCCAAGGTACTGACTGACCTCGACCTCGGCTGGCGGCTGAGCGACCGCATCACGCTGTCCCTCGGTGCGAACAACCTTCTCGACGTCTACCCGGACGAGGTCATCCGCAGCACCCCGCAGCGCCTCGGTGCCGACGCCGGCGGCGTCTTCCGCTACAGCGAATTCAACCCCTTCCCGTACAGCGGGGCGTTTTACTACACCCGCGTTGCGGTGAGGTTCTAGCTCCGAACGAGACTCGCCCGCTCATGACCCAACCGACCCGAAGAGCCTGGCTGCGCGCCGGAGCGACGGCCCTCGCCGGAACCGCGCTGGGCACCCGGCTCATCCCCGGGCACCTCGCAGCGGCCGGAGGCGAGGCTCCGGCCGTCATCCGTCTCTCGCTCAATGAGAACCCCCTCGGCCCATCCCCGCGGGTCATCGATGCGATCGGAAAGGCGGTGTCGTCGCTACATCGCTACGTCGATGAGGAAGCCGCGGCGTTGACCGCGCAGGTCGCGGCGCAGGAGGGTGTCGACCCCTCGCAGATCATCCTGGGCGAGGTGCTTGAGCCTCTGGGCCTGAATCTCGGGCTGCGGAGCGGCGCCGGCGGGGAGTTCGTCTATTCGGTCCCTGGTTACCCGGCGTTGGTGAACGCGGCCGCCCGCGTCGGCGGACGCGTGGTGGCGGTGCCGCTGGACGAGAGGCTTGGAAACGACCTCCCTGCCCTCGCCGACGCCGTCACCCCCCGCACCCAGGCGGTCTTCGTCGTGAATCCGCACAATCCTTCGGGGACGGTGAACGGGGTGTCCGACTTCCTCGCTTTCGTCCGCAGCACGGCCCGCCGCGGTCCGCTGGTCGTGGTCGACGAAGCCTATCTCGAATACACGGACAGCTTCTACGCCCGCACTGCGGTCCCGCTTGTGAGCGCCGGTGAGAACGTCGCCGTCTTCCGTACCTTCGGGAAGGTCTACGGACTCGCCGCCCTGCCCATGGGCTACCTGGTCGCCCCACGGGAGCTCGCCACGTATCTGCGCGGCCAGGGCGTCGGGCAACCGCGCGATCTGAACCGCCTGGCGGCCGTCGCCGCCGGGGCCGCGCTGGCCGACCAGCCCTTCGTCGAGCGCGTCCGATCGACGGTCGCGGAGGAGCGGGCGCTGTGGCACGCGGAACTCAGTCGCCTGGGGCTGCGTCACACCCGCTCCGAGGCGAACTTCGTCTATTTTGAGACGCCACGACCCGCAACGGAGCTGACCCAGGCGCTCCGGGCTTCCGGGATCGTGGTTGGCCGCGTTTTCCCGCCCTACGACCGTTGGGTGCGCATCACGATCGGACTCCGTTCGGAGAACGTCCGGGCCCGTGCCGCGCTGCAACGGATCCTGGGGGCATAGCCTGAGCCTTCGGTCGATTCGCCTCCACCTCGAACGTCCTCCCCGCCTTCACCACCGGCCAGAGTCGGTTCCTCACCGTTTGGTCCCTCTCCCTCGCCCAGTTGCAGCACGGCTGGTCCGACAGCCTCCACCTAAAATGGAGCGTGCGGGCCTAGGATATAAATATTACCAGTCAGTGGAGGCAGGTCGTCGTAGGGATATTCGACTTTCAACGATAGCGAAACTCGCTGAGGCCTGTGATCTTGAGATCTGGGAACTGCTCAATTGGGACGCCTCTTTACCCGCGCCTGAGTTGGCGGTGCGTTCGCGTCGCCTTGAGATGAAAGGGCGATCGGGGTCGCGCTAAGGAACCGCTCGAACGCGGCGATGTCGCGAAAACGCTGTCGCGTGCCCAATCCGAGGCACCAGCAGGAATGCCGTGGGCAAGTCCGATGCCTTCCGCGTCATCCGCAAACACTGGCGGAGGCTGGCGTTTTGTTAGTAAGTAGGCCCCTTTTTGTTAGTAAGTAAGGCCGGCTTTTCGTCTTCCCCTGCTTTGTAAGTCCACGCTCGTCAATGAGTTGGGAAAGCGTGGAGCGGCTGGACGGAATCGAACCGACGATACCTCTTTGGAAGAGAGGAGTTTTACCACTAAACTACAGCCGCGGAATGGCGAGAGTGTTTGCAGCACGCCGGCGAGGTCAAGCCTCGGCGGCACGTCGGTTCGCGTTTGGCCGGTTCACCAAGGCCTTGAGTTGGGACGCCACCGAGCGCTCTTGATTTCGGCGTTGAGGACGGCTTGGCCGATGTAGGTCTTGAGGGTCGCGTGGCGAGGCCGGGTGATGGTGAGACGGACATACGCCGTGCTGCCATCGCGTCGGAATCGATTGAGGACCAGCTGGAGCACGGGTTCTCCCGCGCCGTCCTCGGGTTCAATGGCGTTACTGCGACGCTTGACCACCTTTCACATGGAGGCCGCAACAGCCAATTCGTGCTTGGCGCAGCTGTTCCACTGGTTGCGCTGCGCGACCGGGCCCCGCACCCGTAAAGCTCGCGCGCAAGACCGCAGGTTCTTCGACACCCGGCGGGCGCCCGCAGCAGCGGAACGCGGAGCGTACTTCGGGATCGTCCTCGGACTGCCCCTCGGCGCCCGGCTCAGGCCGGCGGCGCGACCTCGTCGGCCAGCGTTGAGAGCGAGACGAAGCGGATCTTCATCTGCCCGTGCTGCCGCGTGAAGGCGGGCTGCGCATCCTGGGCCACGACGCGCAGTTCCGCCTTTGGGTAGGCTCGGGCGAAGACGGCGAGGTTGCCAGGATCGAAGTCGCGGGCCGACCACTTGCACTCGATGGCGAACGGCGGCCGGCCCCGCGGCGTCCAGATGAAATCGACCTCGTGACCCTGTTTGTCGCGCCAGTAGCGGAGCATCGCGGTCGTCTGGAGCCGAGCGGTGAGTTCATTGAGCACGTAATGCTCCCAGAGGTGGCCGCGGTCCTCGGGCCGCAGGTGCGTCCAGCCACGGTGCGCGCAGACAAATCCGGTGTCGAAGCCGTAGACCTTGGGCGCGGCGACGATCTCATTCGCGCGGCGCGAGCTGAAGGGCCGGAGGACAATGGCGACGGACGTGGCCTCAAGCACGGCGAGGTAGTTGGCAATGGTCGTCCGGCTGACCTCGCAGGGACTCGCGAATCGAGTGGCCTCGAAGATGCCGCCGCTCTGGGCGAGCAGGAGTTCGACGAACCGCTGGAACGACACCCGCCGCTCGAGCCGGAAGAGTTCCTGAATGTCCTTCGCCCAGTAGGCGTCCATCCATTCCTGAAACTCGCGCTCGGGCGGCGCCGACGAGAGAAAAAAGGGAGGCAGGCCGCCCTGCAGGAGTCGGTGCGGAAGGTCGCGTTGGCCGAAGTCCTCCAGGTCAGCCTCGATCATCGGGGTGAGCCACAGTTCCGTCTTGCGGCCGGTGAGGGTGTCGCGGAACCGGCGGCTGGCCCCCAGGGTTGAGGAGCCGGTGGCCAGAACACGCGTGGTCGGAAAGTGATCGGCCGCGATCTTGAGCAACTCCGAGGGGTTGGGCAGGCGGTGGACCTCATCGAGTACCACACGCCGGCCGCGGAGGCTTTGCAGGAACGCCTCCGGGTCCTCCATGGACCGCCGGACGCGCGGCAGCTCACAGTCAAAGTACTCGATGCCGGCGAGAGAGTGGGCGAGCGAGGTCTTGCCGACGCGCCGCACCCCCCGCAACCAGAGGACGGGTCGGCGGGGCCACTGGCGCTCAATGCGGTCGAGCCAAAAACGACGGTTCACCATACGCCATTCCGATGACGTTTCGCGCGACTAAACGCAAGCTTGGATGCGTTTGGTGCTAGTAAGCTGGATTTTGCGGGGGATCCGGCCGGGAGGGGGCATTTAGGGAGCAAACGTGGCGCCGAAACTTCATCCTGCGGAATGCGGCGTCGCCGTGTTCGGAAGCCGGTGTGCCGGCACTGCGGCGGCGATCGCCGCCGCCACGAGCGGTGCCAAAACGCGGTTGATCGAGGCCGGTTCGATCTAGTCCTTGGCATGGGTGCACTCGGGCCGGGGGTCGCCCACGCCGGAGGTCTGACAGAGCGGCGGTCCGGATTCAGGGAGCACGTCCCTCCGCAGCGGCATCGGTCAAAAGGCTCAAGACCCCCTTGCCCGCAACGGACAAGGCACCCTTTGTCGCGGCTTCGCTAATTAGTCCGCGAGGGGGTGGCCCCGTGGCATGGAGGTCTCACCAGCCCACGCGGTGCGGCGAGCGATCCCGCCTTCCGCAGATCCGGCGCGACAGCGGGGCGGGGATCGTCAACGCTCCCGCGCGTCTCCGTGAATCTCGTCCTTCTCGAACGCCATGAACTCAGTCGGCCGCTGCCGGCCGACGACCCGCGCGCGGTCCATGTCTTGACCGTGCTGCGGCGGGTGCCGGGCGGGACGTTCGATGTCGGGTTGGTCGATGGGCCGCGGGGCAAGGCCGCCGTGCGGGCGGTCGACTCCGCCGGTCTGCACCTGGAGTTCACGTGGGGTCCGCCTCCGCCACCGCTGCCGCCGCTCACGTTGCTCGTGGGTCTCGCCCGACCCCAGACCGCCCGCAAGATTCTCCAGGAGGCGACGACGCTGGGCGTGGCGGCGTTGCACTTCGTGCGGACCGAGCGTTCCGAGCCGCAGTACGCCCAGAGCAGTTTGTGGTCCTCCGGGGAATGGCGCGACCATCTCTGCGCCGGCGCCGCACAGGCGTTCACCACACAGTTGCCGCGCGTGACGTGGGACACGGAGTTGTCGGCTCATCTCGCGGCAGGTTTGGCCGGGGCGTGTGGGAGCGATGAATCCGCGGGCCCCAGTGGAGTGAGCGAACCCGCCGAGTCGCACCGATCCGTCTGGTCAAAGGGTTCCGCGCCGCCGACGGACCGCGCGGGACTTGCGGGCGCCGCGAAGCTTCCGGGCGGCTCGAGCTCAGCGGTCGCAGCGGCGGCGCCGTCGGTGGAGGGCGGAATCCGCCGCCTGGCCCTCGACAATTACGAAGCCACCGCGCCGCTCGGGGCGTGGCGCTTGGCATCGGGCGAGGCGTGCGTGCTTGCGATCGGACCCGAGCGGGGGTGGGGGCCGCGCGATCGCGACGCTTTGCGGGCGGCGGGCTTTGCCTTGGCGCATCTCGGGCCGCGCGTGCTGCGCAGCGAGACCGCAGTGGTCGCGGCGCTCGCGATCCTGCGCGCCGATTCAGGCTTCGCTTAAGCCAGGCGCACGCCGGAAGATCGTCACGCCGGGCTGGCGCGCCCCGGTGCCGCCGATGCGTTTCACCGCGACCCAGCGGGGATCCGTGAGCGCGAGTTCTCCCGGCGTCTCAAACACGAGGAGCGGATCCCCACCGGGTGGCAGCCAGCCGGCGACCGACGCGAAGAGGCGCGGCGCGAGTTCGGGGATCACCTCGTAAGGCGGATCAATGAAGACGAGGTCGGCGGGCGCCGTCCCCGGACGCGGGGTCCACGTCACCGCGTCGGCGGTCACGATCTCGCCGAGCTCGCGGGGTTCGCGGCGGAGGCTGCGGGCCACGGCGGCGAGGTTCTGCCGGATCAACCCAGCGGTGCGGGCATGACGCTCGACGAAGACGCCGGACTCCGCCCCCCGGCTCAGCGCTTCGAGGCCGTAGGCCCCGCTGCCAGCGAAGAGGTCCACGAAGCGGGCTCCCGCGAGGCGCGGCGCGAGGCTGGAAAAGAGCGCCTGACGCAACCCGTCCGTCGCCGGCCTCACCGCGTCGCCGGCCGGAACCGACAGCGGGATGCCCCGGGCGGTGCCGCCGCTGATCCTCATGACGCTCCCCCGGCCGCGAACGGCACCGGCGGGGACGAAGAGTTCAGGGTGACGGCCATCCGGAAAACCTGTGGCACCCGTCGCCAAAGGCAATCCATGGGATGGGCGTGCCGCGGAGTCCGGTCCGCCGGATTCCGGGGCGTCGTGGCTTCCACGCGGCGTCGGCGTGTCCGCCGTCTGGCCGCCCGTTTCACCGCTCAAGCGGGCGAAACGACGCCTCGTCCTTCCCGGCTGGCGCCGGAACGCGCGGCGATGCATAACCAGCCCGCCCGAATTTCCTGCGCCTCCCCCTAGCGTCCGCCGCCCTCTTGCATACCGTCTGGGCTACCATGGTCTCTCCCGTTTTCCGTTCCTCCCTCCGCTCCCTCATCCGCCGCAGCTCCGTCGTGGCGTGTCTGGTTGCCGTCTGCGCCTCCCCGGCCTCGGCGCAGCCCGGCGGACGCGGACCGGCCTCCTCGCTGGAGTTCGCCTTCTCCCACTCGGCCAAGTCCGACGCCGACCTCCCCGGCCGCCCCGCCGCCGGCAAACTCGCTGTCGATGCGTGGAGCGTCTCCGGCAAGACCGCCCGCATGCTCCGGCCCGGCGTCTTCGCCTCGGTGGGCGGCACGTGGGAGCGCTACGAGGTCGACGCGTCCTCCGCGCTGCCTGTTCCGAAGAAACTGCAGGGTGCGGCGCTGAACCTCGCCGTTGCGGTGGCGCTCGACGCCGACTGGATGCTGTCGCTGACCGTCTCGCCGGGCTTCTACGCGGCCGGGTCGTCGCCGGGCACGGACGGGTTCAACGCGCCGGGACTGCTCCTCGGCACGCGCAAGATCAGCCCGACCTTCTCGGTCGCGGTGGGCCTGCGCTTCGACGCCTTTTCGGATAATTCGGTCCTGCCGATCGCCGGCTTCCGCTGGCAGCCGACGCCCGAGTGGACCGTGTCGCTGGGCGCGCCGCGCACCGAAGCGGTGTACAAGATCCGCGAGGGCATCGAGGTCTTCGGCGGAGGCTCCTTCCAGGGCGGTGGCTTCGCGATCGACGACCCGCAGCTTCGTTCCAGCGGGACGATTTCGCTGCGCGACACCTACGTCGACTACCGCGAAATCCGGGCCGGCGGCGGTCTGCGCTGGGCCCTCGGCAAGGCCCTCTCCCTCGAACTCGAAGGCGGCTGGGTCGTCGACCGGCGCTTCGACTACTACGAACGCTCGCTGGAGGTGAAGACCGACGGCGCCTCCTTCTGGCACGTCGGCCTCACGACGCGCTTCTGACGACGCTCGCGGGACCGTGAAGACAGGACGGAGGGATTTTCTTCGCGCCTTGGCCGTCGGTGCGTTGGTTTCGACCGCACCCCGGCTCGCCGGCTGCGCGACGACCGATCCGACCGTGACGATGAATCCGCCCTTTCCCCCTTCCGACCACTTTGACGGGCGGGTCTTCCGCAACCCCCGCCAGCACGTCAACCGCACGTGGGGTGACGTGCTGCGCTGGAAGCTGCAAGCGAAGCCGACGCCCTGGCCGGAGACCGTGCCGGTGACGCCGGCGGATCCGCTGCGCGGGCCACTGGCGGTGACGGCGGTGGGGCATGCGTCGTTCGTGGTAGATCTTGGCGGAACCGTGCTCCTGACCGATCCGGTCTGGAGCGACCGCGTGAGTCCGGTCAGCTGGTACGGCCCGAAGCGGGTGCAGGCGCCGGGCGTGAGCTTTGCACGGCTGCCGCGGATTGATGCGATCCTGCTCAGCCATGACCATTACGACCATTGCGACCTGCCGACGCTGGCGCGCCTCGCGGCCGGAGGGGTGTCCCGTGTGATCACGCCGCTCGCGAATGGCGACTTGCTGCGTGAGGCGGGTTTCCCGCGCGAAGCGATCGTGGAGCTTGATTGGTGGCAGTCGACCACGCTGCCCGGCGGCGTGGAGGTCACGGTGACGCCCGCGCAGCACTGGAGCAACCGGGCGACGGGCGTGCGCAACGGCCGCCTCTGGGGTGGGTTCATGGTGCGATCGGGCGCCCGGTCGTTCTTCTTCGCGGGTGACACGGCGGCGAATGACGCGCTCTTTTCGGAAATCCGTTCGCGGGCCGGCGAGCCGGACCTCGCGGCGATCCCGATCGGTGCGTACGAACCGCGCTGGTTCATGGCGGGCCAGCACTGCAATCCGGCCGAGGCCGTGACGGTGCATCGCGTGCTCGGCGCGCGCCGCAGCATCGGCATGCACTGGGGCACCTTCCAACTTACGGACGAAGGTCGCGACGAGCCGGTGCACGCCCTTGCGCGCGCGTTGTCCGATCATGGCCTCGAGCCGCGTGTATTCTCCGCGCTGGAAGCGGGGACCGGACTGATTGCCTAGTCAGCGCACGCGAGGGTGAGGGAGCGCAGGTAAGCCAACACGCGTTTCCGAATGCCGGGGCCGGGGCCAGGGAGCCCGAGAACTCGGCTTTTTGCGCCCGTCAAGTTCCTGAGGGCGATTCCAAACGTCCCGGATCGGATCCGAAGCGACCGCCACCCACGCTGGCGAGGAGGAGGTGACGCATGCGGAGGACGCTTGCCGGCGGCTGAGACCGTCCGTCAGGGCCCGCCCCACTGCCGCGGATGAGCGGCGCTACGCGACGAGGACGTCGGCGACGAGTGGCTGCGGCGCGGGGGCCGCCTCGCCGAGCGTGATCGCGGCGAGGAGTCGCTCCTGGGCGTCGCGCAGCGCGGCTTCGTCGTTCGCGTGCACGAGACACAGGGCATCGCCGGATTGCACGCGCTCACCCGGTTGGACCAGCCCGGAGATCCCCACGGCGGGATCGACGGAATCGCTGGCGCGGGCGCGGCCGGCGCCGAGGCGCAGGGCGGCGAGGGCGACCTCCATCGCATCGACATCGACGACCACGCCGGACCGCGGCGCAGGAACACTCTGCTGCAGCCGGGCCTGCGGAAGCCGACCCGGATCATCGATCGTCCGCGGATCGCCGCCCTGCGCGGCCACGATGGCGCGGAACCGGGCGAGCGCGGAACCGTCAGCGATTGTGGCCTCCAGTTTCCGGCGCGCGGCGGTGAGATCGGAAGCGACGCCGCCAAGCACGAGCATGTGCTCGCCGAGGCGAAACGTCACCTCCATGAGATCGGCGGGGCCCTGGCCGCGCAGGCCGGCGACGGCCTCCGCGACCTCCACGGCGTTGCCCACCGCGCGACCGAGCGGCACGTCCATCGCCGTGAGCAACGCGCGGACCTGCTTGCCGCCGGCGCGGCCGACGCGGACGAGCGCCTCGGCGAGCCGGCGCGCGTCGTCACGGGTCTTCATGAACGCCCCGCGCCCGAACTTCACATCGAGCACCAGGGCATCGATGCCCTCGGCGAGCTTCTTGGAAAGGATCGACGAGCAGATCAGCGGAATGCACTCCACCGTCGCAGTCACGTCGCGCAGCGAATAGAGCACGCGATCAGCCGGCGCGAGGTCGCGCGTCTGGCCGATGAGGGCGCAGCCGAGGTCGCGCACGAGGTCGTGGTAGCGCGCGAGGGACAGGTCGGTGCGGAAACCCGGGATCGACTCCAGCTTGTCGAGCGTCCCGCCGGAATGCCCAAGGCCGCGGCCGCTGATCATCGGGACCGGCACGCCGCAGGCGGCGACGAGAGGGGCGAGGAGCAGGGAGACCTTGTCGCCGACGCCGCCGGTCGAGTGCTTGTCGACCTTGATGCCCGGGATGTCGCGGAGATCGGCGACGGTGCCCGAGCGCATCATCGCGTCGGTGAGGTCGGCGGTTTCCTCCGGGGTCATGCCGCGGAGAAAGATGGCCATGAGCAGCGCGGAGAGCTGGTAGTCGGCCCACGACTGGTCGACGGCGCCGCGCACGAACGCGTCCACCTCCGCGCGCGTCAGCCGGTGGCCGTCGCGCTTGCGGGCGATGATGTGCTGGGGAAACAGGGACGGGGCGCTCATCCGGACCCCATGCAGACCCCGGCGGCCCGCGGTCTCAAGTCCGGAAGAGCACGCTCTCCCGCTTGAACAGCTGGGTCGCGAACGCGAGGGCCGCCGCGGCGTAGACGCAGGACGAGCCGAAGATCACGGCGAGATGGACGGGGTTGAACGTGCCGGAGACGAGTTCCTTCGACACCAGCGAGACGTTGAGGATCGGGATGAGGGACAGCCCGAGGTTGAGTTCGACGCCCGGGAGCATGGCGGCGACGGTGGGCATGATGACGACCATGATCATCGGCCCGGCGTAGCTCTGGGCCTCCTTGTAGGTGCGGGCGAAGACCGAGACCGCGAGCAGGACGGCGGCGAAGAGGATCGCGACCGGCACGACCATGCCGAGCGACACGAGGAAGCCGAGCGGATTGATCTGCGGCATCACGCCGGTGGCGGCGGCCCCGGCGCCAGCCGTGGCAGCGGCGCCCTTGACCATCCCGCCGATCAGCCAGCCGGAAAGCGGCAGTGAAACCAGCGTCGAGAGGCCGGCGAGGAAGCCGACGTGTGCGCGCACGGCGTCGGGCGAATCGGTCACCGAGTACCCGGCGACGGTGGCGGAGCCGGCGGTGGGGCGCAGCAGCGTGGCGAGGAGTCGCATGACGGTGGTCTTGCCGGCACCGTTGGCCCCGAGGAGTCCGTAGATCCGGCCGGGCTGACAGGTGAAGGAGACCGCGTCGACGGCTCGGATCGGCCCGCGCTTCCGGTCTTGGAAGACCTTGGTCAGCGAGTGGACGGAGATCATCGTGGGACTCCGAATACACACTTCGGGCGATGAGTCCAGCCGGGCACGGACTGCGGTTCCGGAGACGTCGCGCAGCGGGCACGGCTTCGCGCTTCACCCCTTCCCAAAATTCCATCAGGCTACGGCGCATGAAACCCGACGTCGTGGTGGTGGGTAGCTATGTTCAGGATCTGACGTGGGACTGCGCGGCGTTCCCGCAGCCGGGCGAGACGGTGATCGGCACCTTCCGCACCGGGCCTGGCGGCAAGGGCTCGAACCAGGCGGTGGCGGCGGGCCGCGCGGGGGCCCGGACCCTGTTCATCGGGGCGGTGGGCCGCGATGCGTTCGCGGGCGAGGCGAAGCGCTTTTACGCGGAGAACGGCATCGCGGCGCGCTGGATCGTGAAACCGGACCGCGCCACCGGCACGGCCGGCATCCTCGTTTCCGCGTCCGGCCAGAACGAGATCATCGTCGCCCTCGGCGCCAACGCGGCGCTGGCCCGTGCGGACCTCGACCGCAGAGCCATCGCCGGTGCTAAGCTCCTCGTGGTGCAGCTGGAGTCGAACCTCGCCACGACGGCGGCGGCCCTCTGCGTTGCGAAGGAGGCGGGAGTCACGACGCTGCTCAACCCGGCCCCGATGCGGCGCGACTTCGACGTCCGGATCCTGCGGCACGTCGACATCCTCGTCCCCAACGAGACGGAATTCGTGGCGTTGGTGAACCGGCTGAAGGTTGATGGACGGACGGACTTCACCGAGGCCGAGCTCGCGGCGCTCACCCCCGCCGAAGTGCAGCGACTCTGCCGCGGGCTTGGCGTGGAGACGGTCATCGTGACCCTCGGTCAGCGCGGGTGCCTCGTCTCGCGGGTGGGAGGCGCGGAGTTGATTCCGGCGCACCGGGTGGAGGTGGTGGACACGACCGGGGCGGGCGACGCCTTCGTGGGTGGCTTTGCGGCAGGCTGGGTGCGGAGCGGCGGCGATGTGGTCGCCGCGGCGGCGCACGGCAACGCCGTGGCCGCCCTGTCGGTGACCAAGCCCGGCACCGCACCCTCCATGCCCTCGGAGCGCGAGGTGGCCGCATTCCTCAAGACGACCGAGTTCGGCCCGCCCGCAGCGGGTGCGCCTCGGACCAGCCGTTCCCGGAGTCCGCGCCGCGCGCGGAACATTGCCGCCTCCCGGAGGCGTGGCGGCGCGAACTGAGCCGGTGGCCGGCTAGGCGCCGACCGGGTGCCAGGTGGTCTTGAATTCGACGAGCTCGCGAATCATCGGCAGCCCCTGCGCGGAGTCGGCGAACCAGTCGCGCGGTTCCTCGGCGGCGAGCAGCCGGACGCGCCGGATGGAGTCGGCCGAGCCGCGTTCCAGTGCGGTGCGCTCCTCGCCGTTGGCCACGCCGGAAAGGGCGCGCAGGTGGGCGTGGGAAGCGAACGTGGGCAGCAATTCGCGGCGGAGTCCGGTGAGCAGATTGACCACGCCTCCGGGCAGGTCGCTGGTGGCGAGCATTTCGCCGAGGACGATCGCGGCGTACGGGCGCGGCTCGGAGGCGAGGGCGACGACGGTGTTTCCGCTCACGATCGCGGGGGCGATGAGGGAGACGAGGGCGAGCAGCGGGCATTCGGCGGGGGCGATGATGCCGATCACCCCCATGGGCTCGCTGGTGGTGAAGTTGAAGAACGGCCCGGCGACCGCGTTGACGCTCCCGAGCGCCTGCTCGCACTTGTCGGCCCAGCCCGCGTAGTGGATGAGACGATCGACGCTGGCGGCGACCTCGCGCGCGGCGGCGCGGTTGGTCGCGGGAGCGAGGGCGCGGGAAAGCTCGGCGGTGCGCGCCTCGATCATCTCGGCGAGCCGGTACAGGATCTGCCCGCGGTTGTAGGCGGTGCGGCGGGCCCAGCCCGGTCCGGCCTTGGCGGCGGCCTCGACGGCGTTGCGCAGGTCCTTGCGCGTGCACTGCGGCACGTGGCCGATGAGCCGGCCGCGGGCGTCGCGCAGGGGAAACGTGCGGCCGCTTTCGGAGCGGATGAAGGCACCGCCGATGTAAACCTTGGGAGTCTTGGTGATGGGAAGACGAGGCATGGCGGGGCCTTTCAGGAGAGCGTGACGTAGTCGGCGAGACCGTGGCGGCCGCCCTCGCGACCGAAGCCGGATTCCTTGTAGCCGCCGAATGGGGAGGCCGGATCGAACTTGTTGTACGTGTTCGCCCAGACGACGCCGGCCTTGAGCTCGGTGCTCAGCTTCAGGATCCGCGAACCCTTGTCGGTCCAGACCCCGGCGCTCAACCCGTACGCGGTGTTGTTGGCCTTTTCGATCGCCTCGTCGACCGTGCGGAACGTGAGGATCGAGAGCACCGGCCCGAAGATTTCCTCGCGGGCGATGCGATGGCTCTGCTGCACGCCGGTGAAGAGGGTCGGCGGGAAATAGAACCCCTTCGGCGGCAGCGCGCAGGGCGGCTGGTACAGCGTGGCGCCCTCGCGCACGCCGGCGGCGACCAGACGCTTGATCCGCGCCAACTGCTCGCCGGAGTTGATCGCGCCGACGTCGGTGTTTTTGTCGAGCGGATCGCCGACGCGCAGCGACCGCAGGCGCAGGGTCAGCCGCGCGACCACCTCATCGGCCACGCTCTCCTGCACGAGCAGGCGGGAACCGGCGCAGCAGACATGGCCCTGGTTGAAGAAGATCCCGTTGATCACGCCCTCGACCGCTTGGTCGAGCGGGGCGTCGTCGAAGAGGATGTTGGCGGCCTTGCCGCCGAGTTCGAGGGTGAGCCGCTTGCCGGTGCCGGCGGTGGCGCGCATAATCTGGCGGCCGACCTCGGTTGAGCCGGTGAAGGCGATCTTGGCGGCCTGCGGGTGGGCGACCACGGCGGCCCCGGTCACGCCGGCGCCGGTGACGACGTTGACCACGCCCGGGGGCAACTCGGCCTCCTGGAGAATTTCCGCGAACTTCAGGGCGGTGAGGGACGTGGTCTCGGCGGGCTTGAGGACGACGGTGTTGCCGGTGGCGAGGGCGGGGGCGAGCTTCCACGCCAGCATGAGCAGCGGGAAGTTCCAGGGAATCACCTGCCCGACCACGCCGAGGGGCCGCACGCCGCGCGCGCCCGGGAAGGCGTAGTTCAGTTTGTCGGCCCAGCCGGCGTGGTAGAAGAAGTGGGCGGCGGCCATTGGCACGTCGAAGTCGCGCGACTCCCGGATCGGTTTCCCGCCATCGAGGGTCTCGGCGACGGCGAATTCGCGGGCGCGGTCCTGCAGGAGCCGCGCGAGGCGGAAGAGGTACTTGCCGCGCTCCGCGCCCGGCAGGCGCGACCAGCGCGGGAAGGCGCGGGCGGCGGCGGCGTAGGCATCGGCGACATCCGATTCGTCGGCCAATGCCACCTCGGCGAGGGCCTTTTCGTTGGCGGGATTGATCGACGTGAACCGCGCGCCGCGGCGGGCCGGGACGAATTGTCCGTCGATGAACAGATCGTACTGCGCCTTCAGCTTCGGATCGGCGGTTTCCGGCGACGGGTCGAATTCCCAGAGATTGCCGAAGATCAGCTCCGGGGCGGTCGGGGTAAGGCGGCGACGGGCGGAGCGGGCGGGGGCGGAGGGCATGACGTCGAGAAGAGGGCGGGGTGCGGCGGTGGTGGCGAGCGGCGGGGGGAACGGTTCAGCGGAGGGGACGGTGCGGCGGAGTGCTCGGGTGGCGGGGGGCGGTGCGGCGGGCGGGGTCCGGGCTTGACGAGAAGGCAGCGTGGCGGGGGGCGATGCGGCGCGGTCGGGCCGGGGCTCAGTAGCTCTCCGTGGCCTCGCTGAACCGGTACGGGGCTTGGTAGGCGCCGGTGCGTTCCTTCTCCAGCTGGCGGAGCAGATCGTTGAGGAGCGAGGAGGCGCCGAAACGGTAGCGGGTGTTGGTGAGCCACGCGTCCCCCAGCGTTTCCTTCACGGCGATGAGGAACGTGAGGGCCTGCTTGGCGGTGCGGATCCCTCCGGCGGGCTTCATGCCGATGGCGACCCCCGAGGCGAGGTAGTGGTCGCGGATCGCATCGAGCATCACCTGATTGTTGCCCAGCGTGGCGTTGGCCGACGTCTTGCCCGTGCTCGTCTTGATGAAGTCCCCCGGCCGCAGCCGGCGGAGGGCGAGAAACGACGCGGTGCGGATGGCGTCGTAAGTCTCGAGCTCGCTGGTTTCGAGGATGACCTTGAGGGCGGCGCGACCGCAGGCATCGCGGACGGCGCTGATCTCGTCGCCGACCCGCGTGAAATCCCCGGCAAGGAACGCGCCCCGGTTGATCACCATGTCGATCTCGTCGGCTCCGGCGCGCACGGCGGCGCGGACCTCGGCGAGCCGCGTGGTGAGCGGAGCCTGACCAGACGGGAAGGCGGTGGCGACGGAGGCGATGCGGACCGGTGAATCGGGCCCGAGGGCGCGGCGGGCGGCGGCGACCATCGACGGGTAGACGCAGACCGCGGCGACCGGCGGGCAGCCCAGACCGTCTTCGTCGCGGTCATCGGGCCGCACCGCCTTGGCGCAGAGGGCGGCGACCTTGCCCGGCGTGTCCTTGCCCTCAAGGGTGGTCAGGTCGACCATCGACACCGCCAGCTTCAGACCGAAGACCTTGGCCTGACGCTTGATCGAACGCGTGCCGTACTTGGCGACGCGCTCCTCGACGCCCACCGCGTCGACGGGGCCGACCGCTTGCAGGAAACGACGGAAGGCGAGGGTCCGGACCGCGCTCATGAGTGTGAAGGGACGGTGCCTTCCGACCCCGGCGAAAACAACGGCAAAACACCGGGTGGGCGCGCGCCGGGACGCCTGAAGGGCTGATTTCGTTCAAACTTATTTGTCGGCCCCAACTGCCACTTCGGACTTGAACGCCCCCCGGGTGATTTTTCAGGGTGTCGGTCCCTTGGATACTCCGGCAGTTACCCCCTCTGCTGCTCCTTGTCGCAAGGCTACCCGCTGGCGCGTGATCGCGGCCTGTGTGGTGGTGCTCGCGGCGATTGTCGGCGGCCTCGCGGCGATGAGCGGCGATGCCCGCACGGGTTTGCTGATCGGACTCGGCCCGTTGGTCTTGGCGGGCCTGGTCTGCTTCTGCAGCCCTTGCTCGCGCGAGTCCGACACGCGCCGCCACTGACGCGGAGGGAGGGTTCGGTCGGCGGCGGCGAATCTATCCCCCGACTGCCGGGACGACGGATGCTGCGGGCTCAGCGCTCACTGAGCCGGGCGATGGTGGCGGGGAGCAGGGTGTGCTCGGCGGCGTGGACCTTGGCGGCGACGGCCTCGAGCGTGTCGCCGGCCTCGATCCGGACGGCGGCCTGATCGATGATGGGCCCCCCATCGACCTCGGCGGTGACGCCATGGACGGTGCAGCCGGTGATCTTGACGCCGCGACGGAACGCCTGGCCGATGCCGTCGAGTCCCGGGAAGCTGGGCAGCAGGCTGGGGTGGAGATTGATGATGCGACCGGCGAAGGCGTTGAGGAAGCCGGGCTTCAGCACGCGCATGAACCCGGCCAGCACCACGAGGTCGGGGGTGGCCGCGTTGACGGCGGCGATGAAGCGGGCCTCGCCCTCGCCCTCCAGCTTGGTCTTGAACGGAGCGGGATCGATGAACGAAGCGGGCACGCCGAAACGCGGCCCGAGCGCGAGCATCGGGGCATCGGCGCGGTCGGTGAACAGGGCGACGACGCGGGCTCGGCCGAGCCGGCCGGCCTGTTCGGCGGCGAGGATGGCCTCGGCGTTGGAACCCCGACCTGAACCGAGGATGACGACACGCATCGGGAGAGGATGCGGTGGCGGGACCGACGGCGTCAAACCTCCCCGGCGGCCTTGATCCGGGCGATGAGAGCCGTGGTGCTGAAGCCGGGGAGGAACGGCAGGAACTCGATCCGGGCCCCCGCTTCCTCGAGCGCGGCCCGCTCGCCGGCGTCGAGTTTCTCGAGCGTGTAGTCACCGGCCTTCACGTAGACATCCGGGCGCAGCGCGCGGATCTCCCCGGTGAGGCGGGGTTCCCGGAAGATCACCACCCCGTCGATGCAGGAAAGCGCGGCGAGGGCGTAGGCGCGCTCCTGTTCGTTCTGAATCGGCCGGGTCGGTCCCTTGAGGGCGCGGACGCTGGTGTCGGCGTTCAAGGCCACGAAGAGCGCATCGCCCCGAAGACGCGCCTGCTGGAGGGAGTACAGGTGCCCCGTGTGCAGCAGGTCGAAGACGCCGTTGGTCAGGACGAGACGCTTGCCGGCCCGGCGGAGGACCTGGCGCGCGGCCACGGCCTCGGGCAGGCTGAGAAGCTTGGGATTCTCCAGCGGATGCATGGTGGCAGGGAGCTTGGCCGATGCAGGCGGGGTGGCGAGCCTCGGCTGCGGTGCCGGGTCCGCGCGGGCGCGGCGGAAGGACCGCCCGGATAGTGAATGAGGCTTCACCCATTGCCGGGTCCGCGCGGGCGCGGCGTGGGGATCGGCGTTCTTCCCAGAAACGAGGGCGAATATTCAGGCGGCGGGGGCACGCGTTCGCCGCCGGGCGGGGATTTGGGTTTGCGGACTTCGGCGGCTCGTCTCAGATCGTGCGTCGTCGCCCCGTCATCCCCGACTCCATGATCCTGCCCCGTCGTTCCCTGGCCCTCCTAGCTTCGCTTTTCCTTGCCGTCGTCGCTGCTCTTCCCGCGATTGCCGCCCCGTCGGCACCTCCGCCGGGTTTCGTCTCGCTGTTCAACGGCCGCGATCTTTCCGGTTGGCGCGGGGGTACGACCTACGACCACCGCCAGCTTTTGGAGCTGCCGGCGGCGGAGCGCGCGGCGCTGATCGCGGAGTGGACGCGCAGCCTCACGGAGCTGAAGGACGGAAAGCCGCACTGGCGGGTGGAGGCGGGCGAATTGTTCAACGACGGCTTCGGGGGCTATGCGACGACGGAGCGGGACTACGGGGACTTCGAGCTGCGGCTTGAGTTCAAGCTCGCACCGGGTGCCGATTCCGGCGTCTACCTCCGCGGCGTGCCGCAAGTCCAGATCTGGGATCCCACCATGCCGGACCCAAAGGGCCATGGCTATGCCTTTGGCTCGGGTGGCCTCTGGAACAACACCAAGGGCACGCCGGGTCGTGATCCCAAGGTCCGGGCGGACCGCCCGATCGGCGAATGGAATACCCTGCGGGTGGTGATGACCGGCAGCTGGGTGAGCGTCTGGCTCAACGACCAACTCGTGGTGGAGGACGTCGTGCTGGAGAACTACTACGACAAGGTGAACAAGTCGTTGACCCCGGAGAAGCGGCGCCCGGTGCCGGCGCGCGGACCGATCCAACTCCAGACCCACGGGGGCGCGACCACGTGGCGGAACATCTGCATCCGCGAACTCCCCGCTTCCTGATGAACCGTCGCTCCTTTCTTCGCTCCGCGGCCGCGCTCGGTGCCGCGCTTCCGCTGGCTTCCACCCCCGGCTTTGCCGCCGCGGCTTCGCCCGCGCCGGCGGCCGCCGGGGCGGCCCGTCCCGCGCGCCGACTGCGCAAGGGCTTCATGTATGGGATGTTCAACAGCGAGGCTGCGCGCAAGCTGGCGGTTCGCGAGCGCTTCCAGCTGCTGCGGGACGCCGGATTCGACGGCGTCGAGGTGCCCAGTGCCCTCGACCAAGCCGAGGTGCTGGCGGCGCGGGATGCGCTTGGGCTGGAGATTCCGAGCGTCGTGGTTGCGACCCACTGGGCCAAGCCGTTGTCCGACGCCAACCCGGCGGTCCGCGCGGCCGGTCTCGCCGGTCTCGAGCAAGGCCTGCGCGACGCCAAGGCTTATGGCGCACGGTCGGTGCTCCTCGTGCCTGCCGTGGTCACGAAGGACGTCGGCTACCGCGAGGCCTTCGATCGCTCCGTGGCCGAGATCCGCAAGGCGCTGCCGCTCGCGGAGTCCCTCGGCGTCATCATCGCGATTGAGAACGTCTGGAACCGGTTCCTGCTCAGTCCGCTCGAGGCGGCCGCCTACGTCGATGCCTTCCAGTCGCCGTTCGTCCGCTGGCACTTCGACGTGGGCAACATCGTGACGCAGGCGTGGCCGGAGCAGTGGATCAGGGTCCTCGGTTCCCGGATCGTCCAGGTGCACGTGAAGGAGTACAGCCGGAAACTGCGTGACGAGAAGGGGCCCTTTGCCGGCTTCAACGTCGAGTTGCTCCAAGGCGACAGCGACTGGCCGCAAACGATGGCGGCGCTGGATGAGGTGGGCTATTCCGGCTGGATCATCGCCGAGCAATGGCGCGCCCCGAACCCCGACGAAGCCGCGTCGCTGCGCCGCCTCTCCGAGTTGATGGATCGCGTGATTGCGAGCTGAGTTCGCATCGTTTTCCGCGGCTGCACCCACCCTTGTCCAATCCGGTTCCTTCCCCCCCCCGGGGCGTGACTCCGCTGGGCCGTTCCTCCGAATCTCATCCCATTCCGTCCCTTCCATGAAAGCCCCTGCCTCCCCGACTGCCCCGATTTCCCCGAACGTTTCCGCGTCGCTGGACGCGGCCGCCACCGATGCGGCCAGCGTGTCGATGCCGCGACGCGGCTTCCTGAAGACGTCGGCCACGCTGGCCGCCGGCGCGGCCGTCGCCGGCTACTCGCCGCTGTCCGCCGCCACCGCGCGGCGCTCCATCGGCGCCAATGACCGCATCCGCATCGGCATCATCGGTTGCGGTGAACGGGGCCGCGGCGCCCACATGGAGGGCATCTACAAGCACGTCGCCGCGACCAATTTCGAGATCGTCGCCCTGTGTGATCCGTGGCGCGTCGCGCGCGAGCGCTCCAACGCCAAGGTGCGCGAGTGGTTCGGCCGCGATGCCCAACCGTGCACCTCGTACAAGGAATTGCTCGATCTTCCCAACATCGACGCGGTGATGATCGCCTCTCCCGATCACCACCACACCACGCACCTTGAGGCCGCCGCGCGCGCCGGGAAGCACATCTACGTGGAGAAGCCGCCCGCCACCGAGATGGACAAGCTGGTCCGTGCCTACGACGCCGTGAAGGCCGCCGGCACCGTCGTGCAGGTGGGCACCCAGCTCCGCAGCCTGCCCGGCGTGGTCGGCGCCCGCGAGGTCGTCCAGTCCGGCAAGATCGGCAAGCTCTCCCGCGTCGAGGAATGCCGCAACGACGAGAAGCCGTACTGGTACCAGTACCTTGGCCGCGAGGTGAAGCAGGAGGACGTCGACTGGAAGGAATTCCTCGGCGACCGCCCGATGCGCCCGTTCGACCCCGAGGTCTACGCTGCCTGGTACGGCCACTATGAATTCTGCCAGGGGCCGATCCCGCAGTGGGGCGCGCACTTCCTCGACATGGCGCACTACATCACGGGCGCCTCCATCCCCGAATCCTGCGTCTGCGCCGGCGGCATCTTCACGTGGAAGGACAAGCACCGCTTCACGGTGCCGGATTGCATCCAGGCAACGTGGATCTACCCGGAGGGTTTCCTGCTCACGAGCTCGAACAACTTCGGTAATGGTTTCGGCAATACGCGAAAGTTCCTCGGCGAAAAGGGTGTCCTCAAGGTCGACAACTGGAACGTCCCGACCTACAGCGCCCAGGGCGGCCCGAAGCGCGATGGTTCCATCCGCGGCGAGGTCACGGTGACGCCGATCGAGCGCCCCGACCACTTTCTCGACTGGCTCCAGTGCCTGCGCACCGGCGCGACGCCGCACGCCTCGATCGAGGCGGGCTACCAGCACGGCGTGGCCTGCTTGATGGCGATGCTCTCGTACGAGAAGGGCGGCCGCACGGTCTACAACGCGAAGAAGCGCACGATCGACTTCGCGTAAGCGACGACCCGTTCCCGGACCGCCGACGGCGGCGGGTGGCGCCGCCTCGTCCCTCGGGGGACGGAGCGCCGCGACACCCTGATCCTCTTCGAGCCTTTGCCTGCGTCTGTGGCTTGCCTTGGATCGCTGGACGCGTGTCGTGGAGGGGTGATTCCCGCCTGCCGCCGCCTTACCCGTCTCGCCGCTCCGCTGGCGTTCGTTTCATGGTCCTGCTCGCTCGCGCTGGCCGCGCTGGCGGACCCGCGGGGAGACCGGCCTTTGGCCCCGGCCCTGTCGCCGCAGGAGCAGCGTGCGCTCTTTCACGTGCCGCCGGGCTTTGAGGTGCAACTCGTCGCGGCGGAGCCGGAGATTCAGAAACCGCTCAACCTGAACTTCGACTCGGCGGGACGCCTCTGGGTGACCGGGACGACGATGTACCCCTGGCCCGGGCGCACGGATGCGGTGGGTCAGCCGATCGCGATCTTCGACCGCGAGTGGAACGACAACGGCCTCGCCTTCCGCGCCACGTCAGCTCCCCCGGCGCCCGAGGTGGCGGCGCGCGACACGGTGCGTGTGCTCTCGGACTTCGGTCCGGATGGCCGGGCGCGCAAGATCGAGGTCTTTGCCGACGGCCTGAACATCCCGATCGGGGTGCAGCCTCTGCCGCGCCGTCCGGGGGCGAAGGGCGACACCGTAATCGTCCACTCGATCCCGGCGATCTGGCGGATGGAGGACGTCGATGGCGACGGTCGGGCGGACCGCCGCGAGCGCCTCTTCGGCGATTTTGGGTTCAAGGACACGCACGGCATGGCGTCGAGTTTCACCTACTGGCCGGACGGTTGGATCTACGGGACCCACGGCTTCGCCAATCGCAGCGAAATCCGGGACGGCTCCGGCCGGATCACGCTCCTCGAGAGCGGCAACACCTACCGCTTCCGGCCGGACGGCTCGCGCTTCGAAGTCTGGACCCGCGGCCAGACCAATCCCTTCGGCCTCGCGTTCGACGAACGCGGTGACCTCTACACGGCGGATTCCCATTCGAAGCCCGTGTACCTCCTCGTCTCGGGTGGCTTCTACGAGGGCATTGGCAAGCAGCATGACGGCCTCGGTTTCGCGCCGGCGATCACGCAGGACAATCACGGCTCGTCCGCGATCGCGGGCATCGCGGCCTACGCGGCCGACACGTACCCCGCGGAATTCCGCGGCAACCTCTTCAATGGCAATCCGGTGACCCGCCGCGTGAATCGGGCCCGACTGGATTGGACGGGCTCGACTCCGAAGGCGGTACGGGTGGAGGACTTCCTGACCAGCGACGACCCGCAGTTCCGGCCGGTGCAGGTGAAGCTGGGGCCGGATGGGGCGCTGTGGATCGCGGACTTCTACAATCCCATCATCGGCCATTATGAAGTGCCCCTGACTCACCCCGCGCGCGACCGTAGCCGCGGTCGCATCTGGCGGGTGGTCTGGCGCGGCCTTGATGGCCGGGCCGAGGTGCCGGCATTGCCGCGCCTCGCCGATGCAGACGTGGCCACGCTCACCCGCGCGTTGCGGGCCCCGAATCTGGTCCTGCGGGCGCTGGCGGCGAATGAACTCGCTGACCGCCTCGGTGGTGATGTCGCCCGGGCGGCCTTCGCGCAGGTCACCGCCGTCGGTGGCATCGAAGCACTGCCGGCGGCGCTGGCCCTCGCCCGCGTGGCGCCGCAGGCGCCGGTGGACCTACCGGCGGACGTATCGGATGTGGCCGCGAGCCTGCGCACCCTCCGGGTGTTGGCGGAGCGCGGCTCCCTCGATGCGCGGGAACGCGCGTGGGTGGCGCGCGTCGCGAACGAGGCCCCGATCGGGCACGCGACCCGTGCGATGGCCGATCTCTTCGTCCGTCGCCCGGAGTCGTGGCAGGCCGACCTCATCCTCCGGGTGCAGCCCCGCGTCTCGGCGGCCGACACCGAGCTGATTTACGCGCTGCGTCTCGCCCTGAAGGCCCAGGTGGCGCAGGCCTCCGATGCTGACTTGGCGGCCTGGCGGGCGGTGACGCCGAGCGCGGACGCGCAACTGGCGGACGTTTCGGTGGCGGTGCCCTCACCGGCCTCGGCGACCTTCCTTCTGGGACATTTGGAACGAACGGCCTTTGCGGGGGAACGCGCGGGGGAATTCGCCCGGCACGCCGTGCGTCACCTTGATCCCGAGCGTCTCGAAGCGGCGGTTCAGGACATGATCCGCTCGCTGGAGCAGGCCCCGGCGGCCCAGCGCCTCGCGCTGGCGGAGGGGCTTTCCGCGACGCTGGTGCAGAACCGTCGGCCCCTCCCCGACACGGTGCGGCGTTGGATGGTTGACACCCTCTTGGCGATCGCTCCCGGATCGGATGTACCGCTCGCCCGGCGCGCGGCGGAAGCGCTGCGCGAGCCGATGCTGCCCGAAAAGGTGGTTCCCCTGACGGCGATCGCGGAGCGCATCGAACTCGACTACGGAGTGCGGCTCGCGGCCATGCGGGGACTGCCCGCGGCGGACCCCGCGGTGCTGGAGATGCTCGGTCGCGTCGCGCGACGCCCCGATGAGGCCGCCCGGATGCGACGCATCGCCGTGCTCCGGCTCGGCACCGTGCCCACGATTGCCGCCGCCCGCGCCCACCTCGCGGCAGCCCTGCCCGGCGCGCCGGTGGACCTGAGCCTGACGATCGCGACGGAGCTGGCCCGGACGAATGAAGGCGCCGCGTTGCTCATGGCGCAGGTCAATGCGGGCAAGGCTCCGGCCTTGCTCCTGCGGCACCGGGACTTGGCGAACGCGTTTGCCGCGCTTGACGCCTCCGTGCGGGAACGGGCGGCGCGCCTGACCGCGGCCCTGCCGCCGGAGGACGCCCGGCTGGATGCCGTGATTGCGGAACGCAACGGCGCCTTCAGCATCGCGATCACGGACCTGCACCGCGGCGCGGCGGTCTTCGCCCAGAATTGCGCCGCCTGCCACCGCCTTGGCGGGAACGGCGGCAATCTCGGACCCAATCTCGACGGCATCGGCGTGCGCGGGGCTTCCCGGCTCATCGAGGACATCCTTGATCCCAGCCGTAACGTGGACCCGGCCTTCCGGCTGGCGAGCGTGACCCTGCGCACCGGTGAGACCGTGGGCGGCATGGACCTGAGGGATGAAGGCGGCGAGGTCCGGGTCGTTGATCCGGTGACGGGGACCGAACGCCGCGTCGCCAAGGCCGACGTTGTCTCCCAGACCGTGCTCGCCTCCTCGGCGATGCCGGCCGCGTTCGAGTCCGCTCTCACCGAGCAGGAGTTCAACGACTTGCTCGCCTACCTCCTGCGGCCGTCCGCCTGAGCGGGAGATCGCATCTGCGCCGTCCGGCGAGTGGCGGCCCTCCGGCTCGAACGTGGCTCAGGTCGGCGAAAGACTGAGCCAGAGCAGACGGGCGAGCACGGCGGCGACCATCGTGATGAAGATCGGCCGGACGAAGCGCGCCCCGCGGGTCACCACCAGTCGCGCACCCACGCGGGCGCCGACGATCTGGCCGGCGCCCATGACGAGGCCGAGCGTGAGATGGACCTTGCCAAGGACGAGGAAGAGCAGGAGAGCGGCGACGTTGCTCGCCGCGTTCATGACCTTGGTAATGCCGGTCGCGGCCACGAAGTCGCGGCCGAGCACGACGATCAGCGCCAGCGTCCAGAACGAACCCACGCCCGGTCCGAAGATTCCGTCGTAGAAACCGAGGGCGAGGCCGAAGATCGGAAAGAACACCCGGGCGGAGAGGCGGGCTCGGGTCGATTGCTCGCCCAGTCGCGGGCGCAGCACGGTGTAGATGAGGATCGCGGCCAGCAGCCACGGAACGAGGGTCTCCAGCCATTCCGGCTTTACCCACTGCAGCGTCGCGGCGCCGAGCAGTGAACCGACAAACGTCAGGATCGCGCCGGGGAGGCAGGCGCGGAACGACACCACGCCGCTGCGCACGTAGCTCCAGGCCGCCGTGACGCTCCCGAAGCTCGCCTGCAGCTTGTTGGTGGCGATCGCCTCCGCGGGCGGAATGCCGAGGCTGAGCAAGACGGGGAGCGTGAGGATGCCGCCGCCGCCGGCGACGCTATCGATGACGCCCGCCGCGAATCCGGTCAGGAACAGCAGGGGATAGGCCCAGAGCGGAAAGGTCATGGCGTCGGAGCGGGGAGGCGTTCCCAGATTTGCCACCGTTCACCGCCACCGTAGACCGGCAACGCCTGCGCCGCCGCGATCGGTCGGTCGGCGCGTCGGCGGAATCGTGTGCCGAAGAGCTGATCCGCTTTGGCGAGGGAGAGAGGATAGGGCGGCGGTTCCGGATCCTCGCCGTAAAAGAAAATGCCCGCGAGCCAGCCGCCTGGGCGGAGCAGCGAGGCCACGCGGTCCGCATACTCCGGCCAGCGGACCGGCGAGAGCGAACACAGGAAGGTGCGATCGTACACCAGGTCGAACGGCTCCGGGAGCGGCTCCGCAAAGAAGTCCCCCAGCCGCACACATGTCCCCGCCGCGCCGAGGATCGTTTGCGCCCGCGCCACCGCGGCGGGGGCGAAATCGATCGCGCAGACCTCCCAACCGGCCGCGATGAAAAGGCTCACCTCGTAGCCGGAGCCGCAGCCCGGGATCAACACCCGACCCGGCGGACGGAGCTCGGTGCCGAGAGCCTCGACGAGCTCGATCGGCGCGCCGCCCAGGTCCCACGGCAACCGCTCCGTCCGGTAACGTTCCTCCCAGAAGGCGGGCGTTTGACTGTCGAGGGGTGAAGTCACAGGCGCGGCAGACAACGGATTTAGGCCTCCGCCCAAGGATCGAAGAGCACCTTGATCGCCTCTTTCCGTCGCAGCAGGTCCACCGCTTCCGCATAGCGACTGAACGGCAGGCGGTACGTGATGAGCGCGGAGAGGTCGAGTTGACCCGCCTCGATGAAGGCGAGCGCCGTCTCGGCGGCGACGCGATTGTGGTCGGCGTAGCCGACCAGCGCCAAGCCCGGACCGAAGAGGTGGCGCAGGCCAAAACGGACCTCCTCGCGGAGCACGCCGAACAGGGTCACGCAGCGGCGGGTGCGGTCCATGAGGAATTCGATCGAGGCCGGCACGCCCGTGAGATCCACGGCGTCGTCCAACGCGTGGACGTCGTCGCGGCTGGCCGGCCACGCGGCCGCGTCCGGCGCGGTGACCCGGTGGGCCCCGAGGCGCAGGGCGAGCTCGCGACGGCTCGCGACCGGGTCGATGCCGACGACATCCGTGGCGCCGTGGGCGCGCGCCAGCTGGGTGGCGACCAAGCCGGCCGGCCCGAGTCCGGCGAGGCCGATCCGGCGACCGGCGATTCCTCCCTGGGCGGCCAAGGTCTGGAACGAGACCTCGACGCACATCGCCAATTCCAGCGAGGCCACGCGGTCCAGAGGCAGGTCCGCCGGCACTTCGAGCAAGTCATCCTCCCTCAGCACATTGTATTGCGCGTAGCAGCCCTGCGGGCGCCGCCCGCTATCGCGCCACACCGCGACCCGGCAACCGGGTGTCAACCGCCGCACGTCGGGTCCCAGCGCCACCACTTCGCCGACGGCTTCATGGCCGGGTTGGCCCGGCAGGTACGGGTAGCGCAGGTCCATCCCTGGGAACATGGGCTGGCCGGCGAACAGGTGGAGATCCCAGTGAGGGCAGGTGGCGACGGCGAGGATCCGGACGAGCACCTCGCCGGCCGCGGGCGGCGGCACGGGGGCTTCGCGCCAGACGGCGCGGCCGGGAGCCTCCAGCTGGAGGAGTTTCATCGAGGAGGGGAGGGCCATGGCGTGCGAGTCCGACCTCTCCCCCGGTCCGCCCCTCGAGAAAGGGGCGGGAAGGGCTCCGCCGTCCGGACGACGGCGGGAGGACGGATCACTCCGCGGGAGGCCTGACAAGAAGCACGGGCCGGGCGGAGGAGGCGAGCACGGCCTGCGCTGTCGACCCCATCAGCGCCTTGGCCGCTCCGGTGCGTCCGTGCGTGCCGAGGCAGACCACATCGGCACCGAACCGTTCGGCTTCCTGGCTCAGCTCCCGGGCGGCCTCGGGAGACGCGAGGACAGCCACCTCGGTCTCCACCCCGCGTTCCTTGGCCTCGGCCGGGATCAGGGCCTCCAGACGCTTTTGGCAGGAGGCGACGTAGGCCCGATGCTGAGCGGCCTGACGGTCCGTGGGGCGTCCGGCGAAACGCTGGGAGTCGCTCATGGCGCCGGGTGGAATCACGTGGACGAGGCGCAGCGAGCCCCCTTGGGGCAGCTGGGCGTAGGCGTGGGCCACGGCACGGTCGCCGACGGGCGAAAAATCGGTGGCGGTGAGAACCCGCCAGACCCATGGAACCATCCCGTCGCCATGCCGCGCGGCGGGCGGCGTCGGCACGACCGCGACGCTGGCGGTGGCGCGTTCGAGGATGCCGCGCGAAATCGAATGGTGCCAGAGACGCTTCAGGCCATGGCTCTGGTGCGAACCGACGACGATGAGGTCGGCGGACTCCTCGGCGGCCATGTCGGCGAGCCGCACGTCGGCGCGCCCCCAGTTTGGCTCGATCCGCACCTTGAAGTCATCGGTGCCGAGCAATTCGTTGGCCCGGGCCTTGAGGTCGCGCGTCAGCACCCGCTGGACTTCCGGCGGGTTGCCCTCCAACTGCATCGGCGTGGCCCCGCCGATCCGCGAGCCCTCCTGCGGCGGCCAGTTGATGTGGGCGAGCACGAGTTCGCAGGGTCGGGTGCGGAGCAAGTCCGAGCGCACCCAACGCAGCGCGGCGTCGGAGGTTTGCGTGAAGTCGAAGGCGATGAAGATCCGCAGGGCCCGTTCGCCGCGGAACCACGCATGGAACGGCTCGGCCTGCCAGACGACCAAGGTGGGGACCTTGGCGTGCTCGGCGGTCCGCTCCGCAACGCTTCCGAGGAACCAGCGGGCCGGTCCGCGTTCGCCGAGTGACGAAACGACGACGAGCCGGGTGCTGCCCACGGCGGTGCGGTCGGCCAGGACCTCGCTGGCCTCGCCCTCGAGCAACCGGGTCAAGATGCCGGCCGAGGAGGACTTGCGCAGCCGGGCGCCCTCGCGGGACAGGGCGGTGCGGGCGGCGGTGGGTTCAAGGTCGAGCGTGGCATGGGCCAGCGTGAGGGGCTGTTCCCAAGCTTGGGCCAGTTGCGCACCCACATCGGCGGCGGCACGGGCATTTTCGCTGAAGTCGGTGCCGCAAAGGATGCCGGTGATGGGGACCGGGCGGCGGGGTGCTTTGCGGGCGGGAGATGAGGGCTTCATGGGATCAACGCTCCTAGGTTGGCGAGAGGGGCCGCGTCGGTCGGGAAACGACGTGTTCCGAGAACCCGTTGATCCCCGTCCAGAGCGACCCAATGGTGTGACAGGAAAACTTACCCCTGGCACGAAGTCCGGGCAAGCGGGATTGGCCGCCAAGCTCCGCGGATGCTGCAGCGGAACGAGTCCCGGAACGCGCTGCGGTACCGATGGAGAGCTGGGCGACGTCGCGCGGGCCGCGAGTGCGGCGGAACAGATCCCGGAAGGCCGGGCGATCTCCGGAGGTCCGCCCCGGCGCGGCCGTGGAGCGGCAAGGCGGCGGACGACTTCCCTGACCGCCGCGCGTTCTTCCCTGGACTAAGGGGCGACGACCCGGAGGGCGGGCCGGTCCTCGGTCAGGGTCCCAGCCGGCGGTGCCGGCAAGGTGACCTTCCCCGTGGCGGCCCACTCGGTGCCCCGCTGGAGCGTGACCTGGAAGCTGAGCCCATTGATGGCGTCGGCGGCGTGCCCGAGGGTGGTGTGGAACACGCGGCCCTTGCCGAAGGGAATCACCATGAGCATCGGCTCCTGCTCCTTGGTCTCGGGCGAGTAGGCGGAGGCGAGCACGGTGACGTTCTCGGCCGGTCCGCGCAGCCCGTGGTAGAGCTCGTCCTTGGCATTGCGCCAGCGCGCCGGCAGGCCGGCGAGGATCGGGTGATCGGGCTGGCGGGCCTCGATGATGAATTCGTGCTGCGGTCCATGGCCGCCACCCGGACCCGCAGTGGTGGTGTCGCGGAACCAGCCATTGGCGCGGAGCCGCAGGTAGGGACCGGACATCTCGGTGCGCCCGCCCCAGCCGCCAAGACCGATCATCGCGTTGTACTCCGGCCAATTCGGGAAGGCGTTGTTGGCGGCGTGATACGACACGAACCCGCCGCCCCCGCGCACGTACGCGACGAACGCGGTGCGGACCTCCTCCGGCCAGTCCTCGCCGTTGTAGTTGGAGAGCACGACATCGTAGTTCCAGAACCGCGGGCGCCAGGCGGCCCAGAGAGCGGGGGCCTTGGCGTCGTGGATCTTGGCGTCGGCCTCGGCCTGGCGGACCGCGGCCTCTTGCGCGGCGAGTTGCTCGGGCGTGGGATTGCGCGGCGCGCGCGGCGGCGCGGGACGCGCGGGGGGCGTCGTGGAAATGTCGACCGTGAAGCGGCCCGTGTCGGTGAGGATCTTCGCCAGAAGCGGCGTGTTGACCCGCCAGGCGTGATTGTTCTGCCCGTCGATGATCAGGACGCGCACCTTGGTGGGGGCGGCGGCGGCACCGAGGAGCGCCGGGGAGAGCGAGGCGGCGAAGGGGAGGCCGACGAGGACCGCTGCCACGAGGCGAAGGGCAAAGCGAGGGGAGCGCATGCCGTCAGAGAAACACTCCCGTGACCCGAGGCCAACCGAAACCGTTTCGGCCCCGGCACCGGGGCCCGGCGCGGGCGCCGGCGTGCTCAGGCCGCGAGGCCGGCCGCGAGGGCGAGGGCGCTGCGGGCGCGGTTCAGGATGTAAAGATGGTAACCCGGTGCGCCGGAGGCGACGAGGTCGCGGATCTGGTCGAGTGCCCAATCGAGCCCAATCATTTCCACGACCTCCGGCTGATCATCCGTGGCCTCCAGCCGACGTCGCAGCGTGACCGGCAGCGAGGCGCCGCAGAGCGCGGTGAAACGCTCGATCTGTCGCAGCGAAAGCACCGGCATGATTCCCGGCACGATCGGGACGTGGATCCCGTGGGCGCGGCAGCGCTCGACGAAGCGGAAGTACACCGCGTTGTCGAAGAAGAGCTGGGTGGTGATGAAGCTCGCGCCCGCATCGACCTTGGCGCGCAGCGTATCGAGATCGGCTGCGGCGCTGGCGGCCTCCGGGTGCTTTTCGGGATAGCCGCCGACGCCGAGACAAAAGTCGGGGTGGCGGCGCTTGAGCAGCGCGACCAACTCGCTCGCGTAGCGCAGGCCTCCTGCGGTCGGTTCAAAGTGCGTGACGCCCTTCGGCGGATCGCCCCGCAGCGTCATGATGTTCCGGAAACCCTCGCCGTGGATGCGATCGGCCAGCGCGTGCAACTCCTCGGTGCCGTGTCCGACGCACGTCAGGTGCGGCATCACGGTGAAACCCAGCTCGCGCTTGAGCAGGGCGCTGACCTGCGCGGTGCGCTCCCGCGTGCTGCCGCCGGCCCCGTAGGTGACCGAGACGAAGTCGGGAGAAATCTTGCGCAACGCGGCGGCGGCCTGCCGCAGATGCTCGACGCCCGCGTCGTCCTTCGGCGGGAAGAACTCCAGCGAACGCAGCGGCCGCCCGGAGGAAAAGAGCTCGGAAATCGGCCGGTCAATCATAGTTCGTATCAACGTATGCAGATGCGTTGATATGATTACCAGCCGAAAGTTGCCCGGTTGGGATTGCCTCGCTGCGGAGGTTGATATCGCGCAATCAGGAGGCTGCGAGGCTATGGCTGGGTCCTGCTGGCTGGAAGACTCGGCCAAGCCGTACCGACGTCATGATCCGGTCCTCCCCGAACCATTGGAGGGGGGGCTTCCGCCGGTGAACCCCTTGCGGCTCATCCGTTATCGGAAAGTCAGCCGGTGCGATGCCTTGATCTTCCCACACCAATCGTCGGAGAGCCGCGCCTCTGCCGCGAACTCCGGCCAGCGTCGCACCGCCGCCTGCACTTCCGCGATGATCCTTGCGGCGCGGCCCCGCTTCATCAGTGCCGACTTCGCGCCCGCCTCGAAATCCTCCGTTGCGAAACCATCGCGCTTTCCGTTCAGCGTCATCTGGTGCGCGGCCGTCCACGAGCCGGCCGGGTTGTAGCTGTAAGTCACATCGAAGGCCGGGGCGAGCGACCATTCGCCCTGCTGGTTCATGAGAAACGCGATGTTCTTCACGTGGTCGTCTTGATTCCGCGCCGTGATGTTGAAGACCATCCTCCGGAACTGCTCCTCCACGGCCGCCATCGGCAGCTTGAGCTGGCGCATGGTCAGAAAAGCCTGCTCGTAGGCGTAGGCACCGGCCTGATTGAAGTCGAAATGGGCGAGTGCGCCGAGCGACTGCATGTGAAGCTTGGCGCCTTCCGGAAGCCGATCAAAGCGTCGCGTCATGAAATGACGTCGGCCGTTTTCCTCCAGCAGCCGGCATTCGCTCATCGTGATGCCCGCCGCCTTCGCCATCAGGTGATAGGCAAATTCGATGGCTCCGTAGCCTTTCGGATCTTCCAGTTCCTTGTCCTTGTTGCCGGCCACGCCATCGAACTTCAGCAGCCAATACTCGAAGCCCGCGCCGGCAGCGATCTGTCCGGAGCGCACTTCGTTCGTGGTGCGGTTCCACGCAATCACTGCCTTGGCCCGCGCGCCGCCGGCGGACGTGCCCACGCGCAGGATGTCGCGCAGCGCTTGGGCCTTCCCAGCCTCGTGAAAGTGCCCCTGCAAGTCGCCGCGATGCGTCAGCACGTCGCCGGCCAGCCGCACCAGCGCGTCGATGTCGACCTTGTTCGCCGTGCGCGGTCTCGGCCCCAGCACGGGGGCAAACTCCAGCGCCCCCATGCCGCGCGTGCCCGTGTAGCAAAGCCGCTCCACCGCATGGAAACTCTCAGGCGTCCGGCCTTGCGTCGCCAGCCACGCATCAATCAGCGCATTGCCGAACTTGTCCGGCAGTGAATCAGCCAGCAGTCCGGGCAAGCCGTGAAACGTGACCCGCGGTAGCGCCGGAAATTCATACACCTGGTCGCTCAACGGCATCGTCAGCGGGGAGAGCTGGATCCCGCTTCGGGCAAACGCGGGGTCGTATTGGAACGACGCGATCTCCCGACCTTCGTCCAGCGCGACCGCCCCGATGGTGCGCCCCCAGAGCTGCACCTTCGCGATCATGACTCCTCACCCCAGGTCCACGTCTTCGGTTCTCCCGCCGCCCTCATCTTGCCGGTCGCCCTCCGACGAC
>Ga0172367_10001668_pt1 | contig 31584 bp, 27 predicted proteins | sample Lak10m_FD_114542 | JGI IMG/M metagenome (GOLD analysis project Ga0172367, IMG submission 114542) | Freshwater microbial communities from Kabuno Bay, South-Kivu, Congo - kab_022012_10m | ecosystem: Environmental > Aquatic > Freshwater > Lake | place: Democratic Republic of the Congo: South-Kivu...
AAAACGGCCAGTTTCGTTACACGCCTCCGACCCATTCGATTCTCGCCTTTAAGCAGGCGTTGGATGAGTTCGATCTGGAGGGGGGGGTGGAGGCTCGAGCGGAGCGTTACCGGGCCAATCACACGGCTTTGTTGGCAGGGATGAGGGCGTTGGGGTTTCGATCGTATTTGCCGGCCGAAGTGCAGAGCTACATCATCACCTCTTTCATCTTCCCTTCAAACCCGGCGTTTGAGTTCGGAAGCTTTTACAGGGCTCTGAGCGACCGAGGCTACATTATCTACCCAGGAAAGATCAGCCAGGCGGATACGTTTCGTATCGGATCGATCGGTCGAATCTTTGCTTCGGACATCCAGGATTTAGTGCATGCCGTCTCCGATGTGATTCGCGACCTAGGCGTGCGGCCGTAACTCTCCAGAAAGAACTTTCTAAGACTATGTCGATTCAACCGGTAGAGTTTGAAGTCAATGGGCGTTGCTATGCGGTGCCAAGCGTGCCCGTCGTGGTGATCTGCCTGGATGGCTCTGCAGATGAGTATTTGGATGCGGCGTGCGCACGTGGGTTGATGCCGAACCTGCAGCGGTTGTCGGTGGCGGGATACCGGGGGATGGCACGAGGAGCTTTGCCTTCGTTTACCAACGTCAACAACTCCTCCATTGTGACTGGAGTGCCACCTTCGATACATGGGATTGGCGGAAATTTCTTTTTCGATCGTGCCCGAGGGCAGGAAGTGATGATGAACTCGGCCTGCTACCTTCGTGTGGGCACGATCTTGGCGGCGGCAGCGAATGCGGGTCGGCAAGTGGCCGTCGTGACCGCGAAGGAGAAGCTTCGTGACATCTTCGCGCATGGTCTGCGCGGGATAGCCTTCTCGTCGGAGAAAGCGGGTTTAGCTCGTGTGGAGACTCATGGTATTGGTGATGTGGAGGCGCTGGTTGGTGAGCCGACTCCGGCGATTTACAGTGGTGAGGCGAGCCTCTATGTGCTTCGTGCGGGCGTGGCATTGATCGCGGCGGGGCGAGCTGACTTTTTGTATTTATCGACGACGGACTTCATCCAGCACAAATACGCGCCGGACGCGGCGGGAGCCCTGGAGTTCTACGCGGGGGTGGATATCGAGATCGGCCGGCTTCTGCAGTTAGGAGCGACCCTTGGCATCACTGCGGACCATGGGATGAATGCGAAGCAGCGAGCGGATGGGAGTCCGAACGTGACGTATTTGGAGTCGCGATTGGAGGAACGATTTGGGTCTGGGTTTCGGGTGATTCTGCCCATTACCGACCCGTATGTGGTGCACCACGGAGCGCTAGGATCTTTTGCTGTGGTGCACGCTCCGGAGGGAGCGGATTTGGTGGCGATCGAAGCCTGGTTGGGGGCCTTGGAAGGGGTGACGGAGGTTTACTCGAATGCGGTGGCGGCGCGAAAGTTGGAGTTGCCGGCGGATCGAACGGGGGATTTTGTGGTTTTATCTGCTCGTGATGCGGTGTTGGGGCGGACTCCTGCCTACCACGACCTGAAGGCGATCGAGGGCGGGTTAAGGTCGCATGGTGGGCGCTATGAGGAGATGGTGCCTTTCCTGATTTCGCGCCCGTTGAGTGACACGTATCTACGGAAGGCTGGGGGGGACCCTCGCAATTTTGATATCTTCGACTTTACGATCAACGGACCTACGGCCTCGCGTGGTTAGAGGCTCGCGAGGAATCAGGTGTTCTTCTTGCCCCAGAGGAACCAGAGCGAGGGGCCCAGAAGGGGTGCGAGGACGATAACGATGATCCAGAGGAGCTTGGTGTTCCCTGGTTTGGAGGATCGCATACAGCTGACTAAGCCAAGCACGGTGATGGCTAAGGGGATTAAAGTGAGCAGAAGGACCATGGCGATGGGTAGGATCACCAGGAGCAGCTTGAAGGCGATAAGGGCTACGATCAGGCCGAGCAAGATCGCGAGGATAAGAGCGATGTCCATTTGCAAGTAGGGGGGTGACAGGAGGGGGCGTGGACGTTGTGGGCAGATCAGGCGGACTCGTTTGCTGGGGAGTCGGACGATGTTGAAACCTGAGCTAATGGGTTAGGCACAGGCTCCTGCCCGCTCTTGCCGCCGAGAATCTTGAACATCACGACGCCGCACGTTGGGCATTTTCCCTTGATCGCCTTGCGTCCATTTTTCATGGATTCTTCCACGGCGTTGGAGATCTCTTTCTTGGACTTGCACTTGACGCAATAGCCTTCAGGCAACCGGGGATCTTCGAATTTATCCGTAACAGGGCACGCATTGGGAGTTATGTGGTCCGGTCGTCAACCGATCTGAACCTCTCGAATCGTTGATGCGCTCCCGATGGGAACCCCTGTCTGATTGATTCGATCCGTCCGTCTCAGCCAAGCCGTGATCATCCACGCGATGCCGAACTGCTATTTCAATCTCACAGGCTGAGGATGGCACAAGCATCGACAGCCTTCAGACACATGTTGATCTTAGTGCCTCGGCGATCGAAGCGTCAACTGTGAAAACGTGCGGATGTTCCTCGTGACGTTGTTGCAACTGTATTGAAACGAGCATGTTGCGTGACGGATTAAGCGGGGGGTTGGACCCGCTCCCAAAGAGGAGAACCAGGAGGAAGCGGCGTGGGCTGAGATCTGATCATCGGGGTCGATAATCGGGATGGCGCGAAGCCGGAGCCTCTGCTTTTATGGGCGAATGCATCGCGATCGCTCTTTTCGGTTTGGGTTTGCCCTGCTGGTGACGGCTTTCTCGCTCACCGCCTTTGTCCGGTTGCATGCAGAAGAACTCGCCGGGCGAGAGGGGCTTAGAGTTGGGCTATTCGACGTCGACGCGACGCCCCCGGTGGGGGACATGATGGCGTATGATCCGGTGACGAACCGATGGGACCTGGGGCTTCGTGCGCGGGGTGTTGTGCTGATCGGATCTGGCGATCCAATTGTGATGTGTGCGATCGACTGGATTGGCATCGCGAACGAATCGCACGAGGTGTTCCGGGCACGGCTGGCGCACGCTGCTGGGACCCAGGCCAATCGGGTCGCCGTTCACACGCTTCATCAGCATGATGCACCGGACTGCGATTTCTCGGCGGAATCCATCCTTCGATCGGAGGGATTGTCTCCACGGCAATACGAAGGCAGCTTCCAGCGTCGGGTATTGGAGGACCTGCATGATGCGGTGGCACGATGCATCACGAATGCGGTTCCGGTGTCGCACGTGGGTTACGGGCAGTCGGTTGTGCGCGAGGTGGCTTCGAATCGACGAATCCTGGGGGCGGATGGGAAGGTGAAGTCCGTGCGTTGGGCGGCCACTACCGACCCGGCTGTGAGAGCCGAGCCTGAGGGGGTGATTGACCCAATGGTCTCGCTCCTGAGCTTTTGGAATGAGGAACGCCCCGTCGCGGTGTTGAGCTACTACGCAACCCACCCGCAGAGCTACTATCGAACCGGCTTGCCGAACCCGGATTTTCCCGGCGTGGCGCGTTTTCTGCGTCAGATGGCGATTCCGGAGGCCTTGCATGTGCATTTCAACGGGGCGGGCGGAAACATTGGGGCTGGGAAGTACAACGATGGTTCGCCGCAGAACCGCTTGATACTGGCCGAACGATTGGCGGACGGAATGAAGCAGGCTTGGGCCTCGATCCGACGCGAACCTGTAACGGTTTCCGACGTGGGATGGAGCAGGGTCTCGGTGGCCTTGCCACTGCCAACCTATCTGGCGCGCGAGAGGCTCGAAGCGCAGTTAAGAGGGCGGGATGGGGCGTTCTTCGCTCAAGGTGGGCCTGCGAAGCTGGCTTGGGTGCGTCGCGTCGAGTCTGGTTACCGGAATGAGGTGAGTTGCCTGAGAGTCGGACGGTCGCGGGTGTTGCACCTGCCTGGGGAACTCTTCGTGGAGTATCAACTTGCTGCGAAGGCGATCCGGAATGATCTGTTCGTAGCGATGGCGGCTTACGGGGACTACGCACCAGGCTATATCGGGACCACCGTGGCGTATGGGCAGGGCGGTTACGAGACCAGCCCAGCTTCTTCGAATGTCGCACCGACGGTTGAGCCGGTATTGATGGACGCGATTCGACAACTTCTCAAGCCTGCCGTGCCGTAGTCCTCGTCCCTTGAAGCGACGTCTATTTGGGCTGATCGCTTCTCCGTTGCGAGCAGCGCTCGTTTGACTCTCAAACTCGGCTTGCGTTTCTCGTGTAGCACCCCAGGGTGACTGGGCAACGGAACGGAAGCGGATCTATGAACTCAATTAAGGCTCTTATTGTGGTGGGTGCTTTTGCCCTTTCAACATTGACCACGGCATCAGCGGCTGACGACCTCACCTCGGCTGCGGTCGCTGGCACGAACGGAACGACGGTCTCCGCAACCTCGGTGACCCCAACGCCCGCGAAGCAGGCCACGAAACGCTCTGCTAAAAAGAAGACCGTGACGAAGGCGAAAAAGGGCGTTGTAAAGCCTAAGAAAAGCAAGTCTTCCACGCTCAAGAAGCACGGTTCTGCCACAAAGAGGCAGGCTACCAAGACCTCGAAGTAGAGGGTTCGTCGGGTTGGCAGGATGGGCAGTGGAAGGTCGACCGTTGGGATTGGAGGGTGCGGAGGATCGAGGCTCCGCACTGACGGCATGGTTGGCCTTTCCGATCGTACACCCAGAAGAGTTCGAGGGCGCTCGGCTGATCCGGTTGGGCGGGCGCGCCGAAGTAGAACAGCCGGTTATTTTCCTCGGGCGTCTTCCAGCTCAGTTGATACTGCGTACCGCGTTGAATGGCTTTGTGGAGCGTGCTGCGGATCGCTGTCACGAGCCGATGGGCGGTTTGAGGCGAGATGGAGGAGGAGGGGAGGAGCGGATGGATTCCGGCTTCAAACAAGGCTTCGTTGGCGTAAATGTTCCCGATACCCGCGATGATCGACAGATCGAGCAATCGTGTCTTGATGGGCTGCCGGGAGCTCTGTAAGAGCTGAAGCCAGGCGGGGATGTCGAAACCAGGTTCAAGCGGCTCAGGGCCGAGTTCGGGGATGTGCTGGGTTCCAACTCGCCAGTGCCCGAACCCACGAGGGTCCTCAAAAATGAGGGCCTGCGCGCGATGGCCCGAGAGCTCATAAACTACGACGGCATGCTTGGCAGGGGCTTGCCTGGGATCGCTTAGGTAGATTCGTCCCGTCATCCCGAGGTGCGCCACAATCACAGCGTTATCTGACCTTGAGCCGTCCAACTGCAAGAGCAGATCCTTTCCTCGACGACCCACCCCTCGGAAGGTCAGACCTGCCACTAACGCATCGTGATCCGCGGCGTCGGCTGGTTCGACTCTACGGCCTCGGAGGACGAATGCTCTGGCGATGGACTGGCCTGCGAGGGCTGCGTGTAAGTGCCGTACGAGCACCTCGACTTCTGGCAGTTCGGGCACAGGCCGGAGGTAGCCAGGGTTATCCTCGGAACTTCTTAGCGATCACGCAGGCATTGTGCCCTCCGAATCCGAAGGAGTTGTTGACAACGACCTCGACGGGCAATTCACGTGCGGTGTTTGGGACGTAGTCGAGGTCGCAGAGCGGATCGGGGTTCTCGTAGTTGATTGTGGGTGGGACGATCCCTTGTTCGAGGGCCTTTAGGCAGAGGATCATCTCGACCGCACCGGCAGCACCGAGCATGTGGCCGGTCGCGCCTTTGGTGGAGCTAACGGCGAGTTTGCGGGCGTGATCACCGAAGACGGTCTTGATGGCTTGGGTTTCCGCAACATCCCCATTGGGAGTCGAGGTGCCATGTGCGTTGATGTAGGAGACTTGGTCGGGGGACAGCTTTGCAGAGCGGAGGGCCATGCGCATGCAACGAGCGGCACCTTCCCCTTCGGGTGCTGGGGAGGTCATGTGGTTGGCATCAGCGGTGTTCCCATAGCCGACGAGTTCTCCGTAAATCCTAGCACCTCGGGCTTTCGCGTGTTCGAGCTCTTCGAGCACCACAACACCGGAGCCTTCGCCCATCACGAAACCGTCGCGTTCGGCGTCGAAGGGGCGGGAGGCACGTTGGGGCTCATGGTTGCGGGTGCTCATAGCTTTCATGGCGGCGAACCCGCCGATTCCGAGGGGGACGATGGTCGCTTCGGTCCCGCCTGCGAACATGACTTTGGCGTCGCCCATTTTGATGGTGCGCCAAGCTTCTCCGATGGCATGCGTGGAGGTGGCGCAGGCGGAGCAGGTCGCGAGGTTAGGCCCCCGGAGCTTGTAATACATCGAGAACAGGCCGGAAGCCATGTTGAGGATGAGCATGGGGATCATGAACGGCGAGACTCGGCCTGGGCCCTTTGCGAGCAGGATTTTGTGCTGCTCCTCAGTGGTATACAAGCCGCCAATCCCGGAGCCGAGGAATGCTCCGATCTCGTCCCGGTTTGAGGCGTCGAGGTCGAGCCCAGAATCCTTCAAGGCTTTGTAGCCGGCGAATATGCCAAAGTGACTAAAGCGATCGGTCCGACGTAATTCCTTGGGAGTGGGGAAGGCTGGGGCTGGGTCGAAGTTTTTGACCTCCGCAGCGATTTGGCAGTCGTACTGGGTGACATCGAAGGCGGTGATGCGATCTACGCCGCATTTTCCTTCGACGATGTTTTTCCAGAACGCGTCGACCTCTTGGCCGAGGGACGAAACGACGCCTGCACCTGTGATGACCACTCTGATATCGGATCCGTAGCTTGACATAAAAAAGGGCAGCATTTGCTGATGACTCAGCAGCGGCTGCCCCAGTGAATTGGTTGAACCGACTTACTTTTGTTGGGACTCTTCGATGTACTTCGTCACGTCGCCGACGCTTTGAAGTTTCTCTGCTTCTTCATCGGGGATTTCTTGGCCGAACTCTTCTTCAAGAGCCATGACCAATTCGACCGTGTCGAGGGAATCAGCGCCGAGGTCCTCGATGAACTTAGCATCGGGGGTCACTTGGTCGGCATTGACGCCGAGTTGTTCCACGATGATGTCCTTTACCCTCTGTTCAATTGTTTTTTCAGCCATGAGCGTCTCCGTAACGTTTTGTTGTGTGTCTATGCAACGACAGGCTAAGCGTCAAGCCCGGATTGGATAAAAGAGTTTGTTGGGTTTGGCTTTGTTGCTTGCGTTTCGATGGACTACATGACCAAACCACCGTCGACACTGAGGACTTGGCCGGTGATGTACCGTGCCTCGTGAGAGGCGAGAAAGAGGGCCGCGTGCGCGATATCTTCGGCTTGGCCGAAAGAGGCCAAGGGGATTTGCGCGAGCAAGGCCTGCTTCATTTCAGGTTTGAGCACGGTGGTCATATCGGTCTCGATAAACCCAGGAGCGATCGCATTGACCGTGATTCCACGGGAGGCGAGTTCCTTGGCGACCGATTTGGTGAATCCGATGAGGCCTGCTTTGCTGGCGGCGTAGTTGGCTTGGCCGGCGTTGCCGATCAACCCGATGACGGAGGCGATGTTGAGAATGCGGCCGGAGCGTTGTTTCAAGAAGGCACGCGTAAATGCTTTGGTGAAGAGAAACGCCCCTTTCAGGTTCGTGTCTAAGACCGCGTCCCAGTCCTGATCAGACATGCGCATCAATAGGCCGTCCCGAGTGACGCCCGCGTTGTTGACTAGAATGTCCACTTTGCCGGTGGCCTTCAGAATCGAGTCTGCCGCCGTGTTCACAGCGCTGGAGTCGGCTACATCGACCGCGAACGCCCAGGCCTGCCGCCCGAGAGCCCGGACCTCGGCGGCGACCTTGTCGGAGTTTTCTGCGGTGCGTGAGACGCAAACGACGTCGGCCCCTTCAGCTGCGAACTTGAGTGCGATGGCGCGGCCGATCCCTCGGCCCGCACCGGTGACGACGGCGATTTGATGATTCAGAGTGGGCATTCCAGGTGACGGATTAGGCTTGGTTGTTAGGTTCGTCTGAGGTGGGCTCGGTTGCGCCGCCGGATTCGATGAGGGCGAGCCGTTTTCGTGCCTTTTCGGCGGCGGCTGTCTGACCGTATTCAGAGTCTAGGCGACGGAGTAGCGCGAGGGCTTTGTCCGGTTTGTTAAGCTTGTAGTACAGGTTGCAGAGGTGAATGGCTGCCCAGCCCCAACGTTCGGGAGAGAGCTTTTTGGTGAGGATCTCTTCGTATTCGAGAGCCGAGGCGAGGGGGTTTTTCAGGTCTTTCTCGTAAATCTCGGCGATCCGAAGGGCGACGTGTTGTTCGCGAGGATTCTTGACCAGATACTCGCGCATCAGGCGGATGGCATCCAGATGATTCCCGTTGGCCCACTCCTGCTCGGCTTGCTCGTACTCGGGGTCGGACATTCCATCGCCCTCGTCGTTATAGATGGTTTTTAGGGTTCTTTGGCCGAGGTACACGGAGATTCCGTGGCCGACCAAACCGCCAAAGCCGACGAGGCAGACGAGGAAGCAGCCGATGTAAAGCCCAAGCTTGGAGCCCTTTCTCCCTTGGGCTACTGGGGCTGGCGATGACGGGCTCGCGGACGCATTGGGCTGGCTGGCGGTGCCTTTACTCAAGTTGGTCACGGAGGCCGAGGGGGTGTTTGTCGACTGGCCGGTGCCGGTTGGATTGGTTGGGTCGGTGGAGGAAGGGGGTGCGGTTGCAGCGTTCGTGGACGAGTTGGAGCCCGGGGTGGAGGCGGAGAGAGCGCTCGTGCTGGCGGTTTCTCCAAGATCCTTCGCGGCGCCGGCGTTGGTGGTGGTGTCCGACCCGTTGCCGTTCGACGACTCGTCACCCGGGGATTTGTTGTCGAGCAGATCGACTTCGGCACGAGTCTCGGCCCGGGAACCAAACTCGTTGTAGGACTTGAGGAAAAGTCGACCGAACACGAATGAGCCGATCGCGAAAACGATCGCGAGAACAATTTTGAGAGACGTGCTCATCAGCGCTTGGTGGATTAGAGGAGAAACGAGCCTGAAGCAATCCTTTTTGCGGTGTTTGGAGTTCGCAAGCCGAGGCAAGAGGGCGGGAGCGGGGTTAGTTGGGGCGATCGAGGGTTGCCACGCATTCGACATGTTGGGTTTGCGGGAACATGTCAACTGGACGCACTTCCGTGAGTTGATAGCCGCCGGTATCGCATAGCGTGCGGAGGTCGCGAGCAAGGGTTGCTGGATGGCAGGAAACGTAGATGATCTGACGTAGCCGTTGCGAGGCGATGGTCGCTAGGGCTTCTGGGTCACATCCGGCGCGGGGTGGATCGAGTAGGATACAGGATCGGTCAGGGTCGAGTTCAGCGAGAATGGCCGGGAGTGCGTGCTCAGTGCGACCGGTCCGGAACTCGCCGTTGGTGATGCCTCTTTGCTTGGCATTGTCCCGTGCCGCCGTGATCGCTGGGCCATCGATCTCGACGCCGATAAACCGCTTCAGACGATGGGCGAGGGAGAGGGAGAAGAATCCGACCCCGCAATAGGCATCAATGAGTGCGTCGCAGCGTCCTCGCTCGAGGCTAGCGCCCACGATGTCGACGAGGCTAGGAAGGGCGTGGAAGTTGTTTTGGAAGAAGGAATCGTTGGGAACGATCCAACCTGAGGGAAGCACGCGAAGCACGACTTTCATGCCCCCCTTGGGTGGTGGCGAAGCGCGAACCTGCCGGATCTTGTCGCTGATTTCGGGCTCGGCAATGGCGCAGGAGTCAATATCGACGACGAGGCGGCTTTCGTTTTTAAGAAAGCCGATTTTGAGACGTTGCTCGGTTTTGTCCCATTGGCTTCGGATCATGATCCGGTTGCGATAGCCGTAGGGCGCGGGGCACGGAACCACGGGATGGACGACCTCTGCGGAGAATCGTCCGATCCGCTCCATGAGACTTGCGACTTGGGAGTGCTTAACCGAAAGCTGTGTTTCGTAGCGGATGTGCTGGTATTGGCAGCCACCACATTCGGTGAACACGGGGCACACAGGGGTGACGCGATCAGGGGAGGCTTTGACGAGCTGTTTGAGAGTGGCTCGACCGAAGCGCTTCTTGACTTCGGTGACCTCGACAAGCGCTTCCTCGCCGGACATGAGGAAGGGCACGAAGAACACGAATTCCCCGACGCGCGCGACCCCTTCGCCTCCGAAGGCGATGTCTCTCGCGGTGACTGTAAGTTGGTCCCCGACTTGGAAGTTCGGACTGGAGACCGACGAGCCGGCGTCAGTTCCCATGGCTTGAGTGCTGGTAATGCCGGGCGAGCAGGTCATCGCCAAAATCGCCATCGAAGTCGCGCCAAGTTGCGTGCACGTGATTGTTGTTATTTTGAATGTTATCGTATTCGAGGATGAAGCTCGGCCCTTGAACACGATAGTAGTGAGCCTCGCCAGGTTGGCTCCCCCCGGCCCAAGCGAACCGAAGTTTTCCCCAGCCTGCTTTGTCGATCTTTTGGAGAGCCGGGGCTGCAAGTTCGGGGCGGAGCCGTTCGACGTACTCTCGCACGAGGCCTTTGAGAAGTTCCTTCTGAGCGGTGGTCAAGTCGGCTGCGAGGATTCCAACGGGCTGGAGCGCAGTGACTTTGCGAGTCGCGCTCGTGAAGATGTCGGCAGGAGCGGTGTTGGTGTAGATGGTGGTTTTTTGCTGAGCTGGGGTGAGGGCGAGCAACAGCTTGCGGCCTAGGTCCTCTTCGTTTCCGAGCACGCGAAGGTCCGCCCGGGGGCCTTGTTTGACTTTGGCAGGGTTGGAACCGAGGAAGGAAGGGGTTCCGGCGAACTGAGTTCCGTGCGCAATTGTGAAATTCATAGCTAAGTGATGGCCTTCAATACGCCAGCCCCAGGTCTGGTTCACTGATGGGGCACCGAAAATACTGATGAAATACATTTCCGGATCACGTTTCGGTCCCTTGCCTTGCTCGAGCTCGAGGAGGATTTGCTCGAGGCTCATAATGCCAGCGGCCTTGAGCTGAGCGCGGTGGCTTAGGGCTGAATTGACCAACGCCATTCCAAGCGGGCGCTGAAAGGGTAGCATATCCTTAAACGGAAGTCCCTTGCGTTCGCGGGGGATAAAGTGCCAGTTGTAACGCTCCTCATTCTTAAACTCGAACGTCGCTCGTTCCTTTTGCGCGGGGTCGAGGGCGGCCAGGAATCGGGTTGCGGCCTCCCTCATCTCTTGAATGGCCTGTGCGACGTTGTCCTTGGCCACCTCGGCGGCCTGGAGCGTGGAGGTCAATAGGGCCAAGGAGAGGAGCCAACCCGAGCCAACGTTTCGATGTTTAGGCATGGGAGCCAACGTGTACTTTCATGAGAGTCAAAGGCAATCCGAAAAAAACGTCCGAACCTTGCTACCATGCGCGGTCGCGATATTCTGTTGCCGGTGAAGATTCTATTCATTGGAGACATTGTGGGTGAGCCCGGCAGGAAGGCGGTACGTGTTTTGGTGCCGCGGTTGAAGCTGTCGATGGGTCTCGATGTGGTGATCGCGAATGGCGAGAACTCGGCAGGCGGATCGGGGATCACCCCAGACACGGCTTGTGAGATCTTCGCTGCGGGTGTTGATGTGATCACTACCGGCGACCATCTTTGGGATCAGAAGGAGGTTTCTCAGCTGCTGCTGGAGGAGGCGCGATTTTTGCGGCCGGCGAACTATCCACCAGGTACTCCAGGCCAAGGGAGTATGCTCTTGCAGAAGGAAGGATTGGCTCCCGTGGGAGTGATCAACCTCCAAGGGCGGACGTTCATGGCTCCCTTGGAGAACCCGTTTCTCGCTGCGAAAAAGGAAGTCGGCAGGTTGCAATCGATGGCGCGGGTGATCTTCGTGGATTTTCATGCCGAGGCCACATCGGAGAAAATTGCATTAGCACGTATGTTGGATGGACGAGTCAGTGCGGTGGTGGGAACACACACACATGTGCAGACTGCAGATGAGCAGATCTTCGAAGGAGGCACCGCCTTTTTGTGTGATGCCGGGTTTACAGGCCCGCACAAGAGCGTGCTGGGTCGGGACATAGATCCTGTCATCAAGCGCTTCTTGAGTTCCCAACCTCAACGTTTTCCGGTGAGCAAGGAGGACGTGAGACTCCAAGGCGTGGTGATCGAGGTGGACGGGGCCTCGGGGTTGGCTCAGAATATTCAGAGGGTGTCGATTCCCCTCAATGAAATCTGAGCGGTCCGAGGGCTTTGGATTGGGTTCGTGTGCTGAGTCCCAGGCGGACAGGCTGAAGGGCCCCAGGAATACAGGCAAAACGAAGACGTGATCGCGTGGTGTGGGCATGCTGGATTCAAAGGAACAGCAAGAAGAGTATCGAGGACGGTTGGCCCCTTCGCCAACTGGGTACTTGCATTTAGGACATGCGCAAACCTTTCGGGTCGCACGCGAACGCGCTCTCACGGCGCGCGGTGTTTTAGTGCTGCGAGTTGAGGACTTGGACCGCGAGCGGTGCCGGCGCGAGTATCTGGAGGCCTTGTATGAGGACCTGCGCTGGGCAGGGCTTTTGTGGACCGAGGGGCCGGACTGCGGGGGGGGGTATGGTCCCTACCTTCAGAGCCAGCGGATGAGCCTTTACGCGGAGTATCTTCAACGATTGGCTGGACTTGGACTGGTTTATCCGTGCCGCTGCTCGCGCCAGGATGTGCTGCGGTCGATTCGGGCTCCTCATGCGGGAGAGGAGGAATTGATCTATCCAGGGACCTGCCGACCTCTTCGGCCTGAGCCACTGGCACCCGGGGAGGTGGAGCGACTACTCGCGACTCGCTGTCATTGGCGCTTTCGTGCTGAGCCGGGCGTCGAGTTGACGTTTCGGGATGGTTTTTATGGTGAGCAAACCCGTGTCGCGGGCAGGGATTTTGGTGATTTCATGGTATGGCGTGGGGATGGTGTCCCTTCATATCAGCTGGCGGTGGTGGTGGATGATGCGTTGATGCGGATCACAGAGGTAGTGCGTGGAGCGGATCTGTTAACCAGCACGGCACGTCAGATACTGCTCTACCGAGCGCTCGGTTGGGCTGCCCCCAAGTTTTTTCATTGTCCGTTGATGTTGGACGATCAGGGAGTTCGCTTGGCGAAACGCCATGATGCGCTGAGTCTGAGGAAACTTCGGAACGCAGGACTTGAAGCTAAGCAACTCCAGGCTCGGGTGACTTTCACCTCGGGGTAAACCTCTCCACTCCCCCACATCTCGCCCGCCACGCGCAACGCGGGGCTCCATCGGCTCCTTTGTCTGTCCCCAGTCCCTCTGACTGTCCCCAAGGGCGGACCCGCCCGCTGGACTTGTTGGTAAGCTGCCATGGCTCGCACAAGATCTTCGGCCGCACCCGGCCTACGGCAAGGACCTCGATGGGGACAGACAGCTTCGGCGCGATGGGGACAGACAGCTTCGGCGTCGCGTTGTTGGGCTTCTAAGGCGGGATGCTCCCGACCACCCAGGCGTGCGAGCGAGGTTTGGAAGATTATTGAATGTCTTGCCGGGCTGGGGTACGGAGCCTAACCTCTTTAAGCATCTTGTCGGGCTTAGGCCTGCGTTTGATGGGGATCATGGAACATGATAGTCATTTCTTAATACAGAGCGTGGTGTTCTTGTTTGCGGCGGTCGTGTCGGTCGCACTGTCGCATCGACTAGGTCTTGGATCGGTAGCTGGCTATCTATTGGCGGGGATAGGCCTTGGGCCCTTTGGGTTGAAGCTAGTCGAGAAGGTGGAGGATGTGCGCCACTTCGCGGAGTTGGGGGTTGTGTTTCTCTTGTTCGTGATTGGTTTGGAGCTGGAGCCTAAACGGCTGTGGAACATGCGTTCGCGCCTGCTTAGCTTGGGTTTTACTCAGGTGGCAGGCTCTGTGTTGCTGATCGCTGGGGTGGGCTGGCTAGGCGGGGTGAACCTCAGGGTTGGAGTTGTGGCGGGGATGGCGTTGGCCCTATCCTCTACAGCCTTGGCTTTGCAGCCTCTCACCGAACGCGGGACACTGAAGAACCAAAGCGGACAGGCCATCTTTGCGATCCTCTTGTTCCAGGATTTGGCGGTGATTCCGATGCTAGCCTTGATGCCGTTGCTGGGCTCTACAGGGGTTGGTGCTGGCTTCTCCTGGCAAAGGCTTGGTTTTGCTCTCGCGGTTATCGGGGCAACTCTTGTTGGAGGACATTATCTCGCGAGGCCTGTGTTTCGTCATATTGCCAGAACCCGACAACGGGAGATCTTCACCGCTTTTGCCCTGTTGCTTGTCTTAGGCATCGCTTGGGGGTTTGAATCTGCTGGGTTGTCAATGGCGTTGGGAACATTTCTGGCTGGAGTGCTGCTTGCTGAGTCAGAGTATCGCCACGAAATCGAGGCGGCGGTAGAGCCGTTCAAGGGGCTGTTGTTAGGGTTATTTTTTATCTCCGTGGGGATGAGCGTCGATTTTCGAATGCTGCGTACGGAGCCCCTACTCATCTTTGGATTGATTGTGGGTTTGTTTGGTTTGAAGAGTCTAGTGCTCTCGGCGATCGCTCAGTATTGGAATTTTCCACGAAACGAAAGGCCTCTTTTTGTGCTTCTCCTGGCTCAGGGCGGTGAGTTCGCGTTTGTGCTGCTTTCGTTGGCGGTTCAGCGAGGGGTGTTGGACGACGAAGCCGCCCGAGCAATGACCTTAGCGGTGGCACTCTCGATGCTATCGACTCCGTTTTTATTGGTTTTCAATGACAGGGTTCTAGCGTCGAGATTTGCGAACGAGCGACCTGAGCATGGGGATCAGAAGGTTCCGGAGTCTGGGAAGGTCATTGTCGCTGGGCTTGGGCGCGTTGGACAGGTAGTGGCTCGGTTGCTGCACGGGAGCGGCTATGAGCCGACAATCCTGGATGACGATCCCGACCATGTCGAGCAGTCGAGGCGATTTGGGTTTCGAGTGTTTTATGGCGACGCCACGCGCTTGGACCTTTTGGTGGCGGCCGGGGCTTCGAGTGCGGATTTCTTGATCATCACCCTGGATAACCCCCAGGCGACCAGTTCGCTTGCCCGGACAGCAATGAAGCATTTCCCCAACCTCCGCGTCATCGCACGGGCACGGGACATGCGTCACATGTTTGAGCTCAGAGACATTGGCGTTCAGATCATTGAACGCGAGACGTTTCAATCTGCGCTGGCCTTGGGGCGAGAAACATTGGCCGCAGTGGGAGCGCACGCCGAACGAGCGCGTTTCGTGGTGCAGACGTTTGCTGAGCACGACCGGGAGGTGTTGAGTCAACTCTACGCGGTCCACAATGGTGATGCGGAAATCCGATTGAGGGTATCGAACGAGCTTCGGGACCAATTCGCACGCATGTTACGCGAAGATCAACCATCGGCTGGGGAGAACGCACGCCAGTAGAGCGGGGAAGTCGATCACGTATAGGTCAAAATACTCGAAGCTAGAACGACAAGTGCTCGGCTTGAGGCGTTGCAATGCCGATCGTCCTTTCCAGGAACTAAAACTTCTCGGGGCGCATGACCTGGATATTCGATTCGTAGGCGATCATGGCGAAACGTTTGAAGAAGTCTCTCTGCAAACGGACCATGATTTCGTCGGCAACGACGGGGGGAGCTACGATCTGCACTTGGATGTTGCCAAACTCTTGGATGTCGCCGGGGCGCCCCCCTTGTGCTCCTTCTCCTTCAACTGGAAAGAGTGTGTAGCCGTGGGCTCCTACCTCGGTCAGGAGGCGGACTACATGCGTTCGGGCGAGGGATTCGCAAACGATCGTGACCAGCTTCATCGGGTATCGGTTCATGACACTACGGGTAACACAGTTGGGCCATTTCAAAGTAGAGAGGAATCCCGATCGTGACGTTGAATGGAAAAGTGATTCCAAGCGAAGCCGTGAGATGAAGCGTCGGATTCGCGTCGGGTAACGATACCCGGATGGCGGCGGGGGCCGCGATATAACTAGCGCTGGCTGAAAGCACGCCGAGGAGTGTGGCTCCTCCGAGCCCTAGTCCAGTGAGTTTTCCCAAACCAATACCTAACGGGCCGTTGATGAGCGGTACTACGATACCGAAGACGAGTAAGAAGGGTCCGATCTTTCTTAGGTCCGCTAACCGTCGGCCGGCGACGATCCCCATTTCGAGAAGGAACAGGGCGAGCACGCCTTGGAAGGGTGTTACGAAGAACGGTTCGACCTTCTTCATGCCACTTTCGCCGGATAGGCTTCCGATAACCAGCCCTCCGACAAGGAGAAATATGCTTCGGCCAAGGAGAGCCTCGTGAAGCGCTGATCTGAGAGGTCTGGATGCACTGGTTCCGGCTTTCCTGGCTGCGAGTTTGCCGAGAACGATCCCGATCAGAATGGCCGGGGATTCCATCACGGCGAGGAACGCTGTCGCGTAGGCTTCGAATGGTTGATTTATGGCCTTTAGATAGTTTGTCGCTGCCAGGAACGTGACTGCACTTACGGAGCCGTAATGCGCGGCGATCGCTGCGGAGTCGACGCTTGGGATTCTGCCTGCGAAGCGTAGTACGGGGTAGGTCCACAACGGGATCACGGCCCCTAGCAGCATCGAGGCGCTCGTGGGCAACCAGACTGCGGCGAGGCCGACCTCATTGAGGGCATAGCCACCTTTGAATCCGATCGCGATCAGTAGATAAATTGTCATTCCCGTGTAAAGCGGTTCCGGGAACTTTAGATCACTTTTTGCCAGAGCAGAAATCAGTCCAAGGGCGAAGAAAAGGACTGCTGGTGAGAGCAGGTTGGCACGGAAAACATCGACGATGTCCATGATGCTAGAGAGTGTCGATGCCGATTCGGGAGGCATCCTGACGTTCGATGTGGTGATCTCTCATTGGTTGTTTGAAGAGCATTTGGAAGTGAGGTGAAGAGTGGTTGTTATCTAGAGCTGTCTTCTCGTCTAAACCCATCAGTGAGCGCCGATTGAACCAGTCGCCCGTGGTTCTGCGGCCGATGTTCAACCGGCGACGAAGGTGAGTTACGTTGGGTGAATTGACTATGATCTCTTTCCGAATCATTCCATCGGTTATTCCAAAGCATCGCCACTTCAGGGCGAGGGTTGTCGGGAGACCCCCATGAGTAGAACTCGAATGGAACCGAACTCATTCAACAATTGGTTTACGCTGGGAGTTGGCCTCTTTCACCAGGCCTTGCTGAATGCGACCGCGAGGGACCAAACGCACGTGGCAGACAAATTCAACAAACGCAAGGGACAGACAAAAGTCCGAGGCACAGACAACTTTTGCAATCGCGACAAATTGGACTTGATTCGCGTGCATGTTTGTGGTTTGTGAACTCGTGTGAGACAAGGGAGGCTGAAGTTTCCGCCGGATCGTGCTATTGGTCATTACCACTGCATTTCTCGAATCGTGGATCGACGATTCATTTTTGAGGCGGCCGAGAAGGAGTATTTCACGCGATTAATGCGCGAGTGTGAAGCTTTCTGTCAAGTGCGGGTCATGACGTTCTGCGTGATGTCCAATCATTACCACATTCTCCTGCAGGTACCCAAGCGGCCCGACGTGTTGCCGACAGCGGAACAATTGATGGGGCTATTGAAAGACCTGGGGTATGAGGAAGACTATCGACACACGAAAGAACGAATCGAACGTTGCCGGGAGGCTCGGGATGAGAGCGGTGAGAGGGATCTATTGGAACGGTTCTTCCGCCAAATGTGGGACGTAAGTTGGTTCAATCGGTTGCTCAAACAACGGTTTAGTGCTTGGTACAACTATCGGACAGGTCGAAAGGGAACCTTGTGGGAAGAGCGATTCAAGAGCGTTCTCATCGATGGGCGTGGCGAAGCTCTTCTCACCATCGCCGCCTACATCGACTTGAATCCGATACGAGCTGGGTTGACCCAGGACCCAAAGAACTACCGATGGTGTGGTTATGGTGAAGCGGTCGCTGGGGTTCGTATCGCCAAAGAAGGTTTGAAGGCCTTGCTCGATGGGAGAGATGGAGTCGAAGAATCATTAACGGCAGCAATGGCAAAGTATCGGGTCTGGCTATTCGGCCAGGGAGAACAGAACGAGGGTGCAGACGAGCACGGACAAACGGTGCGACGGGGAATTGATCCAAGTAAGGTAATAGAGGTCGTCGCTGCCAAGGGTAGGCTAGGGATTCACGACTATGCGCGATGCCGGGTCCGTTATTTCGTGGACGGGATGGCTTTCGGGACACAGGAATTCGTAGAAGAGATGTTTCGAGCTTTTCGTGCGCGATTTGGCTGCCACCGACAGACTGGAGCCCGACCTGTGCGAGGTTTGGACGGGGTCCCCATGTTTGTGTTGAGAGACCTTTGGGAGCCTATCATCGGATAGCTGGCTTGCCCAATGTGTCTGTCCCCGCGACAGCTGTCAGTGAGATCCCCGGTGGCCGTGATCGGTTGTTGCTCGTCATCGCACGATCGATTTCAGATCCTGATGCATAAGATTATGATACGACTGCCTCTTGGCCTCCTGTTGTACGGTGCGTTGACGGTATTGGTTCTAGCCTCGGACTCTGCTCTCGAAACGTTCTTCCGTGGTTACCTCAACGAGCGGTTCGTGCTACATCCGACTGAGGCTACTTTGTTGGGTGACCATCGTTTCGATGCCAAGCTGGTCGATTTGTCGCCGTCCGCGCTCGAGAAATCCATGGTACATTGAAGCAGGCACGCGTGCGGCTCCGTCGGCAGATTGATCGATCCAGACTCTCTCCTGACGGGCGCATTAACTTTGACATCTTCGATCACGAGTTGGAAGCGTCCATCTGGTTGCGAGAGAACACCCAGCCCTACGGCGCATTCACGATCGCCTCCTCATCCAACACACCGCCGATGCATCGAGCGACGATCAGTTCGCTCATGCTGAGGCTAATCCTTGACTATCGATCCCTCTCGATCCTCGACTCATGAGTGTCTGTCCCTCTCGTGGCGACTCTCCGTCCTGCTGGCAGCAGGGGGCGTGATCGTCAATCCCTTCATCCTGGCAGAATCGTTCCGTGGCTTTGTCGGCGGGCCGAACTGGGGCATGGGGTGGTTCATGAGCTTGTCTGTCCCCATCCTGGTCTTGGTGTGTTATCGGCCGTGGTCGCACCCCAAATGAGCGCGTGGTTGGAATCAACACGACTACTGAATAGGTAAGAAAGCGCGAGATCGAGGCGATCAGTGACGGATAGGTCGACGATCTGCTCCGAAAGCAGCCAGCGATCTTAGCTGGTGGTGATGAACTTGTTTATGGCGAGGATGAGGGACGATTCCTGGTCGGTTTCCACCGTGTCCTTGTGCGTCAATAGAGCAGGGGCGAGAGGTGAGTGTCGGTATTTGTAGGAGGAGTTGCCTTTGGCCTTGGAGATCAAGCCATTGGGGATATCGCCATTCGGACGTTATTACTTGAGGTATGTGAGCAGAGGGTGTCGGATCGGTTCATCTGGATTTACCTGGAGGGCGATCTCGATGAAGGTGTTGAGGTCACGAATCCAAACTTCTCCATAGCCACCACCGGCGCTAAGTTCTGTTATGAGCAGCGAGTGGGCCTTGTCGCGCAAGAGTGGTAGATCGGGATAGTTGAGGATCTGTCGACCGAGAACAGCGTCGGGGGTGGGGTTGGGGACTGAGTAGTGGTTCTGGGATTGGGTTGGGTGATGCCACAGGGACTTCCGGTATTCGCGTTCGACGGCGTAGACGTTCGTGATCTCTTTGGGCTTGGAGTAGAGCGGCACCAAACCATAGCGCTTCATCTCGCGAAACCAATCGATCCGTGGCACGAGAGCGGGTTGCGATGTCACCGGTGAGCAGGAGACGGCCGCCGCGGGGCCGCCGCGGGCGGTCATTTGGTAGCCGTGACAAGCGGTGCACAGAGCATTGAGCATGGGCTGGATATCGCGAGGAAAATCAAAGACATCGGGGAGGTCGGAGATCGGTTCAATCCAGTTTGTCGGGGTGCGGACGGCGAGCGTGCTGTGGAAATCGGCTCGTGGGGTTTGGGATCGGTGTTCGTGGCAACCGACGAAAGTCAGGGTTTCATCGGGCTCGAGGCTGGTGAAGCTTTGCATTTGTTTGACGGCCATGTCGTTGGCGCCGAGAGCGACGAAGAACACGCTGCGCATGGCAGGCACCTCCAAGAATGCGGAGCCATGGGACTATCGGACTATCGGACTCGACGGGGACACGACGGGGACAGTCCCCAGAATCCAGTCCGTCCCCAGAATCCAGTCCTTGACGTCGGGTCCGCCTTTGGGGTCGACGACGGTGATGACGCCATCGTGTTCGCGTTGTGCGTGCCCGGGGGTGAAGCTGGCGATGAGTTTGTCTGTCCCTGGGGGGGGGGTAGGAAGTGTTGTAGGAGTGGGGTTGTCGATGGTGGATTTTGATTGAGGCTTTGAGAGGGGATTGGGCCTGCGGCCTTGCCGTGAAAACAAAAGCAACCGGAGCGACAAGGGGAGCTTTCACGGGAGGTGTTTGAAGGCGGTTTGCTTCTCGATGGGACCGATGAGCAGATCGGCCCAGACCTGGCGTAAACGTTCGAGTTCGCGTTCTTGATCGGGGTTGAAGACTCCGGCCTGTTGGGCGTAGGCATCCATCCACGTGATGAAGCGATCGAGCTGATACCTGGAAAGCACCACGCCATGATGTCCGTTGGGCTGGGAGAGGAGTTGGAGCACGGAACTGCGGAGAGAGGCGGTGTGACCCTCAGTGGAGACGCCTTCGCGGTAGGCGGCCAGGACGAGATCGCTCAGGCTGGGTTGCCCGGAACGAGTGAGAGATCGATAGGCCCGAGCTGGGGAGAGGTCGAAGGAGGCTGCTTTGAGATTGTCGCTTTTGGGATTGTGGCACGAGACGCAGTGGGTATCGAGCACGGGTTGGATGAGCTTATCGAAGCGCATGGTCCAGGAGCCTTCGGGACCGAGGGTGATTTTGGAGGGCTCGCGGAGTGGGGCGAGGAGCGGTGTGGACGGAGGAGGGGTTTCTTTGCGCGGATCGTGGCATCCGACGCAGCTCAGGGTCTGGCCCGGCTGCACGTGGGTGGCGCTGCGCATGGTCTGCACCGCACGCCCTTGTTGGTCGAGCACTTGGAAGAAGAGAGCGACTCCGGAGGGCGCGCGGAAGAAGGCGGAGCCATCGGGTTCGACGGGCACGGTGCCGAGCACCGCTTTGCCTGGGTCGTCGTGGGTGAGACCGAGGACGGGCTGATTCATCCACGGCTGAGTCTTTGCGGGGACGGCGATGATACGGAGGGCTTTTGCCTGACCCGGTCGGATGGTTTTGAGACCACGAGTGACGTCGGCAATGATGAATCGACCTTCCTGCGGCCCATCCCATTTCACACTGCTGGCGAGGGCGGGCGGGGTTGGTTGTGATTTTACGGGGATGGGATACATGGAGGAAATATCAGGATCGCGAAAGAGCAATTCACGACCGACCTCGTGATTAAAGAGATAGATCCCCATGCCATTCTTTGGGCGTTGACGACCTTCGCGGATCTCTTCCTCGACGCCCCAAGCGACGAGATGCGTGCGTTCTGAGAGAGGCCATGGAGTGGCGTAGAACGCCGTGGGCCAGCTTTCGATTTCGGGGAAGGAGATGTCTGGAGTCAGCCGTTTGATGGGAGCCTCTCCTTCGGTGCCGATGGCTGGATCGAGCAGCACGAGGCTGCCCATGGTTTGAGAGTGATGCCCGCTCGCCGTGAAGATGAGCTTGGAGGAACCTGGGATGGCTTTGGGCTCGAAGGTGCAATGGGGGGACTTGGTGTAATTCCCATAAACGAGGCGGGCGTTGGTGCCATCGGGGTTGATGGACCAAAGGCTCATATAGGGCATGTTGTCGCGGTCGACGTAGTCCCACCGGGAGTAGATGATTGTTCCGTCGTTGGCGACGCTGGGTTCCCATTCGAACATTTCGAACGGGGAGATGGGAGTGAGGTCGCCCCCGTTGGCGTCCATGGTATGGAGGGTGTAGACCGCGACGGGTCGGCTGGCATCGCCTCCGCAGCGCACGTAGCAATCGGGGAGATCCTTTTGAGCCAGGGAGGCGGCGGCACTTTGTTTGCCGACCTGGATGGCTTGGCCGCGTCGGGTGGAAAGAAAAACAATTCGGCTGTCGGGAAGATAGCGTGCGTCGAAGTTATCGTACTTGCCGTGGGTGAGTTGGCGTACGCCGGAGCCGTCGATGTTCATTTCGAAGACGTGGTAGAAGGCATCTTCGGGCACGTTGGCTTTATTCAGCTTATCCTTTTGAGCGGCGAGATCGGGGTAGAATCGGCACCAAGCGAAGAGGACCTTCGAGGCGTCGAAAGAGAGGGAAGGGCGGAGAAAACTTCCGGGGTCGCGGAACGTTTTGTCTGTGAGACATTCGGTGGTGGGGGAGGAGGATTTAAAATTGCGGAGGAGGTAGATTCCACCGCCGGGGCGAGACCACCAGCCGTAGTATTGATCGGACATGTGGCTGTAGCTACCGGGCACACGTTTGGTGAAGAGAATTGAATCAAAATCGAGCAAGGGATCGCTCAGTGCGATCGAGCGCTGGAGCGTGCGGGCCTTGAGATAGAGCGGTTGGGCTGAGGCCTGCTTGGGCAGCGAGTCGAGTTGGCGACGGAGGTGTTCGACCTGTTTCCGAAGCATCTCCGTGGGGGCGGTAGGCTTCGATTTGTGGGACGGAGCTTTTGGGGGCGAGGTAAGCCACAGGGAGCAGTGAGCGAGGACGGAGCGTGTTTCGATGGACCAGTCGATGGAACGTTGGTTGCGAGCATGAGCGACCGACCACTCGCTGAGGCTGCTTTGGGTGGCGGGTTTGCGTAGGGAGAGGTTGCTACCGGAGGAACTGATGACCTCGACTTCATCCAGGTGGAGGAACGTTTGACCTGGAAGCTGAATCCGGACGAAGCGCGCTTGGATGTTGGGGAGTCGGACCACGAGTGGTTGACGATCGGGCATGCGATAGCCGTAGAAAACCTTACCATTATGTTGGTAGACCTCCTGCCAATCGGTGGCGTTGGTCGAGACCAAGACCTTGAAGTGAGCGGCGCGTTGAGCGTTGTCGTCGGAATCGGCCCTATTCCATAGCCGGATTTGGTTGATGTTTTTGGACTGGGAGAGATCGACCTGCCACCAAGGATTCTTTTCTAGGGCAGTATGGAACCCGAATTCGCCGTTGGTGACGCCGTCGCAACCACCGGCGGCGTCATCGGGGGGTGTGAGATCAGCGCTGCGTTGGGCTTCGTGATGCAGTTGGGCTTCGAGCAACCAGTCCTTTTCGAGGTGCTGGGGCCAGGAATCGGCGTGTGAATGTGGAAGTGTGGCGGTCAGGATGAGGAAAACGAGGGTGGAGCTCAGGAGGAGCCTAAAGCCATTGGGATCGGACGATTGGGGATAGTGTGGAGAGTTCATGGATGTGAGTCATGAGACCGAAGGATTAGGGCCTCCGAGATTGAGGACGTCCTCGCGCATCTGTTGGAGGACTTGAAGAGGTAGGGACAGAGAGCCGGCCCGTGCGTTTTCGGTGGCCTGACTCGCATTGCGTGCCCCGCAGAGCACATGGGTGACACCCGGTTGTGTGGCTGTCCAAGCCAGCACCAGCTGGGCGAGTGAGCACGAGAGACTTGCGGCGACGGGTTGCCAGCGTGAGAGCAAGTCGAGGATGCGCCGTCGGTTGGAGCGCAGGTACCACGGATTCCAGGCCTCATTGCTGCGGAACTCGTTTGGATTGAACACACGATCCATGCCGACCTTGCCGGATAGCAAGCCCTGTTCGAGTGACATGTAGGTGAGTGTTGCCGTGTGGGTTTGGGCGCAGAGCGGGAGGATGTCCTGTTCAGGATCTCGATGCAGGATGGAGTAGCGAAACTGGTTGCTCACCATCGCTCCTGCGGAGTGCTTGAGATTCTCGGTCAGCTCGGCGGGGGACACGTTGCACATGCCGAGTGCTCGAATCTTCCCGGCATCGCGGAGCTTGAGCAGGCAGGCGATCGTGTCGGCGATGGGGGTGTCATGAGGGGGGCAAGCGGGCCAGTGGGTTTGATAGAGATCGATACAATCGACACCCAACCGTTTGAGACTCCGATCGATTTCGATGGCGATCGTATCGGGTCGCAGACTTCGGCGCATGATACGGCCATCGAACTCGGTGAAGAACGACCCGCGATCGTCATCGGTCCAGAGGCCGCATTTGGTGGCGAGGATGACCTGGTCGCGTCGCCCGCGGATGGCTTGGCCGACCAATTCCTCGCTACGCCCCCAACCGTAGGCGGGCGCGGTATCGATCAGATTGACGCCGAGGTCGATGGCGGTCTGGATGGCATGGATGGATTCGGCATCGCTGGGTGTCTGTCCCCAGACGCTACCGCCGCCGAGCACCCATGTGCCCAGGCCGATGATGGAAGCGTTTAATCCGGAGGAACCGAGGGGTTTTGTATTCATTGGGGAGGAGAGAGTGGGGTCGAGGTGGGGTTAGAGGTCCCAATCGGTTGCGTGGTGATGCGTGGGAGCGATGGCGTCCAGCTCAATCTCGAACCAGAGCTCGTCACGGCAGACGACGGCTTGGGTAACAACGAGGGGCCAGTTCTGTAAGCCGAGCCGTTGGCACCATCCTTGGAACAGGGGGGCATCGGAAGGATGGCGGATGTAGGCAGTGGCGCGGGTGACATCGTGGTAATCCATGCCCCGGGAGACAAGGATGGCGCGAACGACCTGCATGGTGAGGTCGATTTGGCCGTCCATGTCACCGCCGCAGACGCTGGCCCCTTTGGGTTCGATGGAGGCGGTTCCGGAGACCAGAACGCGGCGGAAGTCGGGGGCGACCATTTCAACGGCGCGGCTGAAGCAACTGCCGTAGGCGGAGGCGGGGCATTGCATAGGGGAGAGCACCTCGCGGAGGTAGAACTCGTTGGTGAGCGGCTGAGAGGCCCAGGCCCCGGCGATCATGGCGGCGCGGGCGGTGTTTCGGACACCGACCCCGGTACTGGCGGGCACGAGATGGTCGAAGAGGCCGCGTTGTTCGAAGAACTCGCGTCGCACGCGATTGAGAGTTCCGTACCAGGCGAGGATATCGTCGAGGAACAGCCAGGTTCGAGGCACGTCGGTCATGGCGAACCCCGCGAGTTGGAGAGCGGACTCGAGCCTTTCGAACACCTGTCGGCCCTGGACATCGAGCGAGGCTTGGGGATCGGAGTGAACATTACCGAGCAAGGCGTGACGGGCGTAGCCATCGGAGAACACACGACCTACGGATTGGCCGTTGAGGACGATCGAGTCGACATCGGCTCCACGAACGGCCAGCACATGCATGCCAGCGACAGGGTTACCGGAGCAATCGGCACCTTCAACCCAAGTCACGGGCCAGTCCCAAGATAGCTGATGGTGCCAAGCGAGAGAACCAAACACCTCGTGACGCAGGACGACGGCCTGTGCGGCATCCAGTTCCGCCTGGAGTCGGCGCGTCATGGAATGCGCGGACTCATTTGGGTGTGGGGTGAGCGTGAGATGGAACTCGGTCAGATTTGAACGATGCAGGGTCGTTCGAACCAGCCCTGGAGAAGAGAAGTGGGAGAGCTGAGCGCTCGTGGCTGGGGAATCGAGCGTGAGATCCGGGGTAGCCATAGGGAGGTTGGTGGATGATGGCTAGAGCGAGAGCAGGAACTGGACGAGATCGTCGAGTTGGTTTGGGGTGAGGTGGGAGGTTTTTCCGTGTTGATCCTTGCCATTGAAGGAAGTGAACACCTCGTGGAGTGTGGCCGCACGACCGTCGTGGAGGAACGGGCCTGTGCGCCACAGCTCGATCAGGGTGGGGGTGTCGAAACGATCCTTGGGTTGATCAAACCTTCCGGCGGTCCCCACGTCGTGGAATTTCAGATCGGTATAAAACGAGCCTTTGTGGCAGTCGAGGCAACCGACGACATCGTCCGTGAACCACTTTCGACCTCGTTCGGCGGCTGGGCTTAACTGTCCCTTGACCAAGAAGGGGCTGGGCATGGGTTTGAGCGATTGGAGGTAGGTGTCCATGGCTTCGGCCACTTCGGGGGGCTGGACTGTGAACAAGCTGTTGCGGATTCCAGCTCGCACGGCGACGAAGGCATTGGACCGAACACCCAGCCACATGGAAGGCGGGGTGGAATGACCGAGCAACAGACTTTTGGAGTTCTTCGGATTGCCGATGCCATCGTTGAGGTTATCCCAATTGAGCCCATCGACCCGACCATCGTGAGAGTGACAACTGGAGCAGGCTTGCCAGCCTTGGAAGCAGAGTGAGGCATCGTTGAAATAGGCTTCGCCGAGACGTGCACTGGAGACGGTTGGCGTTGGCCCGAGAGGTATGGATTGCGGTTGCGTATTGAGGGATGTGAGATCGACGCTTGAGAGTGAGTCACTGAAATAATGAGCCACGATAGCCCGGTCGCCCTGCACGGTGAGGGAGCGTGGGCCTTTGCCGGGTAACTTGACGCGATGGCGCAGTCCGACCAGGAACGAGAGATCGTTGGGAACGTCGGCGGCGGTGCGGGACGCCGAGGTGTAATCTACGGACTTCGTGGGGTTGGCGGTGGAGGAGAATTTAGCGAGCTTGGTCAGTAAGGCTGGAAAATCGACGACACTCAGCTCGTGCGAACCGGCGTGGGAGACGAGCAGAGTTTTGCCCTGATTCGCCCAGGCGACGGCCCATGGGGTGGCGGCACCGGAATCGATGTTATCGAGGAGGACCGTGTTCAGCGGGGAGAGGGAGTCGAGGTCGATGATGCTGGCGGCGTTGCTATTGATCCAACCCCGTTCGATCTGAGTGGTTGGCAGATGGAACCGCGCTAGGATGTGGAGGAGGACGGCGTATCGGCCATCGGGCGAGACTTGGATGCAGCGCGCGAGCGTGCTGCCATTGGGGAGGGAGACATTCTTAATAACCTTGCGCGTGGTGGTGTCGATGACACTGACTTGGCACGCCACGACATCGGCGTCGGAACGGCCGGAATGCAGATGATTGACAACAAGTAGTTGGTTTCCATCAGGCGTAACGGCAGCTGCGAAGGGTTCACGCGGGATGGTGATTCGGGAAACCTCTTGATGTTTGCCGAGGTCGAGGATGCTGACCGTGTTGTCGAACCGATTGCACACGTAGAGCCGAGCGCCATCGGGGCTGAGGACGGGTGATTGCGCGTGGTAACCGACGGCCATCCGGTGAGTTACCTTACGTTTGACCGTATCGATGACGCATACGGAACTTTGGGACGCGGCGCAGGTGACGTAGAGATGGCGAGAGTCAGGGGAGAGCGCCAGCCCGGACGGGTTGGGATCGACGGCGATCCGGTATTGTACCTTTTTGGATGATGGGTCGAGGACCAGAACCTCCCCGGTGGCCTCGCACGCGACGTATAACTTTGAGGCGTCCGTCGAGCTGAGAACTGCGGTCGGCGCGAGAAAGGCGGAGGGCGTGGAGGAGGAAACGGCAGAGATCAACGTGGACCCTGACCAAAACAGAAGCAAAATGAGGGACAGACAAAGTGCGGGGTTGCCCGGGGACAGACACTGTTGGATGGAGGGACAGACAGCATGAGGCTTCCGCTGAGGTGGGGGGTGACGCGGGGACAGACACCGCGAACCTGAGCGGCAGAGACGAGAGTGGACCAGGACCAAGAGGAAGTAACAGGAGGGACAGACACCGTGAGTTCGAGGGGAGGGGGGGTCGTAGGGACAGACACCACGGGTAGGAGGGACAGACACCGTGAACTCTGGGCGTGGAGTTGTTGGGGGAGGGCGATCTGTCGTCGCGGGTTAGCGTCGGGAGCGTGAGGAGCCGGGACAGGGGCCGGGCGGCGGGGCCGATCGTAGCCGATGGGAGAGGCGTTCATGATCAGTGCGTTGAGGTGATCTTGGTGCCAGAGCCTGAGGGTTGGTTCCGCAGGGAGGCGGTATCCTTCGCATCCCCTTCGCAAACCACCCGGAAACCGACGTTGTAGACCCGTTGCCCGGTTTGATAGCTGAGTCGGAAACTGGCGGTAGCGCGATTGGGCACATCGCGCCAGGATCCGCCGCGGACGACTTTAGGGGAGCGGGTGGGTGGTGTGTCGGGGGTATCGGAAGCGTACGGATAAGGGGCGTAGGAGGAACGTGTCCATTCGGCGACGTTTCCGTGCATCTCGTGAAGCCCCCAGTCATTGGGGAGATAGCGACCTGGAGCAATGGCGATCAGGGCTCCGTCGTTGAAACGCGCGTCCTTGGGAATCCAGTCATCATAAGGCGTGGCATCGGGGAGGGGTTTATCGACCGTGTAAGGATCGCTGGCGAACTCGCGCAGCTTAGCGTCGGCGAAATTAGCGTAGCGGGAGAAGTCGCTGTGCAGCGCTCCGAAGTGGAATGGAGAAGCGGAACCGGCGCGACAAGCCCATTCCCACTGGGCTTCGGTAGGTAAGGTGAAGCGTAGATGGGTGCGATCGCTGAGCCACCGACAGAAGGCCATGGCCTCATCCCAGGAGACGCGAACTACGGGTTGATCGGGGGCGTTCGCGGGATAGCCGTGGATGCCGAATTGGTAGGTGTTTTTGTCTTCGACGCGGCTGTCGTGGGAGGGGTTGAAGGAGGTGAAGAGAGCGTTGTTCACTTCGAAGCGACTCATCCAGAAAGGACGTTCGATGCGGACTGGGTTGAGGGGTTGTTCATCGGGGGCACCTTCGGAACTCCCCATCAGAAACTCACCTGCGGGAATGACGACTAGGTCGATTGTGAGCCCAGGAGCCACCTCGATCTGGCGATGAGGACTGGCGTGCGCGGCGGTTTGGAGCCGTTTGGCGGTGTCGGTGGAGAACGGCCAGCCTGGGGGATTGAACGGAGGATTGGAGGTGGAGAGAGGCGTTGGCGTGGTTGGGAAAGCCGAGCGATGGGAGGGGAGGACGGGAGTGACAGGGCGAGCGGAGGGCGGAGCGGTTGGGATGCTTTCGGGATCGTCGTCGAGGTTGGCGTAGCGTTGGAGCAGTGCGCGGCGACGCTCGCGTTGGGGTCCCGGGTTGGCGATCTCTTCGCCCCAGGTCCCGTGGAACGGGCAGTTGAGATCGATCCAGGTGATCAGGCGATCCCAGGATTCGGTGTCGAGTTGGACGCCGTGATGACCTTTCTTGAGCATTTGAACTAGGTGCGTGGTATCGGCGTGGAACTCCATCGGTTCGAGGACATGGAAATCGCTCTCGATGCCGGGTCGGCGGACGAAGCGATGCAGGTTCGCGTAGCCGACGGAGAATTTGCCTGCGGTTTTGGCGTAGCCGCCGTTGCCCGGGGTGACGGAGCTCCAGTCGGCGAGTTTGACGGACCCACGGAGGTCGATGGGTTGGGAGCCATCGACATTACGGGAGCCGTTGTGACAGGGAAGGCAATGTTGATCGATGACGGGTTGAACCTCGCGTGGGTAGCTGAAGCCACGGACTGGGCCGTGCCAGGGTGTGACGATGGCGGGTTCTTTAGTGAGGGCGATCAAGGAGTGGGCGGGTGGGGCGGCGTTAGGGCGATCGTGGCACCCGGCGCACTGGACGTTTTCGCCGGGCATGGCGGTCATCCAGCTTCGCATGAGTTGGACGGCTTTGCCCTCGGCGTCGAGAGGTTGGATCGAGATCGGGGTATTGGCTGGAACGCGGAACCGTGCGGAACCGTCGGATTCGACAGGCACGGTTCCGAGTACCCGTTTAATGTCCCAGGGACCGTCCATGCCCACCACCCCGAGTAGGCCGCCCATGTCGCGGTAGGCGTAGTGGTAGGTGAAGAGCCTCAGCGACTTGATCGTGCCCCGTGGGACATCGTGCATGCCTTCGCCCGTGTAGACATCCTGGACGAGGACGACGGCGTCGGTTCGTGCGGGGTTGACGCGTTCGGGGATGATTGGGGGTCGGGTGGTTTTCCGGAGCGGGATGGGTTCGAGCAGTGCGTAGTCGGCCAGCTGATGGAGGGGTAGCAAATTATCGAAGACATCGGCGAGATAGATCCCCCACGGCGCGGACGGGGACAGTTTACAGGAGACGATGAACTGATTTTCACTCAGGGGCCAGGGGTGGAGGAATTTAGGCCAGCTTTCGAGAGTGAGGCCATCGCGGATGAGTGGATCGACCTTCTTTTGAAACCCAGGAATGCGCTGGACGACCGGTTGACCTTCGGAGCGGCCGCGTTGGGGGTCGAAGATCACGAGTTCGCCCATGCGCGGGTGATCGTGGTGGCCGCCGATGACGGCAACAACCTTGGAGGGATGATTGGGGATGGGACGCGCGTAGAAGAAAGAGTTTGGCCAATAAGAGCCGCTGCCGAGAAACGCGAGCTGGCTGGTGCCATCGGGATTGCAGGTGAAGAGCAGTCTGGAGTTGGAGTGCGGCGTGTCGGTGTATTCCCAGCGGGCGTAGAGCAAACGACCATCGTTCATGACGGTAGGGCACCAGTTGTGCTCTTGATCGAAGCAAAGTTGGCGGATCCCGTGACCGGAGGGCTCCATGATGTAGAGATTGGCGACGTGTGCGCTTCCGTTCACGCAAGGGACACCGACAAACATGGCGGTGGAGGTGAAGGCGATCTTTCCACTCGGGAGGTAGCAAGCGTCGTAGCTATCGACGTCGGGCTGTTCGCCGGTGAGCACTCGAGGGGAGGCATGGGGCGTGAGGGCGAGTTCGTGAACTTGCCAATGACCGTTGGTGCCCGGCATCGAGAGAAGCACGCGGTCGGCGTCCCAGTGGAGATCGACATCACCGATAAAACGGCCTCCGGGTTTGAACACGGTGCGTGGGGTTGAGGAGGCGTCCTTGAGCGACCAGAGGCACAGCTCGTCGTCGTAACCCTTGGTTGGCAGAGAGCAGATACTCTCCCAGTTTCTGGGGAGGCCGAGAGAAGGGGAGGTCGCGGGCCGTTTGACAAGAAGCAGGTCTTGAAAATCGAGCAAAGGATTGGCGAGCAGCGCTTCGCGTTGCAGTTGGATCAGCTCGGGTTGGATCCGTTGTGGGGTGGAGGAGGATTCGAGACGGGAGAGGCGAGCGAGGAACTCTGCCCCTTGTGGGTAGGCGGATCCATGGGACCGGATGAGATCATCGATAGCGAGCCGGAGGGCGGTTGGACTGACGAGCGGTTGGTGCAACGCCGGACTGCTGGGAGTCTTGGGGTTTGGATTTGATACGGCGCTGGCGGGCTCGGCTTGGAGCGAAAGATCTGCGGACAATGCACACAACGAGAGGCCGACGACCAACCAGGAGAGGAGAGAGTGGAGGCCGCGTGGCGGTGACACGGGACGAATGCTTGCACTTGGGGATGTCCGCCGGGCGCTTGCGGAACCCTGTGGAAAAGGTTGATTCGCGCAATTCACGGTTTTCCTTGGGTTGCGGGTGGTCGTTGGGGGATGGAGTGCAGCTGTGCGTGGGCGCTTTGCAGAGCTTTGCGCACGGACACCTCGGGATAACCTGCGGCGAGCGTTGAAAGCTCTGAAAGATCGGAGGGGCCGGTGAGTCGACCTAGGGCTTGTGCTGCGGCGTGACGAACATCGGTTGCGTTGTTGAGATTTCGCACGACGGAGAGGAGTGCGGGGCGAGCGAGAGGATCGCCGATCTGGCCCAGAGCCCAAGCACTTGCGGCGCGCCAGCATGGGGTGTAGTCGAGGTGCAGTAAATGGATCTCGGGTTGTGATGGATCGGGTCGGCCGTGGCGCGCCTCGTTGAGATGGTCGGCGAGGACGGCAGCGAGGGCGGGTGAGGAAGCGGGCAGTTGGAGATTGCCAAGGGTGCGGGCGAGATAGAACAACGTCCAGTGACGAACGGGCGTCCATGTAGGGTTTCCGAGTGCACGGCTGACGGGCTCTT
>Ga0172367_10001669_pt1 | contig 31582 bp, 24 predicted proteins | sample Lak10m_FD_114542 | JGI IMG/M metagenome (GOLD analysis project Ga0172367, IMG submission 114542) | Freshwater microbial communities from Kabuno Bay, South-Kivu, Congo - kab_022012_10m | ecosystem: Environmental > Aquatic > Freshwater > Lake | place: Democratic Republic of the Congo: South-Kivu...
CGACGGGGGCTGGGTCGGGCTTTTTCTGAGGTGGGACAGGAGCGGAGGAATTGGGGGCTGCGGGAGCCGGGACCTTAGCGACAGCCTGCGCTGGGGCCGGGGCGTGAGTGGTTGGAGCCGGGTCCTTTTTGGCGGCTTGAGCCGGGGGTTGGGGCTTGGCCGGTTCGGGGGGCGGGTTCGGCTGGGAAGGCTTGGTGGATGCGGCGGTGTTCGAGGCGGGACTTGGGGTTTGTGCTGTCGTGGTGGCGTTTGTGGCTGGCGACTGAACAGCCTTTTTGGCTGGAGAACGACCTTTGAAGAAAAACCATGCTCCCGCGCCGAGGGCGATGAGCACCACGATAGGAATGATGATCAGAAGTGGATTAGGGCCGCGTTTCCGTTGACGGCCGCCGATGACGGGTTGCAGAGGGGAGCCCGACATGACGCCGCGGTCGGGCGGCGTTTGCTTGTGGGTTTGGCTGGCTCTCTTGAGAGCGTCGTTGATCAGGCTCATGAGTCGATATTACCTTCGAGTTCCTTAATTGCTAGTCTGACCATGCCGAAGGTGACCCAGTCACTATGGCTTACGTAGGCGGCCAGGAGGCATTTATCGCAGATGGCATTCACGAGGCGAGGAACTCCACCCGTGTATAGGTATATTCGCCAGATTGCCATGAAAGTGAAATAGGGGGCACCTTTCGCACCGGAGATTTGGAGGCGATGTTGGACGTATTGGCCGATCTCGGGTCGGCGGAGGGGGCGAAGGTGGTAGCGGACGGTGATTCGTTGTCGGAGCTGTCGGAGGCTGGGGTCATTGAGCCGATCGCGAAGTTCGGGTTGGCCCATGAGGACGATCTGCAACAGCTTGCGGTCGTCGGTTTCCAGATTCGACAGCAGACGGACCTGTTCGAGCAGCGCATTGGTCAGGTCTTGGGCTTCGTCGATGATGAGCACCGCATCTTTGCCCTTCTCGACCTGGCCGAGGAGGAAGTGATTGATTTCGGCGACGGTTTCGAGGCGGTCGAGGCCTTTGACCTTGAGGCCGAACTCCATGGCGACGGCCTTGATGAGTTGGTCGGCATCCAGCACCGGGTTGAGGATGAGCGCGGTGGAGAAGCGGTCCCCGAGCTGTTCGAGCATGGCGCGGCAGAGGGTGGTTTTGCCGGCACCGACCTCTCCGGTGAGTTGGACGAACCCCTTACGTTCGCGGATTCCGTACAGGAGATGATTCAGCGCTTCGCGGTGCTTGGCGCTGAAAAATAGAAACTTGGGATTTGGAGTGATGGTAAAGGGCGGCTCGGTCAGCCCGAAGTATTCCAAATACACGTGATTGTTTTAGCGTGAATTAAGGTTAAAGGGAAGAAAAAGCTCGGGGGCCGACTTAGCGGGGACAATTCAGGGGAGTTTTTAACGCGAAGGCGCAAAGGGCCAGAGGCGCAGAGGAACTGGATCTATTCCCATGGGGTATAAGCGTCACTCGTTGGTGTGTGGAGTTGTCCTACAGCGGATGAGGGTTTCGTTACCCTGACCTTGCGTCCGTCTGCGGGTTGAATTCCCGTTGCATAGTTACCCTAAAAAGGACGATGGCTCGGCCTGAATCTTCACCAGGTCCTGGCGATAAAGTCATTCCGAATTTCTCACCAGATCCATGAAGGATATGCCTCGATCTTCGTCATGCCTTTCTCATCTAGGCCTTTGCGAATCTTCAAGCGGTTCCATCGTCCTTTTTAGGGTTACGACTGAGAGGGACGGTTTGAAGGTCTCGAGGTGAGACGCGAAGGCTTGGGAGGCTGAGCCCGGGGGCGTGACCTGCGGTGAAACTCTTGGCTGGCCGGCAAGGGTACCGGTGGTCTCGGGGCTTTTGGCCGAGCGGCTTGGAAGGGCTGTCGTTGTCAGGAGGCCGGTGGGGAAGCGGGCAGGGATGCCGGCGGTCCCGGGGGGTGGGCTAGTCCCAGCCGATTTGGCAGCCTTGATTCTGTTTGGCGAGCCAGGCGGTGAGCGGTTTGAAATAGTCGACCATGGCCCGCGTGGAGAGCGGTTCGCCGGTGGCCTCTTGGAGAACCTTACGCCAGTCTTCGGTGCCGCCTTGGCTCATGATCCGTTTGAGAAAATCGCCGATTTGTTTGTTGTTGGAATAATCACAACGCTGCGGGGGTTGTTTGAGGATTTTGCGAGCGATGTGGTCGTGGAGTTGGAACTTAAGAACGGTGGCGATGGCGTAGGAGTAGTAGTAGCAGGGGTTGTCGTTGATGTGGGTTTTGGTGGCGGCGTCGCAGAACGTCTCGCCGCGAGGGGTGGGTGGTTCGACGCCTTGGAACTTTTTGACGTGTTCCCACCATCGGGCGTTCCATTGATCGGGCGAGAGGTTTTTGGTGTACACATCGGCTTCCCAGTGGGTCATGGTGCCCGAGGCCCAGAAGATGAAGGGTACGGAGTGAGCGAGGGCATCGTTGAGCAGGAACGCGGTATCATCGGTCTTTTCTCCCTTGGGAAGGATGCCGAGGGACTCGAGGTAGGGTATTTGGAGCGAGGCAAGCGAGATCAGTTCACCCATTCCCTCGTGGAAGGCGGGGTTAGCGCCGATTCGGAGCAATGGGGGGACTTGGGGGCGGGTGTAGCTCATGAAGTAGTAGGCATGTCCGAGCTCGTGATGGCTGGTGCTGAACCACCAGGTATTTGCTTCGACGCTCATGAGTGATCGGATATCGGTGTCGAGGTCTAGATGCCAACAGGAGGCGTGCGTATTCTTCTTTCGGGATTCTCCGGGTTTGACGGGGTAGAGGTCGGAGAGTGACCAAAAGGTGGTGGGGAGCGGGTTGAACCCGAGGCCTGTGTAGAAGGCTTCGGAGGTTTTGACGATCCACTCGGGGGTTCTGTTTTTGAACCGGTCGTCGAGTTTGGCGGCTTCGACGATTCCCGACCATTCTTGGCTCCAGCGGTTATTGATCCAGTGGGCGGGGATGAGTTTTGGGACGGGTTGACCGTACTTTTTGGCGAGCTGGTGTTTGACCCAAGTGTGTAGTTGGAGGTAGAGGGGGCGCAGTTCGCGCATGAAGTTGTCTTGGAGCACGACCATTTCATTGGCGGTCATGCCATAGCTGGCGACCTGGAGAGCGAAGTAATCGGAGTGACCCAGTTCGCGTGCAACTTGGTTTCGCAGGCCTTGGAGTTTGACGAGGCCGGGTTTGAGGGCGGCACCGGACTGCTTGGAGGCCTCCCAGACGGCGAGTCGTTGGGCGAGGTTGGTGCTGGAGGCGAGGGTGTTATCGATTTCATTGGGCGTGATGGGTTTGCCATCGAGGTTGAAAGCGAATCCGTTGAGAACGGAATTCTGTTGGGTTTCGGCAGCGATGCGGGCTTTGACCAGCTCGGGGTTGGTCATGGGCGCTTCGGCGGCGTTGAGCAGGACACGTTCGAGTTGGCGTCGGGTGATCGGCTTGAGGTGCGATTTTTGTTCGAGCAACGCGCGTGCTTCGGTGATCAGGGCGGGGTTGCCGTTGAATGCGGCGCTGGCTCGGCCGGCGATTTCGGAGGCGGCATCGTGGGCGTCGGTGACATCGGTGGAGGCGAGCCATTGAGCTTCGCTGGAGACCCGGTAGAGGGATTGGTAGCTGGCGTTGACGATGCTCAGGAACTGATCGGCCCTCTTTTGCCAAGTGGAGTCGGCTGCATGCAGGCAGGTCGAGAGGCTTATCGATACAAGCAAGACGAGCGCAGTGCGATGATGCGGGAGGCGATGGGAAGGGCACATGCGAGGACCTTAGGCGGGCCGAGGGTTAGGGACAATCCGAATTTGGGCGAACCGAAGCCGTTCCAATTCAGAAGAGATTTTAACACAAAGGCGCGGAGGGCCAGAGGCGCAGAGGAATTGATTCTATTTCCATGGAGTATCGGGGGCACTCGTTGGTGTGTGGTGTGTGGAACTATCCTACAGTGGTTGGAGATTTCCTTGCCCTGCTTTGCCGCTTCGCTCCTCTCCGTCTCCGTGTTGAATTCCTACCGGCTAGCTACGGCTAAGGGACTTGGGGAAGCGGGAATCCGTGCCTACTTTGTGGTGTGGCAGGTGGCGGGATTCTGGGCGAGGTCGGGGCTAATGTAAGGGATGCCGAGTGCGAGGCCTCGGACGATGAGGAGAGCGCCGACGGTGAGGCCGCAGAGGGGGATGAGACGTTGGAGGCGGAAGCGGATTCTCGGGGGGATGGCTTGGCCGGAGAAAGTGATGGCCAACATCGTGGGGAGAGTTCCGAGGCCGAAAGCGGCCATGTAGGCCATACCGAGGAACGGATGAGCGGTGGTGGCGGAGGCGGAGCAGGCCACATAGACAAGGCCGCAAGGCAGAAGGCCATTGAGCGTGCCGAGCGCGAAGATCGAGCCGACGGAACGTTGCTTGAGCAAGAAGCTGAAAAGACCTTTTAAACGTCCGACGCCGAGCGAGGCCGTGGGGGTGAGGAAGAAGGGTTTGGAGGAGGCGAACGCGATGACGACGAGAATGCCTGTGGCGATGGAGATCCAGCGTTGGACACCGGCCCAGGCTACGGCTTGACCGAGAGCACCGACTAGGGCTCCGAGCAGGGTGTAAGTGAGAATGCGTCCGAGATTATAGGCGAGGCGGGCGGCGGTGGTATGGCGCGGATTGGGGGAGGAGAGCGGAGCCATCATAGCCAGGGGGCCGCACATGCCTGCGCAGTGGAGGCTCCCGATCAGGCCGATGGTGAACGCCGTCCAGATCATAGGGGACGATTGGGGCTGCTGCGTGGATCAGAGTTTGCGACTTCGATCATGATAGGTTGGTCGAACGAGAACTCTTCCCCTTGGGTTGACCAGCGCAGTTTGACCTGCCAACGACCGGGCTCGAGGCGGTCGGCGTTCAGTTGTTGGACACCTTGAGCGTTGAGGACGAGGGCTTCGTTACGGTCCAGGGAGGCATTGGAAGGGCGGTAGAGTTGGACGCTACCCTTGAGATCGGAGGCGGCGTGGGCTGAGGGCAGCTGGATTTGAATCTGTTTGGCGGAGGGATCGTAGAGCACGGCGATTTGATTGGTGAGAGGACGCGTCCTAGCCTCGCGATCGATCTGGGTTTGAAACCGGATCTCATCACTGTAGTAGTCCTTTTTAACGAGGTCGACGGGCTGGCCGATGGCGAAGATGGCGAAGGCGACTACGGAAGAGATAAAGACGGCGAAGAACGCGATCAGCGCGACGGGCCAGGGATTGAACGAGGGTTTGGGATCTGGCATAGGGAGCGGTGGGGGGGATGAGGTTTAGGGGGCGGCTGAATGGAATGCTGGATCGACGAGACGCGGCGGTTGGGCCTAAGGGGCGTTGAAACCATCTCGGGGCCCCATGAACACAGACTTGACGGTTTCGAGCAGGCGGCCCTCGGAATAGACCCCGATCTTGAGGTGCGTGACAGCGCCTGTGAGGGACTTCGGGTCGAGTTCGACGAGAACGGGTGCCTCGGCGAGTTTTTCTTTAGGGACGCGCATGGAGCCGGACATGATCGTGATTTTACCGTCGATATTCTCGAGCTTGAGCTGAACGGGAATATCGTGACCGGTCTTGTTCGCGAGTTGGACGGTGTAGAGATTGCTGATTTTACCGGTGGGCGCGATTTGGAAGAGCGAGCCTGGGGCGCGTAGTAGAGTGGTTTGGATCTCGGAACGACCGAACACGAGAATTGCGAGCGCGGTGACGAGAGTTACAAGGATAGCGGCGTAACCCTTCATGCGGGGCGTGATCTCGAAGGGTTTGCCTTTTTCGATCCCGTTGAGAGAGGCGTAGCGGATCAGTCCGCGAGGGCTCCCGACTTTATCCATGACGGTGTTGCAAGCGTCGATGCATGCGGTGCAATTGACGCACTCCATTTGAGTGCCGTTACGGATATCGATTCCGGTGGGGCAGACGCTGACGCATTGATTGCAGCTGACACAATCACCGAGGCCGGAGGCGCGGCGAGTGGCGGGGGACTGATCGCGCTGGAGGGGGGCTCGCCCCTCGCCCCGTTTGTGGTCGTAGGCGACGACGATGGTGTTTTCGTCGAGGATGGCGGATTGGAATCGGCCATAGGGGCAAATGAAGGTGCAAGCTTGCTCGCGGAAGCGGGCGAAGATGAGGTAAAAGATCACGGTGAAGAGGACCATGAACGACAGACCTTTGACATGATTTGCGGGATTATCGGCGATGATATGAAACAGCTCATCGCTGCCGATGATGTAGCTCAGCAAGGTGTTTCCGATGAGGAACGAGAGCCCGAAGAAGATCAGATGCTTGGAGACTTTCTTTCGGATCTTGGTGGCGTCCCAAGGGCTCGAAGCGAGAGCGCGTTGGTGATGCGAATCGCCTTCGATCCAGTACTCGATCTTGCGGAACACCATTTCCATCAGCAGGGTTTGGGGGCAGGTCCAACCGCACCAGAGTCGGCCGAAGGCGGTGCTGAAGATGATGATGCTGGTGAAGAACAGCAACATGGCGACGGCGAAGATGACGGAATCCTGGGGCCAGAAGATCTGGCCCAGGATTGAGAACCGGCGCTCGACGATGTTGAACATCAGGAGCGGGTTGCCATTGATGCGCACGAAGGGGCCGACGAACATGATGGTCAGCAGCAGCCAGCTGACATAGGTTCGGGCTTGGTAGAAGGAGCCGCAGGGCTTTTTGGGATAGATCCAGCGCCGCTTGCCGTCCTTTTCGGCGGTCGCCAGATGCTCCCGGAAGTCGCTCCAGTTGACGTCGCGCGTCGATTCTTGGGTCGGCTTCTTGGGCTCCTCGAGAGTGGGTGCGCTCATTAGGGGGTCTGACTCCTTACTCATACTGGTTGGGTTTATCCGGCTGCTGTTGATTTTCAGGTGGCTTTGGATTGACCGGCTTTGTGCCGCGCATGGTGTAGATGTAGCTCGCGACGGCGTGGATCTCGGCTGGTTGCAGCAGGCCTTTCCACGTTACCATGCCCTTCTCGGGAACGCCATTGATGATCACTTTGAGGTTGTCGACGAAGTTGGATCCGTGGATCCAGTAATCATCGCAGAGGTTGGGACCGACGAGGCCGCCACCGTCGGGTCGATGGCAGGGGGCGCAGAGAGTTGTGTATTTCTCTTGAGCCTGGGCCAGTTTCGCTTTGTCGGTGATCGGCTGGAGGGACGCGAGGGAGGACTCGAACTTGGAGAGGGCGGCGGATTTAATTTCGTCGCCCAGCTTCATTTCCTTTTGGTACTCGGTGGCTTGAAGGTCGCCGAGTTTGAGCACGTGATAATAGGTCATGTAGACTGCGGCGAACGCGGTGCAGAGGTAGAACATTATGACCCACCAGCGAGGCAGGTTATTATCCAGCTCCTTGATACCATCGGCCTCGTGGTCCAGCAGCAGGGGATCTTTTGGATCATTCATGGTGATTTTCTCCTTTCAACACTTGGGGTTCGCTGCCGTCGGTGAGGGGCACTTCGCCCATGGCGGTCAACAGGGGTTTCTTGATGCGGAATGCCCAGATGAGCATCCCCGTGAACACGACGAAGAAGATCGAGATGGAGATGACTCCGTAGACTCCGACTCCTCCGATGGAACGCAGCACATTTTGTATCATATCGTTCTTGGATCGTTCAGGGTTCGTGGTGGGGTTATTTGGCGGGCGCGGCGGCGGCGGTGGCCGGAGCAGCGGTGGGTGGGGCGCTTTTGATATCGGTGCCGAGCCGTTGCAGGTAGGCGATGAGAGCGATGATCTCGCGATCGGGTTCTGACTTCACCATGCCCTGCTTAAGGTTCTCGACCACTTTATTGGCCTGGGTTTCGAGGTCTTTGAGGGCGGTTGCCTCGTAGCCGGCGGGGTAGGGTACACCGACCTTGCGGAGCGCACCAATCCGGGCGGGCAGGCTGGCTTTGTCGATCTTCTGAGTGAGGAGCCAGGAGTAGCGAGGCATGATGGAGTTCGGGCTTGTGGAGCCTGGGTAGTCCATGTGATTGAAATGCCAAGCGTCGGGGTATTTGCCACCGACGCGGTGCAGGTCTGGGCCTGTGCGTTTGGAGCCCCAGAGGAAGGGGTGATCGTAGACGAACTCGCCGGCCTTGGAGTATTCGCCGTAACGTTCGGTTTCGGAACGGAAGGGGCGAATCATTTGGGAGTGACAACCCACGCAACCCTCACGGATGTAGATATCACGACCGAGCACCTCGAGTGGGGTATAGGGTTTGACACTGGAGATGGTGGGCACGTTTTCCTTGATGAGGTAGAGCGGGACGATTTCGACGAGGCCACCGACGGCGATGGCGAGGAGCGTGAGCACGGTGAACGTGATGGGTTTAGCTTCGAGCCAACGATGAGTCCATGGTTTGTCGACGTGGACGGGTTTTTCATCGATAGCGGCTTGGGCTTCTTGTTCTGGTTGGAACACGCCACTTTGGGCGGTTTTCCAGAGATTGAAGGCGAGGAGGAAGGCCCCGAGAATATAGAGCACACCACCGAGGGCGCGCATGTGATACATGGGCATGAGTTGGATGAGCGTTTCCAGGAAGTTCGGGTATTGCATGAACCCGTCCTTGGTGAACTGCTTCCACATCAGACCCTGGGTGATCCCGCTCCAATACATGGGGATCGCGTAGAACATCATGCCGAGGAGGGCGATCCAGAAGTGATAATTGGCGAGCTTAATAGACCAGAGCTTGGTGTTGTAGAGCCGTGGGAAGAGGTAATACAACATGCTGAAGGTTAGAAAGCCGTTCCAACCTAGGGCTCCGGTATGGACGTGAGCGATGGTCCAGTCGGTGTAGTGCGAGAGCGAGTTCACGCTCTTGATGGAGAGCAGCGGGCCTTCGAGAGTGGACATACCGTAGGCGGTTACGGCGACGACCATGAACTTGAGCATGGGGTCTTGTCGGACTTTGTCCCATGCGCCGCGGAGGGTGAGCAACCCGTTGAGCATGCCGCCCCAGGAAGGAGCGACGAGCATGACGGAGAACACCATGCCAAGGGATTGAGCCCAATCGGGCAAGGCGGTGTATAAAAGATGGTGAGGACCGGCCCAGATATAGAGGAAAATCAGGGCCCAGAAGTGAATGATTGAGAGACGGTAGGAGAACACGGGTCGGTTTGAGGCCTTGGGAAGGAAATAATACATCAGGCCGAGGTAGGGCGTGGTGAGGAAGAAGGCGACGGCGTTGTGGGCGTACCACCATTGGACCAGCGCGTCTTGAACACCTGCATAGATCGAGTAACTCTTGAATGCGCTCGCGGGCATGGCGAGGGAGTTGAAGATATGGAGGACAGCGACGGTGAGGGCGGTGGCTATATAGAACCAGATCGCGACGTAGAGATGTTTTTCGCGGCGTTTGAGGATCGTGCCGAGCAGATTCACGGTGAAGATGACCCAGACCACGGCGATGGCGAGGTCGATGGGCCATTCGAGTTCGGCGTATTCCTTGCTGGTGGTGAGACCGAGCGGGAGAGTTATGGCGGCGGCTACGATGATGGCATTCCAGCCCCAGAAGTTCAGCCAACTCAGCGTGTCGTTGAACATCCTGGACTTACAGAGCCGCTGGAGGGAGTAGTAGATACCGCAGAACATCCCGTTGCCGACGAACGCGAAGATGACGGCGTTGGTATGTAGTGGTCTCAAGCGTCCGAACGTGATGTATTGGAAGTTGAGGTTTGCGGCCGGGAAGAAGAGCTGGATTGCGGCGAGCAATCCGGCGCTCATGCCAACGATGCCCCAGATGACCGAGGCTATGGCGAAGGCCCGGACGATCCTGTTGTCGTATTTGAACGTTTCTACCTTCATCGTGTGTTGCCTTTACTTTTGGTTGTGAAATCGGGAGAGGAAAGTGCTTGGGGTGGGTCTTCGACGAGCACGCGCATGGAGGGAGTGCAGGTGTCGTCGTATTGACCGGAACGGACGGCCCAGACGAAAGCGACGAGAAAGCCGACGGCCAACGCGATGCTAATCGGGATTAGGAGCAGGATGACACTCATGACGTGGCCTCCTGGGGTTGGACGAGGTTGGATCCCATCAAAGGGAGGGTCGGTGTGATTTGGGTGTCGAGATTTCGACCTGCCCACCAGGTGGCGAGGCAGGAGAAGGCGATGACGCTGATGGAGCTGAGAGGCATGAGGATAGCGCAGACGATCGGCGAGAGGAGCCCTTTAGCGGCGATGGTGATGCCGACGACATTGTAGAGTGTGGAGATTAGGAAACTGGCGCGGACCAGGCCCAGAGCGGTGCGGGAGAAGGCGAGCACGGATTGGATTCGGGGCACCATGTTGGCTGCGAGGATCACGTCACAGGCTGGGGAGAAGGCGCTTACGTTTTCGACGACGGCCGCTCCGACGTCGCTTTGTTTGAGAGCTCCTGCGTCGTTGAGGCCGTCGCCGACCATGAGGACCGAGTGATGACGACCTTGGAGGGACCGGACGAAGTTGAGTTTATCGAGAGGACTTTGATTGAAGAGCAGTTGCGCGCCATCGCCGAACACTTCGCGGAAGCGAGGGAGCTCGCGTTCATTGTCTCCGCTGAGCAGCGAGACGTTGTAGCGGGCGGATAGGTCGCGGATCAGGCGGGCTGTATTGGGCCTGAGAGCATTTTCGAGCGCGTAGCAGCCGCGGTAGGAGCCGTTGATGGCGACGTGGACGAAGCCTCCCGTCGAGTGCGGGTGCGCGGAGATGGTGACGTTACGTGATTCGAGCCAAGCGGCGGATCCCATCCAGACTTCTTGGTTGGCGACGGTGCCTTCCATGCCGCAGCCGGGGGTTTCGAGGAAGGAGCGGACGGTTTCCGGGTAGTGATGACCTTCGATGGCGTGGCCGACGCGGACGGCGTAAGGGTGAGTGGAGTGGCGCGTCATGGAGTAGAGCCAGCGTTCCTCGTTTTCGGTGAGGGGGAGGCCATGGAAAGTAACGGCTCCGGCCCCGGCGGCGGTGAGCGTGCCGGTTTTGTCGAAGACCACGGCATTGATGCGGGCGAGCGCTTCGATGACGCGGGTGTTGCGCAGGAACACGCGATTGCGGGAGAGGACACGTTGGGCGGTGCCGAGCGTGAAGGGTGCGGCGAGAGCGAGGGCGCAAGGGCAGGCGACGATCAGGACTGAGGTGAAGGCCTTGAGCGCCATGGAAGGATCTTGAGGAGCCCAGTAGAGGGCGGCACCAAAGGCGATGACAACGATGATTCGCGTGAATCGTTGACTGTACTGATTGGTGAGTTCGTCGAGCGACTCGGTGGATGATTTCCGAAATGCCTCTTGGTTCCAGAGCGAGGTCAGGTAGCTCTCGGAGACGCGTTTGGTGGTTTCCAACTCGATGATCCCTCCGATTTGACGGCCTCCAGCGTGGAGGATTTCACCGACCGCTTTCTCGGAAGGTTCGGCCTCGCCGGTCACGAAGCTATAGTCGACCACCGCTCGACCGGAGAGCAACCGGCCGTCGGCGGGAATGAGTTCACCGTTCCGGATGAGGATTCGGTCGCCCACCTCGATTTGAGAAAGGGATACGGACTCTTCCTTTCGTTCCTTGATGCGACGCGCGGAGAGGGGGAAGAAGGATTTGTAATCGCGATCGAAGGTGAGGCGATCGTAGGTTTTTCGTTGGAAGACCTTCCCCCAAAGCAGAAAGAAGAGGAGACCCGCGAGGGAGTCGAAGTAGCCGTCGCCACGGGTGGAGACGACTTCGTAGACGCTTTGGAGGAAAAGGGCTGCAAGGCCCGCGGCGATGGGGACATCGATATTGAGCAACCGGTGCTTGAGACTGATCCAAGCCGAGCGCCAGTAATCCGCTGCGCTGTAGATGACGACAGGCAGGGCGAGGACGAGGCTGATGTAGCCGGTGAGCGTTTTGAATGCGGGTCCGCTGAAATGATCGAGTCCGAGGTAGGACGCGATGCTGAACAACATGTTATTGCCGAAGGCGAAGCCAGCGATGCCGAGTTGGAGCCAGAGACGTTTCGGGATTCGCGGTTGAGGGCGAGCGTCGAGATCGGCGAGAGCGAGATCGGGTTCGTAGCCGAGAGAAGCCAAAAGACCTACGACTTCGCTGAGGCGGACCTGGTTGGGATCGAAGGAGAGGGAGAGTTCCTTGCGGGGAAAGTTCACGGTGGATCGGCCGATGCCGGCGCGCATTTGGAAGAGCTTTTCGAGCAGCCACACACAAGCGACGCAGTGCATGGCGGGGATTCGGAACGTGACCCGCGTGATTTTGGAGTCGGAGAAATCGACGATGCGGCTACGGACGCCGGGTTCATCCAGGTAGAGATATTGATTTAAACCGGGTTCGACTTTGACTCGGACGCCTGCGGCTTGGCTGAGTTGGTAGAAATCGGTTAGGCCAGTCGAGAGGAGCAGGTCATAGACGGTGAGGCAGCCGTGGCAGCAAAAGGAGTGCTGGTGAGCGGAGTAGGGGACTTCCGGGCATGGGGAACCGCAGTGAAAACAGGAGGAGCGTTGGCTTTGGGACGAGTGGGGGGCGTCGAGAACGGGCCCTTCGCTCCGTCCTGAGGACGGCGCTGCATCTTCCAGTGATGGCGATGACGTATGCGACATGGGTTGTTCTTAACCGCTGGTTGATCATCACGAGGGTTGGAGCTTTGGGCTTATTCTTTTTTGCTCAGCTATGGACAGGGTTTGCGTGGCGGGACGTGGATCGAGGAAGGCAGAGAGCAACGACGAACCGAGAGCGGGGTGTGGAAGCGAAGGAAGAAAAGTGGTGCCAGAGACAGGATTTGAACCTGTGACCAAGGGCTTATGAGTCCCCTGCTCTACCCCTGAGCTACTCTGGCACCCAGAAGGGGCGACAGTTTTTCTAACACCCCATGCTCTGTCAATGTTCTTTCGTGAAAGAGGAGGGGGATGCAGATTTTTTTAAAATTCACGTGACAACCCGGTGTGAATCGAATACTCGTTTCCTCCCATTTTTGGGTGACCCTATCGTCTAGCGGTTAGGACACCGCCCTTTCACGGCGGCGGCACGGGTTCGATTCCCGTTAGGGTCGCCATCTCGGATCTTCCGCGAGTATGGCTTGGGTTACTTCGGTGATGCGAGTGGTGAAAGCACGCGTATCCGATGATTCTCACTATCTCCCACGAGCACGGAACCGTCTTGTTCGACGAAGATGCCGTGAGGCCGAGCTAAGCCGGTTTGAAGGGCGGGGCCATCGGGACCATCGTGGCGAGAACCAGTCCCCGCGACCCAGAGGATTTGGAGGGTTTTGATATCGATGGCACGGATGGTATGGCTTTCGGTGTCGGCAAAGAACACGTTGCCTGAGGTAGGGTCGATGCTGATGCCCTTGGGACCTGAGAGAGTCGCTGCTGAGGCTGGACCTCCATGGCCTGAGAACCCTTGTTTCCCGGTCCCGGCGATGATGTGAAAACGTTGGTCGTGGGCGTCGAGGCGCACGATCTGATTCCCTTCGCGCAGCGCGAGCCAGAGATTACCTTGGCGGTCGAAGTCGATGGCCCGCGGCCCATTCAGAGGTGTCCCGTTCCGATTCGCACCTTCGGGAGTTGGCCGTTTTTCGCCGGTGCCTGCGAAGGTGCTGATAATCCCTGTTAGTGGGTCGATCACACGGATGCGGTGGTTGCCGATGTCACAGATGTAGAGCCGTTGGTCGGGGCCGAACTGGATGCTGTGCGGTTGTTTGAAGGTCGCCTTGGTGGCAGGGCCGCCGTCACCACTGAAGCCTTCGACCCCGGTTCCGGCTAGGGTGGTGATGATGTACGAGGTGCGGTCGACACGGCGCACCACATGATTCCGCATTTCGACGAAGACCCAATTCCCTTGGGGATCGAACCGGATCTCGTAGGGTTCGTTCAACAGGGCCTGGGTGGCTGGCCCGCCATCGCCGGCGTAGCCGCGCTGGCCGGTTCCGGCGACGGTCTCGATGATTCCGGTTGGAGTAATGCGTCGGATGCAGTGGTTATCGGTGTCGCAGAAATACAGCGAGCCGTCGGGGCTGCGTGCGAGGCCGAAGGGGTTATTCAACGCGGCTTGGCGGGCAGGGCTCGAATGAGGTGCTGTCCCTTTTGAGCCGGTGCCTGCGAGCGTGGCGGATCGCCAGTGAGTAGCGACGGGTTGATGATCTGTCGCGGGGGCCATGAGCCCTTGGCAGAGGCTCAGGCCGGTGAGGATGAAGGTGAGGGCGGCTGCGAGCCGTGAGGATGGGATCATGGCAAGAGTTGGGCGATTGCGTCAGACGCGGAGGAAAAGCTTACGACGATACATCCAGAACAGAATGAGCCAGAAGACGAGGAGCGCGCAGGCTCCGGTGAACATCGGTTCGAACGTGGAACCGAACAGGAGGAAGAAGTTCTTACCGAGATGCGTTTTGAGGGAGCTGATAATGAACCCATCGATCAGATGCACGAGGCAATAAATTGCGATCGAGTTCATTCCGACCACCATGATCGGGAAGGTGAGCTTTTTGAACCCGGCCATATCGACGAGGCCGTAGAAGAAAGCCATGAGCAGGAAGCACCATCCGCCGCTGAACAAGGTCCAGCTGGGGGTCCAGACCTTTTTGACCGCGGGACAGATTCCCAAGGCGTCGAGAAGGCTACCTGAGGCCAGGCCTAGAGCTCCTGCGATGAGCATGGTGCGGAGTTTTTCAGGGGCGGAGCGGGAGCTGCGTAGGAGATGACCGGCCATGAGGCCTAGGAGCATGGTGCCGAGGGTGGGGATAAAGCTTAGGGTGAGGTAGCCGCCACCATTGTAAACGAACGGTTTGGAGCGCGGGAACAGGTTGAGGAACCACTGATCGAACGCGGCGCCGAGGTTGCTGTTTTTATTCCAATGAGCAGCGAAACCTTTCGCGTGATGTGGCCAGTCGGCGGCCACGCCTACTTTGGAATAGTCGAAGTCGGGCCCGGGCAAGGGATAGGCGGCCCAAGCGGCCCAATAGCCGACGAGGATCACCCCCAGAGCGATGGCTTGGGTGCGGAGGGATTGCAGGCCGAGGACGAAGAGGGCGGTATAGCCGAGGCCGATTTGGGTGAGCGTATCTTCGAAAGTGAAGTTGGTTTCGGGTCGACCGACGGATCGCAGGAAGATTCCGAGAAGAATCAGGATGAGGGATCGCCACAAGGCGTGGAGGGTCATTTGGGACGTGGACTGACCTTTGGCGACGCGGCTTGCGATGGAGTAAGGCAGTGCGACACCGACCATGAAACTGAAGGAAGGCTGGATGAGATCGTGCAGGGAACAACCGTACCAAGCGACGTGGGAAGTGTGATGATCGATCCATTTCCAGAGAGTGGAATCGGGGAACTTGGCGGCGACGCGGCCCCAATGCAGCATCTCTGCCGCCATGAGACACATCACGAAGCCGCGGTAGGTATCGAGCGAGAGGAGTCGAGAGGGTGGGTTTGCGGCTGTTGGGGCAGGGGATGGCGAGCTCATGGGGTGGAACCGGTTTGGTGCAGTGGAGCCGCGATCGTGGGGATCGCGGCTTAGCCGTAACAATTCAGAAGAGTTTTAACGCGAAGGCGCAAAGGGCCAGAGGCGCAGAGGAATTGACTCTATTTCCATGGGGTGTACGCCTCACTAGTTGGTGTGTGGAGCCATCCTAAAGCGATTGGAGATTCCCTTGCCCGCCTTGCGTCTTTGCTCCTCTCCGTCTCCGCGTTGAATTCCTACCGCGTAGTTACGGCTTAGTGTGGAGGAGATCGATAGGCCACCTCCGGTTCAGCGGGCGGCGGCGAGATATGATTCCGAGACACGATCCCAATTGATGATGTTGTAGAACGCGGCGATGTATTCGGGACGACGATTCTGATACTTGAGGTAGTACGCGTGTTCCCAGACGTCGAGGCCGAGCAAGGGTGTGTGGCCGAGGGAGAGTGGGGAATCTTGATTGGGCGTGGACTCGACGACAAGCTGCTTGGAAGCATCCAGGCTGAGCCACGCCCAACCGCTGCCGAACTGTTTGGTGGCGGCTTCGGAGAATTTCTCTTGGAATTTGGCGAAGCTGCCGAAGCGTTTGTCGATCGCGGCTCCGAGTTCTGCACCGGGTTTTGCTCCGTTGTTCTTCTTGAGCGTCTGCCAGAACAGCGCGTGGTTGGCGTGACCGCCGCCGTGGTTACGAACGACGCCGCGCACGGATTCGGGCAGGGTAGAAAGGGACTTGAGCAGGGCTTCGATGGACTGTTTGGCGAGCTCGGGTTTGTCCGCGAGCGCTTTGTTTAGGTTCGTGATGTAGGCGGCGTGGTGTTTGCTGTGGTGGATGCCCATGGTTTGGGCGTCGATGAACGGTTCGAGCGCGTCGAGGGCGTAGGGCAGAGGAGGAAGAGAGAATGGAGCGGGGGCATCGGCGGCCTTTAGCGCTGGGGGGGCGAGGAGGGCAGCGCCTGCGAGGGCGGTGGTTTCCAGCATTTGACGTCGGTTGAGCAAGAGTTGGTTTTTCATTTTGGGCTTTGGACAACGTTAGGCGTATGAGGTTCGAAATCAACCTGGAAACCGAGCTGGTTGGGAGCTGTCTGGCTTGGATTGTCTGTCTACCTCAATCGAGGTCTCATCAGCTCCATGACTCACCGACCGACACACGTGGTATGTAGGCGCTACCGCTCGTCACTCTTCCACTTCTGACGGCACCCGAAGACACGAGCATAGACTCAATCCATTTCTACCCCACCGATGCTCTCGGAAACAACGGCCAGACAAATTCTCAAGGACTTTACGTCACGTGCAAATATTACAAGGGGACGGGCATGGTCTCTGATTCGACGGGTTGGCCAGCGCGGTGTTTACAAAGGATCGTGCTTGATTTCCTGGGTGTAGTGGGGGAATAAGCTGACTCGACCTGACGAACTTCCAATGCCCTGGAGAGCCGTGATCGCATTGATCATGCACCCTCGGAAGGTCACAATAACTACACTACTTATGCGTAAATCGATGAAAACCTTGATGGCGGCCGCGATGGCGGGAGCCGTGGCCTTTACCACGAGCGTGCAGGCAGCGGATGATCATGAAGTGATTGAAAAGGTGATGAAGGACCTGCACAAGGCTCCGAAGGGAGTGGACCCGGTGTGCAAGAAGGCTGCGGACGGTGCCGCGACGAAGGAAGAGTTGAAGAAGCTCTTGGAAGGTTATCAGGCGATGGCGAAGGTGAAACCGCCGAAGGGCGAGGTCGCGAGCTGGAAAGAGAAGAACGAGACTTTGATTGCAGCGATCAAAGGGCTGCAGAAGGGGGCCCCGGATGCGGCCGCCAAGTATAAGGAAGCGGTGAACTGCAAGTCTTGCCACAACGCACACAAGCCCGACTGAAGAGTTGGTGCTACGGATTTAGTCGCTCAAGAACCGGTTCCCTCGCCCTTGATTTGGGGGCGAGGGAGCTTGGTGTTTAGGGGGGGGTGAGTGGGGCTAAATGAAGAGCTATTCGATCGTTGGTTTGGAGTGGTTCGATCACCGTCGGTAATTTTCGACTTCGCTTTCAGGTTCGACTCACTGGTAGACTTGGACACGATGACGGCCCCGTCCGGAGCTTCCCTAGACTCTGGCGATCGAGGCCTTCCGAATTGCACGATACATTCATAAAAGAGATGCCTCGCTATTCGTCACACCCATCGCGTTCGGGCGATGGTCGATTTCCGTGCAGCACCATGGCCGCTTGGAGCGCGCTCGTTCATCGACATCAGAAGGCTTTCCAGAGGTCGTTCGGGAGGAGATCCAGAGTCAGGCTAGCTGAGCTGTTCGCGCTGTTGGTTTTTGTCTTTGGTGCAGTGCCGAAAATCTTGGCGGCCGCGGTTCAGCGGACGTACTGCAATCCGATGGACATCAACTACCAGTACAACTTTGAGCAGAAGCCGAATGGCATTTCGTTTCGATCTGGGGCGGACCCGGTGATCGTGAACCACAAGGGGGAGTATTTCTTATTCGTCACCATTTCCGGCGGGTGGTGGCATTCGAAGGATCTGGTCCACTGGAACTTCGTCAAGCCCAAGATCAAGCCTCCGAATGTCTGGCCTAAGGAAGACATGTGTGCTCCGGCGGCGTTGTCGGTGGGGGACAAGCTGTATCTGTTCCAATCGACGTTTGAGCGTCGACCGATCTATGTAACATCGACACCGGAGACCGGCGAGCTGGAGCTTTTCAACCCATTGTTGCCCTATGTTCCGGGCGCGGCAGGCCCTTGGGATCCGGCTATTTTCCATGATGAGGACACGGGCCGATGGTTCATGTATTTTGGCTCCTCGAACCTGTATCCGATTTCTGGGCTGGAGCTTGATTTTGCGAATCAGCTCAACTACCTCAAGACCTCGGCGGAGCTCATTGGATTGCAACCTGAGAAACACGGTTGGGAGCGATTTGGGCGGGACCATCGCGACGTGATCAAGCCCTTTATCGAAGGGGCTTGGATGACGAAGCATGGAGGGAAGTACTATTTGCAATATGGGGCGCCGGGCACGGAGCACAACGTTTATGCCAATGGGACCTATGTGGGGGATGGGCCGCTGGGGCCGTTCACGTATGCTCCGAACAACCCGGTATCGTATAAGCCGGGAGGATTTGTGACCGGAGTGGGGCATGGGAACACGTTTAAGGACAACCATGGGAACTACTGGAACACAGGAACGCCTTGGTGGGCGGTGAACTTCGATTTTGAGCGTCGCATCGCTTTGTTTCCGGCGGGATTTGATCGCGAGGGGCTGATGTATGCGAACACGCGATTTGGCGATTTCCCGCACTATCTTCCGACCGGGAAATGGGAGCAAAAGGATGCATTGTTCACCGGTTGGATGCTTTTATCGTATCGAAAGCCGTGTGTGGCATCCTCGTATCAGGGGGTCTATTCGGCGGCGAACGTGGTAGACGAGAATCCGCGAACTTTTTGGGTAGCGGGAGCGAATCGGGCGGGTGAGACGTTGACCTTGGATTTGGTGCGCGAAGCCGAGGTAAGGGCGGTGCAGGTCAACTTCACGGATTACAAGATGGGTCTGTATGCGAGCGATTCGAGCGTGTATACGCAGTTCAAACTCTTTGCGTCGGTGGATGGGATCACATGGGCACCGATAGCGGATTTGACCCATGAGAAGCGTGATCGACCGAATGCTTACATCGAGTTGGAGAAGCCGGTGAGGGCGCGGTATGTGCGCTATGAACATGGGTATGTGGGCGGGCCGCATTTGGCGGTGAGCGACCTGCGAGTATTTGGGAACGGTCTTGGCAAGCCTCCCCAGACGCCGGGTAAGCTTCGGGTACGACGCGACGGGGACACGCGAAACGCATTCATCACGTGGGAAGAGGTACCTGGGGTTGTGGGTTACAACATTCTCTGGGGCATCGATCCAAGCAAGCTGTATCAGACGTACCAAGTCTTTGCGGACCAGCGGACGGCGTTGGAGCTGCGTGCCCTCACGGTGGGGCAGGGTTACAGCGTGGCGATTGAGTCGTTTGACGAGAGCGGGGTATCGGCCCGGAGCGAGATCCTGAGTTTGCCCTGATGCGACGACACCCTCACTCTGGCTGCTGTTTGGGCCGGGTGTTTGCCTGTACATGTAGCCGTTTCATGCTTGGCGCGCTTGGGTCTGTGCGCTTTGGATGGGAGGACCTGCGATGAGGTTCGAGGATTCCCCACAATCGCATGAGGCGCATCGATTCTGGCATCGGCTCTGGTTACTCATGGGCCGAAGTCCATCGAGGCTTTGGGTGGTGCTTCTGGGTTTAATGGTTGCGGTGGTCGGTTTGATTTTGTTCCTGCCGGTGATTCGGGTTTCGCCATCGCAGGTGGTGCCCGTGGTGAAAATCAGCGGGGTGGATTGGCTTCATTCGCGGCTGTTAGGATCGAGTGCTCAACGCGATGCGGACTTGGGGCGATTGGAAGCCGCGCTCCGAGGGTATGAGCGTGCGTTGTCGAAGAATCCGGGTGATCTGCCCTTAACTCGAGCTTACCTTTCGTTTCTTCAGGAGTCTGAGCAAACCGCGTCGTATCTGGATCGGAGCCTTCAACTCAGCCTTCGACTGGTAACTTGGTCCCCCAAAGATCCGGAGGATTTGGCTTTGGCGGTGGATGTCTTGAGCCGGGCGGGGCGTGCCTCGACGGTGGTTTCTTTGTTGCGGTTTCGGGAGGATGAGGTGACCAGTCGATCGAAGCTGGGCTATCTGAGGAGTCTATTTGAGTTGGGACAATTTGAGGAATTTGGGCGTGTTTGGGATCAGGTGAAGGTGATTGATGGTGTGCCACTGTATTCGGAGGCGGAACTTTACCGATGGGCGGTGGACGCGATGGTTTCGAAGGGCGAGGCGGCCTTACCCCACCTGAGGCGGTTGGAGCAGCGAGTGGATTCGACGCCATTGGGCCGTGCTGCGGCCCATTTGGGATTTAAGGTGGCGCTCGAGCTCAAGGATCCTGACGCAGCTGAACAACGCTTGGCGGCACTGGTGGCGCTGGGGTTGGATCGGTTCGCGGAGCACGTGATGCTGTGGCGACTATGGATGGAGCGAGGTCGGGAGGACCAGGCATTTCGGCTCGCGCAGATGCGATCGATCAATACGGGAAGTGCGATCGAGGTGGGATTGATCGCGGGTTTTTGGCGAGACGCCCGCAGGCCATTGTTGGCTTTGGCCGTACTGAAGGAACTGGTTCCTCCGGCGACCCGGACTTGGGAGCTGTGGTACATGGAGGGACGACTCCTGTTCGAACAAGGCGACTGGGATGAGGTGCGAGCCTTTGCATTGAGGGTTCGGTCGGCGACCCCGTGGTTTCATGGGCAGGCGGTGTACAGTCACTTCCTTGAGGGAGTTGCTGATTTTCACCAGTATCATTCCGCACGCGCGCTGGCGGCGTTTGAGCGAATGACGCGGAGTGGGAAGTTGCCGTTTTCGATCGCCTTAGAAGCATCGAATTGGCTCTCTACGAACGGCTTTTTGGAGCAGTCGGTGGCTTTATTGGAAAACCTGAAGACCTCGGAGGCAGCGAATCCGGTGTTTTGGGAAACGTTATGGGAGTTTAGCACTCGGCTGAGGAAGGAGGTGGTGGTGTTGCAGGCAGCTGCGGCACTCACTCGACTGCGACCTGGGGATCCGATGGCGCAGTCTCGATACTGCGAGGCGTTGCTGGTGACACGACTTGGGGCACCGGAGGCGTTGAGATTGTCGTACTCGATCATCCACTCCCTCTCGAACGAGCCGTCGGCGCATCTGCTCCATGGGATCGCCTTGGGTCGGAACAAGCATTACGACGAGGCCTTGGCGGTGTTGGAGCCCCTAGGGATTAATGAAACCGAGTTGCGACATCGGTCGATGCGCGGATTGGCCCTTTGCGAGAACCTGATTGCGCAAGGCAGGGCTGAGGCCGCGATGGCTTTTCTCCGGGAGATTCGGACTTCGACGCTGTTTCCGTCGGAGCGGCTTTTGTTGGAGTTTGTGACCCTGGGGCGAGTTCCGCCGAAGGTTAAGACTTCCATGAAGGCGGCACTGGAACCGATTTGGCGGGAAGTGCCGCAGTTGGCTACGGATGGGCGTGGTGCTGCGTGGATGGCGGCAGGGGCCGGGGGAGGGGGAAAGCCGGTGAGTGGTGGATCATCCCTTTTCAACCGGATGGTCACGGATCCCGTTTTTGTTGTGTTGCTTTGTGCCACCCTGGGATTTGTGGCGTTTGTAGCGCGGCTGTATCGGAGGCCTGATCCCAGCCTTGTGACGATGGCGGCCATGCTAGAAACGGAGGCTGAGTCGGAGAGAAATGGGTTAGGCAACACAACGGGCTTGGCCCCGGCTCACGACGCGGGGGCAGTGCCAGGGTCTGTGGCTTCAGTGCAGGCGTCCGAGATCCAGATGCAGCCTGAGCCCGAGCCAGGGGCGCTGATCTCGAAGCCCGCGAAGGTTGGCGAAGGGGAAAGCGTGGAACCATCGACCTCAGTGGCAGTGCCCGGCACGGAGTTAGGAGCCGGGGCTGCGACCTCTGTTTCAGACGATCGAGAACCAACCGGGGTAGTGAAGCCTATCCCATTTGTGATGCCTGAGGATCGCGCCGTGGTGGAACCGGAAGGGAAGACTGCCAGCGAACCAATCCCTGCGCCTTTGGCGGCCGCGCCCGAGGTGACTGCGGCCTCCCTATTCAAGGCCAAGAGACCTCGACCCTCGCGGGGTCCTGTGGGAGGCTGAGGGCTTTGGATCAGCCGCGTTCGATCGAATCGGGCAACTCATTGCGATCGTTAGGACGACGCGGGAAATGGGCTGCTAGCACCTCTCCGATCCGGTGGATCGCATCGACCGCAGCATCGGTAGGTCGTCCTGCTTTGAGATGATCTTCCATGAGCACGGCGGCAGCGCGCCAGAAGTCATGGCCGCAGCGGGCGTGGATGCCTTGGTCGCCGACGATCGCGAACTTTCGGGACACGGGTGCGAAGAAGAGGAGCACGCCATTGCGATCGTCGGTTTTGTGCATGTTCAGCCGTTTGAATTCGATTTCGGCTTGGCCGAGAGGATCCTTGATAGCGCTTTGGGAGACGAACACGCGGATTTCGCCTGAGGAACGCGACTCGGCCTGGGCGATGGCCTCGACGATGCGCGATTCGTCCAGTTCACTAAGGAAAGCTTCGTGGGTACTCATGACGTTGTTTTAGGTTCACCAGCCACCGCTAGCCCCGCCACCGCCGGACCTTCCGCCGCCGCCGGAAAATCCCCCGCCACCACCCCCACCGCCGCCCCAGCCTCCACCTCCCCACATGCTCGGGCCGGATTGGTAACGGCCCCCACGACCGAGGATCGTTCCGGCGCCGTTGCGGTGGCTACGGCGGCCTATGAAGAAGAAGAAGAGCCAGATGCCGAGGAATAACAAAACGGCTGCTGGAGGAGCTTGACGTCGGTTTTGCTGAGCATTGGTGCGTCCGGTGCCGACGTAAGCTTCACCTTTGGCGGCGCGGATTAGGGCATCGACACCGGCCCGCACGCCTCCGTTGAAGTCTCCGGCTTTGAACCGAGGTCCGATGGATTCCTCGATGATACGCTTGGAGATGGCGTCGGTGATGGATCCTTCGAGACCATAGCCGACCTCGATTCTCATTTTTCGGTCGGCGGGGAAAATGAACAGCACCGCCCCGTTATCCTTGCCCTTTTGCCCTACCTTCCAGCTTTGGAAACATTTGACTGAGAACTCTTCGAGTGTGGTGCCGTCGGGGATGCGAGGGAAGATAGCGACCAGGATTTGGGACGAAGAGGCACGTTCGAACTCTTCGAGTTGGCGGTTTAGGGACGCTGCGACTTGAGGAGTCAGCACAGCGGCTTGATCGGTGACGTAGCGGGTGGGGGCGGGTGGGGGTGTGAAGCCGGCGGCTACGAGGGAGAGTGTGTAGACCCAGGTTAGGGCGAGGAAGTGGGAAAGCCAGCCCCGCCTGGTTTGCTTTGGGGTGGGAAGGATGAGTGCTGGCTTCATGAGGCGATTGCCTGCAGGCTGGAACCTCGCGCCCTGTATCCGTCGACCGGAGGGAAGGGGCCAACGCCGTGTGAGGGCACACGGCCTACAGCGGGGTGCGGATGACGATTTACGGGCAGGAGGACGGGAGGGGTTCGGTGGTGGAGATTATCTTTTTGGAGCGGCGGCGGGGGCGCTGAAGTTAAACTCCACTTTGGGCGGGGTTTCGGTCCCTTCCTTCGCTTGGAAGTAGGGCTTGGGTTGGTAGTTAAAGATCCGTGCGACAATGACGGTTGGGAACACCTTCACTCGGGTGTTGTAGGTTTGGACGGCTTCGTTGAACCGTTGACGTTCGACTGTGATGCGGTTCTCGGTTCCTTCGAGCTGAGATTGGAGGTCGCGGAAGCTCGCGTTGGATTTGAGGTCGGGATAACGTTCGGAGACGACAAGCAACTTCGAGAGCGCCGAGGAAAGACCTCGTTGGGCCTTATCGAACTTTTCGAACTCCTCAGCGGTTGCTGGGGCTTGGCTGGCGTCGATCTTCAGCTGTCCGACGGAGGCTCGGGCTTGGACGATGTCGGTGAGCGTCGTTTTTTCGAAGTTGGCGGCACCGGAGACTGTATTGACCAAGTTAGGGATGAGATCGGCGCGCCGTTGGTATTGATTTTGAACTTGGGCCCATTGGGCATCGACTCCCTGGGAAGTGCCGACCAGCGAATTGTAGCTTCGGCATCCACCCATGAAGACCAAGAGAGTGGTAAGAACGAGGAGACCACCACAGCCAATCAGATACTTTTTCATAAACGAATGATACTTTCGTGTGAACGCGAACCCTGGAGGTTCGTCGCGAGCCCGAACAATGAGCTGCGTTAGGCAGTGAGATTAGCACTGAAGCCTGAAAGGGTTAGGAGAAAGTTGGGATCGATTTATAATCGCTCAGATTTTGACCTTGAATTCGTCGCCCTTCTTCACAGCGAGGCAGAACGCGGCCATGAGTTCGGGGATCCACTCCAGATCTTTGAGACTCACGAGTTCTACGGGCGAGTGCATGTAACGGTTGGGCAGGCTGATCAAGGCGCTGGGAATTCCTCCGCGGGTCCAGAAGATGACATCGGTATCGGTGCCACTACTGGAGGACATGGCCTCGTGTTGGAGCGGGATTTTCTTTTTATCGGCGACCTTTTCGAGCAAGGCGACGACTTCGGAGTGATTACATCCGCCGTGGGTGAGCGCGGGGCCCTGACCGACCTTGATGTCGCCGTGCTGCGCTTTGCTGACGGTGGGGTAATCGGTGGCATGGGTGACATCGACAACGAGGGCGACGTCGGGTTTGAGGGAATAAGCGATTTGGCGCGCCCCGAGCAGGCCGACCTCCTCCATGATATTGGAGACGGCGCAGACCTCGGCCTTGAGGCCTTTGGTTTCGCTGAGCAGGCGGAGCGTTTCAGCGACGGCGAAGGTGCCGATACGGTTGTCGAAGGCGCGGGCCACGGCGAGGTCGTTGCGGAGCAGTTCGAACTGATCGTTGAGGGTGATCGGATCCCCGACACGGACGAGTTCCATGGCTTCGGTGCGGGAGGAGACTCCGATGTCGATGAAGATCTCGTGGATCTTGGGGAGCTTCGGTTCGCCGTCCATCTTGGTCAGGTGGGGGGCGACATTACCGACTACCCCTTTGATCGGGCCACTTTTAGAGTGGATGTTAACCCGTTGCGCCTTGGTGATTCCGGCGTCGACACCACCGAGACGGCGCACATAAATGAAGCCATCGTCGGTGATATAGTTGACGGTCATGGCGATTTCGTCGGCGTGGGCGGCGAGCATGATGCGGGGGCCTGCGCCCTTATTCTTGACGGCGACACAATTTCCGTAGTGATCCCAGAAGGTTTCGTCGGCATAGGGTGTGACGTAATCGAGCCAGACCCTTTGTCCTCGGGTTTCGTGACCGGAGGGACTTGGAGTATTCACCAAGGTTTCCAAGAAGCGCAGCGATTGAGATCTCATGCGAATAAACTGGAATAAGGCTATGGTGGAGCACAGCAAATTCGGCGCTGATGGTTTTAGGAGTGGGGCTACACTTGGAGTTTGCCTTTTGGGAAGGGGCTTCTTTAATTCGGTCCGTGAATTTGGAAGCGAACAAACCGATCGGGCGCCTTGTGGTGAAGCTGGGCACGGGGGTCTTGACGGATGCGAAGAAGCAGCCGGACTTGGGGCAACTCGAGCAACTCGTGGCGCAGGTTGCGCGCGAGCACAAGGCTGGGCGGGAGGTCGTGATCGTGACCTCGGGAGCGGTGGGGGCGGGCATGGGGGTGTTGGGGTACGACAAACGACCCGCGACACTGGACGCCCTGCAGGCCTGTGCGGCGATTGGGCAGTCGAGGTTGATGTCCACGTATGAGCGACTGTTTTCGAAGCATGGGTTGAACGTCGCTCAGGTGCTCTTGACCCATGACGATTTGGAGCATCACGAGCGTCACCTGAATGCGCGCAACACGCTGGTGACGCTGTTAAGGCATCGGGTCATACCGATCATCAACGAGAACGATGCGGTCTCGATCACCGAGCTGAAGTTTGGCGATAACGACAAGCTTTCGGCCCTGGTGGCGTGCTTGATGCCGGCGGATTTGCTGGTGATTTTGACGACGGTGGACGGTTTGATTGAGAATTTTGGCACGCCTCAGGCCCGGGTGGTTCCGTCGGTTCTCAAGATCGATGCGGGGGTGGAGGGTTCGGCCAAGGGAACGACGAGTGCGACGGCCGTGGGTGGGATGGCGACGAAGATTCAGGCGGCCAAGATGGTGACGCGGTCGGGCATCCCTTTGGTGATTGCGTCGGGCCGGAAGTCGGATGTGTTGTCGCGGATTTTGAACGCCCAGGAGGAGGGGACGCTGTTCGTGCCCAGTCGCGTTGGGTTGAAGAGCCGGAAGCGGTGGATTGCCTTCTTTCATCATCCGAAAGGCACCTTGCAGGTGGATGAGGGCGCCAAGAAGGCCCTGAGGGAGCGGGGGACGAGTTTGTTGGCCCCGGGGATTCAGAAAGTGGAGGGCGGCTTTCAGGAGGGCGATGTAGTGCGTGTGTGCGATGCGGATGGGACGGAATTTGCGCGAGGGATTACGCGATGTGCGGCGGTGGAATGTCAGGGAACACAGCCAGTTCGCAAGGTGGTCATCCACCGCGATGATCTGGTGTTGTTGTGAGGAAGTAGATTTCTTCAAAGCAGACACGTCATGCGCTGGGGGCATGAACCAGTGGGCGAGGGGTTCGGGTAAGTGGGGCACGCCCTTTGTTCAACCGTAGCCCGGGCGAAGTCGGATGCGCTGTTCTCGTCCGGACAAAGGCCGGAGGGGCTGGACTGTGACTTCTGAAGCGTGGTGGCTATGGGGAGGGCTGGGAGACTCAGAGCCTCGGAGCGTCCGGCTGGGGCCGGACGCGGACACCCCGTCCGCCTTCGCCTAGGCTTCGGTCGGACGGAGGGCGGGGCGTCCCTACCTTGGCCGGAGGCGGACAGCGCATCCGTCTTCGCACTGGCTTCGATCGGACGAGGGCGCAACGTCCATCTACCTGGCGACTTTACATTTGGGGTCTCGGTCACATACTGGCCGCATGAAAAAGTGGATTATTCGTGTGGTTGCGGTGGTGGTGATTGTGGGAGTTGCGGGCCTTGTCGTGACGGCGATGTTTATGGATTCGATTGTCAAAAAAGGGGTCGAGACGGTGGGACCGGCGGTGGCTAAGGTTCCGGTGACTTTGGAGAGCGCTTCGGTGTCGATGCTCTCGGGTAGCGGGGGGATCAAAGGTTTGGCGGTGGGCAATCCTGAAGGATTTAAGACGCCGAGTGCGGTGAAGGTGGGCGAGGTGAGCGTGGCGGTCGATGCGATGTCGGTGTTCAGCGACAAGGTGGTGGTACGATCGGTGAAGGTTTTGGCTCCTGAGATCACGTTTGAGGGCAGTTTGAAGGGGAGCAACCTGAGCAAGATATTGGAGAATGTGCAGGCCTTTGCAGCGGCGGAGAAGGGGGGATCGACGGCGGGTGGCTCTGCTAAAAAACTGCAAGTGGACGAGTTGATCATCAGCGATGGCAAGGTGAACCTCAGCTTGACGGTGTTGGGTGGAAAGTCGGCAACGGTGCCGTTACCGACGATCCAGCTTAAGAACCTTGGGCAGGACGCGCAGGGAATTACGCCAGCGGAACTTTCGGAGAAGATCTTTAAAGCGGTATTGGACAATGTCACACAGGTGGCTGGGGACGTGGTTGGCAAGTTGGGTAAGGAAGCGGTGGACGCGGCGAAGGATCTGGGTCAGGGGGCAAAGACTCAAGTGGACAAGATCACCAAGGGTCTTGGTGGTTTGCTGAAGAAGTGAGTAACCAACGGGGAGGTACACGATGCGAATCCTGACCGTACACGCCCACTTCGATGACTTTGAGTTTACGGCGGGTGGTACGTTTGAGATGTGGCGTCGATTGGGGCTAGAGGATTTTCGCGCGCGCGTGTTGGTGTGCACCGATGGAGCGGCGGGGCACCAATTTCGGACGCGGGCGGAGACGGCTGAAGTTCGGTTGGCGGAGCAGTTAGAATCGGCCCGCGTGGGAGGGTATGAGTTTGAGCTGTTGAGGGTGTCGGGAGGAGGTTCGGTGCCGGAGGGTTTTATTCTGGACCGCGCCTTTTTAGCCGCGCTGTGGCGGAGTATTCGGGAGTTTGAACCCGACTATTTGTTCTGTCCGCCGATCCCACAGGATCCGTTGATGGGGGTTCACACGGACCACTTGTCAGTCGCGGAAGCGGTCCGGAGGCTTGGCTATTTGATCAACGTCCCGCATGCGTTTAGCGACATCTATCCGACCGATGAGCGGCATTCCGAGTCGCTGCGTACGCCTGTGATTCTGAGCGGTTACGACGGTTACATGGTGGGGGCGAACTCGCATGATTTGGCGGTGGACGTGGAGGAGGCCGTGGATTGCATCGCGCAGATGTCGTTTTGTCATCGGAGTCAGTTGTGCGAATGGCTTCCGTGGGTTGGGCGACACACGATGAAGGCACCGGCGGACTTGGATGAGTGGAGGGGGATTCTGAAGGAGCGGATGCGCCGACAGCGGTTGGACTTGGAAGCTTCGGGTGAGCGTGGATTGGAGTTCTTCACGGTGACGGCTTGGGGGGCGGTGCCGACACTGGATCAGCTGCTGGCGGATTTTCCATCCCTCTCGAAGGAATCTTCGCGATTGGAGGCACTGGGCAAGAAGTTGGCTCGGTGGGGTGTGCTGTAAGGGGGGGGATGGTCGGGGAGTCTGAAAGCTACAGGAGAGCGGACATTCTTGTCCGCTTTGATGAGGCTTTGGAGCTAGAAAGCCCGAGAGGCTTCCCTGCGGGCGAGGATGTCCGGAGCTCCCATGGAGACGGATGGCGATGGGCTTCCCTAGGGCCGGTAGGGGTGCCGGCGCTCCCAGGGGGAAGGGCCTTCCGACGGCCGGCAATGGTGCCGGACGCGGACGCCTGATCTACCCTCGGCTTGGCTCCGGTCGGACGAAGGGCGGGACGTCCACCCGCGGTTTGGGTTTCCCTGGATGTTATGGGGCTGGAGGTTAAATCCGGCTTGGCAGTGGGTGGGTGGGTTGGGTAGCTTCGTGAGAACTTCATGAGAATTGATTGGCTGTCCTGGAAGCGGTTGGGCGTGCGAATGGGGATCCGTTCGGGGTTGGACGGTGCGATCGAGGCACCCCGCGGGGCTTGGCGTCGAGCGGTCAAGATGACGCAGGTGGGAGGTGCGATTCTTTTCTGCATCGGTTTATTGGTTGGTCGTTTGGGTGGAGTGGCGGCTGAGGTTCCTTTGGTTGAGGGGCTGAGCGTGAAGTCCCTTTCGAACAGCAGCCAGATCGAGTATGTCTGGCAGAAGAACGAGTTTCGATTCACCAACGGGGTTATCATCACCTACAGCAACGTGGTCCTCACCGCGAACTGGGGCACGGCGAGTCGAGAGACATTCGATGCGGAGGTGCATGGCGGGGTGGTGCTGACTCGCGAACGCCACACGTGGAAAGGGGAGTCGGCGAAGTATAATTTCAAGACGGGCGTATTGGAGACGGGTAAGTTTCGTACGGGTCAGTATCCGGCGTTTGTGCAGGGCGACTCGATGGATTACGTGCAGTCAAACAAGGTGTATTCGGTGAAGCGGGCGGTGTTGACGACGGATGATGTCGATGAGCCGGGCTACACGATTCGAGCGCGGGAATTTTCGTTTGTGCCAGGTGAGTATATCGAGGCGAAAGGAGCGACGGTTTACATTGCGGACGTGCCGGTCATGTACTTTCCGATCTACCGTCGGAGCCTGACGCGTCATCCGAACAACTTCGTTTTCACTCCTGGATTTCGCAGCCTTTATGGGCCCTACATGTTGGGGACTTACAATTGGTACTGGAACGACAAGCTGAACGGAGCGGTTCACTTGGACTACCGTCAGAAGCGCGGGGTGGGATTTGGACCTGACTTCGATTACAACCTGAACCGACTCGGGGCGGGTAATTTTGGTTTTTACTACCTGCGGGACGAGAAGCCGGGGTTTGATTTGGCGCAGAAGGAGATTCGGGACGATCGGCATCGCATTGAGTTTTATCATCGAGCGGAGCTAGCCACGAATTTGACCGCGCAGGTCATGGTTCGTGATTACAGCGACGCCCAGATTCAGCGGGACTTTTTTGAGGCTGAGCACCGGCGCAACACACAGCCGGGATCGTTTTTGGAAGTGAACCAAGCGTGGTCGAACTTCAATCTCAACGCCCTAGCGCAGCCTCAGATCAATGATTTTTATGAGACCATTGAGCGGCTACCGGACATACGCTTTGACGCGTTGCGGCAGCAGTTGGGGGAGAGCCCGGTCTTTTACGAGAGCCAGACGTCGATTGGTTACTTCCAGCGCAAGTATGCGGATAACCTCGCGCCGGATTATGGAGCGATGCGAGCGGACTCGTATCATCAGCTCGTGCTTCCACGCACGTTTTTTGGGTGGCTGAATGTGGCTCCGCGAGTGGGGGGACGTTACACCTATTATGGAGACACGGATGGTTTGGGCAGCACTTTGAACGAGGAGAGTCGATGGATCATGAACACGGGAGTGGAGGTGGGGACGAAGGCGTCTCGTGTCTGGCCTGGCCTGAGGAACAAGTTTTGGCAGATGGATGGCATTCGTCACATCTTTGAGCCGACGATTAACTATGCCTATGTGCCGTCCCCAAACAAACTCCCGCCACAGCTGCCGCAGTTTGATTATGAGCTACCGACATTCCGGCTTTTGCCGTTGAACTACCCGGAGTACAATTCGATTGATTCGTTGGACAGCGAGAATGTGATGCGGTTGGGAGTGCGGAACAAGATTCAGACCAAGCGCGATGGGCAGGTGGCCAACTTTGTCAACTGGGCGATTTACACGGATTGGCGTGTGGACCCGAGACCGGACCAGGACACATTCGCGGATTACTATTCGGACTTGGACTGGGAACCGTGGCCTTGGCTGATCCTGAGCTCGCAGACTCGATATGATCTTGGGAAGGGACTTTGGAAGGAATCCGACCATTGGGCGACGCTGACGCCCGAGGACTGGTGGAGTTGGAGTGTGGGGCATCGTTACTTGCGGGACGACATCTTTCTGGGCCAGGGCAATAACACGGTCATGAGCAGCCTGTATGTGCGGTTCAACGAAAACTGGGGAGCGCGGATCACGCATCATTTCGAGGCGCACGACGGCGTGATGGAAGAGCAGTATTACACGCTTTATCGGGATTTGAGAAGTTGGACAGTGGCGTTGACCGCTCGGATCCGAGACCACCGAGAACGCCCAAACGATTTCACCATCGGAGTGACATTCTCGTTGAAAGCATTCCCCCGGTTTAAATTAGGCTCGGATCGGGACACTCCGCAGCGGTTGCTCGGGAGCTAAGGCTTGTCCTGAAGGGAGGATGGGATGGCTGGGGGTGCGTCTTCGTAAAGGCCCGTCTTCCTTTCCTGGGTATGCGCTCGTTTATGGCGTCTTATTTGGTAGACTGCAGAAATGTAAGGCGACGGCAGAATGGGGGCGTGCGCTGAGTTTGGCTGTGGGGCTGTAGGCCCTCGGGCGGGCCTTTGGGTTGTTGGACACGGAGCCCCGGACCGACCGGCTGTGGCCGGTCGGGGACACCCCAGCGGGGTGTCCCTACCTTGGTGTCCCTACCTTGGTGTCCCTACCTTGGTGTCCCTACCTTGGTGTCCCCCTACTTGGGAGCGTCGAATGTGACGGCGGGTGGATGGGCGTAGTCGGTCCACATC
>Ga0172367_10001670_pt1 | contig 31580 bp, 20 predicted proteins | sample Lak10m_FD_114542 | JGI IMG/M metagenome (GOLD analysis project Ga0172367, IMG submission 114542) | Freshwater microbial communities from Kabuno Bay, South-Kivu, Congo - kab_022012_10m | ecosystem: Environmental > Aquatic > Freshwater > Lake | place: Democratic Republic of the Congo: South-Kivu...
AAGATGCGATATATTCTTGTGCCTGTATTGTGAGCGAGTTTGAACATTTTCTCACGCAGATTAGGGCTCATAAAATAGTTGATATTAAAGCCATAGTATTCGCCAGCACATAGCTTGTGGAACATATAAGGTGGATAGTCTTCTTCATGGACATTTAGGTATTGGTCGAAGAAGATAGCTAGCTGATTAATGATTTCATTTTCGTCTTGCACGGCTAGCGTCATAATGCCAAGCTGGCTGTAGTAGAGCATTTCACCTAGCTTGCTTAGTTCAGTAAGCTCAGTTTCAGTTGTGCAGCTAGCTGCAAGATCAGCAAATAATCCACCAGAGTGTCTATGGTCGCCGAATAATTGTTTGACTAGCTCATCATTAGCGATTTTTTGATTGCTAAATAAACTTATGCTTTGTTTTTGTGCTTTATTTAGCTCAGTAAAACTATTCGCTAATTTGCAGGCGATGGCTATTATTTGCCCAAGGTCGTTAGCAGCAGCTTCAAGTTTGTTGCTCGCAAGATTAAGCTCGTAGTGGCTAGCTGCTAGCTCATAGTTCTTGATCAGCTCTGTCCGGCTATAGCTACTAGTATTATAGCTACGTGATCTAGCTAGCCTGGTGCTAATAAGTTTGCTGTTTTTGTATTCTAGGGCTCTGAACTCTAGGCTATCAGCTGCTGAGCTACTGATAAGATCGGCTTCCTTGGTTGAACCAGCATTTACTACTAGTCTTAGTTGTTGTTCTAACGGTATTGGTCTATCAGCTGAAACGAAGAGGCTGAGAGTGTCGTGGGCTTTTTTGCTGATATTACTTAACTGCTCAGAATTGTCAAATAATCTAAGTATGTAATCTATATTATCCTTAAGCTCACCGTTGAGTATCCAGCGTCCGCCAAGAATGAGCCAGTCAGTGAAAGTTATCTCTTCAATGCTGTTGTAGCTAGACACTCTACTTAAGCTGGCGATAATTTCTTTATATCTATTTAGTTGTTTGCTTGAAGCTGACATTTCTTTGGCTTCGTAGTATTTTTCTAGAATAAAATCACGTTTAATATCTATAAATTTATTAAGTCTATTAAGCTCGGTCTGTAGTTCTTCACTTAAAGCTCTTAGTTCGTTGAGATCAGTTTCTTCACTGGCTTTGACTTGGTTCTCGAGTATGACTTTGCGGATAAATTTACGCGCCCAGATACTCTCTGTATGTATGCTCTTGCGCCATTCTTCGTAGCGATCAGCTGCTATCATGTGCGAGCCAACTGTGCCGCCAAGAGCAAGCCATTCAAGAGTTGCGTCATAGTCTAGTAATGGTTTTTTGCCTTGTTGAGGATTATCAATAAGCACTAGTAGTGAATCTGGCTTATTGCAGCGCATAACTTTGCGTACGATAACTAGATCTTGGATGAAGCTTAATAGATCATCATGCTCAGCATTCAGCTGTATAACATCTGTACCTTGGTAACCCTTGAGTGGGTTTTTGTAAAAGCCCTTATGGTAGAGTTCGTAGTATTTGAGGCTGGAAGCCATTGTGTGCAGCTTGGGGATTGCTTCGCCTTCGGCTCGCAATGACGATGATGGGATTGCTTCGCCTTCGGCTCGCAATGACGATGATGGGATTGCTTCGCCTTCGGCTCGCAATGACGATGATGGGATTGCTTCGCCTTCGGCTCGCAATGACGACGCGAGCCGGGACTTAATACAAGGCCAGTCTAATACATTAGAGCCATAAGTCTTAGCTGAGGCTCTGAGGGTCTCAGGCTGTAGTGGCTTAGTAGAGTTTTTGAATAGAGAGAGCAGTTCTAGCTCGCAGCTCTCTGCTCTAAGTTTAAGCTCGCCGCCCATAAACACGTCTGGATCTACTAGTGGATCGAAGATGCGTATCTCGCCGGGTAGAGGGTAGTTATTAAACTGCTGCTCAAGCAGCTTAGCTACTGAAGCTTCTGTTGCGTTTTTGATGTAGCGGCTCTCATGCAGAAGCATCGCTATTAGGTATTGGTTAGCGTTCTCTCGTTCATCAGAGACATTGCCCTTATAGGCTGCATTTAGAGCTATGCTTAGGCGTGGGTATGCTTGTGCTGGACTGAGATTGGAGCCTTGAATAATTAGAGCGCGGCGAATAGCATCGTTCATTATTTGGGTTCTTTGAATTATGCCAGTCTCATTAAGTAATCTAGAGTATTCGATAAGCTTAGCCGCGAGCTGTGAGTACTCGCGCTCTGCTCTAGTATCCGGGTTTTCGCCAAGCTGCTTGCATAGTGCTGTAATGGCGTAGGTGTTAGGCAGCCATGGTAGTTCTGGGTCACTTAAATATTTGCGCACTGCTGCTGAGTTGGAGATTTCTTCGTAGGCATATAGCTGCCAGTCTAGGCTTGAGATGAATTGTGATTTACTTGCAAGTATTTCTGTGATTAGTGATTTAAGCTCTTCTTTTGCTTTTGCATCGTCAATACCAAGCTTGGACAGAAGGCTGTCAGCATCAAGGTTTAGCGCAAGAATAATAAATAATGGCTCTTTGGTTATGCAGTAACCAGTAGATGCCATAGTGCCGTGTTCCATCACGTGAAGTCCTACAGCTTTATTGTCTCTAGTATTGATAGTAGCTCTAATGGTTTGACCATCACTGCCTAGTGATTGGAACATGCCCTGAAAACTTATTGCTTTGGCGTATTGCACTGCCCGGCAGCTATTCTCGGCGACTTTGGCGTTGCCAGCTTCCGCACTAGTCTCAAAAATACTATTACGGCAGCGGCTAACTAGATCTATATAGTGTTTGCCTATGCTAAGTGACTCTAGATCATCAGCTCCAAGCATGCGCCCCATAAGAGTAGTTACAGAGGCTACTACGTGCTTGCCGAAGTCGATACGGCTAGGCGCGACACTAAAATTATAATAATAATCTGCATCGAGATTGCGTTTATCACTGCTAACTATAATTCTCGGGAAGTTTTTATTAGCAGCTAATAGTTCTTTGCGTGCGGTTGACTCTGGGTAGCGAATATATTTTTTGATAAAGCTGCGAATCTCAGACTTGCTTGCATAGCTATTAAGCTTGTCGCTTATGGCTTTAGCTTTGGCGCTGTAGCTAATGTTCTGTGCTTGGGTTTCATGCTTGAAAGCCTCAATCTCAGCGGCTTTGCCTTGTCTTGCGGCGATGGCATAGGCAGCTACATCTCGCTGCAAGTCACTTAGTTGAGGTAATACTTCATAAATAGCAGCGTTACGGCTTATACCTTCTCTAGTGCTGTATTCATCGAGGTAATCTCTAAGCAGATAGTAGTCTATGCAAAACTCTGTAGCTTTGATTATTTCTTCTTGGTAATTTTGTTTGAGAATAGTTAGCTTATCGCTAGCAGCGGCAGCTTCAATACTAGCTATGTTGCTAATCTCATACTCTAGTAGATATCTAAACAGGTCTATTAGTGGACCTATTAGTGTGGTTTCTAGTTGGTAGTGGAATAGACTGCCATTAGCAGCAGCACTGCTTATAGCTTTATAGAAATCTGGGGCTAGGGTGATGGCTAGATCTTCAGCGTTAGCCCATTTAATATCTGGTTTGCCAGTGTCTTTGTCGGTGACTATAGAGATGGATGCGTTCTCGAAGAATGAATCGATACCCGAAGCGATATTACTAAACTCTGGGCAAACGAAATTGAAAGGTAGTGCTCTCAGTCTATGCTGCTCAGACTCTGTATCAGTCTCTACATATAGGTTCTCGCCCATTAGTATTCTTGGGATAAAATGCCCGGAGCGGGATGATGGGCGCTGCACGAAAATTACCGCGCAATTGCGCTGCTCTGGAGCTTCTGCTAGTCCTTGTTTGAGATCGACAAAAGAGTGTAATAAGCTACGTTCTAATTCGCGGATCTCATCATATATATCTAATAAGTCACCAGCGTTAAGCTTGCTGCGCACAAGTGCTATTAGTTTAGAGAAGTGCTGGGCTATCTTATTCTCAAGTTGGTTGAGTGCTTTATCGTAGCGAGCTCTTGGGCTTTGAGTCTGGCTTACTAGATAATCAAGCTCGTCAAGGCAGACTTCAAAATCTATCTCGTCTTTATCGTAGTCGCTACTCAGTGTAATTTGAGATGAAGTTATAAGTTCTTGGCATTTAACCAGTGTGGACACTAAATTGGATTTGAATTTTTTGATTTCAAGATCTAGGCTTTGACCTATGCTAATAGTGCCTGAGTTGATAAGTATAGGACCCTGTTCGTGAGCGACTCTTGAGCCACGCTGAGCTACTATACTAAGACCTAATTTTTTAAGAGCGAAACATAGATGCTGGAAGTATTGATCCAGATTGCGGTTTTGCAAATCTTCTTTAAGTGCTTCGTAGTATTCAGTCACCGCTTCCCCGCTAAAGCAACCTGCTTCGGATTGCTTGCGTATCTCGGTTATCTCTTCGTAGCGCTCTATGCTAAATGGCATGCGACCTGCTAGTGCTCTATTGCGTAGTAGCTGTGTTGCTTTGTAGCTATCGCAGTTTTGCGCTTGGATTTTTTTGAGGTAGCTATGTAAGTGTTTACCTGCGTCATAGCTGGGTTTAGCCTCTAGTGCTGATATTAACGACTCTAATTGTTTTGGCTCTAGTAGTAGTAGGTATTCTGGTAATTTAGCGTAGATCTGATCTTCAGATAGTTGGGTTTGATTGCGCGCTAAGTAGTAATAAAAACCAAATAAATACAATGGAATTAGACCTGAATCGAGCTCAGCATCTAGGATTAAGTGTTTGTGTTCTGGTTTATATATTAAGAGATGGTGATAGTCATCTTCTAGGTTTATAAATATGCTTGAGTTGAAATATTCTTTGAAGAAGCCGATAAGCTTAGGGTTATCTCGAAACTGCTGTGAGAGTTTATTAAGGAAGTCGCTAAGCCTAGGCAAATCGCTGCGTCTTGGCTTGAATTTATTACTGCTATATAGAACTTCTATAGCTTCAGCCTTAGTAGCGCTAGAGTTCCAGCGGGCAAGACCATGCTCATCTGTTTTATTGAATATATATAGTTCGTATTTCAAGAATCTATTTTAATTGTAATTCTAATTACGAGGCTTGTCATTTTGCTATGCTTCGCTCTTGGGGCTCGCAATAGCTGCTTATATAAGCCCAGCAGCAGCTGATGACTGACTGATATGCAAATGTTGCTGAGCAAGTTCTGCTAGGCCGCACTTGAGGTAATAATGATTAATAAGTTCTTGTTTGATAACATTCGCTTTATCTTTAGTGGTTAGAATAATATTATTACCGCCAAGTCCAGCACCGCTAATGGATGAACCATAGACGCCATCTAGACTTAAAGCTAGAGCTTGTAGTTGGTCGTTAGCTTGAGTGCTAGCACCATAAAGACCGCTGTGCATGCTTAGGCTTAGCTCGTTATAGACAGTGCACCTAGTGTCGTGGTCACTAGCATAGGGATCCTTCGCTGCGCTCAGGATGACATTCTTGTCATCGCGAGCCGCGCTAGCGGCGTGGCGATCTCTGTACTGTCGCTCAGCTGCGTGCGAGAGATTAAGGTGATCGCCTAGCGTCTTGAGTAAGTCTTGGCTGCTTAGGCTAGCCGCGTTATTCTTCAGGGCTTGGACTCTAGCGCCTTCAGCCAGAGCGTATATGGCTAGTCCGCGTAATCTAAGATCTTCTATGCTGTTTATTTTAGATTTAATATCATCTTCAGAGCAAGTATAGAGAGCATCACCAATGTATTTAGTCTCAAATAGTTTTTGTGATAAATCGTTTAGAGTCTTATATGCGGCTATATTAGCGTTAGCCTCAGCGAACTCAGGTAGGCTTTTGTCTGCATGTATAAAACTAGGTGCGGTGATTATCGCCAGCTCTGCTGGCATAGGCAGGTAACTATAACTAAAAGGTTCTAGTCTAACGAAGACAAAATGATCTGGCTTAGATAGTGTCTGAGCAGCTGGATCACCAAGTCCAGAATTAAAGCCTCTTAGGGTCTCTACTTCTTGGAGTATTTTAAGTAGGTCAATGCTTTTGTTATTGATTAATTCTAGTAAGTATTGGTGCTTAAGCTCACTAGCAATAGCAATCACCAGTGAAAGTAATAAAGCGTGAGAAGAACTAAGTCCGCCTGCTGCTGGTATATCACTGCTAACTACTATATCTAGATCTATAGCTGATAATGACAGAGAATATTTGTCTCTAAGTATTTTTAGTAGAGCCATAGGATAGCTTAGCCATGAGTTCTTCTGAACATCTTCGACAAGATTGTTGCTAGCGAAGCTAGGATAGTTAGGGTCTAAATTGCTGAATTTGATTATGCCTGTACCGGGCTTAGAGCTTACTGCTGTATAGGTGCTCCTATCATCAGCAAAATACATCAGGTCATTGTTAACATAGTCGCAATGCTTGCTAAAGCTGATTCGCCCCGGAGCTCTTGCGATGCTGAGTTGATCTTTGCCTAGTTTGCTTTTAAGCGCTTCTATGTGTTTATTGTTATGCAAAATTAAAAAATGCAGCGACACCTAAAAACTAAAGTTTATGGCTGCTTGATCTCTCACCTGACCCGTTCACAGGTCTCTAGCGTCGCTGCGTAATACATTCTATCGCAACTCGTCATTGCGAGGAATGCCGTAGGCATGACGAAGCAATCCATGATTATAAATCTCTGTGCAGTCTGGCAGCTTTAAGCTTAAGTATTTCAACTTTAAGCTGGTGTTCCATAAGCAGAAGATGCTTCTCTTCTTCATTAGTCTTAGGTTTATCGCGTATTTCTAGAGCTGCTTTAGCTTTGTCGGCTGCTTGCTGGGCTTCAGCTTCGTCTATATCGGCACCGAGTACCGCATAGTCGGTAATTACAGTGATGTGGTTGTCCTTAACTTCCAGAACCCCGCCAAGAACAGCCACTATATTATCGATGCCGTCCATATCGGTGTAGCGTAGTGGCGCTGAGTCAAGTTTAACTACCATATTGGCGTGATTAGCTAATATGCCGAATTCGCCAGTCTCGGCAACAGCTACTACCTGCAATACATTTTCGCTGATTAATTGCTTGTCAGGGCTAATTAATTCGAAATATATGCTTTTGGTCTTGCTTGTTACTGCCATAGGGGTAATATTGTAATGTTAGCAAATGAGCAGAGCAGGTAATAAATATATAAGGCTTTTTAGTTATGTTTTTACAGTTTTAGCGTTAATTTTGCTGCTAAATCAAGGAAAAGCTATGGCAAAAGTCACTCATATCAAAACTTACGGTGCTATCGATGAATATAGGCTGGACAATGGTCTTAAAATTCTGCTTAAGCAAAACCCAGAAGCACCGCTTATAAGTTTTCAAGTTTGGTATCGAGTGGGTAGCCGCAACGAGCGTAGTGGCTACACTGGGCTGGCTCACTATCTCGAGCATATGATGTTCAAAGGCACTAAGCAATTCCGCAAGGGAGAGATTGCTCAAGCAATAGAGCTTAAAGGTGGTTTGTTTAACGCTTTCACTAGTGATGACTACACGGCTTATTATGAGAATTTTGCGCCTGAGCATTTGGAGTTGGGGATTAAGATAGAGTCGGATCGTATGCGCAATGCTGCTATCAGTCAGCAGGAGCTGAGTCTAGAGCGTAGTGTCGTTATATCAGAACTAGAAGGCAGGGATAATAGTCCCTCGAGCATTCTCTATAGATCGATGAAAGCAGCGGCTTATGATGTCCATCCTTATAAAAACCCGATTATAGGCTGGATTGATGATTTGCATAATATCGACGCTAAAGTGATGCGTGAGTTTTATGATACTTTCTATCATCCTAATAACTCTGTTGCTGTATTAGTTGGTAATTTTGATAAAACTGTAGCTCTAAATCTTATTGATAAATATTTTTCTGTTTATATAGCCAGTGCGCTGCCTAAGCCACCTGTAGCCAAAGAGCCTGAGCAGCTGGCATATAAAGAACTTGATATTAAGCAAGAAGGTTTCGTTAAGCTGCTTGCTATTGCGTTTCATATACCTGAGTTCGCTCACGCTGACTCTGCTGCCTTGCAGCTCTTTGGGGATATAGGTTTCGGTGGTACTAGCAGCAGGCTGTATAAGAAACTGGTTGATAATGGACTAGCGATAAGTGTATCTGGCTATCCTGAGTCTAATATAGACGCTAGTGTCTTTAGGGTGATAGTCAATCTCACTCCAGAAGCGGATATTCTTCAGGTGCAGAAAATTGTAGAAGCTGAGCTTGAAGCGATGAAGACTAATATCACGGCTGATGAGTTGAAGCGTGCTAAGGCTCGTGTCGAAGCATCTAGTGTATTTGAGAGAGATGGTATCTATGAAGAAGGCTTGCAGATAGCTTATTTCGAGATGGTAGCCAATGACTGGACCAAATATGTAGATTGGGTGGATATCATCAATAAAGTATCTCTTGATGATCTTAAGCGAGTTGGTGCTAAATATTTTATGCCGGCTAATGAGACTGTGGTGAGATATTTGCCGTCTAAGCCTGCTGAGTCACTGGTAGCAAACGTCATTGCGAGCGAAGCGAAGCAATCCATTGCAACTAATGTTGGCGGTTCGGGGATTGCCACGGCGACTGCGTCGCCTCGCAATGACGTTGCTCTTGATGAAGAGCTTAGTGTCCTAGAATCTGGTAGCCATCGAAGTTACGGCTCTGGTGCTGGTGTCGTCGAGCGCATAGATCCAGCGCAGATGAAGCGTCTGACTGAGCTTACTAAACCTAAGTACGCTAAGAACTACGCTGCGAAGATAGCCAAAAACAGTCTGCATATAAGAAGTTTTCCGCTCTATGAAGGCGGACCTACGGTAATCTTCAAGGAAGATCATAATCTGCCTATAGTCTACGCTAGAGCCATGGTTATGGCTGGCTCTGTAACTGATGATAGTAGTACTCTTGGTCGCTCTTACCTCACAGCTAATATGCTCGATAGAGGCACGACCAAGAAGGATAAGTTCGAGATTAGTGAGCTTCTTGATCTTCTCGGTTCTGATATAGAGTTTAGGTCTGATAAAGAGTATGCAGAAATTAGTCTAAGCTCACTAAGTAAAAATCTCGATGCTACTCTAGAGTTGCTTGATGAGATGCTTAAGCAGACTGCGTTTGCTGATGATGAATTGTCTAAGCTTAAAGTCGAGACTGTTGCTTCTATTAAACAAGAAGATGAGTACCCTTCACGCATCGCGTCGCGCGAACTAACTAGGCTAATCTATCCTGCTGGTCACCCTTACTATTCTAATTCAGTAGCAGAGAGGCTTGCAGCGGTTAATGGCACAAGTATAGGTCAGCTTAAGGATTTCTATTACAGCAAATATACTGCGCCTAATATGCTTATATCAGTAGTGGGTGATATCACTGAAGGTGAGCTTAAAGCTAAACTGGGCAAGGTGTTTAAGGGGCTTAATAGTGGCGGCGTATCTAAGCTTGAAAAAGCTGTTATAGCTAATGTGCCAGTAACTAACGGTACTACGGCTATATTCTCTATGCCTAATAAAGAGCAGGTAGAGATTAACTTAGGGCATAGCACAGAGATCTCTAGATCACATCCTGATTTCTATTCGACTCTACTGGCTAACTATAGTCTTGGTGGCAGACCGCTATCTTCAAAGCTAGGGCTAGTAGTTAGAGATGAGCATGGGCTAGTCTATAATATTCGCTCTAACTTTAAAGCTTCTGTCGGAGCTGGGGCTTTCACTGTGACACTGGGCTGTAATCCAGCGAACGCTGATAAGGCCATCAGCCTGACTAAAGAAGTGCTTGCGCAGTTTTTGGCTGAAGGTGTTAATGCTACAGATCTAGAAGCCAACAAACTCTATCTGACTGGTTCCTTTGCGGCACGCAATCTCAGTAGTAATGAGGAGCTTGCTGGTGTGCTCTCAGGTATACTGCTGCATGGTCTAGGTAACGATTATATAGAAAATTATTCTAAGCTGATTAACGCTGTTACTCTAGATGAGGTCAATGCTGCTGCGCGCAAACATATTCGTCCGGATAAGCTAAATGTCACTATTGCTGGACCTTATACCAAGCAGTAATGTATTAGCAAAGGATCTTAGGGCTTCAGCTGTCACCATTAACCTCATGCCCTCAGCGTCCCAAGTGTATTCAAGCTTAGTGCTATTGCCCCCGTCTATCCAAAGATAGACTTTAAACTCTTCTTCAAAAGTGTTGAGGACTTGGTTGGCAGCTAGGCTGTGGCTACTGCGTTGTATGTGCAGCTCGAAGCTAGGGTCAGCAGGCTCGAAGAATAATTCACTGCGCTTGGGGTTAGCGATAAAGTCTAATATTTGTTTGCTTAGTCTTTCTAGTTCATTATGTGGCTTGAGGTTGAACCTAAATCTACCTACGGTTTGGTCGCTAAGTGCTACTAGTGGCGGGATTGCTTCGGCAGCTTCGCTGCCTCGCAATGACGAGTCTGTGACTGGATTATTACTGTATGCACGTTTCTTGCCGTTTAGGTGAAGCTCTATGCCGTAATTCAGCCATAGTTGTCCAGCCTCCTCGACTTCATCGAGTAAGTTTAGGCTAAAGCCTAGTTGTTCTTGTCCTAGTAGTGTGATTGTTGTCATGTTGTCATTGCGAGCCGCGGAGCGGCGTGGCAATCCCCATGACAGTTATAGCACGGGAGATTGCTTCGCTTCGCTTGCAATGACAGATATAATCTCTTCAGCGACTAGCTTCTGGGTATTGTAACCGCTTAGTTTAGTCTTGAGCTCAGCGAGCTCTCTTGTTTGCTGCTGGTAATATTCGCTAAAGCCATTAGGCTCTAGCCAGCGCAAAGTCTCAGCTATATAGTTATCAGCGTTAGCTTCATGCTGCAAGAATTCCCGTACTATATATTTGCGCGCGATGATATTCGCTAGTCCAGCCATATCTATAGTGCGAAATATCCTATAGAGCATATAGCTTAGTGGATCAGCCTTATAAGTCAGTAGATAGGGCTTAGCGTATAGGGCAGCTTCAAGAGTAACAGTGCCCGAGCAGAGCCATAATAAATCTGCTGCTGAGAGTAGCTTCTGGTTGGCGTTGAACATCATCTTAGGTTCTAGTATCTCTATTAGGGTATTGCCTTGGTGATCAGTGTTATCCTCAAGCCCGCTATCAAAGAGCAGCTGTATGGATATGGTCGGCGCCTTAGCGAGGACAAAACGGCTATTAGGCAGGCTCTCTCTTAGCCCGCGTGCGGCTTCTACGAATATAGGTAATAGGTGTTTGATCTCTAAGCTGCGGCTACCGGGGAATATCCCTAGTAATAACTGCTCTGGGTCTTGATACTGATCTTGACTAAAGGTTTTGAGGAACTCTTGCTTGGTGCTGGCTGGCGCTAGTGAGCTAGCAACAGGATTACCGACATAACGCACAGCTACGCCGTGTCTAGTGTAGATATCTTCTTCGAAAGGGAGAGTACAGAGAACCTTATCGATGTATTTGCGTACCTTGTTGATGCGATATGGCCTAGATGCCCAGAGTTGCGGTGCTATGTATTGGACGAAGCGAGGGCGTTTATCTCCTAGTCTGCGGTGCAAGCAAGCTGCTATCTCTAGATTAAGACCACTGTAATCGACGCCCAGCACTAGATCTGGTTTAAGCTCTATGATCTTCTCAACAAGAGTATCGCGCAGCTTAAGTATGCGCGGCAAATTACGCAAGACTTGTGTGACGCCTGAGTAACTATAATCCTTATAATCGACAACTATCTTCGCGCCCATCTCTAAGAGTATGTTTGAGCCCATGGCATAGATTTGCATGCGTGGATCAGCTTGTAATAGCTCATAGACTACTCTTGCTGCGTGTGACTCGCCGCTAAGTTCGCCGCAAATAATAAATATCTTCTTAGGCATATTTGCTTGCAATCTTCTGCATCATCATTAGGGTGTTAGCAAAACCATTAGCGCGCGACATGGTGAGTGCTTCAGAGAGTCCCATAGCTTCGACAAAGCGAGGGTCTATTCTTGCGACTTCCTCAGGCTTGATGCCGTTACATGATTCTACTAGTAAGGCTAATAGCCCGCGTACTAAGCTTGAGTTAGAGTCTCCTTGGAATTGCATTAAGCCGTTCTTTAGCTCCCCGTAGATATAGGTAAGCGAGGTGCAGCCCTTGACTTGGTGCTCGTCAGTTCTAAGTGCATCAGGGTAGGCAGCTAGGCGCTTACCTAGCTCGATAATGCGCTCGAACTTAGTAGTGGTATCAGCTATGCGGGCGAATTGTTCGCTGCGCTTAAGTAAGAGGGGGGGGAGATGGTGGGGGTTGGCGGGCATAGATGCAGGGTCTAATTATAGTTCTGTTTCTATAAATTATAAAAAACTCTAATATATAGAAATATTAGGCCGTTTCGTGGCATAATGTTTCTATAGTTCGATAAAAATGTCGTAAAATCGAAACAAATGAAATATCTTGAATTCAGGGAGAAAACAAGTAAATTGCCTCTTATTGGTAAGGATACTGTTTGCGCTTTAAGTCCTGATAATCCCAAAAACTTAGCAGACCAGATTAGCCGATGGCAAAAAAAAGGTCTAATTTATAAACTGCGCCAAGGACTATATACTCTAGCTGCAAGTGACCGTAAGGCTCAGTTTAGTAATTATTACTTAGCTAATCAGATTTGCAGTCCTTCATATATTAGTCTTGAAACTGCAATGGGATTTTATTCGATGATCCCCGAGGGAGTCTTTGCTTATACTTGTATCACTACTAAAAAGACTCAAGAGTATCACAATCACTATGGTAGTTTTTATTATCATAATCTTGATATTGAACTATTTTCTGATTTCCTTGTTTATCAGGATGAGTTCGATAACAGTTTCTATATGGCTTCGCGCGAGAAGGCTTTGGCTGATTTTTTGTTTTTTAAGTTACGCGGTCTTAGGGATTATGACAAGGATATTTTTGATCAGAGTTTTAGGTTGCAGAACCTTGAAGAGCTCGATCTCACTAAGCTACTTGCTATCACTGGGAAATTCCAGAGCAAAAAACTTCTAAAAGCGGTAAAATGGCTTATTGAATTAATCGAAAAGGGGGACTTATGATTGATATTTTTGTTAAGGATTTAGAGAACTACGCTAGTAGTCAAGAGAAATTGATGAGGCTCAGAGAATTGCTTCAGCTCTTGATTCTAAGCATTATTTATAGCTCTGGTTACTTTCAGAATATTTGTTTTTTGGGTGGTACGGCTCTGCGCATCGTGCATGCCTTGGATCGTTTCTCGGAAGATCTTGATTTCAGCTTAGCTAATAAAGGTAGTTTCTCATTTGAGACTTTTTTAGATAAGTTAGAGCGTGAAATTAAACTTCGTGGTTTTGATGTGGAGATTAAGAGATCTAGATCAGAGAGGGCTGTTAAGTCATGTTTTTTGAAATTTTCTCAAGTCTTATTCGATACTAATTTATCTCCGCTTAAAGATCAGAAAATCATGATTAAGCTGGAGATTGATGAAAATAGCCCTCAAGGCTTCAAGACTGAGCTTAAGCTGGTAAAGGATATTATTAGTTTTCAATCTAATACTCTAGATTTATCTTCGCTCTTCGCTGGTAAGACTCATGCTTTGATTCGTCGCAGATACACCAAGGGTAGGGATTTCTATGATTTGCAGTATTATTTGGCAAGATATATTGAGCCTAATTATAACTACCTAAATAACGCTTTAAAGCAAGACAGTGATGATTGTAAGCAGGTTAATAATTACTCAGAGTTATGTTCTGAGCTTCGTGCGGTTATTGATAAGACTGATTTTAATAAGGTGAAAGATGATATTGAAGGCTTTGTTCTTGATAAGTCTAAGTTTAGCTATTTTGATAAAGAGTTTTTCTTAAGTTTGATTAATCAGTATGAGGCTAGGTTGAAGTGGGTAGTTAATTAGCCGTCAGCCCCACGCCTGCGGGCTCTAATGTGCTCTGCTTGGCGTTTGCGCAGTATCATACGTTGTTTGAGTTTCTTGAATAGGTTAATCACGGCAGCCTTAAGCTCAAAGCCAGAACTTAGTGAAACGAAGTGATTGAGCCCAGCTTGCATCTCAACATCCACAAGCTCGCCCTTGCTATCAAATACAGCTCTAAATTTACCGCTGTCGTATTTGTAGTCTTTAAAATTAATCTGATGCTCAGCGCTAATAAACTCGATAAACTTAGTAACCTCAGCGCTGCTCATATTACGATCGAAGCGTATCAAGTTCTTGACTGAGCGCGGCAGGCGTTGAAACTCTCTGTAACTATATTCGCGCTCAAGAGCTTCGCGTAGTAGTTTGCCGCTAAGCAGCCTGCGCGTAGTTTTGCCAAGCTGCGCTCTATAGTTATCATTAATCAACTGCGCGATAGGGCCGTGCTTACTAGGATCTATATATTCAAGCTTAGTAGAACTAAAATCTGCAGCGATGGGACTGATGCGCTCAGGCTTAGCCGCCGGCTTGAGAGATTCGGCTTGCCTGATGGCGGGGCTGCGCTGGGTTGTGGAGATTTTGCTGTTGGTGATTTCCATTTGTGAAGCTTTCAATGGTGCACTCGTGGTTTAGAGCGCAAAAACATGACGTCGGTCATGTTTTTGCGCTCATTGTGAGCCGTTACTCCGTCATTGCGAGCGAAGCGAAGCAATCCCCCTGTCGTCGTCATTGCGAGCCCACGATTGGGCGTGGCAATCCCCTTTGCGTCGCGAGTGTGAAGCGTGTCATCCTGAGCGAAGCGAAGGATGCCCCTGTCGTTGTCATTGCGAGCCCACGATTGGGCGTGGCAATCCCCTTTGCGTCGCGAGTGTGAAGCGTGTCATCCTGAGCGAAGCGAAGGATCCCCCTGTCGTTGTCATTGCGAGCCCACGATTGGGCGTGGCAATCCCCTTTGCGTCGCGAGTGTGAAGCGTGTCATCCTGAGCGAAGCGAAGGATCCCCAATATTTAGACGCACCCACCTAGCTTAAGGTTCAATTAAGTATGCTTAATTAGCAGAATTTTAAGTTTCAGCTGCGCTAGAATGTAATTGCAGTCGTTTGCTAGGCTATTAGTGTGCGACTTATCTTGTTAAGGCGGCATAGCCAAGTGGTAAGGCAGAGGTCTGCAACACCTTTACCCCCAGTTCAAATCTGGGTGCCGCCTCCAATTTATTGGTTGTTTCTATATTCAAAGCTGTTTGCTTGATACTTCATTATATTTGTATCAAATCTATGAGGTGGTTCTATGATCGGAGATTGTGAACTTTCTAGTTCTAATGTAAGTTGTTTTCTTAGTTCATCCTCATCATTTATTCTTCTTAGAACATCTGAGACATCCAATAAGCCATCATGTAAATCTTTGATGCCTTGCTTGAGTGTTTTATTTGTAGTCTCATTATATATTTTAATCAATTCTTTTTTTACAAAAGTTAAGTCAAGAAATAAAGCTAGATCTTTGAGATTATTCATCTTAAACCAGTCTGATCCTTTGCCCAAATTATTTAGGAGCAGTTTAGCATACGATTCTCTATAGTGCTCGTGTTCGCTTTTGGCTATATCACCTTTTGTTTTTAATAGAAGTATTTGTTTTGTATTGTGCCTTGGTTGGTTCATATTCTAGTTGAGAGCTTTTGTGAAAAATCCTATAATTTCTTTTATCATACTTAATATTAGGTCATGAAAATCGGTTGTATCTGCGTGCCCATAGTGATATGTAAAATTATCCATGCTTTTCTGTATGGTTTCAACACAGGTTTTAGCATCCATTCCCATGTTATGCAGCCCAGTCATTAAAACTGTCGTCATTTGCTTTTTGTTATATATTTGAGCTAATATCTCAGGACCTTGATTCTCATCGGTTAGTTTTGCATCAATGTAATTATTAATATTAGACAATAGCTCTGAGACTTCTTTTAACCTCGAATCTAATTTTTTAGCAGCTTCTACGGCGGTTACATAGATGCCCGAATTATTCCTAAGATTTTCAATTGCGCTAGCATTGTCTAGGTTACTTATCTCAATTGCATCTATACCTCTATCAGTGAGTAACTTTGTAAATCTTGCTAATGGGGTTTTATATGTTGATGAACCGCTCTTAAGGTCAGCATCCCTCACTATAACTGTTGTCAAATTTCCCAAATCTTCTTTGATTTTAATTTGTCCTGTTGCATCATTCAAGGCATCGTGAATTTCTTGATGAGTATTTGCATCAAGCGTTGTTGGTGATTTAATTAAACGAATTGCCAGTTTTGCCCATTCATTATGATCCTCTGAACTTGGCACTAAGTCCTTTGGTTCTATTGTCTCTCTGTAATCCTTTAGTTTTGCTACTAGGGTGTTAATCTTTTGCTCATTGACATCAACCCTAGCCAGTAGATATTTAGCTTGTACATTTCCGTCTTGCCCTAAATCATGTAAGCATTTTTTAAAGTTTCCCAATTTGGGGTTTGCATAAAGATCTAGATTATAGAGATTTTCTAGGTTTTTAAAACTATCGTATGCTCTAGTCTCTTCAACTTTTGTAGCTGTTAGGGTCTGAGTTATTGAAGTTTGTTCTTTAATAAGCGCAGCCCTTTTATTTGCTATTGATTTCTCTATACTTTCCGGATTTTCTGTAACTTGCTTTAATAAAGCCTCTACAAAACTTTTGCCAGCTTCTTGATCTGCATTGTTGCATAATCTCTTAAAGAATAGATCTTTAAATCCAGCTGGAACTTGTTGAAAGGCTACTCCAATGGCTTTGGTATCATCACTAAATACTCGATCTAGTTGATCAATATCATGCATCACTTTTGCTATTTCACCGTGAACTTTTCCTTGTATATCTTTATCTATTTGGACGAAGTATGACTTCACGCCGTTCATTTCAACTGCTGTCCCTACTTTCTGGGAATCGGAAAGCAGATTTTCTGGTATCCAGCTATGTGCAACCTCTTTACCATTTTCTTTTTGTGCTGAAATTGATTGTTCTATGCCAAATAAATTTGATTTGATTTCTTCTAACTTGCATTTATTATCCTTGTATTGCTGCATGTAATCTGTTACAGCTTGAACAGCTTTCCCGCGTTCTTCTAAACTTGTTTCCCTGAATACCCCAACTACAGCCTTGCTTAAGCTCGAATTAATCTGTCCTTTAGGTATTGAGTATTCGATTATTTGTGCATAGTTATGATTTATTTCTTCTATGGAACCAGACGGATCGTGATTTTTAAGATGTACTTCACTATGTTGATCATCTAAAACAGCATATGGATCTTTCATAGTTTGTGTTAGTATCGGTTGGAATCCTTCTACTACAACCTCGCCGACTATTCCATGATAGCCTGTTGCTAATTTGGTTACAGCTGCTTCAAGGTTTGATTGCAATTTACCTTTACGAGCTAATTTAGCTAGTTCTTTGGTAAATTTAGCTACTGCTAGATATTGCTTGCCAGAATTTGGATCTGCTGATAATCCTTCACCAATATAGCCTGAACTTTCACAGAAAAGCTTTTCATAGAAGCTTGAACCATCTCTTGTGGCTAGCTTAATTGTCTCATTAAATAAACTTCTTGCTTCTTGTTGACCTGGTTTGGTTGGATCTTGCGCTAAATCTTTGAGGGCAAGTAATAGGGTTTTGTTAGTAATTAGCTCTGCTTTAGGGTTTAGTTGTATTCCGTTGGTTTGTTTTAGATCATGGCGTAGTACTTTTATTGCTTCATCAATTACACCTGGCTTGTGTTCGTCGATATTGCATATTACATCTCTAGCCCATTGTGCGTTACTAGTGGCAGCGTCTGGGATACCATACCACCTATCATGAACTTTATTTACAGCTCTTCCCGTGGCTCTAGCTGCCTCTGCTAGTACCTGCTTGCCGCCTAATACGGGTCTGCTTTGTGTTAATTTATCCAGTAAGCCCATAGTGATAACCTGTCTATATATAGATCGCTAATGGCTGATTTTGATAATAAAAAACCCCCAATTAAGGGGGTTTTTGCTTAGGTGTTTTTACTATCTGTCTTAAATTAGCTCTCTTTAGCTTCCGTTGCTGATTTGCCTTTACCTGGGCTAATTGCTGATCTCATAGCTTCTGTAACTACTTCAGCAAAAGGATTATCCTTGTCAATGTTCAGGGCATCTAATCTAGTTCTAATTTCATCTCTTCTAGAAGATAGAATTGGAGTTGAAATAAATAGTGAGAAAATTTTACCGAGTTTCTCTAGTAAAAGATTCTTAGAGCTTTCAATTCCTAATATTGAACCACTATCGCTAATGCTTGTAAGCTCAGTTTGTGCCTTTTCTGCTGCTGCTTTACGTGCGGCAAATGCGTCTGATAATTTTTTTAATTGACTAGATGCTGTTGCTACTCCTTTTTTGCTAGCGGCTACATCACCAATTTTTATCCCTAGTGTAGTTACTAGTTTATCAGCTCCGGCCTTGTTCGGGCTTGCATCGTATTGAGATTGGTTTTCTTTTATCCTAGTTAAATAGCCTATTAAAGTAAGCTTCTGATTAAGTTCTAAAGCAACCTTTTCTGATTCTGACAGATCAACACTTGATTGATTTAAGATGTTTTCTTCAGTTGGATTTAACTTTAGACTGTAGTTGTTTTTTAGTAGTGCTGATAGGGCTTTTGCATTAGCAATAGCGTCTGTCAGTTTGGTGCTAATTGCTGTGATGTATGGATCTATTGCAGTGGCGTTAGCAATCTTAGTAAGAGCAGCATTAAAGCCAGCTACTGTACTACCTGTATTAGTTAATGCGGTTAGATAGGCTTTTCTACTTTCTTGTTGTTCAGTAATTCCCTGTTTAAGCTGATCTTCCATCATCGTTTCAACACCTTCGCCGTCACGTGATAAGAATGCTGTAAATAATCTTGAAGCTACAGTTGTGCCCATTGCTCTAATATTTTTTAATATAGGCGTTAAAACTATACTATCAAGATTGGTTTGAGCTTTTTTAAGTTTCGCTTCTTTTGATTTAAGATCGCCAACCGCAATTTTTAAACTGCTTGCAATGCCATCAGCTATATCTTTTGTGGCTTTAGATCCATCATGTACAAAATCCCAGGCCTCATAGCTTGCTAGTGCCGCGTCTATAGCGGTTTTGTCTGCAGCATCAAGCGTAGTTTTTGCTTTTAATGTGGCTAGTTTTGCTGTTGCACTATTTCCAGCAATAGCTGCACCCAATTTGCTTTCGATTTCTGTTGCGGCACTGTTTGCGGCTTTAGCATTAGTATCTTCTTCTGTTTGCAACCCTTTTCTTATGGCTTCAATTACATCTGCACCTTTAGTTGTTGTTGCAGCACCGATTGTCACATTATTGGTAAGAGTCTTCTTGTCTGAATTGGCTGCAAACTCGTCTAAAGCTGCTTTGCCAATTTTTATTCCACCGATAGAAGCTTCTGAGCCAGGAACTGTTGTATTTGCAGCAGCTGTTAGCGCCGCTTTAACATCCTTAGGAGTTATTGTTTTTGCAGTTCTGGTTGTGCCAAGCTCTACTATATTACTAAGCCAAGCTAGTTTTGCAGTATAGTTATTTGCAATATATTCTTTGCTAATTGTGACTATGTCTGGTACATCTATTTTGATGTTCTTTAGCTTGTCATAGGTAACTTTTGTTGCGTTGTATTGAGCTGTAGCTTTGGTTAAGTCTGCACATAAAGCATCCCATGCTCTCACAAAATCAGCTACTCGAGCAGCCATGTTATTCTCATCTGGCTCTGTGTATACTGCTTTATAAGCTTCAATTAGGTCTGTTACTTGTCTGGTTTTGTTTTCTTTAACTTGAGCTCTTTCTGTAGCATCTTTAATTCCATCAAGATTAAAGAGCATATTAGCTTTTTTCTCTACTTTATCTAATATTGCAGGGGTTATTTGCTCGGCTATTGCAGCTCTTAGGCTATTGTATTGTGTTTCTAACCCAGCTTCTTTGAGGTTTTCATAAATTTCTTCAGTTGGTGCTTTGGTGAACAGAGAGTCTATTTTTGATTTAAGAGCATTTGCTGCTACTAGGCCTGCTGAAGGACCAAATAATGTTCTTAGTTCGGCATAGAAACCTTTTTTAAGATCAGAAAATTCCTCCAAGCCGCCATTATCTTTGCGTGCCGATACTAGATCGATTACGGCTTTAATAGAGTCAGTTTCGTTATTAGAAGTAATCGCTTTAATTACATTATCTCTATCGATAGAGCTTCTGCTTGAAGCTCTTGTAGTTGCCATAAAATACTTTTGCAGAAGAGTTCTGGCTCTATTTTGTACCGCCTGTAAATTTTCTTCGTCAGTATCGCTTGTTTTATCGAGTACTGAAGTTAAGTACAGTACAACCTCAGGTCTTTGCGCCAGTACAGATCTAGATACATTGCGCTGTTCATTGTAGTCTCTTTCAAGAGTAGAAATAAATGATTGGAATTCTTTACGTGCGTCCTCACTAAATGGAGTGTTGGTAGCCCCAAATAGTTTCTCACCGTCACCTACATCTACCGTAAAATCTCCTTTGGCTTTTAAAGCTTTTATGCTTTCAATGTGTGCATCAACTTCAGCATTAGCGTTTCCAGTGGCTTTTTTTCTGCCTTTTAGTCCATCAAGTGTTGCTTTCAGTTCTTCGTCTGATATTGATTCAAACTTCAGATCACCACTGCTGTCCTGAGCTGCTTCTGGCGCTTTAGTTGTCCATAAATCCTTGACTAAGGAATTAATGTCTGCTTTAGTTGTTGCTGTCATTTATTATTTTCTCCAGTCTTCTTCGACTCTACAAGGCTAAATATCAATACTATTTGATATTTTCCTTGAATAGGGTAAGAATCTTAATATAAGAACTCTTATCCTTTCGAGTTTCAGCTATTATCATAGCTTTGGCTCTGGATCTAAGAGCTTAGAATACTCTTAAACCTTAGCTAGTATCCTAGCAATACGTATTACCCCCTGTCAAGCCTTATAATGTAAATACTTCATAAATTAGATTAAATCTGTTTAATCTTCGCCGGACAGCGATAGGTGGAAATGCCTAGGTTAAGGGCATATTATAGTATAGTGCTTGTTTGCGTGGCGCTATGGGGATTGCTTCGTCGCTACGCGACTCGCAATGACGACGTCAATGTTGCGTGGCGCTATGGGGATTGCTTCGTCGCTACGCGACTCGCAACGACGAAGCTGACCTTCGTAATGACACGCGCTCAAGGCAAGGGGATTGCCACGGCGACTTCGTCGCCTCGCAATGACGACGTCAATGTTGCGTAGCGCAATGGGGATTGCTTCGTTGCTACGCTCCTCGCAATGACCCGCACCCACCAATAATGTCCGACCACAAAACCCTAGTTATCAATAGCGACACCACCACAAAGGGTAAGGACATAGCTAGGTTTATGCCTATAGTCGAGATGATAGCCCGCAAGGAGCTGCGTAGTAGCTCTGGGCAGTACCTTAACTACGAGGAGATGGTTAATACTGGCCTCATCACTATCAATAAGCTTATCGAGAACGCCCGTGCTGGCAAGAATATCCAGTACAACTCTAGCTACATAGCGCAGTCCGTGAAGTGGGCGCTTAAGGACGAGATGCGCTCGCGTCAGGGTTGGTATGGAGTCAAGCGCACTGAGACTCAAAGCCCAGTTGATGAGACTGAGATAACAGAGATAGAGACCATGGACGATGCTCGCAGAGCTGTCTTCGAGGTGATTATGTCGGTGGAGTCTATGGAAGAAGATCTAGGGCTTTCACCAGCAGATACCAGTGATCCTAGAATGCTAGATCATCTAGAGATGCTGGAGATGAAACAAGCTCTAGTGAAGGCTGTCTCCAAGCTTCCTGATAATCTTAAGCGCGTGGTGCAGATGCGTTTTATTGATGAGCTGAGTGGTAACGAAGTTGCTGAGAAGCTTGGTGTTACTCCGTCGCGTATCTCGCATATGATTAATGAAGCCGTGCGCAAGCTTAAAGTACTTATGGCGGCTGAGGGGTATAAGGAAGCGGTATAAAGATGAGTCTTGCGCCATATAAGTTCACTAATTTTGATCATTCAGTAAAAACTCTCTGTGTTGCCTTGGCTCGAGACTGGCGTTCTAATGATATGTATAGGGATTCTGTTATTAGACGCTTCAAACTTAGCCTTAATTCGTGTTTAACATTTTTTCATGCATACCTTACTGTTAATGCCATTGATATCATTTATCCCAAGGACATTTTCAGAAATATATTTATGTTTGGTTACATCTCTGAGCGTGAAGCTGAGCTGTGTCTAGGCATGATTGATGAACAGAAGTTATTGCCTTTGGCTTATGAAGAAGATTTGGCTGCGCAAATATCAGATCGTATAGTTGAGTATCAGCCCGTTCTTGCCAAGCTTGCTGCTAAAGCTCAGGAGCTAGCCTAGATATTTTTGACTATATGTTTTGCAATTTTTAGCTGTCTCAAGTAGTGTAGGGCTGTATGCGAGCATGTCTGCATATAGATGGCTGGGGTCTGTGCTATCCCAGAATCTGTTGATTAAATCATCAATTTCTTTAAATTCTATTGTTGATTTTATGATTCCTCTCTTCTCAGCCCGGTTAAGCTTATCGATATAAGAGCCTTCATCGGTCATTTCAATTAGATCTATCGAAGCTAATAGCCTTTTACTAAGCAGGTTAGTAAGTCTTGTAAATCTTATGCTGAGTGCTTCTAAGCTCTTCAGGGTTGCGTTGTCTATGCTTGTAATATCAATTTTTAAACATTCTTCATATGATATTTTCAGCATTTGGTAAATGCTATCTAGGCTTTCGACACTAGCTTTCAGTGTTTTTGATAGTTCGTTAATACTAGCTCCCCTTACTGTTTATATTACTATCTCCCCACCAAACACCTCAGCGAAGAGTCCTTGCCAAGGCCAGACTTCTATATCACCAAGCATATATTTATTAGGGCTCATTGAGGCGCAGATTATTCTTGCTTGCGGGCAGACTTCCCGGAATGAGTATAAACCTTTAAGATCACGTCTCTGCGGGCTATCACTGGCTTTGATTTCTATTGCATATATTTCACCACATGGACTTTCGATTATCAGATCGACTTCAGCATTGTTGTCTGTTCGATAGTATGACAGTTCGTATTCGTCATTGATGTATGAGCGCAAATGCATAAATTCCTTGATAACAAAATGCTCAAAAGCATCTCCATAAGCTTTAGTCTTGGGGTCTAAATCTATTGATAGTTGTTTGTTGAGTGCTCTAGCTACTCCAGTGTCGAAGAAATAAAATTTAGGGTGCTTGGATACTTTGCGGCGCAGATTTTTGGCTATAGGTCTGAGCATGAAGCCGAGCATGGTATCCTCGAGTATTTGGTAATATTCTTTGACTGTTGAGCTGTCTATGCCTATGTCACTTGCGATGTTTGAGTAGTTGAGTATACCGCCGTTTTGCTCTGCTGCTATTCTTAAAAACTCGACGAAGGCTTCTAGGTTGCGCACCAGTGCTTCGATCTGCACTTCCTCTTTGATATAAGTGTTGACGTAAGATTTGAGTGTTAGCACTGGATCCGCATCTTCTAGATATACTGCTGGCAAGCTGCCATGTTCTAGTACTTTTTGTAGTGAGAAGCTGCCTAGTGATTTTTGAATTTCTATATATGTTAGTGGATATAGCGAATAGCTATAAGCTCTGCCGCCGAGTAGGTTTATGTTTTGTCTTTTTAGTTTGCGCGAACTTGATCCAGTTAGTATAAATGCTGGAGGACTATTGAGATTTTCTAGCAGATAGTGTACTTCATCAAGTAAACTTGGTAATTTTTGTACTTCATCTACTACTATGTAGTTGATGTTTTCGGGGCGATTACTCACTTCATCTCTAAACCTACTTGTATTATTAGCTAATCTTCTATATTCTTCTGGTATCAGTAAGTCGTATTTAATTAGTCCTTGCTTAGCGAAGACTTCATTTATCAGTGTGCTTTTACCGGTTTGCCTTGGCCCGAATAGGAATAGACTGTGTCCCTTGGCAAGTTTTAATAGCCTTTTTATATGCTTTGCCATGATTTTTACGGATCCTATCCTAATTATACCACTGTTTTATGGGTTTATATCCCGTAAAATCGTGACTAGATCTTCTTCAACAGCTTATTCAATAGCTGCTGCGGCACTATCTCTGCTGGCGGATTTACTACTTGCCCGTTAGCGCCGGCTTGAGACATAAATTTTTGGTAGATAATTTGTTTGACTAGCTGCTTGCCGGTTTCAGCGGCGAAGTTCTTGACGTCGGCTTTGATTTTAGGTTTAGAGCCGGTGCCGCGCACTATTAGAGGTACTGGTGGTAGTGTGCCGACTTCTAGGTTCATTTGATATTCTAGCTGCGGCTCTGTTTGTTTGCCCTTGAGCACTGGTTTGTAGTTGAAGAAGCCGCCACCATGTAGCTGCGCTACTGGAGTTGCGATTGCAAGATCTGGCGTGTTGAAATGACCTTCTGCGATATTGAAGCTGGAGTTGAGTTTGCCGATCACATGCTCTTTAACAGCTGGCATGCCATTAGCGATATTAGGATTGCGCACGAAGTCTTTGAAGGCTAGCAGCTTATCGATTAGCGGTGCGTTAACATCATCTATAGTCATGCTGCCAGATCCTGTCAGTGACTGCATTTGCTCCTCATTAGTCACGCCAGCAAGGTTAAGCCTGAAACTAGGCACCGTGAAGATACCAAAGAGAGCATCCTCAGTTGGCGTGAAGCTGCTGATCATTTCATTAATATCTATGCCGCGCAGATTACCAGTTATGGTGCCAGTCATATAGCCAGTAGGTAGATCACTTGTGAAGTTCGCTTGAGCATTAATCTCGCCAGAGCGCTTAGAGCCGCGACTGGCTGCAAGTACTAGGCGTGCGCTATTCACTGAGAAATATGCTTTTTGTTTTTCTATAGCGTTAATAGTGAAGCTAAAAGGAGCCTGAGCGCTAGCGATCATATATCTAGCCGGGCTTTTACCCATACGCACTTGGTTGAGTTTGGCTTTGCCGCTGCCTTTGATATCGTGTAGTATGTCGCCAGAGAGCTGCGCGTCAACAACAACTCTATCGCTAGCAGCAGGACTCATTAGTGCCGCACCGAAGAGTTTTTGGCGCAGTGCTAGAGGTAAATCGACAAAGTTAAGATTAAGTCTAGCTTTGCCAGTTAGAGGCAGGCTTTGCATAGTTGCGAGCTTATCGAGATCTGGTATAGGACCTATAGTGCCCTCATACTCGAAGACAGAGCGCTTACTGCCGTAGATATTAGCCCAGACTTTGGTTTTGGCTACTTCATTGCTTTTGACGCCATCTATTATTGCGTTTAGTTTAGGGATTGTTATTTCTTTTTGTCTTGGTGGCTTTAAGACTAAGGTTGCTTCATAGATTTTTATTTTAGTTATATATAGTTGTTTGCGCAGTAGCGGTAGCAGTTCTAGAGCCAGTTCTACTTGTTTAGCAGCGAAGATGCCACTGTAGTTTATGTCTTTGACTTCTATTACTGGGTTTAATCTTAGAAGATGAGTCAGACTAAACCCTATATCGCCGATCTCCAGCTTAGCGTCTGGGTTTGAAGCACTGTTTTCTATGCTGGCGATAATTTGCTCTTTAATAGTGTTCTTGAGACCAAGTTCTAGTGCGGCGTAGAGTGCCAGTATTAGAGCGGCGAGGCTGGTGAGGGCTATAAGTATGCTTTTTTTGCTTGGCATAGTATTTGGATTCACTGGGTGGCAGCCACGGGGTCCTTCGCTTCGCTCAGGATGACGCTACGAGTCAGTTGCTTCGCTTCGCTCAGGATGACGCTGTGCGTCAATTGCCACGGCCTCTCATCGCAATGACGAGTACAGGGGATTGCTTCGGCACTGAGTGCCTCGCAATGACGAAGTTTAGATTGTGCACTCGTGGTGGAGAGCACAAAATCGTGACGTCAGTCACGATTTTGTTATGGTAGCTGAGGGCAGATTTGAACTGCCGACCTGTGGGTTATGAATCCACCGCTCTCACCAACTGAGCTACTCAGCCACGGCTTTATATTATAGATGTTATTAGCCTGCTTTGGCTATTTGGCTTAATATAAGCTTAGTTATTAAGCGAGATTTCAGCGCTATCTAGATGTCTTCCTTAGACGCAAGCACCTAGTATGCTGTGATCAGCTCTATTGACAGAATCGTAGGCTTCTTTGATAGTCTCTTCGCGGCTTTTATTTACCGCGGCTATATGTTGTGGTTCAAGTCTGAGCGATACGGCTCTTATTGCGCGAGGACTTGCAAGCTTAGCGTCAGATAGATATTTGTAGGCGTTTTCAATTGCAAGAACTTGTTTTTTAAGCCTATCATCTCTATCACTTATTTCAGCTTGTTCTATACCTAGGTATTGTGCTGATAATATGTTTTGTATTTGCTTAAGTTGTCCAGCTTCTAGAACTTTACTGAAGTTTTCGCCAGCGAGTTTAGATAGCACTAGGTTATCTTCGTAGATATTTTGCAGGGCGCTGACTTGCTCTTTGTTTTTGCAGTCTAAGATTATGTGTCCGCCTGTATTTTTGAGTAGTTTTAGTTTCTCTAGAGATTCTTCATCTCTAACTATTTTATTGATTATTGCTTTTGCTTCAGTGCTCAGTGTAGATTTGCTCAGCACTATTCTGACTAGGGCTTCGCGCATACTGTTGTATTGCAGTCCCGAACGCTGATTGATAGCCAGAGGTCTTTGTCCCTCGAGTATCTCATTGATAACAGAATCTAGTTCAGTGTTAATCGTTACATTGTTCTGTACTTTTGCTAGCCTTGCCTCTATGTGTTTGCCTAGAGCCTGAGCTATTCTCGCTTCTGCTTCTGCGTTTACTTTGTTTTCGTTGTGCCTATCTTGTCCGTAGCACTGAAGCAGATTTAGCGCTAGTGATTTATTGTAGTCATAGATAGCTGGTATTAGTGATGAGAATCCTTCCATGTTATAAGCGTTAGCTTGCGTGCCGCCTATGCCAACTTCAGTTGCATGTGCGGGATCTTGCGCAAGCCCGCGCAGGTCATGTTCTAGCTTGATGTATTCGATGCTTAGCTTATAGAGCTCGTGCTGGTCACCATTATTAGCTATTAGTGCTTTTATGTCATTTTCTAGTGATTTAGCTACTAGGTTTACTTTTTCTTTGTGGGCTTGATCTATTTCAGCAAGCAGATTGTATTGGGTTTTAGTTGCTTGTTCAGCGCCGCTTAGCTCTAGTTTAAGTTGTCTGCGAAACTCAGGATCTAGATAGAGTTTGGAGAATAGTCGCATGTAGTGTAAGCCATTGCCGTTTTTAGGGTTTACTGGCATGTATTTCATTACCAAGTAATATAGGTATAGAGCGTATTTTTCTGCTTTTTGTAGGTTCTGATCTACGTCTATATCCTTGGGGTTAGGATCTGATTTCATGCTTGCCTTAATAAAATTAAATAATTCATGCATCGCTGGATTGCTTCTATTGCCGGCTTTATTGCTAGTTAAATTCTCAAAGAACTTGGTAAGTGCTTCAGCGTTAAACCCTTTGGCTGATGATGCTTGTAATAGTGGTTGCTGGAATAGATTATTAAATATCCACAGTGAGGCATTTGCGTCTAGTTGATGCTGATCTTTGTTACGCGAATTAGGATCATCTAGTCTTTCAAATATTTGGGCTGTGTGGATACTGGTACTAGCAAATATACTGCTGAGTGTGCTGATTGCGGTGTGTACTTGTTCTGGCTTTGTAGCTTGCAGGCTGTCTTTGAGAAGGTTTGTTAGCTCAGCATCGAAGCCTCTTGCTTTTGCTAGGTCATGCAATCTAAAAGGCTCATGTGAATTAGCTCTTAGTTCATTAGCAATTATTGCAAGTTCTTTTAGTATTTTAGTTTTGTTTAGTTCTTGATTTGCTGTTGCTTTGTATTTGTTAATTACTGCATTATAGAGTCTCTGTTCCCATACTTTTTCATTGGCGTAATGTGGATTAGCATTAAAGTTGCCATTGTAAGCCATGATTAGAGCATGCATGGCGGTTTTGGCTGCTGCTCTACGTGTGTCTATTAGTCCGTTTGGTGATTCTCTTAGTAATATTTCTCTTAGGGCTCTAGTACCTTTCTCAACTCTTATTGTTCCTAGACTTTTATTTAAAGTGTTTTCTATGTTTTGAATATCACGCTGGATTATGGCTAAGTTTTCTTTAGACATACCTAGCTTATGGTTCAGTTGTCTGACTGTTTCAAAATTAGACTTTAAGGTATTGATTCTTCCTTCTACTTGCCTGCACCATTCTGTTGTTCTTGATATGGCTGCTGGAAGTCCGTTTTGCAAGCCGTTAAGTATCCTCTCATAGTCAATATGGTTAACAAAACTCATATAGTCTGTTGCCATTTGAGCCAGATTGCCATCGCCAACTTGGTCATTGACTAGAGCTCCTAGATTTATATCTACCGCTCTCATATGTGCGTCATGAGCAGCTTCGTTATCTGGATGTGTTTGGGTTTTGCTAGTTAAGTTTTCTTTTTCTGCTTTTAGTTTGTTGTTCTTGCAAGCTTCAAGCATTACACTAGCGGCTTTGGCGCTTAGTACTCCTCCGACAGCAATTCTTGCCATTAATTGATACTGCTGCTGGTCGAGCATAGACCCTAGGTCTAGATGTTTACTTGCATTGCCATTTTCAATTTCAGTAAATGCTTTTAGGAATCTGAGCGCCATTTCTTGGCTTATATGCCTTGCTGTATATGCTGCACCTCTTTCTTTGCGTATATGTTTTAGATCGATAACAGCATCCATTTTGCCAAGTAGCTCTGATAGCAAGTTGAATTGTTCGTTGAATAATGCTGCTACTTGTTGTTTAGCTTCTTCTTGTAATTGTTGTTTTTGTTTTGGGTCTTGAGTGTTTAGTAGTTTTGCGATAAGTGCATCTATATTTTTTTGGAATTGGGCTATTAGTAAATCTACTTTAGCTTCTTCGTTGTGTCTGACTTTGGACTGTCTAATTTCGCGAGGGTCGTTTGCGAAGCTATTACTATAATCGTTGTTTTGTATTTGAGATGTAGTTGTTGCTGTGTTTGCTAGAGCTTGATGTATGTTTGCATTGCTGTTTGCCGTTTGAGTATTATTTGGGTTGGCGTGTTGAATTTGAGCAGTTGGCTCTGTGGCCCCTGCTGGACTGTATGTGGCGTGCTTCGCCCCTGCGTTATTTACTGCAGAAGTCATTAATACGCTTTACATTTTAGCAAATATAGAAAGACTTATTCTGATATTATGCCCATTTTTCTGCTAAAATCTCAAAAATGCCTCAACAGAGCCATATTATTAGTGCTTTTGGGCTTATTACAAGGTCTGATATCAGTGCTGTTTTGGAGCCTAGCAGAGAGCAGGGTATTTATTTTCAATTGGCTAATGGCCCTTTGATTAAGGCTGATGTCTCTAGCGTATCTTCGACTCAGCGTAATACTGTGCTGGAAGCTGAAGGCAGAGCCCTATGTCTAGTTGAGCATTTTATGGCAGCCTGCGCTCTTAGTGGTGTTAGTTCTATGAAGGCTAGTCTTAGCGCTGACGAGTTGCCCTTCGCTGATGGTTCGGCGCAGTTTTGGATGGAGCCGCTTAAGGAATTTGGACTTAGACTAAGCGTGTCTTCGCGCAAGCTGAGCCGAGAGATATATATTGAAGATCCTAGTAACCCTCAGCGTAATATTAGGGCTATTCCTAGTGAGGATAATTTTGCTGTTACTTATGTTCTTGATATGAGACATATTGCTTGTCCTGTTGGTCTTATGACTTATAGTTGGCAGCTTGGTTCTAGTCTTAGTGAGCTTGCTGCTGCTAGGACTTTTAGTAGTGAGGCTGAGAATATTATTCTGGGTCTCTCCGGGCGCGTAGTAGGTTATAGCGAAGCTGGATATTCTATGCCATTAAGAGACCCGCTTGAGCCTGCTCAGCATAAAGTCTTAGATCTTATTGGCGATATGTATTTGAGTGGTATTAATCCTCTTGATATTAAGATGCAGGTCATTAGCAATCAAGGCGGTCATAGTCTTAATGTCGAGCTTGCGCGGCAGCTGTTACTATGTATTGCGTGAGGCTATTGCTATTAGCTTTAATTACTGTCACTTGGCTCAGTGCTGCTGCTGAGAATTTTACTATTAATATCAGAAGCCCCAAAGACCTTAATGCACTCGCGGCTTTTGAGATTGAACTTGCTTTTGAGCCTAATGCTTTTGTTATCGACAAAGATTTTAGTGTTAGTGTCCCTGATATTCTGTTCAAGACCGTCGATCCGACTAAGTCTATATTGCGTGTTTTTCTGGATGCTACTAAGGCAGAGCCTATTAAAGAAATACAACTTAATGGCAAGCTTTCACGCCTTAACTATAATGATGAAATCAAAAGCTCGATTAAGTCGATTAAATATATCTCTGATTTTTCAAAACAAATCGATACCAAGAATATCAAAGCTGAGATTCTTGTCTCTTCAGCTGATGAGACTCTGCCTTATACCGGCATAAGTAACGCTAAAATACTTGGACCAAGTCAGCGTATGGCTTTTAACCCTATGGTGATAGCTATTAGTGATATTGAGACTTATGGTTTTACTCTTGATAAGTCTGTAGAGCTGGTTCAGATTAATGGTGTTAAGGCGCGCTTCGTTACTGACAAGATTATTAGTGCTGTCGTGCCTTTTGCTGCTGGTACTACAGAGCTGCCTGTGGAGATACTAGTCAAGGTTCATGGTGCTGAGTTGCGTAAGAATCTGGGTACCATCAAGTTGATAGAGACTTTTAATTGACGCGAAGCATCATCCTGAGCGTAGCGAAGTATCCCCCTGCTGCCACAGTGGGATTGCTTCGTCGCTGCGCTCCTCGCAATGACTATGCTGCTACTGGTAACTTCGCGCCTACAATCACAGCAAGATCGCAAAGGCGATTAGAATAACCATACTCATTGTCGTACCAGCTAAGAACTTTAGCTTGTTTCTCGCCGATAACCATAGTGGTCTCAGCGTCGATGATAGATGAGCGCGGATCAGCCGCGAAGTCTATAGAAACTAGCTCAGCTGCTTCGTAGCCTAATATACCTTTGAGTTTGCCTTCAGCAGCTTCTTTAAGAGCTGCGTTGATAGTTTCCTTAGTCACTGGCTTTTCGAAAGTGTAAACGCAATCGACAACAGATACGTTAGGCGTAGGTACGCGCATCGCAAAACCATTAAGTTTGCCAGCAAGGTGTGGCAGTACTAGACTGATAGCTTTAGCAGCACCAGTAGTAGTAGGGATCATAGAAGCTGCAGCAGCACGGGCACGGCGTGGATCGCTGTGAGCGTTATCAAGCAGTCTTTGATCAGATGTGTATGAGTGGATAGTAGTCATGAATCCGCTGATTACTCCGAACTTCTCATCAAGAACCTTGGTCATAGGAGCTAGGCAGTTAGTAGTACAGCTAGCGTTAGAGATGATGTGGTGTTTAGATGGATCGTATTTATCATCATTAACACCTACTACTATAGTTATATCTTCGTTCTTCGCTGGAGCAGATATAAGAACTTTCTTAGCACCAGCTTCAATATGAGCTTTAGCTTTAACAGCGTCAGTGTAAACACCTGAGCACTCTAGAACTATATCTACGCCTTTAGCGCCCCAGTTGATATTTTTAGGGTCGAATTCTTTAGAATAGACAGACTTCTTGCCGTTAACAGTGATGCTGTCAGCCGTAGTCTCAACTGTGCCCTCGAATCTACCAAGCACGCTGTCGTACTTAATAAGATGCGCTGAGATAGCTAGATCTGATACTGGATCATTGATCGCTACTACGTCAATCTTA